>Ga0207693_10000572_pt1 | contig 33133 bp, 29 predicted proteins | sample LARL81metaG_FD_184347 | JGI IMG/M metagenome (GOLD analysis project Ga0207693, IMG submission 184347) | Corn, switchgrass and miscanthus rhizosphere microbial communities from Kellogg Biological Station, Michigan, USA - LAR L8-1 metaG... | ecosystem: Host-associated > Plants > Roots >... | reverse complement strand
CTGATGCCATGCCTCCCACTGGCCGCTGATGTCCGCCCAATTCTGCACGCCATCCTCGTTCTCAATTCGATAAATCAGATGGTTGGTCTGAACGGCTTTTCCGGCCGCGTCGAAACTGAGCGAAATATCGTTTAGCAGGACGGTTACAGGATCGTGTCTGCCTGCCTTCACGGCATCGGCGGCCTGACGGAGGGCGGCGGGATCGGCGGAGAAGGCGGGACCGCTCCAGATATCGCTAGCCGCTAGCGGCAGAGCAAGAAACAAGAAGACAAGAAGACGACGAAGCAGACGAGGAGCGCGCACGAACACCTCACAGCCGATGAAATCGAAACATCAGCAGAAGGTATGTTTTACGCCAAGCGGGACGAGAAGAAAAGAGGCTTGGCAGCGTCTGTTTTGGACGGGACCTTGAACAAACTGACGAGTGTGAAGTGTCAACGTCTATGGTCTTGAAAGAGATGGATATAGATATTCATCAATGCATCTATGAGGTTTCATAAACCTGCTTCGAAATGAGCATGATCGAGACATTCTCAACATCTCTTTTCTAACTGTCAGCCTCGCGAATAGCGGCGGCCTCGCGCCGGATTGTTATCCAGACAAATCTCGGTCCTTTGCGTGCACATCTCCTCACGAACAGAATTCGCGGAAGTCGTGTCTTGTTGGTCCGCGGGGCGTCCTTACTAACACAGATTTGATGTTGAGGAGAACTTCTATGAGGTTCGGTGATCGATTGTTATGTGTGTATCTGGCTGTCGCGATGGTTGCTATGTTCGTATTCATTCCCAACCTTGCCTCCGCGCAGGAATCGGCTTCCCTGACGGGCGTAGTCACCGATCAGACGGGTGCGGTAGTCAGTGGAGCATCGGTGACGCTGCTCGATACCAAGACGAACCAAACGTATGCAACGGAAACGAACGAACTGGGAGCATACACCCTTACTAAGCTGCTACCCGGACCGGGATACAAGGTGAGTTTTTCGAAGCAAGGATTCCGGGCGAGCACGGTGGAGAACATCTACCTCGGCGTGAACGCGACCCACACACAGAACGTGCAACTGGTGGTCGGACAGAGTTCTGAGACGGTGGAAGTGAATGGCGCAGGGTCCCAAGTCTCGCTAAACACGACGGACACGACGGTGAGCACAACCCTCGATATGGGCATGGTGCACGAGTTGCCCTTGCCGCTTCGCGACAATCCGCTGGGACTGCTGGTGTACGCGCCGGGCGTTACGTCAGCACCGAGCGGCGACGATAACACGCTGGGCAGCCGTGACGGCGCGGTGACAGGATCGCGCGGCGATCAAAGCAACTACACGCTCGATGGCATGGACACGAACGACTTCGGAACGGGGCAAGCGTTCGCGATGACCGGCAATGCTCCTGTGGATTCGGTGCAGGAGTTGCGCACTGAGACAGCGAATCCGCTATCGGCGGAAGGGCGCGGCAGTGGGGCGCAGGTGCAGATGGTAACGAAGAGCGGGTCGAACACGTGGCATGGTTCGGCATACGAGTACAACCGTACGGCTGCCACGACTGCGAATGACTTTTTCAATAAACGGCAGACGCCCATCATTGCGCGACCGAAGCTGACACGGAATCAGTTTGGCGCCAGCCTCGGCGGGCCTGTCGTGAAGGACAAGCTGTTCTTTTTCTTCAACTATGAAGGGCGCCGCGACGCGCGCGAAGATCTGGTAACAGCCATCGTGCCGCTGGACTCGTTCCGGGCGGGCAACGTGGCATACATCAACAACGGCAACGATGCCAGCGGGAACCCATGTTTATTCACTTCGCGTGTCAATACAACACCGGAATGCATCAGCACGTGGTCATCAACTGACACGAGCCTGGATCCGCAGGGTATCGGGCCGGATCAGGCGCTATTGTCCTTTATCAACAGTCGCTACCCGCGTGCGAATGATCTTACGGCGGGTGATGGAGTGAATACTGGCGGGTTCCGATGGAATTCTCCCTTGCACTACGGGAGCAACGACTACGTGACGCGCATCGATTACAACCTGAATAGCAAGATGAAGCTGTTCGGACGGGTCAGTATTTACCGGAGGACGAGTGGGGACGATGTGAACTTCACGTCGGCGCAGTTATTCCCGGGCGACCCGGTGAGCAACGAGATCATCGATCACAGCTGGTCATTTGTTGTAGGCCACACGTGGACGATCAGCAACACCAAGGTCAATCAGTTCAATTTCGGCGAGACGAGATCGATTTTGAACTTCCCGGCACTGTTCAACCCCACCGGAACGACACAGTACACGTCGTTTATGCCGAATCCCACGGGCACGGCGCAGCTTGATTCGCCGTACCCGGGCGGCGCGAGCCAAAAACGGAATGTGCCAATTCCAGTGTTCAAAGATGATTTCACTTATGTGCGCGGCAGTCACAACATACAGGTGGGCGGGACGTTCAAGCCGATCAAAGACAGCAGCACGCTGGTCAACGACTTTAACAATGTAAGCATGGGTCTGGGCACTCCGGTAACGAGCCTTGAGGCTTCTGGCAACGCTCCACCGGACATCCTCACACCAAGCGCAACTGCCGATCGAACATGGAGCGAGGCCTATGCGTTTGCTCTGGGCCGATTCGCGGCTGTAAGCAGCATCTACAATAACGCCCACAACCTGACGCCCATCGCGCAGGGATCGGGCCATACCCGCAACTACCGATACTATGAGACAGAATTGTACGCACAGGACACTTGGAGGATCCGCAGGGACCTGACGATGACTTACGGGCTCCGTTGGCAATACTATTCGGTACCTTACGAAATCAATGGATTTCAGACGACGCCGAATATTGATTTCGCCAGTATGTACAACGCGCGGGCCCAAGCCGCGGCTGCGGGCGTCAGTGGCGACAGTGCGGTTCCGGTCGTGCAGTACAACTTCGCGGGAAAAGCGAACCATGCCCCGGGATACTTCGAACCCGACTGGCGGGATTTCGCACCGCGCCTCAGCTTTGCCTACAATCCGTCGTTTAGCGAGGGTTTCCTGGGTAAGGTGCTGGGAGATCGCAAGACGGTGATTCGGGCAGGAGCCGGTCTCGTGCACGATCATACGATCCTTTCCGCCATTAACTTCTTCAATGATCAGAGCTCGTTCGTATTCGGGCAGGCCGTTCCGACTATATTCACTGGAGGATTGCAGTCTGACCCGCGTTTCACCGGAGTTGGAGAATTGCCGACGCTGGCCACACCGCAACCAGTCGCAGTTCCCTTTACACCATATCTCGCGGGCGGAGGTCCCTACACCTACACGGGACTGGTTGGAAATCAGAATGAGTTAGCCATCGATCCGCACTACCGAACTCCGTATTCGGAGACGTTCACATTCGGTATTCAGCGCGAACTACCGGGAAATTTCTTAGTAGAGGCTACGTATTTTGGGCGGTTCGGGCATCGATTGCTGTCGCGCGGGGACGCTGGGCAGGTGGTGGATTTTGTGGACAAGGCTTCGGGCCAGCACTTGGTCGATCAGTTCACTCAGTTGTCGTTAGCAGCCCGGAATGGACAGACTCCGGCCGGCACAGCATTCTGGGAAAATATCATGAATCCCACGCTATTAACGAACTACGGCGGCACCTGCGAGGATTTCGGGTTCCTTAGTTGTGCGGATCTGGTTACCAATTTTTTCAATCCTCTTCCCCAGATCGGCGACATGGGCGACACGTTTGCGGCGTTGTACGCCGGGGTAGGTGGCGGCGGGCCGATGATCCAATCGAACGTGGGCCTCGATCCTCAGTTCTCGAGCCAACTCTACTTCGGGAACAAAAGCTATTCGAACTACAACGCCCTACTGACGAGTTTGCATAAGAAGATGTCGCATGGAGTGCAGTTCGATATCAACTACACGTTCTCGCATTCAATCGATAACAGCTCGACAATTGCCAACAACGCCGAGGGAACAAATGCCACCGGCGGGTACGGCGGGTTCTTGTGCGATGCGATCCAACTGCGTTCGTGCCGCGGCAATTCGGATTTTGACATCACCCATCTGGTCAGCGCGGATGGCATTTTCGATTTGCCGTTCGGCAAGGGGCATCTGATCGGGAGGGGTGCATCTGGGTGGCTCAACCAGGTCATCGGGGGATGGCAGGTGGCGGTCCTGAATCAGTGGCACACGGGGTTTGCCTTTACTACTGTGTCGGAAGCGTTTCCCGTGAGCTTCAATGCGAACAGTCCGGCGGTGTTTATCGGAAACCGATCGGATATCAAGGTGCGGATTCACGATGATCCGGCTACCGGGCAGATTCAGCTGTTTGCCAATAAGGACGCCGCCATGGGCGCCTTTACGGGACCGATCGGGTTAAATGGACCGACGAGGAACAATCTGCGCGGGCCGCGGTTCTCGAATACCAATCTGTCACTGAACAAGCATTTCCAGTTGCATGAAAATTATGGGCTGGAGTTCAGGGCCGAGGCGTACAACCTGTTTAACCAAGTCAACTTCGCACTGCCGGTCGGAAGCGTGGCAGACGTAAATAATCCGAGCACGTTTGGGGTGATCACACAAGACGCGGGAGCGAGAGTAATGCAATTCAGCCTGCGTTTTGATTTCTAGTTTTCACTGGGGGAGTGCTTTGGGCCGGTCGAAGAGACCGGCCCTCTTTGTGTTACTGAACAGGTTTTCGTGGTGGCGCAACTTAAAGGCGCGGCTCTTTAACGCCGATACAAGCCGCGATAACGTAGGCCGGAATCTATGTCATTACTTGTGGGTGGCGGACGCGGTCGCGGACAGTAGAGTTCGAGTTGTTCAAGGAGGGACACTTGCAAGGAATGGTTTGTCTGCGCTGCAGGCGCGGGATCGAGATGGGAGACAAATCAGTTGCGGTGTACATGTTCGCTCAGACCGTGGGTGTCAGACCGAGGCAGAAATCTGCGGCACAACGCGTTTGCTTTTGTCCGCAATGCGCGGTGTCACTCGCGATGGGGCTACCGCCCGACGGTGCCCTGAATATGGTGGCATGGGAGATGATCCGGGACCTGGTGAGTTCCGAATCGTCGCTGAATGAAGCCGCGTGGGAGAGTCTGCGAGGGATTGTGGGCCTGTTAACCGCGGGAAAAGAGGAGAGTTCGGGGAAGTATCGGCGAGTGGGGTGAGTGGCGGTTGAATTGCGCTTTCGGAGCGCAACGTTTTTGTAACGGATCAGGCGACCGTAGCGTTTGCAAAATGCGCAACGTTAAGGGTGGGCAACCCTACTATCGTCAGGGAAAGGTCAAAATCCCCACTTCTGGCAAAATCGGCCAGAAGTGGGCACCCTCTGTGATTCTTTGCATGCTATTACTGCTTGGTTTCGGCCTCTTTGTTTTTGACCAAAGAGCGGACGTAGTTCACCAGATCCCAGGCTTCTTCGGTCTTGACGCGCGGGCCTTCGGCGGGCATGTCGTTATGACCGTTCTTGATGATGTAGAACAGTTCGCCGTCGGTGCGTTCCTTCAGCGTGTCGGCCTTGGTGAAGTCCATCATCGCAAGCTTCATTTCGACGGCAGTCTCCCCTTTACCGTCGCCGGCTTTGCCGTGACACATTTCACAGTCGAGCGTCCACCACTTCTTCGCTCGAGCCAGTGAGTCGGGCGACGACTTCACAGGATTTGCCTGCTTGGAGGCTTCTACCGGGATGGCCGCATAGGCCGAAGACTTGGGCGGCGCGGCTTGCTGTTGAGTCAGGACGGGATAACAAAAAATACAGATTGCCAGAAGAACCAGTGCCGAGCGGTACAAGGGGCACCTCCTTCTTTTGCGGTGCACTACGTCAAATGGTACCGCTGGGGCCGGATGGCGCCGTGATTTGAATCACACCCGGATGTGAGGCTATTTGAGGGCGGCTGCCGCTTTCTGCAGAGCGGTTGCGACCGCATCGGCGTTGGGAACGCCGCCCTGGGCCATGTCTTTGCTGCCGCCGCCGCGGCCTCCCAGCTTTGACATTGTTTCTTTCATCAGAGCGCCCATATCGTTCGACTGTCCTGCAGATTGCGCGAAAACCAATGCCGGTTGCGGTGAAGTGGTAGCCAGCAAAGTCACAGCATTCGGAACAAGGCGCGTTACCTTCTGCGCGAGCAGCTTCAAGTAGTTCATGTCGAGATCGGAGAAGGTACGGATGAGTAATTTATGGCCGTTTGTTTCGGTGGTTTCAGCGAGGAATGCGGCGGCTTGCGCTTCGGCCAGCTCTTCTTGCGATTGCTCGCGTTGTTTGCGGAGGGAGCGGATTTCATCCAGCGATTTGCGGGCTTGCTGAGGAACGTCGTAGACGTGCGCCGAGAAGAGTGAGGCGGTCTCGGTCAGCGTGGTGAAGTCGCGGCGGGCGGTCGCTACAGCGCGCTGTCCGGCGTTGAATTCCACGCGCCATCCCTGACGGACCTTTTCGGTTTTGCGAAGCAGGATGCAACCGATCTGTCCGGTCTGGTTGACGTGAGTGCCGCCGCAGGCGCTCAGGTCGAAGTCATGGATGTCGATTAAACGCAGCTCGTCTCGTTCGGTCGGGGGCAGTTTGCGGAGGCCGAGGTCGGCCGCCTCGTCGCGGGTGACAAAGCGGATGGCCACCGGGCGATTTTCAAGGATGATTTCATTGGCGAGGCGCTCAGCTTGCTCGACCTGATCTTTGTTGATCGAAGGCGTGTCGAGGTCGATGGAGCAATAGTCGTCGCCCATGTGAAACGAGACGGTTTGCATGTTGAAGAGGCGGACGAAGGCTGCGGAGAGAACGTGCTGTCCGGTGTGCTGCTGCATGTGGTCGCGTCGTCGAGTGGGGTCGATGAAGCCACGGATTTTAGTGCCGGGCTTGATTTCCTTTGGCGGAGCTTCGAGATAGTGGACTACTCTGCCGTCCTCAGCGTTGGCAACTTCGGTTATTTTGAGTTTCTCGTTTTCGGTCTCGATTGTGCCGGTGTCGAAGATCTGGCCGCCACTGGTGGGATAGAAAGCGGTTCGGTCGAGGAAGAGAGCGGGGCGAGGCGAGCTTGTTAGTTCGCGGACTTCGGCTTCGAAGCCGTAGAGAAGAGAGTCATGGTAGTAGAGGCGTTGGGTCATGGTTAGAGTTCTATTTCACCACAGGGAGCACAGAGGTGTAGGTAGTTTTGCCGCTGTCGGATTTGTGGTGCCGTGGTTGCTTCTGGCGTCTTACGTTATCGGGCTTCCCATCTAAACCTTGTGGTAGATGTGATAGGTGCGGGTGGGCACTTCCTGAATCCATTTGAAGTAACCAACCGAGTAGCGGTCTCCCTTGTTCGGCGGCCACGGGTCGTAGATGCGCAGGGTTGTTCCCTTGCCTGATTGATCGTCGTCGCCGCGAATGCCGACGACAGCAATCATGTGGCCGGCACTGCCCTTGCCTTGCACGTAGTCTTTCGCGCTCCAGAGCATATCGAAGACTAACGGGCCTTTCGCCAACATCTGCTTCAGTGCCACCGGCATCCACGACGTGGGCGGCACGACCACCATAAAATTGGCCTTCGCGAAGCGGGCCGCGCCGCTGACCGCATCATCGCTCTCGGAAAAATTCCTGAGGCTTCCGTCGTCCATGATCAGGTCATCCGGTGTGCGCCACACCACGGTTTGAATCGTGGAGCGCGTGACCATCGCCGTAGAGGCAGCCCAACAAGTCGTGTTTGTGCGTTGCGGAATGAATGGGATGGAATGAAGGATCGGATCGTAGTCCTCCGTATCCATCAGCGCGTTCCAAGTGCACGGTCCGACTTCGCCATCTTCGACCAGCCAGTTCTCCTGCTGGAAGCGGAGTACCGCTCTGCGAGTGTGCGCGCCGAATTCGCCATCGACGACGAGCCGCGGACCGGGATCCAGGACGCTGTTTAGCTGGTTCTGCAGCGCCTTTACGTCACTGCAGTGCGAACCTAGCCTAAGGATAGTGGATGGCATGGTGGCACAATTCGGCTTCGACTCAGGCGCTCTTCAGGTCTTTCACGATGTCTGACGGGACTTCTTTCAGGGTGACTCCGAATTCGAACATCGGGGTTTCGGTTCCGCGTCCCCAGCGCGCGACGTCCCAATGGGCGCGCACAAATTTCACGTTGGGGTGCTCCCTAAGGTCAACCAGGAGCGGAGTTTCACCCGCATAGAACTCCTGCCGGAAGGCAGTAACGGATTTCGGATCCCACGTCGCCCCATCAGCCGAAGTGAAGATGCTTACGTCGAGCGACTCCTGCTCGATGATCCTCGTGATGGTCAATGTCGCGAGAAAAACACCCGTGGAGCTCGCGCTAACATCGATGGCTGGGCCGTCGCCCTTGGCCGTCGCCACGGTGCCCGCAGGAACCAGAACTGATTCAGCTATGGCAGTTGTCATCGCCGGGAATTCTAACAAATCCGAAGGCACTCACCACAGAGGGACCCAGGGACACTTCACTCTGACGGGTGATCGGCTGTGAAGTCACTGCAGCAGGGTTTTTCTGCCGGCTTGAATTCCATTAACTCGATGCGGGTATGATCGGCGTCGAAGACATTCAACTGCCGTTTGCCGTCGCGACCCATTTGCGCGTGCTCTTCCCCGTGCTCCTTCCAGCCGTGGGATTCAATCAGAGCTTGCGCTTGCTTCATATCAGCTACGCCGTAAGAGATGTGATTCATCACGCCCGTCAATCTGAGATCGGGATGGGCAGGCTGGTTCAGCATGTACTCCAGCCAATCGGTGCCGTCTGGAACCTGCAGCGAGACCCAGTCGGTTACGTTGTCCTTCATGCCTCCGTGCCAATAGGGACGGAATCCGAGGATCTCTCGATAAAAGTGATCTTCGGCTGGCTGGTTGTAGACCAAAAACCCGGTATGAATCATGCGGCGTGAAACTGCGTTCGGCGCGGGCGGTGCCACGTCATCCTTGCTGCGCTCCACGAACTCGACGCGGTGACCTTCCGGATCCTTTACAGTGAGGCTGAGGCTGTGATCGGATCGGCCTTCGATTTTTCCCGGCTGCAGTCCTTTCTCGACTAGATAACGGCGGAGTGCACCGATGTTGTCGGTAGTGAAGGCAACGTGATCCATGCGATCCGTGGCGTTTGGGGCGGGAGCTGGACTGTATCCAACCCACTGTTTGCCTGACATGTAGCGAACGGTTTCGCCCTGTTCGATCGGCTCGGCGGACGAGAGACCCAAGATGTCGCCATAAAGTTTTTTCACATAGTCCGGAGACGTGGTGTAGAACGCGACGTGATCAATGGCGGTGATACGCGGGCGCTCGGTGGACTTGGTTTGGGATTGAGCGGGCAGGCAAAGGGCACAGCAGGAGAAAAGAAGGATCAGTCTCTTCATGGCGAGTTGATTGTAGACCTACAGCCCGCTGAGTCTGAAGCCCGGTGATTTTTCCTATCAGGATTTATTAACTAAAAAGGCAACATCCCCACTTCTGGCAAAACCGGCCAGAAGTGGGGCACCCTCAAGTGGTTTGATTGATGATTCACAGAGAATCCAGGAATTGGCGGATCATCGTGGCTGCTTCCGTCGGTTGTTCCCAGGGCGAATAGTGGCCAGCTTTGGGAATCACTCTCAACTGGCTGCCTGGAATGTACTGCCGCATGAGTTCAGCTTCGTTGATGCCCGTCAGAATATCCTCGTCGCCCGTAACGAGCAACGAGGGGACGTTGATGGTCTTCAGGGTATCGACGGAATCTGGCCGCTGGGCCATGCCGCGCTGAACCTGGGCAATGTCTTCGGGCGACATTTGACGCATCATCCGAAGGGCTCCGTCAACGAGATCAGGGCGGGTTTCGCGCGTGGTTTTCCCGAGGAGGCGAGGAATCATGGAGCCCAGGAAAGGTTCTGTGCCGCGCTCAAGGACGTCGTTGGCGGCCTGCAGCCGCGTGTTACGGGTGTCCGCATTATCAGCGGGGGCTTTCGTATTGCACAAACCCAGAGCCGCTACGCGGCCGCGATATTTCCGCCAGAATTCGAAAAGAAGATACCCACCTATCGAGACTCCGACGAGTGGCGCGCGGCCGATCTCAGCATCGTCCATTACACGCATTACATCGGTGGCATGCTTCTCCATGGTGGCAGGGCCGTCGCCAATTTCAGATTCGCCATGACCGCGAAGATCGGGCAGGATCAAGCGATAGCGCGAGGAGAGAGCATCTGCTACAGGAATCCAGAATTCGTGGCTGGCGGGGAATGGGTGGAGCAGAACGACTGCAGGACCGTCGCCGACAGTCCAGTATGCAATGTCAGCGTCGCCACTGCGGAGACGATGCGCGGTGGTAACAGACATGCAGCCCATTAAAACACGAGAAGGGCTGCCGCACCGCCTACGGCTAGATGCCAACCGCGATGTCTATGATCCGGCGTCAGTCGCTGGATGGATGCCACTAGGAGCCGGAAGCAATAAAGGCTCTTCGGGCATGACGATCCATGCGATCGGATAGGAGAGGAACCCGATTCCGGTCATAAAAGCCACGAGCAACCATACGACCCGAACCAAAGTCACGTCGATGTCGAAGTACTCCGAAAAGCCGAGGCATACCCCGGCGACCTTGCGTCCAAGGCGCGGACGGATCAGTTTGCGCCGGGCCAGGGAGGCTCCGACTCGAACTCCACAGTAGGCACAGACTAAGGCATCGTCCTGAATTACTTTTCCGCAGTAGTTGCAGTACATAGCTCTGCCCTCAATCTTTGCTACGTAAGCTGATCAACTTTAGTTCCTTGCCCGTGAAATCATTCACCACAGAGGACACAGAGGCTACTGGGGAACTACTCCCGGTAGGCTTCCCTGATGTAGCGACGAGCCTGATCGGCTTGGCCGCTGTCGGCGCGCCCTGTCAGGACTGCCTCGTAGGCTTTCATCGCGAGATCGCGTTTCTGGAGAAGGTCGTACATTTCTCCGGCGGCGAGATTGGCTTTCTGGAGGATGTCAGGATCGGGATTCGGAGCCTGGTTTACCAGTTCATAAGCGATTGCCGCCCCTGCCAGATCCTTCTTGCTTCGGAGCAGTTCTCCCAAACCCCAAGCGGCAAGTTCGTAGTGCATGTTGCGATACTTCCCTTCCCGGCCGTTTTGCCACACTTTCCGGTACTGTGCCTCGGCTTCATCCAGGCGGCCGGCCGAGCGTTCCAGGTTAGCAATCTCGGTCGGAAAAAGGTGATTTCCGGGATATTTCGTGGCCAGTTCGTTCATGTATCCCAAAGCTTCGTCGTACATATGCTCGCGACGCAGAAATAGAGTCAGGATGACTTTGGCATCGATGGAGTTCTCACCACTGCTCGTGGCTACATCTCGAAGGTAGGATAGGCCCTTCTCTTTCGATCCGCTCAACCCGGCGATAGCGGCGGCAACCTTCGCACTCCAGGAAAGAGTGCTGACAATGTAGTTGTGTGTACCGACAACCAGCTTGGCGTCGGAGTATTGGGGATCAAGTTCGAGCACGTGCTCATGATCGTGCCGCGCGCCAACCGCATTTCGCAACGCCGAAAACCAGGCACGCTCAATCAGTCCGGTATAGACGGCAAACTGGGCGCGAGTCACGCCGCGGCAATATAGCGCCTCGACAGAAGAGGAGTTCCCCTTGAGTTCCTTGTCTTCGAGGGCAAGCGCGCGACGCACCAGTCCCTTGATCTGTTCTTTGACTTTGGGGTCGGTTGGACGAGGAGCGTGTCCTATGAAACTGTCGTTGGTGTAGTCACCGGTATTCATCCCGCCGGTTTCGTAAAGGTTGCGCATGAGAACGACAGTCAGAAGGTGATTCACCGCAAAAGCATCATTGGGATGCTTCTCGACGACCTTCTCCATCTCCTGCGCGGCTCGCTCATACTCCATGTTGTAGAAGTGTTCGAAGGCGAGGTGAGTCTGCTGATCTTCGACGGGACCATGCGTGGGCATGATTTGGGGGTCTTTTTGACCGGAAGAGAGCAGACCGCAACCGAGAAGAAACAATAGCCAGGGCAGTCGAGAGACACGCGGGAGATTCATTCGTCGAGATCCACGACGCGGCGGTTCGAAATAGTCTAAATGAAGTTCTGAAGAACTGCCGACTGGCATAGATTCGTGTCCCGCGTGCGAGCAGAACCAAAAACGTCATCGGCGTGCCCTTCCCGCTACTATTTTGTCGAGCTGACTCGTCCCTATACTTTCGAGCAGCCACAGACTGAATTAGGCAGCGGGGAGTCTTGTGTGGAAAGCCTGCGACCCGGTTTGCCGAATGGAGCTCGGCCAACTGAGCGGGCGCGGCGTTGAGGCGATGACTTGGAGCTTTGACAATGCAATGTTCTCCGCTGCTGTTCAGAGCTGTTCTTGCTTCTGCGCAACGGTGCTTGGTCGTATGTAACTGGGCAAGTTTACTCGACTTAGCGCGTAAGAATTGCTTGGGATTCTAGCAGCAGAAAAGAACGATGGGTCATAAATCATTATTTTTCAATATTTTACTAAACGGCGCTCTTTGGTGCTTGGAGTGCCCTTAAGGGATTTCTAGTAGGGCGATCTATGTCTGAAGTAGCACAAAGCACTCAACAAGAGTTTTGGCGGCCACCCTCGCACCAACTGGAGCAAGAAGCTCTCGTGCGACAGTCCGTTCCCGTGATGGCGGAGTCTTGCCCACGGTGTGGGACCGAGTATCTGCTCGGTTCGCGCTTCTGCCACTCCTGTGGCGGTCGGCGCCCGGCGGCGGTTAGTTCCGCCGCCCGGGCAGATGCTGCTGCCCTCGCTGGACTGTGGGAGCGTGGCATGCATCGAGTGCATTCATTCATCGCCAGCTTTTCCTGGAGCAAGATCAAATTCCCGTCTTGGCTCGGATACCTACACTTCCACGAGATCAAGCGGCGGCTCGGACTTTCGACGGGAGCTCTCATCTCCTTCGCGATCGGCATGGTTTGTGTGGCCGGAGCCCTGCTCGTGGGGTTGGAGTCCGTGCAGAAGTTCGTTGATTGGCAGGCCATTCAGTTATATCGGCTGGAATGGTTGATGGGTGCCACAGCTTCGTTCGTCCTTGGGATCCTGCTGAAGAAGAATCCAAGCGACGACCGCGACTAGATCGATTCATTCCCCGTGCTGGCGGCGCGTCGCTGCTGGCTCATCCTATAAAGATGGTGCACTGGACCGGTTCCCTTTCCGAGGGGCTGGCCGTTTGCTATGGCTGCCGTTACGTAGGTCTTAGCTAGTAACGTGGCTTCGGCAATCCCCCGGTCCATTGCCAGGTGGCAAGCCATGGCGGTGGCGAAGGCGCAACCGGTGCCGTGAGTCGAGGTAGAACGCTGGCGTTCGGCCTTGAAGACTTCCTGTTCTACACCGCGCCCGGTGCTGAAGCTAAGCAGGTCCATCGCTTTTTCAAGATGTCCTCCCGTTACTACCACCGCAGCAGCGCCCATTTCGTGAAGCTTTGCGGCTGCGGCCTTCATTTCGTCCAATTCCACGATCTTGATCCCGGTAATGACAGTGGCCTCATCGATGTTCGGCGTGATCACGTCCGCCAGGGGGATCAAGCATTCGATCAGTACGCGAGTTCCAGCCTTGTCCAGCAACTCGGCACCGGAGGAGGAGCGAAGGATCGGGTCGAGGACGACATTCGGCAATCGCGTTTTCCGGGTATCCGTCGAAGAGCAAGCCGACCCAGACAAGAAGTCGGCCACCGCTTTTGCCACCCTGCCTGATCCCAGCATGCCGATGTGAACGGAAGCTATATCTAGGTCGGAGGCTAGTTCCTCAAGGGTCTCGGAGACCAACGCGGGATCAGCCGCCTCTACTCGTTTCACACCTGAGGTCGACTGAACTGTCATGGCGGTGATGCAGGAGATACCGTAACATGCATGGGCGGCGATCGTTTTGATGTCAGCGGTAATTCCGGCTCCAGAAGAGGGATCGAAACCGGCGATTGTCAGTACCACAGGCGGTTTATCGGGCATGACCTTTCGTTCCCGGGAGCTCCGTTTGCAGGTTGAGTTTGGCACAGCATCTCATATCGGCGGCTCGATTGAAGTGACTTTAGCCTGCCAGGTATAGAAAAAAATCGCATGGGGTGCGCGAAGCCGTCGCCCGTAAATACTTGATTTAATGTAACTTGCATAATTAATTCTTGTAATTCATTGATTCCATTGAGCTTGTAAATTCTACTCTACCGCGTCTTTGGTGCTATTTACCCTCTGGTAAATGCGTAACCGTACGGAAATAAATGACATTGTCTGAATATAGTCATTCTTTCAACAGGTTACGTAAGGATTGCATTACTAGGCGGTCATCGTCCGATAGGCCATTTCGCCTTGACACACCTTTGGCACCCCAATAGCATTTACAAACTGCAGCAAGAATCAGCCTTAGGCCAAGGGCACTTTTGAGTATGCGAGGAGAACTGAATGCGAAGACGTATAGCTCAGGGATTGGCGATCGGCTTTTTGATCGTCGGCCTGGGAGCGGCTCAGGGACCGAACATCTCGGAGGCGAAACCGGCTCCAGTTAGTTCTGTTCAAAAGCAATCCGAAGTCCGCAAACAGGTCGGCAAGACGAAACCGTATCAAGTTGGGACGGCGTCCTGGTATGGCCAGACGTTTCAAGGCAAGGAAACCGCCAGCGGCGAACCGTACCAGATGTATGACATGACGGCCGCGCACCTGACGCTTCCCATGGGAAGCTACGTAAAGGTCACTAATCTACGTAACGGCAAGGCGGTTGTGGTCCGGATCAACGACCGGGGACCGGTCGTACCGGGTCGCATTATCGACCTCTCTTATGGGGCGGCTCAGGCGCTGCAGATGAAGGCGCACGGGCTGCAACGAGTACGTCTGGATCTGGTCCAGCCGACCACAGTAGCTAAAACCCGGCCCCAACAAAAACCGGATTACCAGACGGTTGCTTATAACCATCCCCCTGTAGCGCAACTCCCGTAAAACAAATACACTAGCCGGGATGACGGCTGCTCTGCCCGACCGCATCCCGAACGATAACTTGAGTTATCGGAGTGCTGATCCGCGCCAGCGGCTCATCGTTGCGCTCGACGTTTCCACGGCCGCCGCCGCACACAAGATTGTGGCGGCGGTCGGAGATTCCGCCTTGACCTACAAGGTGGGGATGCAGCTCTATACCGCTGTAGGCCCACAGATCGTGCGGGACCTGGTGGTTTCCGGGCGTCGCGTCTTTCTGGACCTGAAATACCACGATATTCCGAATACCGTTGGGGCGGCGGTCGCTGAGGCGGAGAAGCTTGGCGTGAGCATGCTGACGATCCATGGGGCGGGGAGCACGAAGATGATCCGCGCGGCGGTGGACGCTGCGAAGATCCGGCCAGAACTGACGATCCTTGCCGTAACAGTGCTGACCAGTATGGACGGGCATGATCTGGAGACGATCGGAATTCGCGGATCGGTAGAGGACAGCGTGGTACGGCTAGCGACACTTGCACTCGCAAACGGCTGCAAGGGAATCGTTACGTCCGCGCGCGAGGCATCAACCGTGCGCGCCAAGTTGGGAGAGCGCTTTGCGATTGTCACTCCGGGTGTGCGTCCGGCCGGCACTAACGTGGGCGACCAGGTTCGAGTGGTCACTCCCGCCGAGGCGATCGCAGCGGGAGCGAGCCACATCGTGGTCGGAAGGCCCATCACCGAAGCGGCGGATCCTGCGGCCGAAGCACGGGCGATTCTGGGGCAGATCAGTTTGTAGGCCCTGTCGTGCCGCTTTCGTTCTGGTGGTCGCTTGCCAGTGATTAGTCAAAATCTCTGCGGAAACGCGACTGGGTCGATGAGCGCGATCGGGATTTGTCAACAGCCGCGGTTCGGATAGTGCGCTGTAGCGAGTACCGTAGCCGCAGGCGCGAATACAAGTTCCCACTATTTGGAGGCTATTCAACGGCTCCATGTTTCTTCTCCCCATGCTAGGTTGTTTGGCGACGATGGTAGTTGGTTGGACCCAGTGGTATGAGGAACCCAGCCAAACGGGAATTTTTGCAAGATTTTCCTTCGCTGGTATGTGGCTCAGCTCTGCGACCGTTTTCGGCTTGTTTGCGTTCGGCATCTATGCAGAGACATTCGGGATTCGGTTTTCTGTTCACTATGAGTTGCTAGTCAGCATCTACAAGTTCTTGGCGCCGCCATGTGTCCTTGGGTTGCTATTGGGAATTCTCGGAGTATGGCGTCGAAGCCCGTTGCGTTGGTATGCCCCAGCGTGCGCCTTCTTTACCGTTTGTCTTTGGCTGGTGGGTGCCGTGATGATTGACCCAATTTAGATGAAGCGTCTGGGTGTTGCAATCAGCCGTCTGCAGGTATCGACAAGACTCAGGGATCCGTCAAAAGACGCAAAGCTCCCCTGAATGCAGGGTGGAACCCCGTTCCACCGGCACGGCAACGTTCCTGCGATATAATTCGCGCCACATCTCCGGTGTAAAGACACGAATTTGTCATCTCGGCACATCACGCAGTGAAACATAAGACAACAGCCTCGAATTCAACCGCGACCACGCACGATCAGAAGCTGTGCATTGCCTGCAAAGAGCCGATCCCTATCGACGCAGAAGTCTGCTTTCACTGCAGAACGAGGCAAGTGCCAGAACCAGAAACAAAGGAGCCAGGATCCAAGCGGGTCTTAGCATGGATTGGCGTTGTCACAGCTGTGATCGGACTCATCACTGGCCTGAGTGGAATCGTGGGGCCAGTGAAAGGGTGGTGGAAGCAAGGCCGTCAATCCCACGCGATGCTTGCAACGGCTCAACGGCAGAGCGAACTTGGCGAATATTCTGCCGCCCTGGACAGCGTGGCCGAAGCCCTGAAAGCAAATCCGGGTGACGAGCAAGCGCTGCATACACAGCTCGACGTCGCCATGGCGTGGATCGAAGACATTCGTACTCCGCGACATGATGTAGATGCTGTTGCGCCTCAGGCGCGGGTAATTTTCGATCGTCTTACGCCGATTCTTCAGGGTGGACTCGGCACAGCAAAGGACTATCGTGCGGCAGATGTGGTGGCGCACCTCGGATGGCTGAACTTGCTGAAGTGGAGAATCGCCGGACAGTCCGGCATTATCGAGTCGCATCTCCGCGCGGCATTGCAGTTGGATCCTCAAAATGTCTTTGCTAATGCCATGTTCGGAGAATGGGTCCTGCTTACGCATGGAGACCTGGAAGAAGCGAAGGCGCACTTTGCCACGGCCTTGAAAAGCGGCAAGTCCAAAACGTTCGTGCGCGACTGCCAGCTCGAAGGCATGATCTATAACGACGATGCCGGCGTTCCCGCCGAACTGGTCCGGGTAGCGAATCAAATGAGGAAGGATAAGGATCCGATTGGGGATGACCGGAGCAGAATTCGCTGGAATTTCAGTTTGACCGAAAGCGACACCGAGCTAAAGGAAGTTCTTTCCGCCGTGCCGCCCCAGGAACTCCTGGCAACCTATGAATGGCTCGCCCCCCCGGATTCAGAGGGATCCGATTTCGGAAAGAAAGTAGAACGGCGATTCGTCGAAGCTTACGTCGATGAAGTCTCCGGTAAACGGGAGGAAGCTCTCCAGATCTACCGGAGCCTGGAAACCGAAACCAAGAATTCCGATCCGCTCGTTTCAAAGCGCATTCGGGATGCAGTGCTAAGACTGAGCCACTGAGTTAGAGTTTCTCGAAGAATTCACATCCCGAGCACGAGATGTAGATCCCGCCCGGAACGCCGCGCTCGCGGTCTTTGACGCGCTTTACGATGCGGGTGGGCTTGCCGCACTTGGGGCAATCGGTGCTCTTGGTGGTGTCCATGACCTTCTTACGGTCAGCTGTTTTTGCGATCTTGGCTCCTACGGCCATGATTGTTTCTCCTGATCTTTCGAATGTGTGCGCAGCACTCCGTGCATAAACGGCGCGGATAGTGGTGGATAAGTTTTTTCTGGATCCACTCGGGAAGAATCTGAAGCTGCGTCTTGGTGCTCTTCCGCCGAATCCAATTTTACAGTAAGGTTGCACCGGATGTCTCGCTGTCACGCCGAACATCCTCTATGTCACGCCGCTTCTGGGCAATTCTGAATACGATTCTGTTCACGATTTTCGTGCCGGGGACGGTCGCGATCCTAATTCCGCGATGGCTGATGGGCGGATATGTCCGGCCACTGAACGATCTCTGGACGTGGGTTGGGTGCCTGCTCTTTCTTTGCGGCAGCGCAATCTACTTACGCTGTGCATGGGAATTCGCCGTACACGGCCTGGGAACTCCCGCGCCCATCGCGCCGACTCAGTTTCTGGTCACGACCGCGCTACACCGATACGTGCGGAATCCGATGTATCTGGGAGTGGCTTTGGCGATTGTTGGGCAAGCGATAATCTTCCGATCGCTGCACGTCGCGGAGTATGCGTTGGTGATGCTGCTCATTGCACACTTTTTTGTTGTCCTCTATGAGGAGCCCACATTACGGCTACAGTTTGGGGAGTCGTATGAGGAATACCGAAGGAGCGTGCCGCGGTGGATACCCAAGATTCGGTTCTGAGTCCATTCACTCTTTCTCGCGAGTTCCCAGGTCTCGCAAATGCGGCGAGACCTGGGGGCACCCCGCGGAAGTGACGCGACTAATCTGCCAATCGTCCGCGCAGTATTGTGATTGAGGCCTTCGGGAGCTGATATTGTGCGTTCGCTCCTCCTTGCACTGTTGATTTGGAAGGCGGGCCGTCTGGATCGGCGTGGCTCGTGGCGCCTTCCTGATGCCACTGATATTCATTCGAGCCGAAAGTAATGCGGTCGACCTGCCCAGTAAAGGATCGACTGGCCTTCCCTGCTCCCTCAAATGCGACTTTCACAGAATGATCGTTCGACTGATCCCGATTCACTAACATTACCGACCATTGCCCATCAGGCCGCTCCACGGCGTAGGCAGTCACCATGGCATGTCCGGCGGCATCATTCACGTCGCTCCAAGCCTTGAACTGTTTGTGCGGAGCATCGATCGGCTGCACCCATTCTTTCGAGATAAGCTGCGCGGCAATGTACTGCGGCGGATAACCGGTAACCTTCCAGTCCTTATCGACGAAAAGGAAGTTGCCGAAGCCGGAGGTGTTTCCCGGATACGGCATGTAGTGGAAGTAATAGGTTGCGCCCGCACCTTCGGCCATCATGCTGCCGACATAGTCCGCGAGCCACAGGCCTGCCTTCACCGTCGAGGGCGGAGCGCCTCCTCCGATATTTCCTTCCGTCATGAAGAAAGGAATGTTCGAAGGCACGCCGTTGTCTTTCCAGACCTGCACGATATGGTGCACGTACTCGGGTTCTGGATAGAGATCGGCCCAGGAATAGCTCGGTCGATCCTGATATGGATAATGCTCAAAGGAGAAGAAAGCGAAATCGTTGAGGCGGTTGCGCGCCTTCAGATAGTCCACAAAGCGTCCGATCCACGAGACCTTGCCGTTGGCGTCGGGCCAGACTTCCACATCTCCAAATGTTCCTTCGAATGGAGGCCCGCCGAGTTTGGCTTCCGGAGCGACTTTATGAATCGCAGTCGCAAACTGCAGATAAAGGGTCGCGTAATCTTCGGGAAGCATGTGCTGGCCGTCGGCCTCTTCCCCCATTTCGATATACGAGATCGGATAGTGACGCTTGTAAAGATAGGCAATCTCATTCGCGGCATCTTCAGGAGTCGAATAGAGCATCGCAATCGGCACCATGGTCGGCAGTCCGCGCGTGATGCCGGAGGTGAAGAAGAAGTCGAATCCAACTTGATCCCCTCGTGTCTGGTCAAGATCGGATGCAGAGGTCCAGGGATCGACCGACGAAGGCCAGGTTATGGTTTGTTCGCGACTGGGAAAGTGCGTGACGCAGTCGTTGAATGTTCCGTCCTCTGAGAGTGAACCAACATAGACCTCGTTGATGGCGTAGCCTACGCAATTCCGCTTGTCGGCAGAGCCGTGAGTATCACACGTGTTCGAAGACTCGGTCATCCAGATACGCAGGTAGCGAACTGGAATCATCCATGAAACGAGTTCCAGGGTCGCAGTCGCGCCTTTGCCTTCAGTGATGTTGCCGAGCGGGAAGGTCTGCCACGTGCCCTTGGTGGTGCCGTCATAAAAGGGCTCGAGTTCGCCGGTCCAGAACTGCACCGCGTATTTCTTAGCGTACGGGTCGGCCCACGCGATGCGAATGGCGTTGACATCAATCTTTGTACCGAGATCGATCATGACCCACTGCGGATGCAGGGAGTCATCTTCCCCGGTGAAGGCCTTGGTCAGGTAAGGATTACTCTTCCAATAAGAATGGACATCGCCGTCGGTCAAGCGGGACCAGCCATTGCCGTCGCCGCGACTGAACCCACGATGCGGCAACGGGTATGCCCAGGAACTGTGTATCTCTCCCGCCGGCTCCGCTTCTCCGACGAAATATCCTTCCTGCTTCTCGGCGTTGCTCCACTTTCCTGCGGGATTCCAGTGCCAGGCTTCCACCATCAATTCGGTGTTCTGCCGGTACGTGACCGTTTGCCATCCGGCGCCTAGGATTTCCTTCAGTAGCGGATCTTTGAGCAGGTGATCGGGACTTCCGGTGCGCAGGCGATCAATAGCGGCGCCCAGGGAGTGCGGCGGACTAAATGTATTGGCGACGTGTGCGGGATTGGCGTCAACGATCACTTTCTGGGCTACAGCCGCATTCGTGAGGACAACGAGAAGAACTGCGAGGAACAAAGCGGTAAGGACACGGTAGATTCCGAGCATGGTCTGACAAGCCTCCCAAGAAGCAAATGCGCGAGTGTTTACTATCCAGTTATTCAAACGATTGAATTCCCATAAAAATGCGCAACCAGCATACACCACGAAACGAAGCAGATCCGGAAAATCGCTTGTCCTGAAGACGAGATGCTACAAACCAGAAACTGGAAGCCGTAGGCGATTCCGTCTGGGATGTCTACTGACTAACGGGCGCATCGGTCAGATCTGACCGCCAGCTCTCATCAGCACGTGCAATAAAACACCCCTGAACACACAGAAATAACAATCCAAGGTACAATGCTTTGCGTTTTTCCGTCGCTTTTAGCCGTTCTGTGTGGGTTCGGAAGCTGGGAGTCGGGCGACGACTCCTCGTGTGACCTGCAGAACGCCCCATCGCGTCGCCTCGAAAGTCGAAGCACTTCGGAGGAGTGAAAAATCCTATGACCACTTTGCGCACATTTGTCTCTGCGCTTGCCTTGCTGATTGCATCAGTCCAATTCTCTAACGCTCAACATTGGGTTCCGGTCGAGAGTCAGCCGGACGCAGCACTCGGATTGGGTAACCCACTTCTGCTCACAGACGGTACCGTAATTTTTCACCAGATTTGTGGACCACAGTGGTGGAAGTTGACCCCGGATGCGTATGGAAGCTATGCCAGGGGAACATGGAAGCGAATTGCCGCTCTGCCTGCTGGATATGCGCCGCTCTACTTCGGATCCGCCGTATTGCCCGACGGCCGGGTCGTAGTGGAGGGTGGCGAGTACAACGCAGAGACGACCGGGCATTGCCAGGCAGCATGGACTAACAAAGGAGCTATCTACGATCCGACGACCAATAAATGGACGATGGTAGCGCCCCCTCCAGGCTGGGGCAATATCGGCGACGCGCAGAGCGTGGTGTTGGCCAATGGCACCTACATGCAGGCAACGTGCTGCGATACCGCGGCTGCACTGCTCGATGCGTCTACCCTTACGTGGACGATTACCGGAACCGGCAAGAAGGACGTCAATGACGAGGAAGGCTGGACGCTTCTTCCGGATGGAACCGTACTAACCGTGGATGCCTATGTTTTTGATTACCAGAAGAACGGCAAGCGCTTCGAGATCTACCATCCAAAGACCGGTAACTGGACGAGACCGGGCAACACTCCGGTGCAACTCTGGGATTCATATCCCGACGCCAACCGCGCTTCGTATGAACTGGGGCCCGGCGTTTTGCGGCCGGACGGCACCGTCTTCTATCTCGGCGCGAATGGAACGCCCGGACAAGCCGGGCATACTGCTACTTACGACACCCACAGCAAAACCTGGACTGCGGGGCCAGATATCCCGAACAGCATGGATGTGGCCGATGGTCCGGCTGCGCTGCTTCCGAACGGAAACGTTCTATTCCTGGCCAGCCCGGGCATCTTTAACACCGGGTCGAAGTTCTTCGTTTGGGATGGAACGAAATACACCAACGTCACTGGCGGCAATACTGATGCCCCAAGCATCTCTTCGTATTGGGGAAATATGCTGGTGCTGCCAACCGGAGAGATTCTCTTCACAGATTTCGGGAACGTGTGGCTTTTTGAAAGTGGCGGAAAACCGAAAGACGAGTGGCGGCCGCAGATTCTGTCCGTGCCGACAAACATCAAGCGCGGCGGGAGCTACGTGGTGAAGGGGCTGAACTTCAACGGATTCTCGCAAGGCGCGGCTTACGGAGACGATATCCAGGGCGCGACGAACTATCCATTGGTCCAGATCACTCAGCGCGCGAGCGGGCAGGTGTCGTATGTGAGAACTCACGACCACAGCACGATGGCGGTGGCATCTCCTAACCTGGAGTGGACGAACTTCGATGTGACCTACAGGGTACCGTCGGGCCTGAGCGATTTGCGGGTTGTTTGCAACGGAATTGCTTCGGCGCCGGTTACGGTGAATATCCAATAACAGGATCGGCGCTTTTGTGATGTCGTAAGCCTAGACATCTTTAGCGTCTCATCTCATGGGTGTCCTCGGCACGGCGAAAACTCTACCGAGGACACCTTCTTGCAGCAGAGCATCCCTGAGTTCGTGAGTTATGCGACGGGGGGCATAGAACGCTGCTTTGCTGAAAGCCATGCGCCGGCAGTCAAACACAACGTAATCACTATTGAGAAGGCGATGGGCAAGACAAAGAGATACCTCCAGCTCACAACACTTATGACCGCGAAGCAAAAGGCGAACGCCCAGGCGGTGCCACGCATTAGCGCCAAATTCGCTGCCGGAAGACTGGCCAGTTGCCACGCCAATATCGCCGCGAACACATAAAACACGCCGACGGAAAATCCAGCCGCCTCAAAGAGATCCCAATAGCTGCGGTTGAATCCCTGAATGTCAAAGTGGATGGACCGCATAGAAGCAAGAAGCGCATCAACTCCCCACGCAGGATCCGACTGGCGGAAGCCAAGTGTATGTCCTGTCGCGAAAAGCACCAGCAAAACGGCAGCGATTCGATAAAAGACAGATGCCTTCATCTTGCCTCCTGGAATCATGGCAAGGACAACCAATCATCCCGTGTGTGTGCAACTTTACCACCGCAGCGCTATCGCCCCACGTTGACCGGCGTCCCTTCCTCCTGCTACCGTCATTAGTTTGCCCTATCACGTACAGAGGGTTCTGCTGAGCGGCAACCGCGATAGACCTTTGCCCGGACCTGGGGTCCAGAGTTCACAATTTCGGAGATTTTCATGCCTGCCATTAAGTTTCGAGGTGTCGATTTCATTCAGTTCGATTCGTTGCTCTCCGACGAAGAAAGACTGGTCCGCGACTCCACCCGCCAGTTCATCGAAGACAATCTGATCCCGATTATCGAAGAGTGCAATCGGGCAGGACGGTTCCCTCGGGAACTCGTTAAGCCCATGGCGGAGATGGGATTTTTCGGCGCTTCACTAAAGGGATACGGCTGCGCGGGTATGGGTAACGTGGAATACGGCCTGATGACACAAGAACTAGAGCGTGGAGATTCGGGCGTTCGCAGTTTCGTCAGCGTCCAGTCGGGGCTGTGCATGTATCCGATTTACGAATTCGGCAGTGATGAGCAGAAGAACACATGGCTGCCCGCGATGCAAAAGGGCGAGAAGCTAGGATGTTTCGGGCTGACCGAGCCAGATTTCGGATCGAATCCGGGCGGCATGCGGACGCGAGCGCGCAAGGTGGGAAATGAATATGTAATCAATGGCGAGAAGATGTGGATCACTTCTGGATCGATCGCGGACGTGGCGATCATCTGGGCGAAGGTGGAAAATGAGAAAGATAAGGTCCGCGGATTTCTTGTCGAGACCGATCGGCCCGGATTCAAGGCGGACGACATCCATGGAAAGTGGTCGCTGCGCGCATCGGTGACTTCGGGTCTTTCATTGCAGGAAGTGCATGTTCCTGAGTCGAATCTGCTGCCCAAGAGCGGAGGGCTGCGATCGCCACTGATGTGTCTGAACCAGGCCCGGTACGGAATTGCGTGGGGAGCCGTGGGGGCAGCGATGTCGTGTTACGACTGCGCGCTGCAGTATTCGCTATTGAGGAAGCAGTGGCGCGATCAGCCCATCGCTTCGCACCAACTTGTGCAGAACAAGCTCACCTGGATGATCAGCGAGATCACGAAAGCTCAGCTTCTAGTGCTGCAGGTTGGGCGGTTGAAGGACGCGGGAAAAGTCCAGCCGCAACACGTATCCATGGCCAAGCGAAACAATGTCTGGATGGCTCTGGAATGCGCTCGGACTGCGCGGGATATTCTAGGAGCGAATGGCGTAGCGGATGATTATCCGATCATGCGGCACCTGATGAATCTGGAGTCCGTGAAGACATACGAAGGCACGCACGATGTGCATGCGCTGATTATTGGGCAGAGCGTCACGGGGATTGACGCCTTCTAGGAGAAGAGTCTAGCTGTGTTCGGTTTTTGTAACATCGGCGATTTCCTCATACACGGGCGATCGCACCGACTCGTAGTTCTATTCGCGGTTTTTGAGCGGCCGCCACGGCGCGGGGAACCTCGAAATGCAAGCCTCAAATTGACCTCGTCCTGAATTTGTAAAAACTTTTGTCTCACACTTGAATGGTGGACATTCGACGAGTATCGTTGGCCTCGTCGAGCGGAACGAGCCTTCTCCCCAACGCGACATCCTTGTCGGTCGCATCGCTCCATGGCGTGTAGCACAAACAAAATAGATTCAGCGGCGCCGCGCGAAATTAAGGCGTCCGCTATCGTGCACGGATTCGGAGTAAATCCATGCCTGCCACACGAGCAACATTGCGCAAACAAAGGAGCTCGCATGAGTACGGGCGCACTTTGACTTCACAACCACTTTTCGGAGGATCGAACGTGACACTCGCAGCCAAGCCTTTCAAACCTGCAATCTTCTTAGCGCTTCTCGCCGCCCTCAGCCTTGCCGCGCTCGCACAGGAAGGTGGCGTATCCTCAAACGTCACTAGTCACGACGCCAGCGCTCCTGCCACCTCCGATAGCAAGCCTTTACCGTGGAAGTTCCTTGCCAGTCCCATGGGAGTTCTCCCTACTGCGCTGGCCTCGGATCCGTTAAGCGGCGCTTGCACTGCCGATAAGCCCGCGGTTCCCTCGTCTGCTGTGGAAGGGCTGCTAAAGGATACGCTGGGGCCGGACGTCGTAGCGCAACTGAAATCGCCGAAAGCGCAGAAGCCCCAATACGTCGTCATCCATGTGGTCGACCCCACCTCCGGCCCCAAAGGCTCCGACGCTTGGTATGTCTATCGCTCGGTCAAGAAGAACTGGGGCGATCCTAAGTGGACTTGCGAAAAGTTCACCGGACAGCGCATTTACGGCGCACAGTCAATCCTGTTCCTCTTCATCCATCTGCACGCCAAGAGCGTAAGCCTGGAGAACGCGCGCCAGCAGTTAAGCGCAGCGCTAACGGCGTCTACAACCAGGAGTGACGCTCCCATGAACAAGGCTCTCATGCAGGTGCAGACAGGCGCACCAGCTGATCCCGTCCTCAACGCTGCCTTGAAAACCAATGCCCTAGCCACTGGCCTGAGAGCGCCCGACCTGCAAACCATAACGTTTTGCGAGAAAGACACCGGCGATCACTTTCAATGGATGCGCAACGACGCCGTGCCCACTACCTACGCCAACGTTCACTATGAAGCAGCCGTGGTTAAGCGCACTCCACCAAATGTCGACAATCTTAAGACTATCCTCGGCCTGCTTTTCGGTGCCCGCTCGAAAGACGCTTCGTGCCTGGACCTTGCCACTACCGACGCCACGGTTTGGGGAACAGGTCGCATTCAAAATATCGGCTTGCCCAGCGACGTTTCCATCGCAGGTTATTCGGTGGCAACCGATACACCTTTGAAAGACGAGGACCGTGCCGCGAAACAGATCGGATCGGTGGGAGCCTACAACGACGAATCACTCTACTGGTGGGACGCCAGTATCGGTGTCCCTGTTCACAAAATCAAAGACCTGCAGTATTCCGCCACCGACAACACCGTGACCGCAACGCAGGTGGACAAGCAGAGTGCGTACGCCATGTTCAATCTTATGCCGCGTCCAATTGATCTCACCGCACCGAGCTTTAACGTCCGTTTCCTGGTCGGATTCCCGCTGGCCAGCAGTCCCTGGGACAAGCTTTTCGCCGGCGGCGCAATCGGTCTTCCCTGGAAGCCATTCCAGCACTTCCAATTCTTTGCTGGCGCTACTTTCCTCCGCACCTCGCAACCTGCCACTCTGACCGTCGGGTCGGAGGCCAGCAAGGCGGAACTGCAAAACGACTTAAGGATCAAGACCACGCCCAAACTCACGGTCGGGATCAATGTTCCCGTGAAGTCAGTAATCGACCAACTAAAAAGATGACAAACTCAAAATACAGCAGAGCCTACGACGCCACCATCGCGTTAAACCGCTTGCGGAAGTCATCGGTCCGTCTCCGCACCGGTGAAAGCAAACAGCATGTAGACCGGGATCGCGCCCTGGTCCGCGGACTCTGGCACGATCCCAACATTCTCGGATTCGGCGTTGGTCCCAAGACTCGCAAAGAAGAAGGCGATTCAGAGATGTGCCTTGTCTTCTTTGTACGCCGCAAGCTCGCCAAGAGCCGACTCCGCGATTTGAAGATGATTCCAAAACATCTCGCACTCAACAGCTTAGGAACGCGGGTGATGACCGATGTACAAGAATGGGGAGGGCTGCCGGTTTCTCACAGCTCAGTATCCGCGGGAGCGTCCGTCGGCGACATCTCGGGGAACTCCGGCACCATGACTTTGGCGGTTACGGATAACTCGACTCGACACCCCATGATCCTCAGCTGCTCTCACGTACTCGCCCGGTGTGGGCTCGGGCAAGCTGGCGATCAAGTCGAGAGTCCTGCCGATCCCTCTTCCGACCCTCGGCTCAATGTTGTCGGCAAGCTGGTCCGCTTCACCGAGATCGATCCTCACGCAACCGACAACGAGGTTGACGCTGCCGTCGCTAAACCAAACAACGGCGTCAATCTGTCCAACAACATCCCTAGCATCGGGGCCCTTTCCAGCATCAGGGACCTGACTCAGGAAGGCGATTCCGCCATCGGGATCCAAGTCCAGAGCTTGGGAGCCATCACCGGAAATCAGGCTGGACTCATTCGAAATATCCATGTTTCAACCAGCATCGTTTATCACCAGTTGTCTGGAGATCCCAGCGTGAACTTCGTCGAGCTTGTGCAATACGACGGCCTGTCGCAGGAAGGAGATTCCGGGGCCGCCGTGCTGGATACTGCAGACTCTCCCAACGTAGTCGGCATGCACATCGCTGGCAGTTCGGATGGTACCGCCAGTTTATTCACTCACATAAGATTTGTTTTCGACGCGTTGAACGTCACCCTGTAGAAGGGATGGTCACCCGTACAACTCTTCCAGCAACTCGTACGCTCTCCGCAGGTGCGGGATGACGATGCTTCCGCCTACCACGAGAGCTACGTTCAGCGATTCTTCTTGTTCAATGCGCGGGACTCCGAGCCGATACGCCTGAATGGCATGATAGAAAATGCAGTCGTCGCAGCGCAGGCATGCCGACCCAACCAGTCCCATGAGTTCTTTCGTTTTCGCGGGAAGAGCGGAGTCCAGATAGGTGTTGTGGTCGAGATTGTAGAAACGCTTCACCAGGAAATTGTTCGCCTTGTCCACATTGGTGTTCAAGCGAACGCGGGTTTCGATGAAGCGCCGCGCCAGCTCGCTCTTGTCGGCCACATATTTCTCGGTGAAAAGGTAGGTGGGCTCTTTTCTTTCCGGTGATGTCCGCTCGGAAGTGTGATTCTCGGTGCCGGCATGGTCTGTAGTTGGACTCATGGGCAAATAGTAGCAAAGAACACACGCTCAGGATTGCCACTCTTTCGTATCAGGCAGTGGGCTTATCGCGGGGCGGTTCGACCGCCATGAACTCTTCCACGAAACGCGGGGCGTAGTTCTGCAGCAGGAACGGGATCCGTTGAGGATCGGATGATTTCAACACCAACCCGGCGTGATGGTGTTTCTTGATCCGAAGAAATATCTCAGGGTCGTTGTAGGGTGACGTATCGGGCTCCTCCTGCCGAGCGAGAGACAGAATGACTCCGGCATAGTCCTCCCGAATGGGAGGCAATTCATAGCTGCCGTCGCCACCAGAAACTTCGATGCGCGCCCACTCGCGCCACAGGTTGATTCCGGTCGCAGCCTCAACCATCTCATTGATATAGGCGCCCCCAACGCGGGCGGCACATTCCAGAAAATAGAATTGACCATCAGCCTCAGCACGGATGAATTCCGCGTGTGCCACGCCGCGCAGCAGGCCCAATGCGGCGATCAGATCAGCATTGATGGCCCGCAGTGCCGAATCGTCTTCACTGTCGCGCGGAACCGTAAAAGTTGTAAACACGCCACCGTGGGCCACGTTCATCGGTGGTTTGCCGTATTTACTCACGTTGGAGAAAAGGATCTGGCTTTCGGAGACGACCGAATCCACATGGTAGACGTCACCGGGAACAAATTTCTCGAGGAGAAAGGTGGATTGCTTGTCGCCCAACTCTTCCAGCACCGGCCACAATTCCGCCGCGGCGTGAATCTTTTTGATCCCGATCGCGGATGCTTCTTGTCGCGGCTTCAGAACCCAGGGGGCGGGAACATGGTCCATGTAGTACTGAATATCGCCATGATTTACAACAGGAACGAAGTCCGGCACGCGCACTTTTCGGTCCAGGGCGCGCATACGCATTGCCAATTTGTCCCGGAAGTAGCGCATCGTGGTGAGTCCCATCCCTGGAATGCGCAGATGCTCGCGCAGAGTGGCGGCAGTTTCCATGTCGAACTCATCGAGCGCCACAATGCGATCGAGTTTCTCATTGCGAGCCAGATGAGTCACCGCTTTGACAATGTCGCCAATTGGAATTTCATCCGGGAGGTAAAACGTCTCATCCAGACTTTCGTGAGGCCAGTCCGCGTTCCGCAATTTTTCTGCAGTCAAAAGTATGACGCGGCACCCCTGGCGCTTGCATTGGCGCATGAATTCCTGACCTTTTTCGTAGGTGGTGATGCAGAGGACGGTCGGGGGACGGATGTCGGACATAGCGGGTTCGATTCAGGGTTAGGAGAATATCACGGGCAGACAGCTTCTAGCTCCTAGCTACTGGCCTCTAGCGTGTCGACGTATCAACCTTAAAGCTTGCGTTCGTTTCGTTTTCTCAATCATCATTTCCTGGCACTGTCCATCTCTGAGGTCAAAAAGGCTGTCAGCTAGATGCTAGTGGCTAGAAGCTCTCCAAGAATAACGATTCGGTGAATCCTGTATTTTCATTCTCGTTCTGAGTACGCTATAGTCTCACCCCGGCGTGTAACATTTTTGAAGCGCCAAGGAGAAAGTGCATGGCAACCCAGGCTCGCCCGGAAGGCAAGGCCCGCAGTTTTGGAGAGAACATCGAAAGTGATCTGGCAGCGCGGTTTCTGCGGGTCGTTGAGGTGGCTGCGATCGCATCGGCCCACACCATGGGACAGGGCGATCGTCGGCTAAGCGATCAAGTCGCCACCGAGGCCATGCGGAAAACAATGGATTCTATTCCCATGCACGGAACGATAGTGATCGGCGAGGGCGAGCGCGATGAAGCTCCGATGCTTTATATCGGAGAAAAAGTCGGTGCCGAATTTCCCGATGGCATGGAAGTTCCCGAGGTTGACATTGCAGTTGATCCGCTGGAAGGCACCAACCTGTGCGCTACCGGAGCGCCTGGATCTATCACTGTGCTGGCTGCCTCGGAGCGCGGCGGCTTATTGAACGCCCCCGATTGTTACATGGAAAAGATTGTTGTTGGGCCATCTTGTAAAGATGCCGTGTACCTGGACGCACCCGTCTCCCACAATCTGAAGAACATTGCGCGTCGACTGGACCGCGATGTAGAAGACCTCGTCGTGATGGTGCTTGATCGGCCACGTCACGAGAAGCTGATCTCGGATATCCGCGCGGCAGGTGCCCGCATAAGGCTGATTGGCGATGGCGATCTTTCCGCTGGCATTGCTGCCGCGGTGATCGGAACCGGCGTACATGCGGTGATGGGCTCAGGCGGAGCACCCGAGGGCGTGATCACAGCAGCCGCCGTTCGTTGCTTGAATGGCTACATGCTGGGTCGTCTCGTGGTGAAGCCCGATCAGGAAGAACGGCTGGAACGTATGGGAATCAAAGACAAGAACCGCATCTATGAAGCCGAGGATCTTGCCCCCGGCAAACAGTTGATCTTTGCGGCAACGGGTGTAACCGATGGCGCACTGATGAAAGGGGTCCGCTTCTTTGGCGAGGGCACGCGAACGTCATCGGTGATCATGACGCTTCGGACGGGGAAAGTTCGCTTTGTGGAAAGCATCCATCTCGAGAAGAGCCCTGATTTCAAGGTGCGCTTCTCGTAAGCGAGGCCGGGAACCGGCAAACCGTCGGCCGAACGTCAAAGCCTAAACGAATGGATTCTTAATTTGTACGCTCTCGATCTCTGCTCCATCTTGCAGATCTTCACTGTAGAGGATGTCGCACCGCCCCTCGACGGCGGAGGCCACGATGAGGGAGTCGTACCAGGCCAGGCGATATTTGCCAGCAATCCTGAGTGCTTCCAAGTAAATGGACGGGGACGAATGAACCGCGAGCAATGGTCGGAAAACGGTTGTGAGGTACTGCTCTGCTTCGGCAACCGTCAGTGGTTTTGAAAACCGGCGAAGAGCGACATTAAAGAACTCTTGAACAACCTGGAAACTGACAATTCCATCCCCTGAGTCGGCGGCTCTTCGAATCAAATCCGCAGCCTTTTTGGCCTTGCTCGGAGCAGTCCGATCAAACGTGTAGACGAATATGTTCGTGTCGAGAAACAATTTACCGCTCATTCATTTCATCTCTTGAATATGGACCTGATGCATGCACATGTTTCAGACGGCGCATCAAAGATTCGATCGCTGATCCATTGCCAGACTGGGCCGCGTACTGCTCGAGCCATTCACGAAATGCAGCGTTGAGCGTAGTTCGCCGGGCCTGGGCTACAAGGCGGGCCTGCTCAATCAGGTTCTCGTCGGCACTTAGCGTAACGTTTTTCATACGATAATAGTGTACACTATTATCGTGTAAATTGCATAGGACTTGCTTTACTTCAAGTACTCCGAGTCCTTTTTCAATTCCTCCGGAATGGCCGGGAATGGCGGCCATTCCTGTGAGCTGCCTTTCAGCAGTGGAGTCGCTACCTCTGAACGCAAAGTTCCGTCGTGCACCGCAAATTTGTGCGGATGGCCGGCGGAGTATCCCTCCCACAGGCACACTCCGGCATACGCTCCGTCTTTTCGCAGAACGTAATACGTCATGTCCATGAAGCGCAGCTTGTTCATGTCGCCGTTGTAATTGCGCACAATGCGCTTCAGTGCATCAATCCCGGCTTCCTGCGGAGACATGCCGTGGCGCATGTTCTCTACGATTGTGTGGGCGCCTGCCACCTTGATGTTCTCTTCCCCGCTGCCGGTCGCTCCGGCGGAACCTACGTCCTGATCGGTGTAACAGCCGGCTCCGATGATCGGAGAATCTCCACAACGCCCCGGAATCTTGAAGGCGAGTCCGCTGGTGGTGGTAATTCCCGATATCTCTCCTTTTTCGTTGAGCGCCGAACAGTGGATCGTGCCCGTTGGTGGGAACAGGACCCGTCTTACGGCCGCCATTCGTAATTCCGGCTCGATTCCGAGTTCGGCGGCCCGTTGCTGCAATTGTTCGATGCGATCGCGCCACACTTCAGCTTGTGGCTTCGAATCCGGAGCGGGCGCCTGCCAATGCGGAGACGCTAGCCCGGGTCCCCACCAGTCACGGTCAGAATTGAACTCCTTCCATAAAATCCATATCTTCCGAGAGTTTTCGGTAAGAAGGTTTTCCCGCGGAAAGCCCATCGCCACGGCGAATTTTTCGGCGCCCTCGCCGACCAGCATGACGTGGCCCGTGTGCTCCATCACGGCCTTGGCGACCATCGAGACATTCTTGATATTCCGCACGCCGCCGACGGAACCGGCTCGGCGCGTGGGCCCGTGCATGCAGCAGGCGTCCAGTTCGACGACACCCTCCTCGTTGGGTAAGCCTCCCAAACCTACTGAATCATCCTTGGGATCGTCCTCCGGTCCTTTCACGACACGGACGGCTGCGTCGAGTGTGTCGCCACCACTTTTCAGGAATGCATAAGCGGCTTCCAGATAGGGATAACCGTTATTGGCGCTGATCATGATCGGAGCTTTCGGAGAGTCAGCTTTGGATGCATGCCCTTGAATAACTGGCTCTCCCGCGCCGTTTGGATCCAGTGCGCGGGCACCGGAACCTGCCGCTACGGCTCCAACTACTGACGCCTTCACAAAGTCACGACGCGAAAATGTCACAGAATCCTCCTCCAGATCCGATACTGAATGACTGCTTCACGGATGGAAACTCTAATACTTATGAAATCGCCTTCTCCAGGCGAAGCCGGAAGAATATCACGCAAGCAAGGAGAGATTCGAAGTATCGCTGATAGAAGCTGCGGGAAAAAGGGAGCGCCATTGGCGCTCCCATGGTGACAATTTATCTTCGGGCGTAGCGGCGCAAACGGCCCGGGTATTCTGCTCCTGCCTTGCGTAAGCGTTCTGCTGCCGAACTGCTGATTGGTTGCACCTTCTCCGAACGGAAACGCAAGATCGCGGCAATGTTACCGACCTTGTCGAATTCAGGGTCGTTCCCCACATAGAACGTCTCGATATCGCGCCGAATGACCCAGGGAAGAATCGCCTCTGCAACATCGACAACCTGCTGTGTGGCTCGGCCGCAGACCGGGCAATAGCTCACCAGGTGGGCGTCGATGTGACCGCACCCGGTGCACTCGACCGCATGTGCCTGAAAATTGTCTCCGATGAGCAGAGTCTGCACCTCTCCCAGTTCCAGAGAACGCAACACTCGCCGTAGGCCTGAAACGCCACGGCCGTTGCTGCGAGCATGACTTAGCGCCAGGGAAACCAGTTCGTGTCGACGCCGGTTCTGCCATTGATCGACGATCTGCTGGGCGTGGCTTTTGATTTCCG
>Ga0207693_10000571_pt1 | contig 33206 bp, 33 predicted proteins | sample LARL81metaG_FD_184347 | JGI IMG/M metagenome (GOLD analysis project Ga0207693, IMG submission 184347) | Corn, switchgrass and miscanthus rhizosphere microbial communities from Kellogg Biological Station, Michigan, USA - LAR L8-1 metaG... | ecosystem: Host-associated > Plants > Roots >... | reverse complement strand
GAGGATTGGAACGGGATTACAGCTCTGCAGAACCTGTATTACAAGGGATCGATCGTGAGCCTGTACTGGAGCTATTACGCGACCGGTCCGTTCAAGTGCTGCAACCTGGTCTACAATCCGCCGAACCGGCAATACACGTTTGACAGCCTGTTCGCCCAACCTCAGAACCTGCCACCGGGAACGCCGATGTTCCGGAACGTGGACAACCTGACGTATCGGCAAAACCAGATTGCGCGCACGAACTAGACTTCGAGCGCTTCACCTTAAGAGCCCCGGTCTTCCGATCGGGGCTTTTTTCTCAGCGGAAGTGTTAAGGGTAGATCAGGATTTCTTTTGTCGATTCATGCTAGGGCGATGGAGCAGGATGGGAAGCATCGAATACCACCTGATCATGCCACCAGAGCTGTTCAAAGAAAGCCCGGGCAACTTCGAGATTTGCCGGGGCGGAGGACGATCGAGTTGTCTTGACGATCTCCTCCAGAGTGCGGACTCCATCAATCGCATCGAACAGGTTTTTTTGTGCCAGCCCGATGGGAAAGAATAGATCTCTGTAGGTATGCGTCTGGTTGATCAGGACGGCAGTGGCCCCTGCAGGCAGACTCTCTTGTACCGAGATGGTGTCGGACATTCGAATGGGCACGTAGGCGAGGCAAGCGTCGGCGGAAAAACTAATTTTCTGCGAAGCGCTGGTGCCATCGCTTCGGTAAGCAGTCACGCTATGGCGAAGCATCGTTCCCCGAAACAATTCGACGGCGGCGAACTGTTCCGGTAAGGAAAGACGAGCGATTCGGTTCGCAGGAGGAATTCGTGCGATGACTCCGCAGTGAACCGAGTAGGGCGCTTGCCGGAGCCAGCGGCCGAAGACCAGTCCCGCCTTCTCCAGGAAGTCAAACAATTGTGGGACTGAGTAGGCACGATCCTGGGGATGGAGTAGTGCGTCGGCGAGGGCGGCTTCATTTCGAAAGTCTGGAGCCTGCGACAGCAGGTTCTGCAGCGGATGCCCGGGAGGCAGGGACTGAAGCGCCGCGATAAGCTCGCGAATATCGGTGTCGTTGGCATGAAGGCCGATGCGGCGGCAAAACTCCTGCAACATATAGACGCCGGCGCGTCCGTAGGGCGCATAGACCATGAGTTGCATCGCGCCGTCCGGTTTGAGCACGGTGCGCAGGGCGCTGAGACCGGCGTCGGGGTCGGGGAGATGATGGAGGACACCGGTGCACACGATCTGATCGAAGTTCATCGCCAGATCGGTTGCCTGCTCGATCGGAAGCTGGCGGACTTCAAGATTCTTCAGGTTGTATTTCTTTTTGAGTTGCTCGGTACAGCGCACACTGGTTTCGCTGACGTCGATGCCGGTGACATGAGCTTCCGGCCAACGCAAGGCGTGCTTGGCGGCCTGCGACGTTCCACAACCCGCGACGAGGATGGACTGATCTTCTTTATAGGGACGGTGGGGCCAGAAGAGATGAAAGTCGTTGCGGCGTCTGAGGGGGTCCTGCCATTGCCGCTGATATTTTTCCAGATTTTCAACGGGAGGAGGATAGGGATAGCGGTCGTAGAAGTTACGGACTACATCGGCGAGATCGAGTGATGGCGAGAGTTCTTCGACTTGCTGGCTCATCAAAATTCTGCTGACCTTCCGTTACTTTTGCGTGGGAGCCTGCGGTTTCGGAATCTTTGACGTCCACGAACGGCCGAACACAATCGTCCGTCCCCGCGGACGAGGCTTGGCCGAGTACTGATCGTAGTACTTAAAGAAGAGAACGAAATCTTTTGCTCGAAGAATGTAATTGGCCTGCAAGGCAATTCCGTGAACCGAGCAGTAGGGAACCACGCTCGGCCACGACGAAGTCGTCGATCCATGGATGGACGGCATATCTTTGCTTCCCTTAGTTTGTCGCTCCTTATTAGCAGGGGGAGTGATCCGGGGCTACTGTCAGAACTGCCGGTCAGTCTTGAGCAACCAGATGCTCCTCTATTGACACTCATATCTAGTTGTTGTATTCCTTGGCAAAACCGCAGGGGTGCGGACCGGCGGCTCAGCTTTCACCCGAGTGACACAAATGGAGGAAGCAAGCGAATGGAAGTACCAGGAATGTCAGATTTGTTGAAGAGTATAAAAACACTTCAGGACCATGCCCGAGCCTGCCAGTCGGGGGACGATTTGCGAATGGTGGTGCTAACACGCGAAGAAGAGGAAGTCATAGAGTCCTTCCGCCGCTTTAGGGCCCATGAAGATGAATAGCGACGCCGCGTCAGCTTCGGATGTGAAACGTGGCATCGATCCTCGCGCCGTCGGATATCGTTGCGAGCATAGCGCCCCAAGGAAACTTGGACGAGGCATCGGAGGGACGAGAGCAAAATAGTCCACCTCGGGTGCGCGAGCAAGTATCAGAAGTTAGAGGCTCGCCACAAAGGGAGGTCTTTCGACCTCCCTTTGTGCAAGTCCATCACTACTTACCAGTTGCAGCGCCATGCTGTGACAGCTGTGCCATCACCGCATCCAGATTGAACGCTGCGGGTTTCTGCCGCGGCGGGAACTTGATGAAGTTGGCAATCTCCCCCGCCACTACCGCCTGCATCAAGTACATCTGGGGCACGTGATCGACCATCCAGTCCAAGTAGGTATTCGAGTTTATCTCCGCCAGTTCGAACGGGTCGCGTCGCAGGTTGACAATGTACGGCAATCGAAGCTTGGTGAAAGGTTCAGCCCAGAGCCGCATGGTGTGAGCGCGTTGCACGGCCAAATTGAACTTATAGTCGCCCACTCGAATCGCGACCGCCTCCCCGTCGTCGCTCATGTACATGATCGCATTTCTCGGGCTCTCCTTGGCTGCGCCGGTGATGTAGGGGACCTGGTTGTAGCCGTCGAGATGGACGTGGAAAGGCTTACCGTCCACCGTAGTGCCGGCTTCAAGTTGTTTGGCGACATCCGGATTGCCCGCGATTGCGAGCAGGGTGGGGAACATATCGATGTGAGAGACAATGCCGTTCAGTACCGTGCCGGCCTTGATCTTGCCCGGCCAGCGCATGAAACACGGAACACGCCAGCCGCCTTCCCAGTTGGTGTCCTTCTGGGCGCGGAACGGCGTTGTGGCGCCATCCGGCCAGGTATCGTTCTCCGGGCCGTTGTCGGTGGAATACATGACGATGGTGTTGTCGGTTATGCCCAGTTGATCGAGCTTGTCGAGGATCTGACCGATTTGCTCATCGTGAACGACCATGCGATCGCTGTAGGGGTCTTGCCCGCTCTTGCCGAGGTTCTTAGCAGCGACGTGGGTTCTGAAGTGCATAGCCGTCGCGTTATACCAGCAGAAGAAGGGTTTGTTGGCTTTGGCCTGCTTCTCAATGAAGCCGAGAGCTCCTGCGGTGATCTCCTCATCGATGGTTTCCATGCGCTTCTTAGTCAGCGGGCCGGTATCCTCAATCGTCTGCTTGCCCACTCGGCCCCAGCGAGCATCTGTCGTTGGGTCATCCTTGTCGCTCGCAAACGTATGCATCACGCCTCTGGGTCCAAAGGCTGCCTTGAATTTAGGATCCTTGGGATAGTCGGGTAGTTCTGGTTCTTCTTCCGCGTTCAAGTGATAGAGATTGCCAAAGAATTCGTCGAATCCGTGCACGGTCGGGAGGTATTCATTCCGGTCGCCGAGATGGTTTTTGCCGAACTGACCGGTAGCGTAGCCGAGCGGCTTCAGCAGTTCAGCGATGGTGGGGTCTTCCTTCTGTAAACCAACGGTCGCGCCGGGCATGCCGACCTTGGTGAGACCGGTGCGGATCGGGTTCTGGCCGGTGATGAAGCAGGCACGCCCGGCGGTACAGCTCTGCTGGGAGTAGTAGTCCGTGAAGTTGACGCCTTCGTTGGCGATACGGTCAATGTTGGGGGTGCGATAGCCCATCATGCCGCGGCTGTGGTAACTGATATTCCACATGCCGATATCATCGCCCCAAAGGATCAGGATATTGGGTTGCTTTGTAGCCATTGTTTGTTCCTTCCTTTACGTGATTTGAATTAATGTTGCCGGCTTGCGCCGGAGAAAAAACACATCGGGAGCTCCTAGAGAGCAGCAGAGTTATTCAGCGGCCCCCGGCGTGTCGCCGGGCGATGCTCGGCGTGGGAGTTCGGCGTGCAACGGGACAACCCCCGCATCGTGCAACCCAGCCATGGTGGGGCTGAGTCTGGTAAAGGGCGATTGCGGAGCGGGATCGCCGTGACAGAAACGAAACTTCTTCCCGCTGCCACACGCACAGGGCGCGTAGGGTCCGCTCTTTTTGTCCTCGGCGGCGACCATGGCCATCACGTCGGAACAGGGACGATTCCGCTGCACCAGTTGGCCCATCATCTTCATAGCGGGTTGGGTGTGAGTGAAGAACAGCTCGAGTCCGGCGCAGAGGTAGTTGTGGCCGGGGTCTCCGTCACGCGAAAGGGAGAAGCGATCCTTGGGACAGCCTCCGTTACAGAGCGGCCTGACAGGACAACTCCGACACTGGGGGGTGAGCATATCGCGCTTGTCATCGCCGAATTTGCGTTGCTCGGGGGAGGCTACGAGCTGCACGAGATGGGTGTCGTGAATGTTGCCTAGCTTGTAACGGGGCTCGACGAAATGATCGCAGGAGTAGACATCGCCGTTGTATTCCAGCGCGGGACCATATCCGCAAGTGGGAGCGTGGATGCATAGGAGGTGACGGCCGAAGTAGGCTTCGAGCGTGACGTCGAACATCTGGACAAAGATTGTGCCCACATCATGACGCAACCATTCTTCGAAAATGTCCACGAGGAACTGGCCATATTGCTTGCCGTCAACGGAGCGCTTGGTGACGAGGTTGCCATCCTGGGTATAGAACAAGCGCTTGTGACCGGGCTGATCACTCCAACCCTGGTTGGCGATATCGATGGTTTCGGCGCTGGCGCGCTCGACGATGGGGATGAACTGAATCCAGGTTGCTTTCATTTCATCGCGAAAGAAGCGATAAACCGCGCGGCCATGGTGTTCGTTGGCGGCGTTGACTGTGCACAAGATGTTGAAGTCCACGTCGTGCTTGCGCAGATATCGCCAGCCTTGCATGACCTTGTCGAAGGTGCCTCGTTTGCCGCGGTCGAGGCGGTAGGTGTCATGGATTTCGCGGGGGCCATCGACGCTCAGGCCCACCAGAAAGTTGTGTTCCTTGAAGAAGGCGCACCATTCGTCATCGAGCAGGATGCCGTTGGTCTGAAAAGTGTGTTGCACAATCTGGTCAGGACGGCGGTATTTCTCCACGAGTTCGATGGAGCGGCGGAAGAACTCGACCTTCATGAGGGTCGGCTCGCCGCCCTGCCAAGCCACAGTGACGTTCGGGCTGCGATGCGATTCCAGCAACTGGCGGATGTAGGCCTCGAGCGTGGCCTCGGACATCCGATTCTTTTCGTTGGGGTAAAGTGCTTCCTTGGAGAGGAAGAAGCAGTAGGTGCAATCGATATTGCAGGTGGACCCGCTGGGTTTCGCGAGGAGGTGAAAGGCCGGGGGAGATTGAGCGGGCCAAGCTTGATCAGTAATTAACGTCATGGTTGCAGCGTCTCCGAGAGTTTGAAGCTGTAGTGACCGTCGTGAGTGTTTCGCTCGAATCACATTAGGCCCAACGCGTGGATCGGGTAACTGTCAAAAAGTACAGGGCTGGGCTTCGAGGGGTAGGAATATGGCGCAAAATCAGGTCGGGGATGCAATCGCACAGATCGACGCAGGAGAACGAAGGTGCAGCGAAAACCGAGCTCCTTAGGCTAGTGGTATATATACGCCGCCACTAGAGCGCTAGCGGTGACGACGGCCACGAGCCAGGAGGCCACAATCGCGATGAAAGCAACATAGGCGAGGCCTGTTCCGAATTCTTCTCTTCGGCGCATTTCAGCTGCACAGGCAAGATCGTGACACTCAAGGAGCACGTCGGGAGGAGTCATCCTTCGGACCGCTTTCGCGGCCAAGAATAGAACCAGGAAGTCGTCCAGGAATCCGATCAGCGGGATAAAGCTTGGGATCAGTTGAACGGGACTAAGCAAGTAACCGGCGGCGCAAGCCGCGATACACCGGGTATACCAGCGCGTGCGCGGGTGCTTAAACACGAAATAGAAGAACAGGGCTTCCTCGTGAAGCTTTCGGGCCTGTTGCTTCCAGTTCATCATAACGTTGGGTCGTAGTGCGTCTCGAGGCTTCACCAGCCAGCTTTTTGGCTGAACCGGTGAAGCGAGCCGTATCAATGTGGCTTTCCCCGAAACTTAAGGTACGACCCGGTTCGCGTCGCTACAACTAGCAGATCTGACAGGGATGCCTTAGACAGAACCAGCGTGTATCGCTACTCCTGGCAATCAATGCGGTGTCAAGCTGGCATCGAGGCTCATCAAATTCTGCGGACGCACCTGGATCAGGCCCCCGATTGGGCTATCGATATCAGCAATCAGAAAGAAAGACATTGACACAGCGAGCGGCACGATCAGCAGTAGAAAGGGATGACGGCGGCGCGCGCCATAACCGATGAGCAGATTGCAGGCGAAGGCAATCAGCGCCATTAGATTCCACGCCTGGGTGGGGATGCGATACCACCAGGCAGCCTGAGTGTAACCTTGGGAATTCAAAACGTCGTTCATGCCAGAAACGACGAGGGCCATGGGGGGAGTGGGTTGGGCGGCAACTCGATCGCGGACACCGGACCAGAGATCGTTCTGAAGTGCGGTGGTACGGGTGTCGATCTCCCGGCGCTGTTGCGAATCGCGGGTAGTGTAAAAAAACATGCGCTGCTTGAGATACGCCCTCAACATTTGCTGGAGTTTCTCGGCATCGCTGGGAGGGAGTAATTCAACTCTTAAGAACTCCGTCCCAATCGCGTTGGCTTCGGCTTCTTCATAATTCTTGCGTTGGTCGTAGCGGTTGACGGCCATCGAGAATGTAAATCCGATGAGAAGGCCGAGAAGAGTCAAGATGGCGGCTTGAACAGTTCCGAAATCGTCGCGCGTGTCCGGGTCCAACGGCAGAGCATACCTCCGAAAATAAGCACCGAGGAGAGCTGCACCCCAGAACAAGAGGAAAGAAACGACGAAGACTATGCGCGGGTAATCCAAGAGAGTTCTCATATCAGGCAGTGGAACCGATGTTAACTACGATACCAGCCCAACCCTCTAGAACGGACCATGGCGGAGCCAAACACCGTAGAACGCGATGAATCCAATGGCGATGACTGCAATGGACACAACAAACGATACAGAACGGAAATGACTTTCGGACGAGCCAATCTTCTTCAGGAAGGTCCAGTGCTGCCAAGTAGCGGCGATGAGTGCCAAAGTACCGAGAGCAATCAGACTCATTCCGAGGTTGCGGGGCGCTTGCGGGCGGCGGATGTTCCCGGCGGCAATTTCTTCGGGGAGGTACTGAAAAAATTTGTAGATGCTGAAACCGAAACCAATCATCGACAAAGCGGTACGGATCCATGCCATCAATGTTCTCTCGGCAGCGATCAGTGTGCGCTGGAGGGCGAGATCAGTTCTTTCTTCAGCGAGAATCGTACCTCGATCTTTCGACCGTGTTTCAACCGGGCTCATGAGACTTTCCTCACAGGAGTCTTCTCTGGGAGTGTGACCTTTTCCGGGGCAGCGGATGGCGTCATCCTCGAGCGAGCGAGCCGCGTGACCAGACCACGGACGATGAGGTAGGGCACGATCGCCAAAATGAAAGCGACGATGATCACCTCCCCTGGATAGACGAAATGCATGACGATGAGCTGATAAACGATATCCAGGACCACAGCGAGAATAAAAATTCTGCCCACGCTCTTCCATCCGTCTTTGAGCATGTCCTCACGTTGGCCGGGATCAGAGAGGAGGGCCCAGAAATATGGTCGCTTGCCCGCCTTGGCGTCGGCCAGACCGGAGCGAATCGCGAAAAACGCTGCCATGCATGGCTGGAGCACCAACCGGAACTTCATCGGACCGCTGACCCGGGCGAGCAGTTGAGCACCTACGCGAGACCACATGTCATCCATGACATTTCCCTCCCCTTGTGAGAATCCAGCACGGCCGCCTAACGACCAAGCGTGAGTTGCGGTTCAAGAAGCCTTGGCGCGGCTGCGACTGGCGGCAGCCGAGGGGACGACCTCGTTCTCCGGGCCCTCAGCGGGTGCATCGAGCGGCACGATCGATGGCCAGTGTTCCCGTACAGCGAATACGCGGAAGGTGAAAGCAACCAGCACCGCGATTAGCGTGACGGGAAAGAAGTGTGGGTCCGACTTCGTTAGGATTGCGAGCAGCGTATAGACCGAACTGGCCAGCACAGCCGACATAACGAGTTGTTGCGACGGGCGCACGACCTCGGGCGTCACCCCGGAAAAAAGATCGATGAGCACCCCGCCCGCGGTAGTGGCGATCAGACCGATGACGATCGCGCTCCAAGGCCCCAGGTTGTGATCGAGTGCCTTGTGCGCTCCCAGGATGGCAAACCAGGGCAGGGTAAAGGACTTGACGTAGGCGAGGAACCGCGTGCGGAAAGCCTCCTCCTTTGAATCTGCCCACTGATAAATTGCCAACCCGAGCAAACCCATGAGAAGGCACACGAGAAGATAGTATGGGTCCTTGATTGGCGAGGGGATTTCACCGAGCAGTACATCGCGCGTCACGCCGCCCCCGATACCACCGAAGAAGGCCATGATCAAGAGTCCGGCGGCAGTGTAGCCGCGGTTGTGCGACGGTTGGCGCGCGACTAGTATCCCGTAGAGGGCATTGATGCCCGCAGAGAACATATCGACGTGCGGAAAGCTTGGCAAATTCATTTCAAATACCTCTTCTGAGCGGCTTGCCGCTATTCGGAATGCGCTTCGGCAGAAAACATCTCTATAAGGGGTCGACGTTGGCCCCATTCACCTTGATAGCCTCGGGAGCTGCAGAGCGAGCCGGAACCGACATGGCCCATCGAGCTGGTTGACCTTGGACCGCGAGCGCCGATGTTTGCCATGGCCAATGACCCTCAAGTTCGACCACTAACGACCAACTCAGGAAGGTTCGGACGACCACCAAGGCTCCGAGGATTTCCATTCCCTTCGCGGTCAAGTCGAGCAAAACGGTGCGGATCACATCGGCGGCAACCAGGAGTTCGAGAGCCAGCAAGAGTGAGCGGCCCAGCAGTTCCTTGTATACGGAATACGCATGGGCTACTTGCTTGCTCAAATGCGCGACGTATCGCAGGGAGCCAAAAATGATCGACACGACGATAATGAGCACTGCGAGCCCCTGAATCCCTTGCGATGACAATTCGACCCACTCGCGCATGTCAGGCATCGTCCACTCCAGAGGAGAGTAGGAGACGCGACTGGTTGTCACAACTGTCACATTTGACAGGGCCGGGTAGGTACTGGCCGATCGGGTCCGACGCCTCGGGGTGATGAACAGGCCCTACTAAAAAGCTTCACCAACGCCCATACTCCAAGTCCAGCTGTTCTTGCCGCGAGCGAAGTCAGTGCGAAGATTCACGTGATATTTGTTGCTAAGTTCGAATCTCGGTCCGCCGCCGAAAGCCGGCAAGAATTGGTTGATGCGAAGGATCTGAGTCGCGCCGGGAAACACTTCGCCGATGCCGGCGAATCCGGCCGCGCCGAATCTCCAGGGCAAAGAGAGGCGATACTCCAACGGAGTGGCGAACATGTGGTGATCGATATATCGGCCCGCGGTGTATCCCCGTAGTTCAGCGGCTGTCCCGTAGATACAGGCCGCATAGAAGGGAGGGTCGCCACCAGTGTCACAGACATACAGATCGTAGGCCAATACCTGAGACTTGCCGAGACTCAGAAACTTGTCGTAGTCGAATTTGTACCGCTGAAACGAGTATTTACTGCCCAGAGCTTGCGCAAAGAAATCGGCGGTGAAATCCACCTTGCTTCCCGTAAGGGGATAAAAGTGATTGGAGCGGGTGTCGCGGACAACGCGCAGTCCCAGGGACCTTAGCGCAGTGTGGATGGCCACGTCGGGCGGAAGAGGAGGAGTTGGGCCACTGCTCGGCCGCACGGTGAGGAACGATCCGGCATCCAAGAATCGAGGACCGATGAAAAAACTTCCGACCACCCGTCGCACCAACTCCACGAAAAAAGCATGACCGTCTTGTTTCAGAGGTAATTGGAGCCCTGCATTGCCCGCATCAATCCCCACGCCGTAAAGGCTATAGTTCAAATTACCGTTCACATAACCGGCAGTGACTTCGTAAGTATCTTGCTTCAAAAACAATTGAGCGCCCAAGCCCCATGCGCGTGTTCCATTGTTCGTGATCAGACCAAAGCCGCCAATGGTCGACGGGGGAGAGACGGTGTCGCTCTTGATGAGAGGAAAGATATAAGCGGCGACGGGGATAATCCCCGACCCGATCGCCGGGCTCACAACCGGCAGAGGTGCCAGGATGGGTGATCCACAATGTCCCTTCTTCTCTTTTTTCTCTTCAGGGCCAGCGTCCTGAGCTTGCTCGGCCGAGGTTGTTGCGGTGGGTTGTGTGGCAATCGATGGAGGGTGATCTTGCGAAGAGTTCTGTTCCCCCGCTTGCTGGGGAGAGATGGTGGCAGAGTCCTGAGCGAACAACGACTTTGGCTGGCCAACAAACCACGATGCGGCTACCCCAAAGCACACTGTGGCAAAAAAGCAATTCGTTCGAAAGACGTGACTTTTCAGGTTGCGGAATGTACTGCCCGGAAATCTCACGCTGGTTCTTCGATCTCTTGATTTGTTGAATCCGTGGGGGGACGGATCGTAATTCACAAGCAGAGGATCCCGCAGTCTCGCTGCGGCGACCGGTCGAAAGTCAGAGCACACGCGGTAAGAACGCGCCGCTTTTTCGCAGCGTCATCGCCACTTGGTGCCGACCAGCGCTAGAAAGAGCACGGCAATCAATGTGGTTCCCACAATTGCCACGAACTTGACGAGAGCGAGTGAAAGTCCGGTTTCGAAGAGTGCCATAGATCGACTCGTACAGACTGAAGCGTCAGTATCAAGATTGATCCCGGCCCGCTTACGATGCGCGCGAAACTGTAACTATTGCCAGTGCCCGGCCCAGACACTCGATAGAAATCGGATTTTGATTGCCAGCGTGCGCCTGTTACATCTGACAGTTTTCTGTCCGTGGGTATGAACCTACGATCTGATCGTCGAACTGGAGGACGTTTGAATGTTGATTACCGGAGAAACCGACCGACCGACATCCAAAGCGAACCCCAGAGTGACGCTGTGGCACTGTGAGAATTGTGGTTCCTTTGTCTCCATTCAGTCCGAACGGGTGCTAGAGGAAACGTATTGTCCGGTCTGCGTGACGGTGATGCTCGAATTTTGCGCAGCGTTCGACAAGGGTTCCGGAAAGCTCGTCATCGACGCCTGATCGGGACCAATTTTCTAGACGCGCCAGAAGCCGCTTCAGAAACCAAACCTTGCAAGCAGGGTTGCAGCCGAAAAGATTCAAACGCATTGCTATTGAATCAGAGGAATTGCGGCGGTCAACTGCAGGTTGACGATCATGCTGAGCCGGTTGTCGACCTGATAGAACTTTGCGGCACGCTTCGCTCCGAGGGCTTTCATGAACTTCGGCCAGTAGTCCTCTCGCAGGTTCAAGGTTTTGTCGTCGATGTTGATCATGCGCTGGACCATGTCCTTCGCCTTGTTGTCATCCAGGGTGTCATAGCTGGCAGCATAATCCTTGACGAGCGCCACGCGCTCATCGCCGATCTTCTGCTGATCGCGGGCATAGTCCCGATAAACGGGCCAGAAAGCCGTGGACTCGGCGTCAGTAAATTGCATGGTGGCGGTAATGATCTCGTTCTTGCCCGCTTGAACGTCGGAGCGCAGCAACTGAATGTCAGAATCACTCAGGGGCTTCGCAGAAACGGCGGCGGTCTGAGCAGGCAGGAACGTGCTCAACAGAACTAACGAAGCACAGACAGACAAGAACATTCGCATAAATCTCTCCTGTAAATTTCAATTTTCAAATGAACTTCTTTTATTTCGAAGATCCTATGAGTCGGCGTTAATGGACCGAGTAGTCGCGAGCATCCATCCAGGCAGAAAAGGCCTGTTGAACGTCCCAATACCTGGCTGAAATTCAGGCGACAAGCCGAAGATTTGGGAAATAACCTGCACCCAACAACATCATCTTCCGTGGTTGAGATGCGGGGTGCTACTGGTAAAAATACCAGTCGGCGACGGCAAGAATTCTCTGATCTCCGAGGAGAAGACGACGCGCGGCTAGAGATCTACGGCCCGAGGCTGGGACGACTATGTCGAAAAAAGACAGGAGTTGCCTGCTCGGTTAAGCAGACAACTCCTTGGCCCCGTTTGATCGGACTGCTCGGACAGAGCCGAGCAGCCATCGGTTAGCTCTTGCGGGCCGTACGCAATCCAAGGGAGGTTGCCAGGGACAGAAGACCCAGCAATCCAACCAGGGGTAGTTCGCTTCCAGTTTTGGGCAAAGCGGGCGCCTGGTCCTGCGCGACCTGAACCGGAACCGCGACTTCTTCAACTACCAGGATTGGAACATCCGCCGGCGGTGGAGGGGGTGGCGGCGGCATTTCGCCCGTCACTTTGGCCCTCTGTGCAACCACGGTCGTGGGTGTTTCCACAACCTTTGTCGCATTCACATTCATCCCCTTCTTTAGGCCCCAAGCGTCGACCATCTGGCCATCGACGTTGAATTTCTGACCATTCGGAATCTTGAACTCCTGATTCTTTCCGTCTTCCATGGTCAGGATTACCGTGCTGGGGGGATTCACAAACCATACCTTACCGGTCACGCTCTTCACGGTGGTAACCGTTTGTGGAGTCGTTGTGGTAGTGATGGTCTTCTGGACCTTCATGCCTGGTTTCAGGTCGTGAACGCCAAGTTGTTGTCCGTCGACCGTGACCCTGGCGCTTTCGGGAATATTGTCAAAATGGCGAAGCGAGCCATCCGCCATCTTGACGACGACGCTGTTGCCGGAAACGAACACGATCTCACCGCTCTTCACTTCGGTGGTAACCGTGGCCTTACCGGAGGTTGTACTGGTTTTTGTTTGCACCTGCGCGCTCACGGTCAAGGTAAAAGCCAAGCAGAGAGCCGTTACCAAGAGAATCAGCGATGCACGTGTCCAAATAGTCTTTGAGTTCATTGGTTTTCTCCTTGAAGCTGTTTTGTCGAAGTCACGTCCTTACAGATTTTTGAGTGCAAATATTCAAACTTCATTTTTGAACGGCCGTCGCGTCAGGCCCGAGTTCCGGGCGGGCACGAGCATGGATGGTTGTGGGAGGGGCGTTCACGATGGACGCCTGTACGATGTAACGCTGCGGAGCGCTACCGATGAAATAGAAGGGGTAGCAGGTAATCAGCGTCAGGGAGGAACGTGACCTGGGCCGCAAAACCGATACGTCGCTGGGATCGACGATGGTGATGTTGTCGATAACATAGGTATCGGTTGTTTGCAGGGTGACGAGTTCAATCTTGTCACCGACAGCAACGTCTTTCAGCCCGCGGAAGAATCCATCGCGATGCCCGGCGATCGCCACATTTCCGTCGTCCCCAGGATTGGCAGTCCCGGCAACGTGGCCGACTCCGCGGTTCAAAATGAGATCATCGGTTCCCTCGAGAACAGGTACCTCGACGTCGATCTTGGGGATGCGCAAAATGCCCATTGCGGGGGAAAACTGTGCCGCCAAACTCTCCTGGTATTGCTTGACACGTTTCTCGGACCACAAGCTGAAGTCAGGAACTGTCGTGGTCAAGGCCACACCGCGGGGACCTGCGACCGGGACACGAGCCTTAGCCTTGAAGGTTTGCAGGTCCGCTTTTGACAAGACCGCCCGGTGGACACGAGCCGCTACGTAGATCACGAGCAGCAAAACCCCCGCAACCAACAGAAGACGCTCGACTTGGCGGAGCCAACGCATGCAGGAACCCGACCTCCCGATCACTCTGGAGAAGTGCAGGCGACAGAGGCACCGCAGGCTCCTGAAATGATCTACGGCGGAAACAGTACAAGGCGGGAGGGCATGGGGTAACTGTCAATACTTACAGGCGCCCTTAGATCGTAACTTTAGGGGTTGCGGAGCCGGACGCCACCGGTCCGGGTTATTCACAAGTTCGGTAGGCGTGCATTGCCCGTTGAAGGGCTAGAACACTAGAAGGGCCCCGCACTTGCATATCCAGTTCATCGAGTCCAGAGCCCGTTGCTAAGGAGAACGGCATTTTCTTGAGGAAAGTCGTTAGGCCGAAGAAGAAAAAGTCATCCATGCTCGTACATTAAATTCGAGGAGACGAAAAGCTTGTCGGCAAGCACTGCTTTGATGGCTCGGAGAAGATCGAGGTTCAGACGAGACTTCACGACATACGCCAGGCCGCCTGCACCGATGGCGGCATTCACATAGTCTTGATCCTCGTGCACGGTTAGAAAAATGATCCTGGCAGAACATCCTGAATTTCTCAAGTGGCGAGCGACGTCGATCCCGCTATCTTCACCGAGTGAAATATCGAGGATCATGAGATCGGGCTTCAGCCGGAGATATTCACGGACGGCCGAGGACCCATCGATCACCGCTCCGACAACCCTGTAGGATTTCTCCTTTGCGAGCATCTTGCGGACATGATCGAGAATGGCTGAATTGTCATCCGCGAGGAGTATGGTCAGGTCGGGCACGACCTCCCTTTCAAGAACCTGGGGATGAGACTGCAACCCGCTAACCAGTGAGGGGCGGTCGCGGCGCTTGGGCCCAGGCACCAACATGCGGAACAATACTATTTGCGTTCGCTGGGCTCGCCTACTGTCAATTCTGACGATTCGGCCTTGAATTTAACCGGGACAGTTCCTTCGACGAGCGTGCCGAGAGAGGGCTTGGACCAGATCGAGAGTTCTCCGCCGACGGATCGCAGCCGCTCTTGCATACTGACCAATCCAAGACCAGCGTGGTTGGGGGATCGCTCGGATGCAAACCCAACCCCATCATCGGAAACGCGCAATCGGAGCAGGTCCGAATCGCAAGATACTTCCACTTTCACATGATGGGCATGGCTGTGTTTCGCCACGTTGTGGAGTGATTCCTGTACCGTGCGGAATAAGTTTAGTGAAGTAGTTTCGTCGAGATCGAGGGGAAGCCGGTTCACGATGCACTCGACTTCAATCTTGTGTTGCTTGGAAAATTCAAGGCACAGCTCACGAACCGCCGCCCCCAGTCCAAGATAGTGCAGTTTGGAGGGATGCAAGTGATGCGACATGCGCTGGATATCAGTTGCAATTTCACTGGTGAGCTGTCCGAGGACGCGAAGCGGCTGTTTCAACTCATCGTCGTCATCGGCCATCACCTGCTCGACTTCCTGCAGTCCGTTCGCCAACAACGCCAGCCTCTGATTGATGTCGTCGTGCAGTTCGCGGGCAATTCGAGCCCGCTCCTCTTCGCCGGCCCTGATAAGGCGGCCACCGAATTCGATCACCGTCGCTCGGGCCTGCTTCATGTCACTAATGTCCATGCAGCAACCTACGAATCCGGCGAAAGAGCCATCGCTGTTGAATCTGGGCACACCCACGTCCTGCATCCAACGGTATTCGCCGTCCTGTCGACGTAGACGGTATTCCATGCTGAATCTATCGCGGCGATCAAAGTACTGTGTGTAGGTATCCATGCACTTTTGCAGATCGTCGGAATGGACGCAATCCAACCAACCGTTGCCCAGTTCCTGGTCAAGGCGGCGCCCAGTGAACTCCAGCCAGGGCTGATTGAAATAATTGCACAGCTTGTCCGTACCAGACATCCAGATCAGGGCGGGAGCGGTATTGGCGATCAAGCGGAAGCGGGCCTCGCTCTCTACCAGTGCCTGCTCAGACTGCTTACGATCCGTGATATTCGCAACCACTGCGAGGATGCAGGTCTCTCCGTCTAAGTCGATCAACTCCGCCGATACCAGACCGATCAGAACCTTCTGGGTTCTCGAGCGAAACTCACATTCGACGTTGCGGACGAAGCCGACGGACATCAACCCCTTCACCAGTTTGGATCTCGCATTGAAATCCAGCCACAGGCCTAAATCCAATTCGGACTTTCCCAAGACATCCGCCCGAGAGAATTCAGTGAATTGCTCAAACGTCTCGTTCACATCGAGATACCGATTGGTCGTGGCGTTCATGAGCACGAGTGCCATCGGACTTCGGCGGAAAGCTTTGGCAAACTTCTCCTCGGACTTTTTGAGTTCGCTTTCCACGCGTTTTCCCTCACTGATATCGCGCGCAATTTTGGACGAGCCAATGACCTTGCCAGAAGAATCTTTCAGAGGCGATATGGTCAACGAGACATGGATCCGCTTCCCGGCCTTGGTAACGCGAACGGTTTCGTAGTGCTCGACTTTCTGACCTACCCTGGCGTTGTGAAGAATTGTGTCTTCCTCGTCTCGAAGTTCAGGCGGGATGATTAACGTAATGCGCTGACCGAGAGCTTCTTCCTCGGTGTAGCCAAAGGTTTGCTCCGCGCCTCGGTTCCAGCTTTGGATGATGCCGTTCAGGTCGTTGGAAATGATCGCATCGTCCGACGATTCAACAATCGCAGCCAGCCGGCTACGGGCTTCGTCCGCTTGCTTGCGCTCGGTAATATCCTGGGTCGTGCCGTGGAGGTGCGTAACGTGACCATTGCCGTCTTTTATAATTGCACCGCGAGTCGTGACGCACCGTTTGCTGCCATCTGGCCTAACCAACTCCAGGTCGAGATCCTGAACCAAGCCAGTCTCCGCGTCGCCTTGCATCGCGGCGCTCAGTCTTTCCCAGCTCTCGGGAGTAAATAGTCGAGCAAACTCCTCGAGGGACGGTGGTGGAGAGCTGGGATCCAGTCCGTGAATGCGATACAACTCCGTTGACCAACAGAAGGCTTTCTTTTTGGGATCCCACAACCAGTTGCCCACTCGGGCCAAACGCTGAGCGTCAGCGAGGTCCGCCTCTTTTTGACGGAGAGCCTCTTGCGCTCGCTTGCGGTGGACGATATTGCGAAGCAGTAATCCGATGAGCAGAGTCTGGAACAATATCAGAGCAGTCAGGCCGAGGATTCGCCAACGATACAATTCCCACGGCGAATACTCCCAATTCATCAGGACGGTCTGTGGAGGCAACTGCGACTCTGAAATGCCCCAACGATGTAACTCGCGCCAGTCGATCATGTAGCGCTGGAACTCACCACTGGTAACGAGGATGGTCTCGGCCTTCTCACCTTTCAGAACGCGCGCTCCTTGGCGACCCAGGACCCGCCCCGCGTCAGTCAAATCGGCGACGTTGCCGCCGACCGCGCCCTTACCGACTACGGAAGCAAACGTTCCGTAAATCGGCCGACCCGCAGTTTTGGAAATCGCCGGCAGAATGCGGGATGGGATGAATTGCTCACCGCTCGAATCCGTCACAAAGTCAAGAAACACGATCACGGTGCCGGGCTGTGCACTCGCCAATCGAGGCCCAAGTTCCGCCAGACTCAGGTCCGTCAAGTATTCAAATTTTAGATTCGATTCATAGCTCCGAAACTGCTCGCGAGCGAGGTTCAGCTGGAGTTTCTCGCCATCCGAACTGCCCGCGACGACAATGACCCGGGAGGTTCCGGGATTCTGCCGCAGCGCGAATTGTAAAGTTGGCAAATAATTCGATTTGCGGATAACGCCCGTCCGATTCGTTCTTGTCTTAAGCCATCTGGATTCTTCTTTGGGATTGACGATAAAGAACAAAAGGGTCGCGTCTGGAAATAGCTTCGATTGAGTCTGCTCGGCGAAGGTCAGGGTGTCTTCACCGATCGCGATGACAAGCTGAAACGTCGCTCCGCGGTATTTGTCGGCGAGATAGGAAGCCGTTGCTTTCTTGTGAGGTTCATCCGAAAGAGACGAAGAAAAATCGAGGTAGTCAAAGCTGAATCGCACCGGCTTGTCGGAACCTACAAGAATCTGGCTCTCGACCTGCTCGATCATGGCCGCAACGTCGGGCATATCAGGGTCGAGCGAGGAAAGAAACATGACCTCGATCTGCTGTGGCACGGAACGCGGGGCTGTGTGGGAATGGCGAGCAGCAAGGGCTGCGACGTTGGGCCGAAAGATGACAAGAATAAGGACACAAATCAGCGTCCACTGGAATAACTTTCTTCCTTTACCAGAAGACCGCTGATAGAAATCCGGGTGCGTGTCAATACACCTTTCGATTCGATGAACAGGTCAAATATTATTGATCCTCGGTGACACAGCTGCGATGTGATTTTGTCACACTTGACGTTTTCTGCCTGCTACCGTTAAGTAGGAACAGCTAAGATAAGCCCGGGCCTTATCTCCCAACTACTAGTAGTGTTGACAGTAGCGAAGACGCGCGGCGTAGTCCGAATCGTACTCCGGGAAAGGGGCGAGTCAGCTAGTCGAATCAGTAAGGGCTGTGTCCATACCGCAGAACAATTAGAGCACCCCATCCTGATCCATTTTTGCGACGAGAAGATTGACCAAGCCGTTGATGGCCTTATGCACATTTGAGGGGTTAAAGGTGTCCGTCGTGCCAGTCCAAATGAGTTGTCCATCGGGCGCAGTTGTAACATAGACGTTCGTTTCAACCCGCACCTTCTTCTCTTTATCTAAATAGCCCGGGGAATAGACCATCGGATAGAGGGTGCCGTAGTAGCCGTAGAAAGTGTTGTAGTAGGGATACGGCATGAAGTAAGGCGTACCGGGAACGTATGTGACGGTTTCGTCGACTTTGACGAGGCGCGAGACAAAGACGGCTTCGATTTGGTTCGCCTGAATCTGTTCCCTCAGATAGTTAAGATCGAGTTTGGAGCCTGGCGGACGAAGCAAAATCGTATTGCCCGCCACCGCCTCCAGGCCCTTGCTGGTGAGTTCGGCCGCTAATGCGTCTTCAAAGTCTGCGCGAACCTCCATCTTATTGCTGAAGCCCATGGCGAGAACCCGATGGAATTTTTTGGCGGGAGCATAGCTGGGATTGCGCCAGCTGGTGATCAGCTTACTGGATTTGCCGACCACCAGAGAGGCGGCCGCCAACACGGTGGCGACGATCAGTATTTTGTGACTCACTCGTGGCTTTATGGTCATTTGTTTTTGTCGTGGCCTTGAATCGCCATTTCTTCGGTTCAGTCAACTTTGTAACTCTCAAACTCCGCGAGCAGGTGCCGCTGTTGAGTTCACGCCGAGTCGTTTAGAACAGGCGATCGTTTTCGGCGTCCTGATGGTATGGCACTCGACGCTTTCGTCAGCAACCGAGGTCAGCCGCAGCCGTCACTCACGACTTAGGCGGGAAGTTCTTAAGAAGCTTCGCGACCGCCTGGTTGATGCGGTTAAGATTTGTTTGCGCGTTCTTGCTCGGATTCAAGGTCTTCGTCGCCTCGCCTCTCCATACGAGTTGTTTGGTCGCAGGATCATAGAAGTCGACGCCGAGAGTGCCAATCTGAAGCGTGGAACTCGTGGCGCTGGCCATGCCCCCGCCAAATCGCCAGCCACCGCCCATCCCGTATGCATTCCACTGCTGTTGTTGCTGGATGGAGGTCTGAATGCCCACGTACATGTCGGCCGTATCACCGTCGGTCTTGGTCATCCCTTTGGAAGCCAGTTGGGTGTCAATCGCGTCCTTAATCTGCTGAGCCACGATGGGGTCCGCTTGCTCGGTGTTATTGATGCTGACCCATTTGTAGGTGTGATATTTCGAAAAGTCGGTACCCGGCATGTAGTTTGTCTTGATGTCCTGGGCGGATGCAACTCCAGCTGCCAACAGGAGAAACCCCATTGCGCAAGCAACTCCAACAACGACACTCTTCAATCTGCAAATCATTACGATCCTCCTTCAAACGCAAACTTGGGAACTCATTGGGTCCGCCCTTCGAAGACCGGGGCGCTTTCCTGTGATGAATTGAAGCGAACGCGAACAAGCGTAGCCGTGCTCGGCGGAACGCTCAACTGTGACTTTTACCAGTCCCTGCGCGAAGAACTTCGCAGCAGCAGAGCATCTGTCAGTTATGACAGTTTCTTCTGATTCGTATTGCTAGCGTCACGGTTGGATTACTCTGCCGGAAGGTGAGAAGCCATTCTTCTCATTGACCAACGACGGTCCAGGTACTGTCGGGATCGAACGCGTCCATGGCGGTTGCGATCTCTGTGGTGGTCTTACCCAGATCCTTTTGTAAGAGAACGCCATCCTGGTTGATCATGAAGGTCATCACGCCTGAGTTTCCGTATTCCGCGGGATAAGCGACGAACGCGAATCCATTGACCATTTTGCCGTCCACCACATAATCCTTTGCGCCACCCGGGGTGTGGCTGCCCTGCTTTTTCAGCATACGGAAGTTGTAGCCGTGAAAGGGTGCGTGCGTGTTCGGATGAGTGCTGTAGCCTTCGTCGGTTGCGAATGCTACCAGCGGACCGAGCGGGCTCTTAGGTTGGCCATCGGGCGATTCCCAGTACAAACCGTTCTGCCGGCCAGAGTCACTGATGAACTTCAGCGCATATTGTTTCGCGTTCCCACCATCCCGAACCTGGGAGAAATATTCGGCTTGAGCATCGGCCATCGCGAAGCAGACATCGATGACGGCCAGTTCGTTGCGGCCAACCCGTCGGGCCAGAATTTCGTCCTTCCCGGCGGCGGTATCGAAGAACCACAGTCCGCCGCCGTTCTTCTTCAAAGGAATCGGGAAGGCAAAATTGTCGGCTCCAACGAGCAGAATCTGAGCGCCATCGGCCATCTTGCGCCAGCGGTGCATGGTTTCGTAGGCAGACACAAAGGCGTCGGCAACCGCCTTGTCCTGAACAACGTCGCCGGAAGAGATGACCGGCTTCGAGTCTGGACCGAAGATGGCGAGCAATGCGTTTTGATCCCGTGATTTAGCGGCCTGCAATAAGGTATTCGCGGCGTCTTCCGGAGACGAGAATACCTTCGTCGCGGATTGTTCCGAAGTGTTGCAGGCGGCGAGAGAAAGAATTACAGCGAAAAGCAGCGATTGCGTTGTTACTGCAAGTCTGCTGGTGTTGCGGAACATAACGTTCTCCATACTATCTGTCGGATGATCGAATCATCGATCATCGCTTTCTTGCGGCGACGTGCACTCTATCTGCGGAAGCCCCCGCCGCTACGACCGCCCCAACTGCCACCCCCGCCGCCACTTCCCCAACCGCGAGAACTTGCCGACCTGGAGTCCCAACCTCCGCCATTGGCTCCGCCAAAGGCAGATGATCCACTACTCTTTTCCTGTCCACCCCAACCCTTCGCGGATGCGCTTTGGCCGGAATAACTTGAACCAGACTTCGGGGTATTGTTCGAATTCCCGGTCCAACCACTCCCCGTGTTCTTGTAGGTGTTGCCGTTCGCACTCGCGTACTTGTCACCGTTTGCGGTCTGACCCACAGCGGCGCTATTGCCATTCTTGCCCGATGCGCCATACGCCGAGGCCCCGTTGGATGTTTGCACGGATCCTGTAGTTCCTTGCGAGGTCGTTTGATGCTGGCTGTACGCTGTGGTGCCGTTCTTTGAAGCTGTGGAACTTCCCCAGCTTCCGTTGGCGTTGGAGCCTTGCACTGTGGAGGCAGAGGCCCCGGTCCTTGGGTTGTACGCCTGGGCCGCGCCTGCGCTGCCGTATGCATTCGAGGTTGAAGCGCCACGCGCATAGGTCCCTGTGGATGGGTTGTACGCTTGACCGGCGCTTGCAGTGCCGTATCCGTTTGAAACCGTAGCGCCACGCGCATAGGTCCCAGTGGCCGAGTTATATCCGGCGCCATAGTGCGCGACGCCGCCTGATCCGTAGTAGCCGCCGTGCCAAGCAGCGTTACCGTAATAGGCACCGCCGTGATACACGACCGTGGTACTGTGCCAGCCGCAGTTCCAACTGCTGTATCCCCAACCGCAGCAACCACCGGACATCATGGCGCCCACCGCGATCCCTGCTCCGAATGCGAGCATCCCAGTGGCGATCATCGCGCCGGTACTGTATCCGGGGTATACATAGGGCGTCCCGTAGACGACCGCGGGGTTATAGGTGGGAACGTAGACCACCTGGGGGTTTGCTGATTGAATCACAATCGTCTGTGGAGATTGCTCGACCACCGTGATCTGCGAGCCCGACTTCAGATTGCCAGCAGCCTTGGCCTTGGCACGCAAGAACTGAATGGCAGACATGACGTCCGCGGCCTGCGTGTGATAGGCCTCGCCTAGTGCAGAGGTCCAACTCAGGTTCTTCGTCATGTTATCGAGGACGGTGGGAAATTGCGTAAGAGCCTTCACGCTAGGATCCCAAGACTGCGTGTCAACCGCCTTCATGAGGTTCGTGCCCGTGAGATTCGTATTCTGCTTAAGCCAGGCGTCCGCGTTGGCAACCTGGTCAGGAAAGGTTGAAGCTCCAAGAATCTGAGCCACCAGCGCATCTGGATATAGGGCGATCGGACCTGTTAGTTGCTGCAACTCCTCCGCGGTCAGAGGTACTCCCTGTCCCGAATACCCGGTCGGTGCCGCTTGCTGGGCTTCGACTTCCTTTGGTGCCGCACTCGCGACCAGCAGAACGGCTAAGAACGCGGACAGGAACCGTTTTGCAAAATTTTTGATCATGGTCTGTTCTCCCTAATTCACACCAGGCGTCCCTTTCCAATCGAGAACGTCCACGAGTTTCCAAGGATTTTCCCGGAGGTCATATTGCAGTTGGCCTTGCTTATCGATGATTAGTTGAGTCGCGGGATATACCGACCCCGTGCTCTTATTTTTGTCGGTATCGTTTAATTCAAACTCACCTGCCGTGAGGTTGAACGACTGAGACTGGGTGTCAAAGAACGCTTCGCCGAAGCGGATCTGGCGGTTGGTTACGAACACAATCTTGCGTCCGGTCGGAGTGGGTACCATGCGGATATAGCTGACGTCGTAGCCGATGGTTCCGGTGATCGAGCAGTGGCCCACCGCTCTCATCTTGGAAAGCGCGTTGACTAGTCCCTGATTTTGCCCCTTAGTGAAGGCCTCGATCAGGATCTGCCGGTCCTCTGGCGTTGAGTATTCGTAGATATCCAAAGTTACGCCGATCACAGCTCCCATTTGTGTGCCAGTACCCATGGCGCTTGCTTCAATCGTTTCTGACTTGGGGCCACGAGAAAGCGCGAAAGTGCTTACCAGCACCAGAAAGGCAAGGAGGGTCAGGCTGACGAGGGACACTCTTCGAGTTCGAACAATTTCGACATAGCGCATTTTGTAATCCTTTCATTGCCGACACGGGAGACTGCGGACCGTGTTCGAAAATCAAATCGGCCCGTGTTTGGACGGAGGAGCGAGCGATGCATCGCATTGCTAAACACCGGATGTTTGCCTCATCGACCGATGCTCAGCTCAAATCCACTCGCTTTCCATAAACTTTGTTTGGCAATATGTTGGGGGAGTGGGACCCTCTTGGCTACTGTCAGTTCTGCCAGATCGAACTTCCATCGTTCGTCGAAGACCTGCCAAGAGAAATCTTCAAAATGTCCAGCCCAGACCGGAAGTGGAGCCATAATCAGTCTTAGGCAGGTTTTGAGGGGGGCGGCTGTCGACATCGAGGAAGTAGCCAAAATTCCAGTACAGATCTTTGGCAATCCGTAATTTCACCGACGTGTTCAGGTTGAAACGCACTCGCCCTGGGTCTGTAATGCTGGGATAAACACTGGCGTTGGCGAGGATGTTAGTGGTCTTGAAACGAAAGAAATTCAGCTGAGTCCCTAAAACGGCCTCGGCGCTGTCGCCCGTCTGACCGGTCGTGGCTTCCGAGGAATATTGCTCCCGATTCCATACAACTCCGCCGAATCCTGTAACGAAGCTATTGTTCGTATTGCTGAAAACATGTCCGACGGATCCCCCCAAGGTGGTCCGCAGGTCTAGTTGCTGCTCATTGCTCTGGAGGAACTCAGCCATTCCCATGTAGAAGTTTTGCGCGTTTCGCAACTGCCGCGTGGTACTCAGTTTCACGTCGTTGCGAAGATTGGAGACATCGCCGCCACCGCTGAAACTGGACTGATAGTCCGCCGTTGCGCCCCACTTAGCGCGTTGGAAAAGCGCATTCGCCTGAAAGTTGTACTGCGTGCGGCTCTGCTGTTTAGCGAAATTGAAGCCCGCGTTCATCCCACCGTGTAGGTTCTGCCAGAAATTCGTGTCGGTCCGGCCTATCTCGACAATCTGCTTCGTTGACATGACCTCACTGGATGAAATTCCGGTCACCTGAACCGTTGGCTCCTGAGGTCCCAGGGTTGTTTCGCTCCCGGCCACCTGCTGCAAGGTGCCCGTATAGCGCGTTCCGGCTTTGTTGGCTACAACAAAATTCTGAGGACTCTCGACGCGCGTAATCTTGGACCAATCCATGGCTACCGTGCCGTCCGCGTAGTCGAGTTTCACATAGAGATATCCCTTCTCCAGTTTGATGATCTCGCAGGTGATGCGGTCCCCGTTGTTGAACTGGATGACGTCCTTCTTGGCTCGTGCTGAGCAGATTCCGGAGAAAATCAGAAGGACCAAGCAAAATCCGCAGAGACATTGGCGGAGCAAAATCTGATGAAAAAGAACGATGCGATGCATTTTTCCACCTATCAAAATTCGTTCTGTAAGGGGTCGAGACGTACCCGCCCACGCTGCGCATTCAAGATGCCATCGCGCGCGCTCTCAAGGTAAGGGACGAGGCCGGGAGCGGCACCTGTCAGAATTGCCGGTTTCGAGAGGCGAGATCCGACGTTAGAGTCAATCGTTGTCTTATTACAATGAGAAAGTTTCTTCGAGAAAAGTCTTGGCTTGCGCTAGCCGTCCTCTGCGTTTCCGTTGGCGTTTCACTGCATGCGCAATCGGTGCAATTTCTGCCCGAGGTCGATCCCTACCTGACGGTGAACCCGATGTTCCGTGTTTACTTCCAGGCAAAAGACGATCGCGAAGGCGGAGATCCTACGCAAGCGACGTTGGGACCCAGTGCTCAGTTTTATCTCAAACCGCTGGTCAAGCTGAAGAAGATCTCCGCTTTCGATCTAGATGATTCGAAGCATCGCCCGATGGTGTTCGAGATTGGTTACCGGTACATCACCGCCCCGGACACGGCTGCGAAGAACCGTCTTGTGACAGCTGTGACGCTCCATTTCCCCATGAAGTATTCACTTCTGATGACCGACAGAAATCGCGCAGATTTGGATTGGAAGGCTGGAACTCTCTATTGGCGCTACCGAAACAAGCTGACAGTAGAACGAACCTTTGCAATTCGTTCCTATCATTTGATTCCGTATGTCGCTGCCGAGCCGTTCTATGAGAGCCAGTACGAAAAATGGAGCACTACCTCGCTCTACGCCGGGTGCCTGCTTCCAGTGGGAAAGCATGTGCAGTTCAATCCCTACTATGAGCACGACAACAATACGGGGAAGCATCCGAACCAGCAGGTGAACTCGATCGGTCTGGAAGTCAATCTCTACTTTTCAGTTGCGAAAGATTGAAACTTCGTCGAACGAGGACGCGAGTTACTTGGCATCGCCTTTGCCAGCTAAGCACTAGCGCGGGTGGGAGGAAATAATTCAGTTCGTTCGGGGGCGCGCGGCTCGAGATCGAGATATTTGATCAGCACGACTTCGTTGCCCTGCTCGTTGTACACGAGTTCATCCACCAAACGCTGCGCCACCAGCACGCCGAAGCCACCCGGTCGCATTCCGTGGGTGTCGCGATATTCGAGATGGCGCACCGGATCGTCCGTCGGATTGGCAACGGCGGCATGAGGAATTTCGTCGAGCGTAAAACCTTCCCCCGGATCTGAAATGCGGCAGGTCACCATATGACGAGCACGCAAGTATGAGATTTCGACGTCATGGTTGGGGTCAAACGCTCCACCGTGTTCAATCGCGTTGAGGAGCATTTCACGAAATGCCATGCTGACCGCGCCTCTTTCCGGTTCCGGCAGTTCGGCCATCTCGTCAAGAAACTGGAGCACTCGATCAGCGGTCTGAAGATCACAGCGGGCCCGAATGCGGATCCACTCGGGGGTGGCCGAGATCACTTCGATCCCATCATCCCAGCTTGGCTCATCAATGGCGTGCTGAATCATGACGGCTAAGGCACCCGGCAAAAACGGCTCGCAGAAATAACTGAACGCGTGTTCGCGCATCGAGTCAATTACGTCCCTCGGGGTACTTTGCCTGGTCAAGATGATAAGCCTGGTATGAGGGCGTATGCGTCGAAGCTTCCGCAGGAGTTCAACGTCCTCCCAGGCCGAAGTCTTCTCACTGGTCAGAATCAAATCGAAACCCTTAACATGTGCCATTGCCAGGGCGGTATTGTTGTCTTTGGCATGTTGGATGGCCCACACGCCCGGTTCAAGGACGGATCTCACTTGTTCCTCGATCTGCGGGTCCGTGCCAACCACTAACGCAATGCGAACTGGGACGGGACGCAATTGAGCACTTGAAAGGGCATTCATGAGAGTCCCCCAGATTTCGTTAGCTGCGACGATGCAACGCCCTGTCGTCGCGAGCGAGAGGTTCCGCGACCGACGCGGCAGAAACTAGCCTAAATGTTCAGCAGGAAGCGCCAAACTAGTAAAAGTGACAGTTTGAAGGGTTGTGCGGCCAGTGTAGCGTGGGCCATGTCGATAGACGTTCAGGGAGGCCAAATCCTATCCGTCCCACTACCTAGTTGCGTTCCCGCAACTTAGTTGACGTACTTCCCTGTCGACGTCGCGCCAGCTTTGTCAGTCCTATTCGTGGCTAGTTGCTCGGGTGTGCCTAAACTCAGAAGTACGGAATCGACGCAAATATCGATAAGAATGCGGAAATTTTTCCACAGTGTGCCCGAAAAACATATGAAATGTGATCGAAATCACAAATTTCGATCGAATTTCCCTGCTAGTGTGAATGAACAACGTTAGAGATGCGGCTCACCTAGACTATATCGGGACTCGGGCCTTTGGTCAGGTGTTGCGAACTAGAGCTGATTTCACCGATCGGATCCTGAAAGTCTGCCGCAATTGGCGCATGACGAAAGTGGGGCTGCTCAACCGATTCCCGGCTGGCAGATCGAAGGGCAGTGTGCTCCGTCATTGCAAGCGTGACGCTAATCTGATACTAAGGAGGGGGCAAAAATGATCAATCGTTCGCGCGTTTTGATTGCGGATGACCACAACCTGGTGGCCGAACTCTGCAGACGGTTGCTCGAGAAAGATTTCGAGGTAGTCGGAGCCGTGGCCGATGGTCGCGCCCTCGTGCGCGCTGCCGGCGAAACAAAGCCGGACGTGATTGTGCTCGATATTGCAATGCCGGTGTTGAATGGTCTGGACGCTGGGCGTCAGATAAAGAAAATGTTGCCTGGCGTCAAGCTGGTCTACCTCACCATGAACCCTGACGCGGACGTAGCGGCGGAAGCCCTAGCCCGCGGAGCATCAGGGTATCTGCTTAAAACGTGTGCAGCCGCCGAGATGGTATTTGCGGTTCGCGAGGTCTTGCGCGGCAAGATATATCTATCCAAGGCTCTGTCTCGGGACGCGATCGACAGCTTGCGCTGGCAGCACAAAGAGCTTGTGAGCGAAGAGGAACGACTTACCGATCGCCAACGGGAAGTGCTGCAATTGCTAGCCGAAGGCAAGGTCATGAAAGAAGTCGGTGGCATCCTGCACATGACAACCCGGACGGTCGCATATCACAAATATCGGATCATGGAAGTGCTGGGCGTCAAAAGTAATGCCGAACTGGTCAAGTACGCAGTCAGAAACCACATGGTGGCCGCGTAGACTTGCCGATTCGCCTGCCGGCGTGGCAGTCTTGTCATGGTTGGCAATGCGTACATGCGCCACCAGTGGAAAAATTGAGAATATCCTTTCCCGGCCTTTGACTCACAAATTCAGTTGTATACAACGGCTGCCTGATGTGTGTCTGTCGCATGACCTGAGGCACTCTGGCGCCGAGAACAAGACTTCGTCTGGCTTTGGATGCAATCATTCTAAGTCGTAATGGAGGATCAACAGTGAAAGAGAAGCGCGTTCAGTGGTTCTTACTGTTATTAACCCTAGGCGCAATCATGATGTTGGGCGCCTGCAAGAAGAAAGTGACACCGCCGCCACCGCCGCCACCCCCACCACCAGCTCCGACTGCAAACATTTCGGTCAATCCGAACAGCATTCAACAAGGACAGTCAGCGAGTCTGACCTGGCAGACTACCAATGCTACCGATGTTTCCATCGAGGGACTAGGCGCGGTTCAGCCCAACGGATCGCAAGTCGTTTCGCCTTCGGACTCCACTAATTACAGCTTGGTCGCAAAGGGAGCAGGCGGAACCCAGAATGCCACCACGCGTCTCACTGTGACTGCGCCGCCTCCACCGCCTCCGCCACCCCCGGCCGGACCTAGTGATGAGGAATTGTTCGCGGAGAACGTCAAAGACGTCTATTTCGATTATGACAAGTCCGACGTTCGTGCCGATCAGAGCGCAACCTTGCAAGCAGACATGCTCTTTCTCAATCAACACCCCAACATCAACTTCACGATTGAGGGACATTGCGACGAGCGAGGGTCCATCGAATACAACGTGGCCCTAGGTGAAAAACGAGCTGGCGCCGTTAAGAATGCACTGACCACGGCAGCAATCAACGCCAGCCGCGCCAATGTGATCAGCTACGGCAAGGAAAAGCCGTTCTGCACCGACAGCAACGAAACTTGCTGGCAGCAGAACCGCCGCGCTCATTTCGTGTATCAGAAATAGACGTTCACAACCTGAAAGCCTTCCCGGGGAACGGTCCGCCTTTGGCCGTTCCCCAATTGTTTGCTTCCGGAGACAAAGCCGGCTCTCCTAAGAGTCGGCAGAACCAGTTCCGGTATGACAAAGATTGGCTTGGTAAGCTATTTGAAGCGAATATTGAAGCCCGTAACTAAGCCGCTCATGTGCACTCGATAGAGAAATCCGCCACTGGAGTAGTCCACATACAGGTAGCGATAACCCAGGAACGCGGCATACCGCTTCTTGAATTCCTTTCCAGCTCCAGCATAAATCTGGTAGGTCAGTTGTGAACCGACTCCGAAGCCGCCGGCGTCTCCCTTCAAATTGAGGAACAGGCCCTTATTGAGGTTGAGGCGGAAGCGGGCACCCAGCACAGGGTCAACCCAGTTTTGCGTTTGACCGACCGTCACCTCGGTCCCATTATTTGGCGGGAACAGGTTAAGACTGTTGTTCAGCTTCCAGAAGCGCCCTCCGGCGAACACATCGATGAAACCTCGATCGCCGTCTATCACGCGCGCGTAAGCCTCGGGATCCACAATCAGTTCCTTCACGTTCGCCTTAAAGCCAATGTACGTGGGGATTGGACCGACCGGTGTCGTCATCTGGTCAGAAGACAGGCTCATGAAAATCAAATCGGTAAACAGACCGATCCGCTTCCGGCGCACATCCAGCGCTGTCATCACACCGATATTCAGTTGCTTGAAGACGTCGGCGAAGCTAACGTTGGCCGGTACTACAGTTCCTGCTGCTCCCACGTCTCCGTCGAGGCCGCTGAACCACAGATAGAGCGGAATCCAGTCCACGTGCCAATCACTCGGAGAAGGATTAGGGTTCTTGACCTTTTTTGCTGGGGATTCGCCAAACGAATATTCGATTCCAACCGTCGGCCCCCGATGGGCCAGTTTTACGGCAATCTGGTCGCTGGTCCCGTGAATACTCAGGCGGCTTCCCATTTCATAGCCGGCACGAACATTCAAATGTTGCGTCAGACCTACACCCACATCCGCACGGCCCGTCATGTAATTTCCGTAGCCAAAGAACGGCATGCCCCGGAACGAACCTCCAATTGAAAGCCGATTGGAGTCGTGCAGAGGATACCAGCGGAAGACTGGGCCAACATCAGGTAGCGGAGCCCAGAATGTCTTCGAACCCGATACAGAGCCACCCGCCCCATTCACGTTTCCCGCGAGCGATAACTTGGCTGTCGTTTTGATGAAATTGAGATCAACTTCCAGGCCCAAGAACCCATGATCGCGCCGAATGATGTCGTACTGGTAACCGGGGGCAACGTTGATGGCATCTAACTCGGCTTTGACCTGCGCGCCAACATCGAACGTCTGGCCCTGAAAATCAATCTCGCGGTTCGCGGTTACCGTTTTGGAGTTGTAGTTTGGAGTGCCGATCAGCAGAAAGTGGTGTTTGTGAGCAAAATGCCAGTCGAGCTTCCCCGTAAATGTGGAATAGTTGCCAAAACCAAAATCCTTATTCACGTCGAAATAGTTATTGCTTTTGTTCACACCAAAATAGCCGTAGGGGTGGGAATACCACCAGTCCCCATCCACTCGCCACTTGTAATTGTCGAGATCGTTCGTATCCTGGGCTCGAGCGATGTTCAGCACAGCGAAACATAGGAAGAAGACGACAAGAAGGATTCTTGAGCGATTCGAAAATGGCATCTTGGTTGAGCTCCGCACGCGTGGTATCACCTACCGGAAACTAACAGTCGCTCACTAGTGAAGATACTGACAGAACTTACAGGTACGAAAACGTCTGCAGAGACACGTATGCCGCTTCGTTGGAGATCCGCGAAGCGGCACACTTTGAACCTTCGACTTTTCCTATGGGCAGGTGGACTACATTCCTCCTGCGACTCCCTTATTCACGATTACCTTGACATCCACGCGACGATTTTCTGCGCGGCCATCTGCGGTTTCGTTCGGGGCTGCGGGATTGGATTCACCCATTGCTCCGGGCGCTACGATGTGGCGGATCGGGATATGACAGGTCTGCAGCAGGTAGGCCACAACGGCCTGGGCTCGATCCATACTCAACTCCTGATTCATGGCGGCATTCCCCGACGAATCGGCATATCCCTTTACCTGAATCAGGTAGCCGGTAAGGCCGACCGCGCCCTGAGCCAACAAGGCAAGAGCAGCTTGATCGCTTTCCGAAATCTTCGTGCTTCCACTCGCGAAGTAGACCGTCGCCTTGGCCTTGGTGTCGTACTCAGACAGTTCCGAGAAACGTTGGGTAGTGGCCTGAATGTCCTGCTGATTGGCAGCAATTTGCTGCTGATTAGCAGCCACGCCTGCCGCATTCGCGGCACCCTGTTGCTGGTTAGCGGCGATACCGGCTTTATTGGCCTCGACGCCTGCTTTGTTGTCGGCAATATTGGCGGTATTCGTCGCTTGTTGTTCTTGTGTCGGAGCTAACCCAGCCTGAATCGTTTCGGCAAGGCGGAGATCGTCTTTGTCGAAGCTGATCGATTTGGCGACCACTCGCGCATCTGTACCTGTTCCCTCGACTTCAATCTTCAACCCTGGAATCAGAGCTGTGACAGAATGTTCGGCGTGCCGGAGTTTCAGCAAGCCTTTCGGTTGCTGGACCTTCGTATCATCGGTCAGCACCACAACGATGTTGGAGGAGTCTTTGGTTGACCTCAACATCACATTTTCCCCATCACGCCCAGTGATCAGTCCGTTCACTTTGACCTTCTTGCCGTCCGACGCGCCAAGCGCCAATCCGGCACAAAGAAAGCACAGCATTGCGGTGCTAGCGACCATTCTTTTACGATTTTGCTTCATAAACTTGTCCTTTCGGGAATTGTGTTCATAATCTTGCGCGAGCGATTTGGCTCGACTGGAAAAGCGGCAACGCAGTGGGGTGATAGTAGAAAACGTTCACCGCAATGAATACTGGCAAAATTGACAGCGCGAGTAGCAGTATTTTGGGTTGCGATAAGGCGATCGGTCTTGCAATGCATTGGTAGTGCCGGGAGAAAAATTAACTTCGCCATGCTGACCGTCTGCCGTTCGCTCCCGTCGCAAAGTGGCTTTCCATGGCCCATTGGCGCGATGGGACACGGCTTTCTGGGTATTGACAAATACGCGCTAACGAAGAAGATGGAGATCAGAGCAAGTTCCGGCCTGGTAGCCGAAGCTGCAATCCCTGGAGTCGGAAGCGGGAGAGGATGCCATCAATTCGAGTGCTAGTGGTCGAAGATTTTGAGCCCTTTCGGCGTTTTCTTTGTACAACCTTGAACAAAAGATCCGACTTGCAAATTGTCGAGCAAGTGTCCGATGGTCAGGAGGCGGTGCACAAAGCGGAAGAACTGAAACCAGACTTGATTCTGCTTGATATCGGACTGCCGACGCTGAATGGAATCGCGGCAGCTCGAGAGATTCGCAAGCGTGTTCCTGAATCCAAAATAATATTCGTCACTCAGGAATCTTCCCCCGATGTGATGAAGGAAGCCCTGGAGACCGGGGCTCTCGGCTATGTCGTAAAGACAACAGCCAATGGCAACCTGCTAGCCGCAGTAGACGCAGTGCTTGAAGGCAAGCAGTTTGTGAGCGCTGCCCGTCCGCCAAGTTCGCTCTAGGGTTTTTGCTGCTTCGCCAGACTGCGTAGGCTACCCAACGGCGCCGTCTAGGCTCGTGGAAAAATCCAAATCCAGTACAGGCTGAGCAGAACCATCGTGATCGCGACGGCGACGACTACGGCTCTCGGTCCTACGATTTTGAAATGCTGGCTGAGGGCGGTGAGCAGAAGCACAGTGGCTAGAAATAGTGTGATCTTCACAACGTCGACTCCGTTTTCCCGCGTGCCTGGTCCAATGGCTCCCGGGCATGCATGACCGGCGAACTGACTGTCAGCATCACACTGGCAAATGCCGCGACGGTCGACGATGAAGAGTATCGCAGTGAAACAAGGGCTAGACCGAAGCAGTGTTTCATGACTTAATCACCGCACTCGGTCACTGAAGGTTGTAAGCGACGCTCTTCTTCATCAACCTCACACCGTCAGAAAGAACGGTCGATGCACACTTCGGCTCTCTCTCACACGATAGCGATGTCGCGTTCCACGATCGAGAACTTGATTGAGACTGAGGAGACTTGTTGGTGCCGGGAGGGGGAATCTATTCCTACGGTTTTCAAGGGCATCGTGAAAATAACACCAATATTGGCAAAGTGCAATGTTGATGAGGGTTTGCCCACCATCTTCTCGCGGTCGACCAAAAACAGCTTCGGACGATTTCGGGTGATCTGGGGTGATTTCGGCAGACGTTTTACTAGGAAATCCTAGAGCAGAAGTGACTCGTAATCTATGGGCTCTGCTTGTACCGAAAATGCTTGGGCGAGCTCAGGTCTACTGATTAAGAGTTGTTGCACCTTAGCAGGTCCAGCAGCAGCGACCATCATGTGAAATCAATCACTTACCCACAACCTAGCCCGCACGGAAGCACTTTGTTGAAGTATCGAAAAAGCCCACATTGGCGCATACCGGCTCGAAGCGTACGGCACATTCTGCGG
>Ga0207693_10000570_pt1 | contig 33227 bp, 30 predicted proteins | sample LARL81metaG_FD_184347 | JGI IMG/M metagenome (GOLD analysis project Ga0207693, IMG submission 184347) | Corn, switchgrass and miscanthus rhizosphere microbial communities from Kellogg Biological Station, Michigan, USA - LAR L8-1 metaG... | ecosystem: Host-associated > Plants > Roots >... | reverse complement strand
TACGGCGGGGCTTTTGCACCGGCCTTTGCGGCCGGCGGCGGGGCGTAGGACTCCCCGACTGCAACCTGCGGGTAGCTGTGCCATTCGAAGAGGACGCGCCTGGTCTTGATGTCGACCTCCTGGACGATTCCGTCCCAGATTGTCCCCTTCTTCGGGCCTCCTACAGCCGAGAGATCGACCGGCAGGCGGTGGTAGACCGTGAACACCGCGGTGTTGTTCTTCGTGATCAGAAACTCGTGGACGTCGCCGACGAGGCCGTTGCCGGGGCGGACCTCGGCCACGGGCCGGTACGAGGTGTCGTAGATGACGTACCACCCGTCTCCGACGCCCATATTCGAGACGTGACCCCGCCACCACGTCAACACCGGCTTGCCGAGATAGTGCTGGACGCGGAAGTCCGTGACGCCGCGGGTGTTCAGCGGCTTGAACCAGACGACCTCGCCGCGGTTGTCCATGATCATCGGGCCTGCCTGCGCCACGACCATCTTCGGGGCGAGGAAGATGTACCCGGGCGCGGTGTTGTGGGCAGGGGTGCGGATCTGCACCAGCGGCGGCTTCAGATCAGGGCGGGAGTGATACGTGCGTGACGGCGGCGGCTTCGTCTGCGCGACGGTCGCCGCCGGTGGCGTCGGTGCTGGGGCCGACTGCTTTTTCGTCGAGTCGCCGCAGCCCGCAAGCAGAACTGACAGCCCCGCCAGGGTGAAGAGGGCCCGCCTCACGCGCAAGAGCATAGACGGCTCAGTCGAGGCTTACAGTGGCTGTGCGTCCGAGCGCACGCCCTCGGCGGTCGAGCGCGCGCACCGCGATCCACCCGGCAGCGCTGCGGAGGGGTATGCGGGTCTCAAAGCCTTTCTTCGCGACGATTTGGACGCGCCGGAGCTGACTCTTCCGCGGACCTGCGACCAGCTCCCATCGCACCACGTCCGTCGCTCCATTCCAGCTGACGTACGCCCACCGCCCGCTCACGGCGACAAGGGGCCGGTACCGGGGCCGGGCGGACCAGCGAAAGCGATAGGCGCGGTAGGAGTCGACGCGCCCGCGGCCGAAGCGCCCGTCGAAGAGGATCGTTCCGCGCGGCCCGAATTCCGTGAAGCGCGACTGGTGACCCCAGCCGACGAAGTAGTGGCCGTTGGCGAGCCGTTGCAGGTTGCCCTGGTCGACCGCGACGATCGGCGGCCGATGGACGAAAGTGCGAACGACGGTGGCATGCATGCGCTTCATGTCGAGATGCAGGACAAGACCGCGCGACTGCTTGCGGACCTGCGGCCCTGCAGAGTTGTCGAAGAGAGTCAGGTCGCCGTCCGGCCGCCTGCGAGCGTCGTGTTGCCACGCGAAGCTTGCTCCGCGTCCCATCGTGAAGTCGCTCCCCTTGCCGCCGAGGCGCCACAGGATCTTCCCCGTGCTGCGGCTGATCTTGTAGATCGTGTGCGTGTTCCGGGCCGACACGAGCAGATTCCCGTCGTGGTCGATCTCGATGGAGTTGACGTGGAAGTAGTCGAAGATACGGCCTGGATCCTTCGGGAGGTGGTAGTACGACTCGACGAGCCGCACGTGGTCGATGCTGCGCCAGTCGAAGAGCACGCGCCCCGTCCTGATGTCGACCTCCTGCAGCCCGCCCTCGAGGACTCTTCTCCCCTTGACGCGAATCTGGCGGGAGGTCGTCATCAGCGCGGTGTTGCGTGGGGTGATCTTGAACTCGTGGATGTCGCCGAGCATTCCGTTGCCCGGCTGGACGTGGGTGACGACACGATACGAGCTGTCGTAGATCGTGTAGCCACTGTCGCCGCCGCCCTTGTCCGGCCTGCCGTGCCACCACGTCAGGACCGGACGCCCCAGGTAGTGCTGCACGCGAAAGTCGGTCACGCCGTGCGTGTCCAGGGGTCTGAACCAGACCACCCGGCCGTCATTGTCGATGATCAGTGGTCCGGCCTGCACGACGTCCTTCTTCGGCGCGATGAAGATGTAACCGGGTGTCGTGTGCCGTGTCCGCTTGAGGATCTGAACAAGCGGTGGCTTCAAACTAGGCTCGGAGTGGTAGTGCCTTGTCGGCGCGGTCGGGCCTGCAGCGTTCGAGACGCTGCTGCAACCCGTGACCGCGAGCACGACACCGGCTGCAACGGCCGCCGCTGCCGTCCGTATGGACCTCGTCATGCCGGTTCGCGCACGATCGGACCCGCCTGCGTTCGCGCGATCAGGAAGATGGGCGTTGCGACGATCGCGGTTGCCCCGATCGCCAGTGCGCCGACGCCGATCGCATCGAGCGCGTAGCCGCCCAGCAGCGCAAGTCCCGCTCCGAACAATGCGCCGAGCAGGTCGTTGAACCCGAGTAGCTTCCCCCGCTCGGTCGGGCTCGTACGGTCGGCGAGCTGTGCGGTCGCCGCGACGAACGAGATGTTCCAGCCGAGCCCGAGCCCGAGCAGCAGGACTGCGGTCGCGAAGACGGTCGAGACCCAAAGCAGCGCGATCGTCGACAAGGCCATCACCACGAGCCCGACCTCGAGCGCCGGAGTCCGACCGACGCGGTCGATCAGCGTGCCGATCACGAGCACGAGCGCGTACATCCCGAAGACGTGCGCGCCGATGATGGGGAACACCGAATGCTGGCTGTGGTGGTGGTGCTCGACGACCACGTAGCCCGTGAGGTTCATCACCGAGACCATGACTCCGAAGCTCGCGAGGGCCGCGAGCATCGCCGGGGGGACACCGGGTCGCCGCACGAGCTCGCGGAGCGGCGCCGGCGGGGCCGGCGGTGCAGGATCCGGGTCGCCGTGCGCGGCGATCAACTCGGCGATCCGCCTGGGGTCGGGACGAACGAACTGAACGAGCACGAGCGCGACCAGCGCGATGCCCGCCGCGGCGAGCCAGGGGACCGTGAGTGCGCTGGCCTCGAGCTTCTTCCCTGCGAAGAGCGGACCGAAGACCGTCGGGCCGAGGATCGCGCCGAACACCGATCCGAAGAGCACGTACGAGATGCCGCGTGCGCGTCGCGAGGGCGGGTACATGTCGCCGGCGGCGGCGCGCGTCAGCAATGTGATCCCGCTCGAGGCCCCGACGAACACAAAACCGGCCAGCAGAGCCGGGGTCGAACCAGTCCTCGTTGCGAGCGCCGTGAGCAGGCAGCCGCCGGAGCCGAGGGCGAAACCGACCGTCAGCACCGGTATCCGGCCGAAGCGGTCCATCAGCCGCCCGGCCGGGACAGCCGTGAGCCCCGACGAGGTGAGGAAGATCGCAGGCCCGAGGCCGAGCAGTCCTCTGACACCGGTGACGAGCACGAAGGTGAGCGACGAGACCGCGGCGGTCAGCTGGAGAACGGCGGAGTTCACCGCCATCGTGGCCGCGAGAATCACCGTGTTGCGCCTGATCGGCAGGCCGGGCGGGACTTCCGTCGCCACGACGTCATTCAATCAGCCGCACCAGAACAGCTATTGCTTCAATGCAGGCGTGAACGCACGCGCCAAGCTCGTCGTGCTCGCGGCGACGCTCGTGCTGGGAGCCGCCACCGCTTCCGACTCACATTCAGCCCCGGGTGCCTGCGCCGGCTTTCCGCAGACTCCCGGCCAGATCGGCGGGATCCACTACCGGCGATCTCCGCTTCGGCATGACGTCGTGTTCGCAGGTCTTTCGGGCACCCGCCTCACGCTTCAAGGGCTCGTCCTGTCCACGAGCTGCAGGCCGGTCAAGGGTGCGCGGATCGACTTCTGGCAGGCCGACACGAACGGGCACTACGACGACACTGGCACTCGTCTGCGCAGCCACCAGTTCACGGACGCGCGCGGTCGCTATCACCTCGAGACGATCCTGCCCGGCCCGTATCCGGGGCGCACGCGTCACATGCACGTCAAGGTGCGCGCGCCGGGTCAGCAGACGCTGACGACAGAGCTCTACTTTCCGGGCGCGCTCTACAACGACCGCGACCCGTACTTCGACAAGCGCCTGCTCGTGCATCTCGCCGAGGTACACAAGAGACTGGTCGCAAGCTTCGACTTCGTGCTGTTGATCCATTGACGAAAGCGCTCGCTCTGCTGCCGCTCGCCGCCGCGCTGCTCGCCGGTTGCGGGTCGTCGGGGGCGAACGAGATCCAGGTCGGCGCCGCGCGGACCTACCGGCTCGCCGGTTTCACCCCGCAGACGTTCGCTCCGAACAAGCCGCAGCGCCTGTCGTTCGCGATCGAGCAGCCTTCCGGCTCCCCTCTGACGAACTACAAGACAGGCGCCGGACCGCATACAGGGGTTCACCTGATCATCGTCAAGAGCGATCTCGAGTCGATCATCCACCGGCATCCGCCGGTCGGGCCGGATGGACGGATCGCCGAGACCGTGACCCTCCCGAGCCCCGGCCGTTACCGCGTGGTGGTTGACGCCTACCCGAACCTCAGCGGACCGCTCCGGAACTTCCAGCTCTTTCGGTCGATCACGGTGCCCGGCAAGGCAGTGACGAAACCGCTGCCGCCGTTTCGGCCTACTGTCGTTGTCGATGGCTACCGGTTCACACTTCACGACCCACCCGCACTGCACGCCATCAAGCCGGCGTTTCTGCGAATCACCGTCACGCGGCCGAACGGCAGCCCGGCGCCGTTCACGCCCTGGTTCGGAGCGCTCGCTCATGCGATCTTCTTCCGAGCAGGCTCGCTCGACTACTTCCACACGCATGTCTGCTCACCGGGAATGACGGGCTGTACGAGCGTGCTCGGGCCGACACGAGTGACCGGAAGCGCTACCCGGCCCGGGCAGCTCCGGGTCGGCGTCCTGCTTCCCGTGCCCGGCACATGGCGGCTCTTCCTGCAGTGCAAGGTGGACGGCCGCGTCCTGACTGCTCCCTTTACGCTGAAGGTGCGATGACCCGTCGCGCGTTCAAAGCCCTGGGCTGGGCCGGTACTGCTGCGCTGATCATCCTGCTCGCGCGCACCATCGCTTACGCCCTCGCGCCGAGCCCTGCCGCGCGACTGCTCGAGCACCGGGCGGGTGGGCCTGCCCTACCAGTGCTGACGCTCGTCGCGCTCGCGCTCGGGGCCTCCTTCGCGATCGCGGTCTGCTGGCTTGCCTCGGTTGCCGTGCGCGAACGCGCCCTGCTGGAACAGCGTGCCCTGGTCGCGCCGGTGCGATCCTTCGGGGTAGTACGGGCGATCAGCGCCGCGCTTGTGCTCGCGGTCGTCACATCTTTCGCCGGCGGGTTCGTCGAGGCCTATCTCCATTGGCGTGCAGGGCTCGGCTGGCATGGCCTGCGGTGTGTCTTCGGGCCGCTCCACCGCGACCTGCTCCCAATCGAGACGGGCTTGTCGTTCGCCGCTGCGGCGATCATCGCCGCCGCAGGGCACATCGCGGTCTGGATGCGCCGAACGTTCGCATTGCTCCGCGACCTGCCACCGCGGGCATTTCTCAGGGCGCCGTTCGTCTCAGGCGTGCTGCCTGATGTTCGGCACGCACTCTGGTCCGCGGGTGCAGGCGCTCCGCGTGCGCCGCCTGCTTTCTCCTGACGTCGTTCACACGAACCGAAAGGAGAAGCATCGATGACGCTCTTGCGCGTCAGAACGCGTGTCGCAATCGTGCTCGGGGTAACCGGGGCCGGCCTCGCCTTCGCCGGATCTGCACTTGCGCATGCGAACGTGAGCCCCGCTGTCGTGCTGGCCAAGAATGCACAGGTCTTCGCGCTGGCAGTGCCTACCGAGAAGGAAAATGCATTCACCACGCAGGTCGAGCTGACTCCCCCGAGCGGCTTCTCGATCGACTCCTTCGCACCGGCGCCTGGTTGGAAGCGTCAGGAGCAGACGACCGGCACCGGGGAGGAGACCGTCGTCCAGAAGGTCACCTGGACCGGAGGGAAGGTCCCGACCGGTGAGGACGCGTTCTTCCAGTTCCTCGCTTCGACCGACTCCGCGAAGACGTACGACTTCAAGGTGCGTCAGACCTACTCCGACGGGTCCGTGGTCGATTGGTCGGGACCTGAGTCATCCGATACCCCGGCTCCCTCGATCGAGGCCAGGTCCTCGCTCGGCGGGGGAGGCGGGAACAACACCCTCGCGATTGTTGCGCTCGCGGTCGGCGTGGTCGCCCTCGTCGTGGCGGTGGCGGGCCTCGCCGCGCGTTCGGGGAGGCGCTCGCTCGCGTGAGTCGACGCGCGCGCATCGCGCTTGTGCTCGTTGCGGCCGCGGGAGCTCTCGCGCTTCCCGCGGCCGCCTGGGCGCACGCGGTGCTCCTGCGAACGTCGCCTTTGCCGAGCGCGGTCGTGAACCGGCCGCCGCCGGTCGTGCTTCTGACCTATTCGGAGGCGGTCGAGCCGCGGTTCGCGATCGTGTCGGTGACCAATGCCGCCGGGAAGCAGCAGACGGCCGGAGCACCGCGGCGGTCTGCGTCCGACCCAAAGACGCTCGTCGTTCCGTTGCATCGCCTCGGCCAGGGCTGGTACCTCGTGTACTGGCGCGTGATCTCGGTCGACGGCCATCCGGTCCGCGGCGCCTTCGTCTTTGCAGTCGGGCCGAACCCGGGGCCACAGCCCCAGTTTCCGACGCCTTCGACCTCGGAGACGGCCGCGACGCCGTCCCTCGTCGCGGCCCGGGCGATCGTGTTCCTTTCCGTGATGGCGGCGATCGGGCTCTTCGTGTTGCGCATCGCGATCGCGCGGCCTGTCGTGCGGCGAGTTCCCGGGACGCGTCTCCGTGCGGTCTCGATTGCCTTCGGCGTGGCCGTCGTTCTGGGCTTGATCGCGACGCCGGTGTACGTCGTCATGGCAACTGCGGAGTTTGCGCTGCGCTCCAGCTTCGATCTCGGCAACGTCTTACCCCTTGTGCGCGACTCTGCGTTCGGCCGGGGCTTTCTGGACCTCGAGCTCACGTTCGCTTTGTTCGCCGTCGCGGCAGGGTTGGCGCTCTGGGTCGACCGATCCGATCGAGAGCGGCGGTCCGTCGCCGAGCTGCTCGCAACGTCGGGTGCTCTGCTTGCGGCTGGCTCGACGTTGCTGGTCCCGGGCCTGTCGGGCCACGCCGCGCAGACGTCTCCCCGTGGCCTGTCCGTGGCCCTCGACTGGCTGCACCTCGTCGCCGGCTCACTCTGGATCGGAGGGCTGATCGGCTTGCTCGTGCTCTGGTGGAGCCTGCCCGCTACCCGGCGTGTCGCCGGCTTGACGGTCGCTGTGCCCCGGTTCTCCAACGTCGCATTCGTCTCGGTGCTGGCGCTGATCGGCTCGGGGATCGGGGCGTCGATCGTGCACCTGCCGACCTTCGCGTCCCTCTGGCAGACGTCCTACGGTCAGGCGCTGCTCGTGAAGATCGGACTGCTGTGCGTGGCGCTGATGCTGGCCGCGGTGAACCTGGTCCGGACGAGGCCGAGGCTGGTCGCAGCCAAAGAGCGTCCCGCGCTCGGTCCCGGCGCGGCGACGCTTCTGCGCCGGCTCATCTCCGGCGAAACCCTGCTCGTGGCGGCCGCGGTCGTCGCTGCCGCCGTCCTCTCCAGCCTGCCACCCCCGGCAAAAGCTCTCGCCACCGCCGGCAGCGCGATCGCTCACGTCGGCCCCGGCCCGGTGACCGAAGCCGTTGACAAGAACGGCTACCACATCGTGCTTCGCGTCTCGCCTAACCGGGCGGCTGCGCCGAACGCATTCACCTTGCAGATCACGAAAGGCGGCAAGCCCGTCGCTCATGCCAACGTCATCGCCGGCTTCTCCATGCTCGACATGGAGATGGGCACTCAGAGCTACGTAATGGCGGAAAAGGAGCCGGGCCTCTACGAGCGGAGCGCGCCGGCGCTCGTCATGGTCGGCCATTGGGGGCTGTCGTTCGAGATCACGCCGGCCGGGCAGCAGCCCTTCACAATCGTGTTCGTCGACCGCACAACCGGATGAAAAGCGTTCAGCTCATACTCCTGGCCTCACTCGTCGCGCTCGCCGCGGGCGTGGCAGCGTGCATCGTCGTCATCCTTCTGGCAATGGATGTGCTTGGGTAAGCGGGCCGTGCTGCTCGCGGCGGTCGCCGGAGCTCTGCTCTCGGCGTCGGTAGCGCGGGCAAACGGCGATCCTGCGAGCGACTACCTGCTGACGCAGAACGTCTTTCTCCCGTTCACGCAGACGATCGACCAGAACGAGGTGAAGCGGCTGGACGCTTTGCTGAAGGAAGCGAACAGGCAGCACTATCGGATCCGAGTCGCGATCATCCTGAGCCCCTCGGATCTCGGGACTGCGTTCTCGCTCTTCAACAAGCCTCAGAAGTACTCCGAGTTCCTCGGCCTGGAGCTGTCGTTCGTGTATCGCGACCGTCTGCTCGTCGTGATGCCGAAGGGCTACGGCTCCTCGGTGAACGGCGATCCTGACCCGAAGGCTGCCCAGGTGCTGAAGAACCTCCCACCTCCCGGGCGGAACGCGACGAAGGAGGTCGAGGCCGCGATCGTCGCCGTGCAGCGGCTCGCTGGAGCGGAAGGGCACCAGCTCAAGGTCCCTCAAACGGCCGGGGGCTCCACGTCGAGGGACCGCATCACCATCGCAGCTGCGGCGGTCGCAGGCGCCGCGCTGGTCGCCGCCTTCGTGCTGTACCGGCGGCAGAAACGCTCGCCGCAGGCCTAGGCGCCCACCGGGTCCCATACGCTTTGCCGATGGTTACGTGTGCCAATTGCGGTCAGGAGAACCCGCCGCTCGCGAAGTTCTGCTCGGAATGCGGCTCCGCGTTGGCGGTCCAGAGCGGACTGGCCGAGGAGCGGAAGGTCGTCACCGTGCTCTTCGCCGACCTCGTCGGCTTCACTGCCCGCTCGGAACGGCTCGATCCCGAAGACGTGCGCGCGATCCTCACGCCGTACTTCGCTCGAGTGCGGAACGAGGTCGAGTCGTTCGGCGGCACGGTCGAGAAGTTCATCGGAGATGCGGTCATGGCTGTGTTCGGAGCGCCGGTTGCCTACGGCGACGATCCCGAGCGGGCGGTGCGCGCGGCGCTCGCGATCCGCGAGGCCGTCCATGAGCTCAACGAGGCCGATCCGGATCTCGACCTGCAGATGCGGATTGCCGTCAACACCGGCGAGGCGCTCGTGACGCTGTCCGCGAGCGCGGCGCACGGGGAGGGGATGGTGACCGGTGATGTCGTCAACACCGCTTCGCGCCTGCAGGAAGCCGCTCCGGTGAACGGGATCCTCGTCGGCGAAGAGACATTTCGGGCGACGCGGTCGGCGATCGACTACGACGAGGCCGGCGAGGTCGTTGCGAAGGGCAAGCAGCTGCCGGTCCGCGTCTGGCGAGCTCTCGCGCCGACACTCTCGCCCGGCGAGCGACGGAGAGGAAAGGTGCCGATGCTCGGCCGCGCGTCCGAGCTCGGCGTGCTCGTCGGGATCTGGGAGAACGTCGTCTCCGAGAAGCGGCCGCAGCTCGTCACCCTCTTCGGCCCGGCCGGGATCGGGAAGTCGCGCCTGGCCGCCGAGTTCGTCGATCTCATCGACGGGGCCGGGGTGCGGGTGATTCGCGGCCGGTCGCTGCCCTACGGAGAGGTCACGCCCTACGGCGCCTTTGCCGCACAGGTGAAGCAGGTGGCGGCCATGTTCGACACCGACACTGACGATACGGCGAGCGAGAAGCTGAGCGCTGCGATGGCTGCGCTCGTCGACGAGGATGCTGCCGAGCTCGCGGGCCATATCGCCATGCTGATCGGCGTCGGCAAGGACGGCGGCGTCGGCGATCGACAGACACTGTTCTTCGCCGCGCGACGGCTCGTGGAGGCGCTCGCTCTCGATCGGCCGACGGTGCTCGTCTTCGACGACATCCACGTCTCGGCGTCGAGCATGCTCGACCTGCTCGAGACCCTTGCGTCGCGTGTGCGCGACGTTCCTCTCATGCTCCTGACGCTCGCGCGTCCCGAGCTCTCCGCCGAGCGGCCCACGTGGGGAAGTGGCCTCCCCGCCTATGTCGCTCTTCCACTCGAGCGTCTCGGCGAGGATCACTCCGAGGAGCTCGGCAGACGCCTGCTCGACGCGGCGGGTGCCGACGCGCGAACTGCGAACGAGCTCGCGGCGAAAGCGGAAGGGAACCCGCTCTTTATCGAAGAGTTGGCAACGTCTCTCGTCGAGGGCCGCTCCAGCGCGGGCGAGCTTCCCTCCAGCATTCGAGGGATCATCGCCGCAAGGCTCGACACGCTGCCTCCGGTCGAGCGCGAGGTTGTGCTCGATGCGTCGGTCTTCGGCAAGGTCTTCTGGTCCGGAGCCCTGACGAGCAGCGCCGAAGACCGCGCGGCCAGACTCGAAGCGCTCGACTCGCTCGAAGGACGCGACCTGATCCGACGCGATCCCGTCTCACGTCTCCAGGGAGACCAGCAGTTCGCGTTCAGGCACCAGCTCATCCGCGAGGTGGCGTATTCGATCCTGCCGCGGGCGCTGCGCACGAAACGGCACCGGGCAATCGCTCTGTTCCTGGAAGGTGCTGCGAGCGAAGCAGGCGACGTCGCGCCTGCGCTCGCGCACCACTGGCGGGAGGCCGGCGAGCCGGAGCGGGCGGTCGACTACCTGCTCGTGGGCGCGGACCAGGCGAACCGCGGCTGGGCGAAGGACGAGGCGTTCCGCCTCTACAGCGAGGCACTCGAGCTCGTCCCCGAGGACGCACCAGAACGCCGCCGCGAGATCGGCAAGCGTCTTGCCGTGGTCGCCCAGGCCGCCTACCACAGCATCGACGCGGAGCGTCTCGTGCGGCACTCGAGGCCGGAATCGGAGCCCGGCTAGAGCGGGAAGTCTTCGGGCGTCACGTCGCCCGCGATCTCGGCGACCGAGATGACCATGTGGTCGGCGAGCGCTTCGGCGTGGTTCCGGACCGCTTCCTCGCTCGGGGCGCTGTAGATGCAGTAGGTCTTCACCCCGCCTGAGTCGTCGAGGACGACGTGGCTGTGCTCCCAGACGATCTCGGGCATCTCCTCGACGAGGATGCGCCTCGATTTGCTGCCGATCTGCGGCATGTTCTCGTGCTTCACACTGAAGAGGCGCTCGACGACGTAGCGTGGCATGGGAAGAAGATTACGCGTTCCGGGCCGGCCCGCACAATCTCAGGAGAAACTTAGGTTCTCCTGCTCTCGTATATGACTCTGTAGACGCGACGGAGGGAGACCACGTGACCGAGCCCAGTGACCTGCCCGTGCCCTCGCCGCTCGAGGCCAAGGATCGGCTCGAGCAGGCGCTCTTCGAGATCCGGCGGGTGATCGCAGGTCAGGACGACATGCTCGAGCGCGTCCTCGTCTGCCTGCTCGCCCAGGGCCACCTTCTGATCGAGGGCGTTCCCGGACTCGCGAAGACCCTGACGATCAAGACGACGGCCGGAGTGCTCGGGGGATCGTTCTCCCGAATTCAGTTCACTCCCGATCTAGTCCCGTCCGATCTCGTCGGCACGCGCATCTACCGGCCGGGAGAAGGGGCGTTCGACACCGAACTCGGCCCGGTTTTCTGCAACTTCCTCCTCGCCGACGAGATCAACCGCGCGCCGGCGAAGGTCCAGTCCGCTCTGCTCGAGGTGATGCAGGAGCGCCAGGTCACGATCGGCCACACCACCTACCCGGTGCCGGACCCCTTCCTCGTGATGGCGACGCAGAACCCGATCGAGTCCGAGGGGACGTATCCGCTGCCCGAGGCTCAGGTCGACCGCTTCATGCTGAAGGTGCTGATCGACTACCCGGAACACGACGAAGAGCTGACGATCGTGCAACGCCAGCTCGTGCAGGCGCCGGAGCTCCGGGAGGCGCTCTCCCTCGAGGAACTGCGCTCGCTGCAGAAAGCGGTGTTCGATGTGTACGTCGATCCCGCGCTCGTCAGCTACGCGGTCGCGATCGCCACCGCGACGCGCGATCCGCTCGCGTACGGCATCGAGGGCTTGAAGGAATTCATCGCCTACGGGGCGAGCCCGCGCGGGCCGATCAGCCTCGTCCAGTCCTCTCGGGCCCTCGCGCTCGTGCGCGGACGCGACTATGTGCTGGCCGAGGACCTGCAGGCACTGTCGAAGGACGCGTTGCGCCATCGGCTCGTCCTGACCTACCAGGCGCTCGCCGAGGAGATCACCCCGGATGTGATCCTCGACAGAGTCATTGCGACTGTGCCGGTGCCGAAGACCGACCTGGCCGCTTCGTCCGGCGCTGCATGAGGCAACTGCTCCGCTCCGAGCCGACACCCGCGCGGCCCGGGCCGGGGCCGCTGCCCGAGCCCCTGCTGCGGGCGCTCGACGTCAGCATCGGCCGCCGGGTGGAAGGGCTGCTCGCGGGCGACTTTCGCGCCACACTGCTGGGGGAGGGGACCGAGCTCGCGCAGGTGCGGCCGTACGTTCCCGGCGGCGACGATGTCCGCCGGATCGACTGGAACGTGACCGCACGCACCAACGTTCCGCACGTCCGTGTGCATCTGGCAGAGCGTGTGCTCGTCACGTGGCTCGTGCTCGATACGTCCGCGTCGATGGTGTTCGGCACGGCCGACCGCCGCAAGGCCGACGTGGCAGAGGGTGTTGCCATTGCGGTCGGGCACGTCGCGACGCGAAGAGGAAACAGGCTCGGGCTCGTGACCTTCGGCGACGACAGCCCGCGGACCCTGCCACCGAGGCAGGGCAGGCTCGGCCTCCTCGGTCTGCTCTCGGCGCTCAGGGACGAACCGGTTGCCGACGGAGCCGGCGTGACCTCGCTCGGCGAAGCTCTCCGCCGGACCGGCGCGCTTGCGCAACAGCGTTCCGTGGTGATCGTGGTCAGCGACTTCCGCGGGCCGCAGGACTGGCGCAAGCCCTTGCTCGAGCTCGCCGGCCGACACGAGGTGGTGGCTGTCGAGATCCAGGATCCGCGTGAACAGGAGCTCCCGAACGCGGGAGTGCTCTGGCTGGTCGATCCCGAGACCGGCCGCCAGCTGCGTGCGGATACCCGGAGCGAGAAGCTGCGGGCTCGCTTCGCAGCGGCGGCTGCGGAAGAGCGCGCCGCGCTTGCACGTTCGCTTGCTCATGCAGGCGCGCGGCATGTCGTCCTCACGACCGCCGGAGATTGGCTTCGCTCGTTTGCGGTCTTCCTGCGCCGGGGCGGCCGCCGGTGACCTTCGAGTGGCCGCTCGTGCTGATTGCACTGGTCCTGGTACCAGTGGTGATCGCGCTGTACGTGTTGCGCGAGCGCCGCCGCGACGACTATGCCGCGCGTTTCACTGCACCGACGCTCCTGCCGAACCTTGTTGCCGCCGCGCCCGGCTGGCGCCGGCATCTTCCGCTCGCACTGCTGCTCGTCGGTCTGAGCGCGCTGGTCGTCGGCGTCGCCCGCCCGCACGCGAGTGTTGACGTCCGGCGCGAGCAGGCGACGGTGATCATCGCCATCGACACTTCCCTGTCGATGAAGGCGCAGGACGTGCGCCCGTCACGACTCGGCGCTGCGGAGAATGCCGCGAACGCGTTCGTCGCAGAGCTGCCGAAGCGATTTCGTGTGGGCGTGATCGGCTTCTCCGGTCGTGCATACCTCGCGTTGGCGCCCACCGAGGACCGGGAGCTCGCGGTGAGCGCGCTGCGGTCCCTACGCCCCGGAGAGGGAACAGCGCTCGGCGACGCGGTTGCGCTCGGTGTGCGGCTCGCGCGCCAGGAGCGCGCGTCCGACGGGACGATTCCGCCGACCGCGATGCTCGTCATCTCCGACGGCGCTCAGATGAGCGGACGCACATCGCCGGCGGCAGCGGCGCTCAAGGCGGTGGGTCTGCACATACCCGTGTATTCGGTGGTGGTCGGCACGCCCGACGGCGTCGTCAACGTGCCGGTCGCGGGCGGTTATCAGGCGCAGCTCCGCGTGCCGCCGAGCCCTGAGACCCTGAAGACGCTCGCTCAAGTGACGGGCGGGCAGTTCTTCACCGCACCCGACCAGAAGAGGTTGAGCCAGATCCACGAGCGGCTCGGCTCACGGCTCGGGCACCGGCGCGAAAAGCGTGAGGTCACCGACCTCTTCGCCGGCGGCTCGGCGGCGTTCTTGCTCGTCGGGGGCGCGCTCTCGTCGCTCTGGTTCAGGAGAGTGCCGTGAAGCGACTACTGCTCGGCGTGGTTCTACTCGCGGCGACGGCGGCTGCTGCCGGTGTGGCTCCCGCAGGTGCGACGAACGAGTGCCGCGGCCTGCAGGTCTGCGTCCGAGTCGCCGGACCGTGGGTCGTCGTGCCTGCCTCGAGCGCGTCGCCTCGTCCCCGTGTCGACTTTCAGCTCTCGTGTCCGCGCGGATTCGTGATCGGTGGGCTCGACGCGGAGCTGACGGACCGCGCGATCGACGTCGAGTTCGGGGGGCGGCTCGGGAGCCCCGTGAACCCGGGTGTGACGACGTCACGCTCGGCGCTGTTCGGGGCGACGTATGCCGGCACGACGCCGCACGGTCCGAGCTTTCGTCCGCATCTCGGCTGCCTGCCCGCGTCGGGCGGCGGGTCCGGGCCCGTTCCATACCGTCGGCCCTCGGCCGTCTTCCCGCCGGGAGAACCGACTGTCCGTCGGGTGCGCACAGTTCAGCTGCGTCCCGGAACGGTGCGCGCAGTGAGTGCGTGCGCTGCGAGTGAGCGGCTGATCTCCGCCTGGCACGCCGTCGCGTTCTACACGCGGCAGGCGCCCGACCAGTCGTTGATCGAAAGCGTGCGGGCGAAGCGCACGGTTCGCGGCAAGCGTGTCGAGGTTCGAGTGCAGTCCGGCGCAGCGGTGCAAGGCGTGCGCGCGGTCGTCCAGGTCGGCGCGCTCTGTGGAGGCGGATCGTGAGCTTCGAGCGGCCTCTCCTCCTGCTGACGCTTCTGGTGATTCCGCTCGCGGTCGCGCTCTACGTGCTCGCCGAGCGCCGCCGGATGAAGTATGCGATCCGGTTCACGAATCTCGATGTGCTCGCCGGAGTCGTCGGCAGCCGCTTCCGCCGCCGCTTTGTTCCGCTTGCCCTCTTCCTTCTTGCCATCGGCGCGCTGTGCGTGGGAATGGCGCGCCCGCAACACACGACGCTCGTGCCGCGAGACCGTGCGACGGTGATCCTCGTCCTCGACGTCTCACGCTCGATGGAGGCGAAGGACGTCAAGCCGACCCGGATCGGCGCCGCCACCGCTGCGGTCCGCACCTTCCTCGATCGCGTGCCCAACCGGCTTCAGGTCGGGTTGATCGCATTCGCCGGCGATCCCGCCGTTGCAACTCCGCCGACGGCGGACCACGACCTCGTGCGAAAGGCGCTCGACACGATCGAATGGTTCCCGAGCTTCGGCGGCACGGCGATCGGCGACGCTCTCGCGGCGGCGGTCAAGCTCGGTCAGCAAGCGGTCGGCGGCCAGAACGGCAGCCTGGCGTCGGCGGTTGCCGCAGCGCCCGACACGCAGACGAAAGGGCTCGTGTCGATTCTCTTCCTGTCCGACGGTGCGCAGACGCGGGGTGACCTCGAGCCGCTCGACGGCGCCGATCGTGCGCGAGCCGCGGGAATCCCGGTGTACACCGTCGCGCTCGGGACGCCGAACGGCACTCTGACCTTTGGCGGTGGCGGTCCCGGGCCGAACCCGTTCGGCGATCGCCGCGTGCCGGTTCCTCCGGACCCGGCGACCTTGAAGGCGATCGCGGATCGAACCGGTGGCGAGTTCTTCGCCGCGCAGAGCGCGAAGTCGCTGCAGTCCGCCTACTCGAAACTCGGCTCGCGCCTGGGGCGAAAACCGGGCAAGAGCGAGATCACGTACGGCTTCCTCATCGCGGCGGCCGGCTTGCTGCTCGCAGCGGGCCTGCTGTCGGCGCTCTGGTCACCTCGCCTGCCGTAGACCGCTCAGTCGCGCACGAACGCACTCCACCGTTCCTCGATCCGGCCGCCTTTCCAGACGACAACGGAGACGGCCCAGGTGAGCACGAAGAGCCCGACGACTCCGTAGCCGAGGTTGCCGAAGTCGAGCCCGCCGAGCCAGCCCCAGAAGCCGGTGTCGAGCGAGAGCTTCTGCGCGAGAACCTGCAGCAGCTCGACCGTGCCGATGAGGAGCGCGACCGCGACCGAGAGGCTCGTGACGGTGATGTTGTAGTAGACCTTGCGGACCGGGTTGGAGAAGGCCCAGCCGTATGCCTGGGTCATGAACGCCCCGTCGATCGTGTCCATCAGGCTCATTCCAGCCGCAAAGAGAATCGGCAACGACATCACTGCGAGGAACGGGACGTGGTGCGTCGCCACACCTGCCGCGAGCGCGAGCAACCCAACTTCGCTGGCCGTGTCGAAGCCGAGCCCGAACAAGATCCCGAGCGGATACATGTGCCAGGACTTCGAGACGAAGCGAAACAGCTTGCCGATGAAGAACCGGTTCATGAAGCCGCGATCGAGGAGGCGCTGCTCCAACCGTTCCCTGTCGTAGGAGCCGCGGCGCATCTCCTTGAAGATGCGCAGGATGTCGAGCAGGACGAGCAGGTTGAGGATGCCGATGATCCAGAGGAATGCGCCCGAGACGCTCGTGCCGACGTAGCCGCCCCAGTTCTGGAAGCTCGGGATGCTCGAGTTGACCGTCTTGGCAGCGAGCGCGAGGGCGAGCGCGAGGCCGAAGACGATCGTCGAGTGTCCGAGCGAGAAGAAGAAACCCACGCCGAGCGGCCGCTTCTCGTGCTGCAGCATCTTCCGCGTGGTGTTGTCGATCGCCGCGATGTGGTCGGCGTCGAACGCGTGCCTTAGTCCGAACGTGTACGCCAGCACTCCGAGCCCTGCAAGAGCAGGGCTGCGGTCGATGTAGTAGAGGAAGAGACCCCAGCCCGCGACGTGCAGCAGCACGATTGCCGCGCCGAAGCCGGAGAGGCGGAGCCATTCCGCCCGAGTCAAGGCCTTCGTCCACCTGCCAACGCCCATTGCGTGGGTGATTCGCCTCGAAAGCCGGACCGGTTCGGGCCGGGCCGCTAACCTCCGCTCCGTGGCGACAGACAAGCCAGAGCCCCTGACTCAAGCTCAGAAGGAACAGCTCGAGGCAGAGCTCGCGGAGCTCGAGGGCCCGCGGCGAACCGAGGCGGTGCAGGCGATCGCGTCCGCGCGCAGCTTCGGCGATCTGTCGGAGAACTTCGAGTACCACGCCGCCAAGAACGAGCAAGGCCTGCTCGAACGCCGCATCACGATGCTGCGGGACCGCCTCGACCGGGCCGTCATCATCGACGAGGCCGCAGCCGTCGGCGACACCGTCACGGTCGGGACACGCGTCGAGATCGAGGACGAGGACGGCGAGAAGATGGAGGTCGAGATCTCGAGCGTCGGCGGTGTTTCGCCGGACTCTCCGGTCGGCAGGGCGCTGCTCGGCCGAAAGGTCGGCGAAGAGGTCGAGATCGAAGCGCCGCGCGGCTCCTGGCGCGCGCGGATCCTCTCAGTCGGCCGCTAGCAGCTCCGAGATCGTGACCGAGCGCAGCCCGCGCGCTGTCATCGCCTCCAGGATCACGCCCACCGCTTCGACCGTCGCTTCACGCGTCGGCCTGCTGAGCTCGGCCGGTTCGTCGGGCGGCCGGCCGTCGTGCATGCAGACGACCGAACCGGGGCGGAGCCGCTCGAGCACGAACTCCACGGTGCGGTCCGAGTCCCACTCCCAGTCCCACGGCATCATCGAGCAGCCGACCTCTTCGAGACCGAACGGTGCGATCGCTTCGCGCACGCGCTCGTCGACGTGGAAGAAGGGCGGGCGCCAGTAGCGCAAGGTCGTGCCCGTCGCGGCCTCGATCACGGTGCCCGCTCGCTCGAGCTCGTCGTGGATCTCCGCGTCCCCGATCGTCGGGAGCGAAGGGTGCGAATACGTGTGGTTGCCGACCTCGGAACCGCTCTCGACGACGCGCCGCAACGTCGGGCTGCGCCGCTCGTCGGCGGCAAGGCAGCCGAGTGCGAAGAAGGTCCCGTGGCCGTCGTGCTCTGCGAGGTGCTGCAGGACCTGTCCGGTCCACTCGGATGGGCCGTCGTCGAAGGTCAGTGCGACGATTGGTTCACGAATGTCGTCGCGTCCCTCGATCGTCATAGGCGCAGCGTAAAGGGGATCGTGGCTTCGGTTCTAGCTCGGGTCGCTACGCTCGGCGGATGCCCCTGCGCGAGAACATCAGAGACGTGGCGATCGTTGCGCACGTCGACCACGGAAAGACGACCCTCGTGGACGCCATGCTCTGGCAGTCCGGATCGTTCCGGGAGAACCAGGACGTCGCCGAACGGGTGATGGACTCGATGGATCTCGAGCGGGAAAAGGGCATCACGATCCTCGCCAAGAACACCGCTGTGGACTTCCGGGGAGTCAAGGTCAACATCGTCGACACCCCCGGGCACGCAGACTTCGGCGGCGAGGTCGAGCGGGCGCTCACGATGGTCGACGGCGTGCTGCTGCTCGTCGATGCGAGCGAGGGGCCGCTGCCGCAGACGCGCTTCGTCCTGCGCAAGGCGCTCGAGTCACGGTTGCCGGTGATCCTCGTCGTGAACAAGGTCGACCGGCCGGACGCGCGCATCGACGAGGTCGTCAACGAGGTGTACGAGCTCTTCCTCGACCTCGATGCAGAAGAGAGCCAGATCGAGTTTCCGATCGTCTACACGAATGCGAGAGCGGGCCGCGCCGGCCTCGATCCAGCCGAGCTCGCCGACGACCTCGTGCCGCTCTTCGACGCGCTGCTCGAGCACATCCCTGCGCCCGCCTATGAAGAAGGGCATCCGCTGCAGGCGCACGTCACGAACCTCGACGCCTCGCCCTACGTGGGTCGGCTTGCACTCTGCCGTGTCCGTCAGGGGACGATTCGCAGGGGGCAGCAGGTCGCGTGGTGTCGCGCTGACGGCCGCATCGAGCCCGCGAAGGTCACGGATCTCTACGTCACCGAAGCGCTCGACCGTGTCGAGGCGGAGGAGGCGGGCCCCGGTGAGATCGTCGCTGTCGCCGGCATCCCCGAGGTGACGATCGGCGAGACGCTCGCCGATCCGGACGATCCGCGCCCGCTGCCGGTGATCGGGGTGGACGAGCCGAGCCTGGCGATGACGATCGGCATCAACACGTCACCGCTCGCCGCCCAGGACGGCAATCGGCTGACCGCGAGCATGATCGACCGGCGGCTCCAACAGGAGCTTGTCGGGAACGTCTCGTTGCGCGTGCTCCCGACCGAAAGGCCTGACGCGTGGGAGGTGCAGGGGCGCGGCGAGCTGCAGCTGGCGGTTCTCGTCGAGCTGATGCGGCGGGAGGGCTTCGAGCTCACCGTCGGGAAACCCGAGGTCGTCACTCGGGAGATCGACGGGAAGATCCACGAACCGGTGGAGCGACTGGCGATCGACGTGCCGGAGGACTACGTGGGTGTGATCACGCAACTGCTCGCGCTTCGCAAGGGGCGTCTGGAGCAGATGGTCAACCACGGGACGGGCTGGGTACGGATCGAGTACCTCGTGCCCGCGCGCGGGCTGATCGGCTTCCGCACCGAGTTCCTGACCGAGACGCGCGGCACGGGCATCCTCCACCACGTGTTCGACGGCTACGAGCCGTGGCAAGGGGAGTTCCGCACGCGGCCGACGGGAAGCCTCGTCGCAGACCGGCGTGGCCCGACGACCTCGTTCGCGCTCTTCAACCTGCAGGAGCGCGGCCAGCTCTTCATCGGTCCCGGCGTGGAGGTCTACGAGGGCATGGTCGTCGGCGAGAACGCGCGGGCCGAGGACCTCGATGTCAATCCGACGAAGGAGAAGAAGCTCACCAACATGCGCTCGTCGACGTCCGACGAGCTGGTGAGGCTCATTCCACCGCGGTCGTTGTCACTCGAGCAGGCGCTCGAGTTCATCGGCGAGGACGAATGCGTCGAGGTGACGCCGACCAACGTGCGCCTGCGCAAGACCGAGCTTTCTGCGCAGAAGCGTCAGACCGCGGTCTCGCGCAAAGCGCGCGGGTTGGCGAAGGTCTAAGCCTTTACCACTTCGAGCGCCGGCCGCGGCGGCTCGTGTACATCAGCTTGGGCCGCGCCGAACGCAGGCCCGCCTCTTCGAACTGCTCGGTGTGTCCGAGCCTTCGTGCGACATGGCTCGTCTCCGCCTGCTGCTCGGGCAGAACGAAGGTGATCGCCTTGCCGCTCCGGCCTGCTCGGCCTGTGCGGCCCGTGCGGTGGACGTAGTCCTTGTCCTCGCCCGGCGGGTCGAAGTTGATCACGTGCGTGATGTCGTCGAGGTCGAGCCCGCGTGCCGCGACGTCCGTTGCGACGAGCGTCGAAACCTTGCCGCTCTCGAACTGCGAGAGCGCGCGCTCGCGCGCGTTCTGCGACATGTCGCCGTGCATCGCGACCGCCCTAACGTTCTGCCGGCCGAGCTTCTGCACGAGCTTGTCGGCTCCGCGCTTAGTCCGCACGAAGACGAGCGTGAGCCCGTCCGTCGAGCGGATGTGCTCGACGAGCGTCTCGACCTTGCTGTCCTGCGTCACCGAGACGAAGGAGTGCTCGATCTCACTGGGCTGCTGGTTGGCATGCTCGGCCTCGAAGCGGGCCGGGCTGTTGGTATAAGCGCGTGCCAGCTCGCCGACAGGGCCGTCGAGCGTGGCGGAAAAGAACATCGTCTGGCGGTTGCGCGGCAGCCGGCGCACGATGCGGTCGACCTGAGGCTGGAAACCCATGTCGAGCATCCGGTCGGCCTCGTCGAGGACGAACGTGCGAACGTGCGAGAGATCGACGAGCCGTCGGTTCGCCAGGTCTTCGAGCCGTCCGGGCGTGGCCACGAGGACGTGAGCCCTCTTGGCGCGCTTGGCCTGAGCATTCAGCGGCATCCCGCCGTAGACCGCGGCCACGGTCAGCTTCTTGGACGGTGCGAGCGACTGAAGCTCGGCGGTGACCTGTGCCGCGAGCTCGCGCGTCGGAACGAGGACGAGGGCGGTCGGCCTGGGGTCGGTCGCCACCGTTCGCTCGACGATCGGCACGGCGAAAGCGAGGGTCTTGCCGGACCCGGTCGGCGACTTTGCGAGCACGTCGATGCCCGCGAGTGCGTCCGGAAGGACGAGAGCCTGGATCGGGAACGGCTCGTGGATCGAGCGAGCTGAGAGCGCGTCGACAATGGGCGTGGACACGCCGAGCTCGCGGAAAGTGTGTTGCGTCAAGTTGTTCGACTCCTTTACGGGTTCGAGACTTGCCTACCTCGAAACACCCGAAGGAGGAACGAGAAGCTCATCTCACCGGGAAGACATGATTGTCAACCCGTTGCCGCAGGGTAGCAGCGGAGGAGGAGGTGGGTGCTCCGGGCGCGGAAAGACCCCCCTTTTGGGTGGCCGACTCGCTCGACGCATTAGGGTCGGCCGATGTCGCTCGCCATGCCAGTCGTCTGGAGTGACAGTTGCCGCCTCCACGATCCCGCCGGTGAGATCTGGATCGGCGTCCGCACCGAAGGGACCGAAGTTGCCGCTCGCGTCGACGCAGTGCGCGACTCGCTCGTACGAAACGGCGCCCGCATCGTCGTGGCCGAAAGCCACCACGATGAGAGTCTCCACCGGGTCCACGACGAGTCGCTTGTCTCATACCTCGCGTCTGCCTGGGAGGAATGGACAGCCGCTGGATTGCCGGAGGACCCGGGACAGGACCGCGTGGTTCCGTACGTCTTCGCGCACACCTCGCTGACCTCCGGCCGACCTCCCCACATTCCGGCGGCCACCTGGGCGAAGCCCGGTTATTTCGCCTACGACACGATGACGCTCATCGGCCCAGGCACTTGGGAGGCGGCCCGGGCCGCGGTCGACGTCGCACTGACCGCGGTCGACCTCGTGCTCGACGGAGAGCCGGCTGCGTACGGCTGCTGCCGGCCGCCCGGCCATCACGCCGCGCGTGCTTGCTACGGCGGGTCCTGTTACTTGAACAACGCGGCGGTTGCAGCCGCCGAGCTCGTCGAACGCGTCGACGCGCCGGTTGCCGTGCTCGACATCGACGCGCATCACGGCAACGGCACGCAGGAGCTCTTCTACGACCGGGCAGACGTCGTCGTCGGCTCAGTCCACGTCGATCCCGGTGCCGGCTGGTTTCCGCACTTTCTAGGCTTCGCCCACGAGACCGGCGCTGGTGCCGGCCAAGGAGCGAACGTGAACATTCCGCTCGCGCCGGGGTCGGGAGACGGCGAGTGGCTGGCTGCCGTCGGCCAACTTGTCGAGCTCGCTCGGTCGTACGAGGTGCAAGCAGTCGTGGTCCCGCTGGGTGTCGATGCGGCCGCTGACGATCCCGAAAGCCCGCTGCGCGTCACCGCCGCAGGCTTTCGTGAGGCGGGACGCCAGATCGGCGAGCTCGGATTGCCCACCGTGCTCGTGCAGGAAGGCGGCTACGACCTGAGCACGCTCGGCGACCTTGTCGCGGAAACGCTGCTCGGCGTCGAGGAGGGAGTCCAATGAGCGGTATCTCCGCCGAGTACCTCCGTCATGTCGTCGAGCGGCTCGAGTCGTATGGATCGCATCCACTCGGCTTCCGCGTCGCCGGCACGCCTGAGGAACGCGAGGCGACGGCGTTCATCGCCTCGGAGATGCGAGACGCCGGTCTGGTCGACGTCGTCGAGGAACCGGTCCCCGTCGACGCGTGGCGGCTCGAGGACGCGTACGTCGAGCTGGAAGACGGAGTGCGCTTCGAATGTGCCTCGTTCGGCGGTGTTCCCGAAACACCCGCGGGCGGTATCGCCGCTGAGCTCGTCGTCGTCGGGCGCGGTGGCAGGCGGCAGCTCGACCGCCTCGACGTCGGCGGCAAGGTGGCGCTCGTCCACTGGGAAGTCGCACGGCTCTGGCCGTACCACGTCGGCCTCGAGCTCGGCATACGAGGCGCTGCCGCAATGATCGTGACCTCTCCGCCCGGTGGCCCGTACTACCAGGCGCCTGATGCCCTCGGGACGTTCGACGGCATCTGGCACGCCGAAGCGCCGCCCTGCGTCACGATCCGCAAAGAAGACGCCGCTCGGCTCGAGCAGCGTGCGGGGACGGTGGTCCGTGTCGTCCTGACTGCGCCGCTGACGCGCGGCGCGGAGGCTGCGAACGTCGTCGGAGTGTTGCCCGGGCGCCGAGACGTGTCGCCGACGATCGTCGGCGGGCACCACGACGGCTGGTTTCGCGCCGCCTTCGACGACGCGAGCGCGGTCGCAATCACGCTTGCGCTTGCGCGCGCTTTCGCGGACGAGCGCCGGCCGCCAGAGCGGCCGATCGTCTTTGTCTCGCACACCGCGGAGGAGTACGGGCTCACGAACTCGTCGTACGACTGGTGCTACGGCGCCTGGTACCAGATCATCGCGGAGCATCCGGAGTGGTCGACGGACGCAACCTTCTATCTCAACATCGAGGGTTCGGGCACTCCGCATCCCTTCACACTCGACACGCCTCCCGAGCTACGCCGGTGGATCCAGCGGCTCTGCCGCCGCGCAGCACGCGACGGGTTGCTTCCGCATGGCTTCAAGCTCGCAGCGCCGACGACCTGGACTGAAGTGTGGCCCTTTCTCGCCGCGGGGGTCCCCGGAATCAACGTCTCGACATTCACCGCTGCGTTCGACCGGTCCGAGTACCACACCCAGTACGACACGTCCGACCGGGTGGACTTCGACTACCTCGCGGGTCTTGCGGAAGTGTGCGCGCGCTTGCTGGGTGAGGCGGATGCCGGCGCCGCCGACGAGCTCGACTTCGCCGCGCGCGCGCGAGACGTCTCCCGATCCTTGGCCGGAACGCAGCATCGCGCGCTCACACCCGCCCTTGCGGAGCTCGAGCTTGCGGCTGGCCGGGCGCGGTTCACGGCGATCGGTCGTGGGTTGCACGGGCTCGACGCACGAGAGAGCGCGCGGTATCCGCACGAGCAAACGGCCGCCGACGTCGCTCGCCTCGAGGAGGCACTGGAGCACCTGCGCGCCGGCAAGACCGGGCTCGCCGCGAGGTCGCTCGCGCGCGTAGGCCTCAACTGGCTCTGCGCCGATCTCGGGCACGAGGCGTTCCGCATCGAGCTCGCACGACGCGGGCGTGACACTCCGCGTGCCACCTGGGCGGCGCTGGGCGATCCCGATGTCGGCCCGGATCTCTGGGACGAGCTCGCCTCGCTCCGCGGAGAACCCGGTGCGCGTCCTCCCGGGCCCTGGCTCGAGGAGCACGTTGCGCAGCACCTGGAGACTTCGCGAGGCGAGCTCGAACGACGCCTTGGGCGCATGGCCGAGGCCGCGTCGGGGAGGATCTTCCCCTTGCCCTCGGTCCGAAAGGAGGATCTGCCTTCATGAGTCAAGCCACCCTCTTCGGTCGTCCGCTGCCGGCCGGCGGCACGATCGGAGTCGCTGCGCCTGCGAGCCCGTACGACGCGCGCTCGGAGATCCTGCGAGGCGTCGAGTGGTGGGAGGCGCAGGGGTACAAGGTCAAGCTCGCCGACGGCGTCTTCGACCGCGACGACTACGTGGCCGGCGATCCTCGTCGCCGCGCCGCCGACCTCGCCGCTCTCTTCGCGGATCCCGAGGTCGACGTCGTGCAGTGCCTGCAGGGCGGCTTCGGCTCGGCCCAGGCGATCCCGTACCTCGACTTCGATGTCATCCGCGCGAACCCGAAGCCGTTCGTCGGGTATTCCGACATCACCGCCTTGCACATCGCAATCCGCCAGGCGACAGGGCTCGCCACGCTGTACGGCTACGGCCTCGTCGGAGTCGGCGACAAAGATGGGACGGCCTTCTCCCGCGAGCGGCTCGTCAGCGTGCTGACGGGCGACGGCACGGGTGAGGTCCCGCGCGATCCCGACGACCCCTATGTCCGCGCGCTGCACGGCGGGAAGGTGACGGCACCGCTCGTCGGCGGCTGCCTCTGGCTCCTCATGCAGACGATGGGGACGCCCTGGGAGTTCGAGTCCGACGACGCGATCCTGTTCTTCGAGGACGTGAAAGCGCCGCCGTACTACGTCGACGGCTTTCTGACGCAGCTCGCCGCCGCCGGCAAGCTCCAGCGCGTCGCCGGCGTGGTCGTCGGCGAGATGAAGGACTGTGACTGGGGCGATCAGCGCGAGGCTTCCGACTGGGCGCGCTCTCGTTCGCTCGAAGACGTGCTCGAGGAGCACCTCGAGCCGCTCGGTGTGCCCGTCCTCTACAAGCTTCCGCTCGGCCACGGGAAGCACCTCGCTGCACTTCCGCTCGGTGTTCGTTGTACGCTCGACGCCGATACCCGAACCCTCACGGTGGACGAATCGGCGTTCCGATCGTGAGGTCATCAAGGAGGGTGACATGAAGAAGCGCTCGTTGGCGGTCCTCGTCTTGGGTCTAGCTGTCGGCGCGGTGACGCTGTTCGCGTCCGGGGCGCCCGGTTCGAGCTCGAAGAGCGGTGGGACCTTCAGGATCGGGACGAGCTCCCGCATCGATTCGCTGAACCCGTACGTCGCCTTCAACCAGGACGCGTACTCCACCTTCATGTACATCTATCCCGTTCTGATCCAGTACGACGCGCCGAACGCGAAGTTCGTGCCCGACTTCGCGCGCTCGTGGAAGACCTCGAAGGACGGCAAGACCTGGACGTTCACGACGGTTGCCAACGCGAAGTGGTCGGACGGCAAGCCGTTGACCGCCGCGGACGTCGCCTGGACGATCAACACGGACGTCAAGTACAAGAGCACCGGCGCCGCGAACGCCGCCGGGCTGATCGCCCACATCAAGCGGGCGAACGCGCCGAACCCGACGACCCTCGTCGTTCACTACTCGGCAGCCGCGGGCAACGTCCTGGGTCAGTTCCAGCAGTTCGCGATCCTTCCGAAGCACATCTGGAGCAAGCACACCGGCCACAAGGGCAACGACCTGAAGACGTTCGCGAACTCCGCCCCCGTGGTCGGCGCGGGCCCCTTCAAGCTCGTCAAGTTCAAGAAGGACGAGATCGCGCTGTTCCAGCGTGACACCTCGTTCTACGGGCCCAAGCCGCAGGCGGACGGGTTTGGCCTGCGGATGTTCTCGAACGACGATGCGCTCGTCGCGGCGCTGAAGGCGAACGAGATCGATGCGATCGAGGACGTGCCCGCGACGGCGATCAAGACGCTGAAGAACGCGGGCATGAACATAGCGAACGTCCCCGGCGTCGACCAGACCGATTTCATCTTCAACTCCAATCCCAAGAAGCCCAAGCGCCGCGAGCTGCTCAACCCGAAGGTTCGCGAGGCGTTCGACCATGCGATCAACCGGAACAAGATCGTCAGCGTGGTCTTTCTCGGCAACGCGAAGCCGGGCGTGTCGATCATCCCGCCGGCTACCGGTGCCTGGTTCAACAACACGTTGAAAACCGTGAGCTTCGATCTCGGCAAGGCGAACAAGATCCTCGACGGCCTCGGTTTCAAGAAGGGCGCAGGCGGCATTCGTATGGCCAACGGTCACAAGATGTCGTATCAGGTGATCACCCCGACGGACGTCTCGAGCGTCGACCGCACCTTCCAGATCCTGCAGGCGGACTTTCGCAAGATCGGAGTGCAGTTCTCGCAGAAGGCGCTCGACTCGAGCGCCGCATTCGACGCCATCACCGCGCCGAGCGGGAAGTACCTGAACTTCGACCTCGCGATGTGGGACTGGGTCGCGCTCGTCGATCCCGATTTCATGCTCTCCGTCGTGACCTGCGCCCAGTACAACGGCTGGAGCGACTCCGCTTTCTGCGACAAGAAGTACGACAAGATGTACTCGCAGCAACAGCTGACCCCGGACCAGGGCAAGCGCCGCGAGGTCGTCTGGAAGATGCAGAAGTACCTCTACGACAAGCGGCCCTATCTCTGGCTCGCGGCTCAGGATCACGTCAGCGCGACGAACAAGAAGTGGACCGGGCTCGTGCAGTCACCGCAGGGGCCGTTCAACTCGCTCTCGAAGCTCAGCCTGACGCAGGTGCACCAGAAGTAACGCTTCACCCGCCGGAAGGCCGGCAATCGCAGTGAGAGGCGCCGACTACCTCCTAAAGCGCACGGCGTTCGCGCTCGTGACGGTGTTCATCGCCGTGTCGATCAACTTTGCCCTCTTCCGGCTCGCTCCCGGCAGCGCGGTGTCGAACCTCTCCCGGGTGCCGCACGCGACCCAGGAGACGCGGCAGGCGCTGAAGAAGCAGTTCGGGCTCGACAAGTCCAGAGGAAAGCAATACGTCCTCTATCTGCAGCAGCTCGCGCACGGCAACTTCGGCGTCTCCTTCGCAAACTCACAGCCCGTTGCGAGCAACCTCCGCACTGCGATCGCGAACACGCTCCCGATGGTGCTGCTCGGAACCCTGTTCGCAATCGTCGTCGGCACCTTCACGGGGGTGATTGCCGCCTGGCGGCGCGGCACGGGGGTCGAGGGCGCCACGGTGACCTCGGCGCTCGCGTTCTACTCGATGCCGACGCACTGGCTCGGCCTGATGCTGGTGATCCTCTTCGCGGGCATCCTGCCGACGGGAGGAATGACCAACGACTTCCTCATCGACCCGTCCTGGTGGACCCATCTGCAGGACGTGCTCAAGCACATGATCCTGCCCTCGCTCACGCTCGGCCTCGTTCTCTTCGGGGAATACACGCTGATCGTGCGCTCGGCGATGCTCGAGACGTTGGGCGAGGACTACATCCTCACCGCCCGCGCGAAAGGCTTGAAACCCTGGGCGATCGTGCGCAAGCATGCGCTTCGAAACGCGATGCTCCCCATCGCGACTCTTGTCGCCCTCTCGCTGGGTTACATCGTGGCAGGGGCCATCCTCGTCGAGACCGTCTTCTCGTGGCCGGGGATAGGGCGCGCTGTGTATGACGCCGTCTTGGCGCGCGACTATCCGATGCTCCAGGGAGCGTTTCTCGTGCTGACCGTCTCCGTCGTCTTCTTCAACCTGCTCGCGGATCTCCTGTACTTCAAGCTCGATCCGAGGATCACGGAGTGAGCATCGTGATCAATGAGCCCGGCCTGATCGCCGAGCCGGAGCCCATCCGCTCGCGTGGCGGCATCGTGTGGGACACGATCCGCCGCCGCCCGTCCGCAACGATCGGAGCGACTGTCCTTTCCCTGATCATCGTCTGCGCGGTGCTTGCGCCGTGGATCGCGCCCTACGGTTTACATGAGCAGGTCGGCCCCCCGTTCGGGCCGCCGTCGTGGGAGCACCCTCTTGGCTTGGACGACGGTGGTATCGACATGGTCACGCTACTGATGTGGGGTGCTCGCATCTCGCTCGTGGTCGGCTTCGCCGCGACGCTCGTCTCGATGCTGATCGGCGGAACGATCGGGGTCACGGCGGGCTACTTCGGAGGCAAGGTCGACGGCGTCCTGATGCGCATCACGGACTACTTCCTCGTCATTCCGGACGTCCCCTTGATGATCGTCGTGGCGGCGATCTGGGGACCGAGTCTCTTCCACATCGTGATCGTGATCGGGATTCTGCTCTGGACCTCGACCGCCCGTGTCATCCGTGCGCAGGTGAAGAGCGTGCGTGAGCGCGTGTACGTCAAGCGAGCTCGTGCGCTCGGCGCAGGCCACGTCCGCATCGTCATGCGGCATGTCCTGCCCCAAGTGGCGCCCCTCCTGATCGCGAACACGGTGCTGACGATCGCGGTGGCGGTGTTCGACGAAACCGCGCTCGCGTTCCTCGGGCTCGGCGACCCGAGCCGCATTTCACTCGGCAAGGTGATCGAGAACGCATTTCAGCGGGCAGCGATCTCGTCTGGAGCGTGGTGGGCGATTGTTCCACCGGGAGTGGTCGTTGCGCTGCTGATCCTCTCCTGCAGCCTCCTCGGCCAAGCACTCGAGGACGCACTGAACCCACGCCTGCGCGTGGCGCACGTGTCCGCGCGGGGCTTTCGGCTCCGACCCCTCGTCGGTAGAAATGCCGATGCGCTGTGAGTGCGCTCCTCGAGACCGAGGATCTCCAGGTCTGGTTCGACCTGCCAGGCGGCGGGACGCTGCACGCGGTCCAGGGCGTCTCACTCGGTCTCGAGCGCGGCGAGCGGCTCGGGCTTGTCGGCGAGTCGGGCTGCGGCAAGACGACGACCGCACTCGCGCTGATGGGGCTCCTCCCAGCCAACGCGACTGTTTCCGGCCGGGTACTCCTGGACGGCACCGACATTCTCCGCGGCGCGGAGGAGACGATGCGCCCCCATCGCTGGGTGGATCTCTCGATGGTGTTTCAGGGTGCGATGAACGCGTTCAATCCGGTCAAGACGGTCGGCTCGCAGATCGTCGAGGTACTCGAGCTGCACCAGAGGGCGGTGGGACGCGCAGCCAGATTGCGCACGGGGGAGCTGCTCGCCGCAGTTGGGATTCCCGACGACCGGGCCGACCGATACCCGCATGAGTTTTCGGGCGGAATGCGGCAGCGCGCCGCGATCGCGATGGCACTGGCCTGCAATCCCAGCGTGCTCATCGCGGACGAGCCGACGACCGCCCTCGACGTCATGGTGCAGGCACAGATCCTCGAGTTGCTCGACTCACTCTGTCGCGACTTCGGGCTTGCGCTCCTGCTCGTGACGCACGATCTTCCCGTGGTCGCCCAGCTCTGCGACCGTGGCGCCGTGATGTACGCCGGTGAGCTGGTGGAGCATGGCTCGGTCGATGCGCTCTTCCATGCACCCTGTCATCCCTATACGCGGCTGCTCTTCGCCGCCACGCCCGACTTGCACGGTGACGGGCTGCCGGCGTCGATCCCGGGAGCGCCCCCGCGGCTCGACCGCCAGAACGAGGGGTGCCCGTTTCGCCCGCGCTGCGACCGTGCGTTCGCGCGGTGCGTTGACCAGCGACCGCTTCTCCGCACTGTGGCACCGGAGCATGGTGCCGCGTGTCATCTGAACGACGTGGCTGCGGAGGTCGCGCACTGAGCTCGAACGGGGCCGGCGCGCTACTCGACGTCGAGGATCTCGTCGTCGCCTATCCGATCGCCCGCGGCCTGGCCGGCGCCGTGCGTCGGCGCCCGGAGCAGCGGGTGCTGGCCGTGGATGGCGTTTCCTTCAGTGTCGATCGTGGTGAGCTCGTGGCGCTCGTCGGCGAATCGGGTTGCGGCAAGACGACGACCGCCCAGGCCGTGCTCCGCCTGGTCGAGGCAACTTCCGGGCGTGTCTCCTTTGACGGCCGCGACATCACCGAGCTTCCCAACCGCGCCCTGCGACCGCTCCGGCGGAGCATGCAGATCATCTACCAGGATCCCTACGAATCCCTCGATCCACGGATGACCGTGCGGGATGCCGTCGAGGAGCCGATGCTCATCCACGGGCTCGGAGGCTCCCGCGCGGACCGCCGAGAGCTCGTCCGGGAGGCGGTTGCGCGCGTGGAGCTCACCCCGCCCGATCTCTTCCTCGAGCGTTACCCGCACGAGCTCTCAGGGGGACAGCGTCAACGCGTGGCGATCGCCGCGAGCCTCGTGCTCGAGCCCGAGCTGCTCGTCGCGGACGAGCCGGTCTCGATGCTCGATGTCTCGGTCCGAGCCGGAGTGCTGAACCTGCTCGACCGGCTACGTCAGGAGGGTCTCGGAATCCTGATGATCACCCACGACCTTTCGACGGCAGCGCGCTACGCGCATCGAATCGCGGTCATGTACCTCGGGCGGATCGTCGAGATCGGCCCGGCCTCGGAGATCGTCGAGAACCCGCAGCACCCGTATACCAAGGCTCTGCTGTCCGTGGTGCCGCGGCGAGACCCGCGCGACCGCAAACGCCCGCAGGTCCTCACCGGCGAAGCGCCGGATGCGACGCGGATTCCGAGCGGCTGTCGATTTCATCCGCGCTGTCCCGTCGCGATCGAGGAGTGTCGTGCGCACGATCCGGAGTTGCTGCGTCCGCGTAACGCAGTGTCTCCGGATCACCGTGCCGCTTGCATCCTGGCCTGACGCGGGCGGCCGAGCGGATCAGACTGCGCGACGGCCCGAAGCCCGCGCCCGGAGTTGTGCGAGGAGCGTCGTCGGCGTCATGAACGGCCCGGCAGTCTTCTCCGGCGCCTCCGCGAGCGAAGGATCGAGCGGGCGGTGGATGTCCCGGCATTCGAGGCAACGCAACGAAGCGACCCACAAGAGGGTCTCCTCGATCGGCCCGCCACACGCCAGGCACACTTTCGCGCCTGCGCGTGCAGAAGGGTCGTCAGTCCAATTCGCCATGCCGCAGTCCATCCCTTGCCGCCTCCTCAGAAGCTAGGGGGTTCGCGCCGAAACTCCTATCCCCTGATCGAGTGAAGGCGAGATTCGGGATTCGACAGTTTCGTTGACAAGTCCGCCGCCATCCGCCCAAACTCGTCCGATGGCCGCGGCTCTCGATTCCGTCGACGTCCCGGTCGCGCTTCTCGGCTACGGCGCTGTCGGCGCGGCGGTGCACCGGCTGCTCGAGGACGGCGCCGACGACATCGAGCGCGCAACGGGGCATCGGCTTCGGGTCGTTCGCGCACTCGTCCGGGATCCCGCGCGCCGGCGTGACTCTGCGAGGACCGAGGGTGTGCTCACGACCGATTTCGCTGCGATCCGTGACGACCCGGACATCGCCGTCGTCGCGGAGGTCATGGGCGGAACCGAACCAACGGCGGAGTACGTGCTGGATCTCCTGCGTGCTCGCAAGCACGTCGTCTCGGCGAACAAGCAGCTCGTTGCGCGCCGGGGGGCCGAGCTCTTCGCGACTGCATCCGAGGCGGGCGTTCAGCTTCGCTTCGAGGCGTCGGTCTGCGCGGCGATCCCGGTGATCAAGGTCCTGCGCGAGGCGCTCGTCGTCACAAATGTGCATCGCGTGCTCGGGATCGTCAACGGCACGACCAACTTCATCCTCACCGAGATGGAACGTGGCTCATCGTTTGCCGACGCCCTCGCGGAGGCGCAGCGACTCGGTTACGCGGAGGCCGACCCGACGGAAGACATCTCTGGCGCCGACGCCGCGGCGAAGATGGCGATTCTCGCGACCGTTGCCTTCGGCTCACGGGTCGGGCTCGAGGTGGTGAACCACTCGGGCATCGACCGGATCCAGCCACAGCACGTGCAGGCGGCTGAGCAGCTCGAGATGGTCGTCCGACTCGTCGGTGCAGCGACACTCGAGGACGGTGCGGTCGACGTTCGGGTGCATCCTGCATTCATCGACCGCCGCCATCCGCTCGCGAACGTCGAGGGCCCGTTCAACGCCGTGATGTTGCAGGGCGATGCCATTCGGGAGATCACGCTGGCTGGCCCCGGTGCAGGCGGCGTCGAGACGGCGTCGGCGGTGATTGCGGACATGGTCAGCGTCATCGGCACGACCGGCACCGGCTTCCTGCAGAACGACGCGTCGTGGCGAACGCTCGAGACACTGCCGCCCGGAGATCTGCGCTCTCCGTTCTACGTGCACATCGAGGTCGCCGACCGTCCGGGCGTGCTCGCACACGTCGCCGAGCGGCTGGGCCGACAGGGTGTGTCGATCGCCCGCCTCACCCAGAACCTTCTCAACGGTTCGGCCGCGCTCGATCTCGTCACCCACGATGCACCCGCCGGCCGGGTTGACTCGGCGCTCGGCGAGATCGCCAGCCTGGACGAAGTCCTTCGCCCGCCCGACGTGTTTCCCGTCGTCCACGACCGCGGCGTCTAGTGACTCAACCTCTGGCCGAACGCTACCGCGAGCGACTCCCGCTCACGAACGAGACACCGATCATCTCGCTTGGCGAGGGCTCGACGCCGCTGCTGCCGGCCCCTCGGCTGTCCGAAGCCCTCGGGAGCGAGGTCTGGCTCAAGTGGGAGGGAGCGAATCCGACGGGCTCCTTCAAGGACCGCGGGATGACGATCGCTCTGTCGAAGGCGCGCGAGGAGGGTGTCGAGGCGGTCGTCTGCGCCTCGACAGGCAACACGGCAGCGTCCGCCGCTGCCTATGCGGCACGCGCCGGTCTGCCGGCGCTCATCCTGCAGCCGGCCGGCGCCGTCGCGCTGGGCAAGCTCGCGCAGGCTCGGGCGCTCGGAGGGCGCGTGCTCGAGGTGCGCGGCTCGTTCGACGAGGCGATGACGGCAGCCCGAGAGCTTGCCGCACGTGGCACGCATGCGCTCGTGAACTCTCTCAACCCGTACCGGATCGAAGGCCAGAAGACCGCAGCATTCGAGATCGTCGAGGAGCTCGGCGTGCCGGACGTGCTGACGCTTCCTTACGGCGGCGGCGGCAACACGCGCGCGTACTTCAAGGGCTTCGACGAAGCGGGTGCGGGCCTGCCCCGTCTGGTGCTCGGCGAATCGACCTCGCGCGCAACGACGGTCGCCTCGGCGATCCGGATCGCGGATCCGGTCCATGCAGAGGAAGTCGCGCAGGCACTCGTCAGCTCGAACGGTGCCGTCGTCGCGCTCGACGACGACGCCATCATCGAGGCCTGGAGGCTGCTCGCCCACGAGGAGGGTGTCTTCTGCGAGCCTGCCTCCGCTGCTTCGGTCGCCGCGGCAATCACCCTTCCACGGGAGTCAGGCCACCGCGTTGTTTGTGTCATCACCGGTCACGGCCTGAAGGACCCG
>Ga0207693_10000569_pt1 | contig 33235 bp, 31 predicted proteins | sample LARL81metaG_FD_184347 | JGI IMG/M metagenome (GOLD analysis project Ga0207693, IMG submission 184347) | Corn, switchgrass and miscanthus rhizosphere microbial communities from Kellogg Biological Station, Michigan, USA - LAR L8-1 metaG... | ecosystem: Host-associated > Plants > Roots >... | reverse complement strand
TTGCAGGACAAGCGTACTGTTAGAGTTCATGAGCGCCGACGACACAGCCCGTCGCGGCGGTATCTAGCCGGGAGTTGATGTGAGCAGCAAAGATTCGGTCAATTCGTTTGGAGCCCGCGACACCCTGAAGGTCGGGGATAAGAGCTACGAGATCTACCGTCTCGACGCGGTGCCCGGCACCGAGAAACTTCCCTACAGCCTCAAGGTGTTGGCCGAGAATCTCCTGCGCACCGAGGACGGCGCCAACATCAGGAAGGACCACATCGAGGCCATCGCCAGCTGGGATCCGTCGGCCGAACCGAGCGTCGAGATCCAGTTCACGCCCGCCCGGGTGATCATGCAGGACTTCACCGGAGTGCCCTGCATCGTCGACCTGGCCACCATGCGCGAGGCCGTCGGCGACCTCGGCGGCGACCCGGAGAAGGTCAACCCGCTGGCGCCCGCCGATCTGGTCATCGACCACTCCGTGATCGCCGATCTCTTCGGCCGTGAGGACGCCTTCGAGCGCAACGTCGAGATCGAGTACGAGCGCAACGGCGAGCGCTACCAGTTCCTGCGCTGGGGTCAGGGCGCGTTCAACGACTTCAAGGTGGTGCCGCCGGGCACCGGCATCGTGCACCAGGTCAACATCGAATACCTGGCCAGCGTCGTGATGGATCGAGACGGGGTAGCCTACCCCGACACCTGCGTGGGGACCGACTCCCACACCACGATGGAGAACGGGCTCGGCGTGCTGGGCTGGGGCGTCGGCGGCATCGAGGCCGAGGCGGCGATGCTGGGCCAGCCCGTGTCGATGCTGATCCCCCGCGTCGTCGGCTTCAAGCTGAGCGGCGAGCGGCCTGCGGGTGTCACCGCCACCGACATCGTGCTGACGGTCACCGAGATGCTGCGCAAACACGGTGTGGTCGGCAAGTTCGTCGAGTTCTACGGTGAGGGCGTCGCCGAGGTGCCACTGGCGAACCGCGCGACGCTTGGCAACATGAGCCCCGAATTCGGCTCCACCGCAGCGATTTTCCCGATCGACGAGGTGACGGTCGACTACCTGCGCATGACGGGGCGCACCGATGAGCAACTGGCATTGGTCGAGGCCTACGCCAAGGAACAGGGCCTGTGGCACGACTCGAAGCGAGAGCCGAAATACTCCGAGTACATCGAACTGAACCTGTCCGATGTGGTGCCGTCGATCGCGGGTCCCAAGCGGCCGCAGGACCGCATCGCGCTGAGCGACGCAAAGACGGCGTTCCGCAAGGACATTCACAACTACGTCGAGGAAAACCTGCCCACCGAGCACACCAAGCTCGATGAGGCGGTCGAGGAATCGTTCCCGGCCAGCGACCCGGCGGTGCTCTCGTTCGACGACAACGACACCCCGGTGCCCTCGGCGGCCGTCAACTCGAACGGCAGGCCGAGCGATCCGGTGGAGGTCAAGTGCGAGGACCGCGGCGAGTTCATCCTCGACCACGGCGCGGTCGTGATCGCCGCCATCACCTCGTGCACCAATACCTCCAACCCCGAGGTGATGCTCGGCGCGGCGCTGCTCGCCCGCAGCGCCGTTGAGAAGGGACTGACGTCCAAGCCGTGGGTGAAGACCACGATGGCGCCGGGCTCGCAGGTCGTCACCGACTACTACAACAAGGCCGGCCTGTGGCCGTACCTGGAGAAGCTGGGCTTCTACCTCGTCGGCTACGGCTGCACCACGTGCATCGGTAACTCGGGACCGCTGCCGGAGGAGATCAGCAAGGCGGTCAACGACTGCGACTTGTCGGTCGCCGCGGTGCTGTCCGGCAACCGCAACTTCGAGGGCCGCATCAACCCGGACGTGAAGATGAACTACCTGGCGTCGCCGCCGTTGGTGATCGCCTACGCGTTGGCGGGCACGATGGACTTCGACTTCGAGTCGGAGCCGCTGGGTAGCGACAAAGAAGGCACGGACGTCTTCTTACGCGACATCTGGCCGTCGCAGAAGGACATCAACGACACCATCGCCTCGGCGATCAACCAGGAGATGTTCGTCAAGAACTACGCCGACGTGTTCAAGGGAGACGATCGCTGGCGCAACCTGCCGACACCGTCCGGCAACACCTTCGAATGGGACGCGAACTCGACGTACGTGCGCAAGCCGCCGTACTTCGACGGGATGCCCGCCGAGCCGGAGCCGGTGACCGACATCTCCGGCGCCAGAGTGCTGGCCCTGCTGGGTGATTCGGTGACCACCGACCACATCTCCCCGGCAGGCAGCATCAAGGGTGGCACCCCGGCCGCGCAGTATCTCGACTCGCACGGTGTCGATAAGAAGGACTACAACTCCTACGGCTCGCGGCGCGGCAACCACGAGGTGATGATCCGCGGCACGTTCGCCAACATCCGGTTGCGCAACCAGTTGCTCGAGGACGTGTCGGGTGGCTACACACGCGACTTCACCAACGGCGGCGAGCAGGCGTTCATCTACGACGCCGCGCAAAACTATGCGGCGCAGAACATTCCGCTGGTTGTTCTCGGTGGCAAGGAGTACGGCTCAGGTTCGTCGCGCGACTGGGCGGCCAAGGGCACCAGCCTGCTCGGGGTGCGCGCGGTCATCACCGAGTCGTTCGAGCGCATTCACCGCTCGAACCTGATCGGCATGGGCGTGATCCCGTTGCAGTTCCCCGAAGGGGAATCTGCGTCGAGTCTGAAATTGGACGGCACCGAGACGTTCGACATCGCAGGCATCGAGGCGCTCAACAGCGGCAAGACACCGAAGACCGTCCACGTCACCGCGACGAAGGAGGACGGCTCCAAGGTGGAGTTCGACGCGGTGGTGCGCATCGACACCCCCGGTGAGGCGGACTACTACCGCAACGGCGGCATCCTCCAGTACGTGCTGCGCAACATGCTGAAGTCGTAAGCATTCAGACATGCCCCGGGTGACGGAAGACCACCTGGCGGCCCGCCGCCGCCAGATCCTCGACGGCGCCCGGCGGTGCTTCGCCGAGCACGGCTACGACAAGGCCACCGTGCGACGGCTCGAGCAGACGATCGGGCTGTCGCGCGGTGCGATCTTTCACCACTTCCGCGACAAGGACACGCTGTTCTTCGAACTGGCCCGCGAGGACGCCGAACGAATGGCCGACGTCGCGTCGCGGGAAGGGTTGATTCAGGTGATGCGGGACATGCTGGCCGCGCCCGAACAGTTCGACTGGCTGGCGACGCGGCTGGAGATCGCGCGCAAGCTGCGCAACGATCCGGCGTTCAACCGCGGCTGGTCGGAGCGCTCGGCCGAGTTGTCGGCGGCGACGACCGCGCGGCTGCGCAGGCAGAAGCAGGCAGGGCGGCTGCGCGACGACGTGCCCAGCGCGGTGCTGCAGACGTATCTGGACCTGGTGCTCGACGGCCTGGTGGCGCGCCTGGCTTCCGGCGATGACCCCGAAAAGCTCAGTGCCGTACTAGACCTCGTCGAGGCCTCCCTGCGCCAGCAGGATTCCTAGCGGGCGCGGCTGCGGTGGTTCGGGCCGCCGCGGCTGCGCATCGTCGTGCCCGATTCACGCAGCATGCTGTGGATCGAGCCGTACGAGCGACCGGTGGTAGCGACCAGGGAACGGATGCTCGCGCCCCCCTCATAAGCACTGCGCAACTCGGTCAGCACTTGGTCCCGGGACTTGTTCAGTTTCTTCATCGACATCTCCCCGCTGTGGATGCCCCGACGCATACCCAGCGTAGGAAGGCTTCACACCGAGCGGGCGGAATTGATGAAACGGTTCGTAATTCGACCTACGCGAGGTCGATGAGGTCGCCGAGCTCAGGCGAGCTCAATCAGTTCCGAGTAGTCGTCGGACCAGAAGTCCTCGGTGCCGTCGGGCAGCAACACCACCCGCTGCGGATCGAGCGCCTCGGCGGCGCCAGGGTCGTGCGTGACCAACACGACCGCGCCGACGTAACTGCGGAGCGCGTCGAGGACCTGCTCGCGCGACGCCGGGTCGAGGTTGTTGGTCGGCTCGTCGAGCAGAAGCACGTTCGCCGTCGACGCGACTAGGCCCGCGAGCGCCAGACGGGTCTTCTCACCGCCCGATAACGTGCCGGCCGGCTGGTCCAGTTGCGGACCGCTGAACATGAACGCGCCCAACAGACCCCGCAGATCCTGCTCGCCGGTATCTGGCGCGGCGTGGCGAATGTTCTCCCACACGGTCGCGAGGTTGTCGAGAGTGTCGTGCTCCTGCGCGAAGTACCCGATCTTCATGCCGTGGCCTGGTTCCAGTGCGCCCGAATCGGGTGTCTCGACGCCTGCCAGCAGTCGCAGCAGGGTGGTCTTGCCCGCACCGTTGAGGCCGAGCACTACGACCCGTGAACCCCGGTCGATGGCGAGGTCGACGCCGGTGAACACTTCCAGCGATCCGTAGTTCTTCGTCAAGCCCTTGGCCACCAACGGGGTACGGCCACACGGCGCGGGGGTCGGGAATTTGATTCGGGCCACCTTGTCGGCGACGCGTTCCTCGTCGAGGGCGGCCATCATCCGGTCGGCACGGCGCAGCATGTTCTGGGCGGCAACTGCTTTGGTGGCTTTGGCGCCCATCTTGGCGGCCTGGGTGCGCAGCGCCGAGGCCTTGCGTTCGGCGTTGACCCGTTCGCGGCGGCGACGCTGCTCGTCGGTCGCGCGCGCATCGAGATACTTCTGCCAGCCCATGTTGTAGACGTCGACCTCACCACGAACGGCGTCGAGGAACCACACGCGGTTGACGACGTCGGCGAGCAGGTCGACGTTGTGGCTGATCACCACGAGACCACCGGTATGACCGCGCAGGAAATCGCGCAGCCAGCCCAGCGAGTCGGCGTCGAGGTGGTTGGTTGGCTCGTCGAGCAGCAGCGTGGTCGATGAGTTCGCGCCTGCGGCGCCGCCCTCACTCGCGGCGAACAGGATGCGCGCCAGCTCCACCCGGCGGCGCTGGCCGCCGGAGAGGGTGCGCAGGGGCTGCGTCAGAACACGTTCGGGCAGGCCGAGACTCGCGCAGATGCGGCCCGCCTCGCTTTCTGCGGCGTATCCACCGAGGGCGGCGAACCGCTCCTCGAGTTGGCCGTAGCGACGAACCGCCCGGTCCCTCGTCGCGTCGTCGGCCACTTCGGCCATCAGCGCCTGCTGCTTTTCCAGGTCGGACAGCAAGGTGTCGAGGCCTCGGGCGGACAGCACCCGGTCGCGTGCCAGGATCTCGAGGTTGCCCTCTTTGGGATCCTGTGGCAGATAACCGATTTCTCCGCTGCGGGCGATGGTGCCCGCGTAGGGCTCGCCCTCGCCTGCCAGGATGCGCATGGTCGTCGTCTTGCCTGCGCCGTTGCGACCGACGAGGCCGATGCGATCGCCGGGCTGCACCCGCAACGCCGCACCGTCGGTGGAGAGCAGCGTGCGCGCTCCGGCGCGGACCTCGAGGTCCGTTGCGGTGATCACGCTGCTGCTCCCCTAATGTTGTCCCGGGCTCGCCCGGGGGTTTACTGGTCGTCTGTGAAGATCGGCGCTCGCTTCGCGGCGCGCGCCGCGACCGCTTCTTCGAAGTTGCCGGTGAGCAAACGGACGAAGAGCTGGCCCAGGCCCTCGGCCTGCATGTGCCCCTCCAGGCTCGCGGCGTCCAGTCCACTCCATAGTGTGCGCTTGGTCAACTCGATGCCCGGCCGCGAGAATGAAGCGATCCGCTCGCCGAGCTCATAGCAAACGTCGAGCAGCTTGTCGTCCGGCACGGTCCGCGACACCAGGCCGATGCGTTCGGCTTCGTCGGCGTCGACGTCACGCCCGGTCAGCATCAGCTCGAACGCCCGGGACGTGCCGATTGCGCGCGGCAGCAGGTAGGAAAGACCGAGCTCGCTGGCGGTCAGGCCGTTGTTGATGCCTGCGGCCCGGAAATAGGCCCCTGACCCGGCGATTCGGATATCGCACGCCAGCGCCAGGCACAGTCCCCCGCCGATCGCGGCGCCGTTGACCGCGGCGAGCACCGGCTGGTGCATTTTGCGCAGCGTCAGGATGACGTCGTCAAGCACCTCCATCGACCGCAGCGCGAACGTCGGGCGGGTCAGCCCGTCGATGTGGGGGACCGAACCGGCCGACTTGTGGTCAGCGCCGGACGAGAAGCCACGGCCCGCGCCTGTGAGCACGATCACCCGCGTCGAGTTGTCGTCGGTCAGCTCTTCGAGCACCTTCTTGAGCGGCACCATCACGTCGAACGCCATCGAGTTCATCCGCTCGGGCCGGTTCAACGTCACGAGAGCGACGTTTGGCCGCGGACGGTCGACGAGGACGAAGTTGTTTTGCTCGGTCACGGACAGCACGCTATCGCGTGCGTGTACTACTTCGGTTCGCCGTTGTTCTGGGCAGCGATCGCAGCGTCGATGTCGAACTCCTTGACGCGCTGCACCAGGTCCTCCAGCGCCGCCGGTGGCAGAGCTCCAGCCTGGTTGAACACCAGCTTTCCCTTCTTGAAGACCATCAAGGTCGGGATCGAGCGGATGTCTGCCGCCGCTGCGAGCTGCTGCTCGGCCTCGGTGTCGACCTTTGCGTGCACGACGTCGGGGTGCTTCTCCGAGGAGGCGGCGAACGTCGGCGCGAATGCGCGACACGGGCCGCACCACGACGCCCAGAAATCCACCAGCACGATGTCGTTGTCCGTGATGGTGTCGTTGAACTGTTCGGCGGTGAGGTCTCGCGTAGCCACGATGTTCCTAACGCTGGGGTAAATCGGCTTGTTCCCACCATATGGGCTGCGCAAACTGCCGGGCGGCGATCAGCGCAAGTCCTCGAAAGGGCCGCATCACGACTGCCGTCTGCCCTGTTCGAAGAAATCGGCGATGTGCGCCGTGAGTGCGTCGACATCGTGTGCGGGATCGAGGGGGTACAGCGCTCCGAACGGCGCGTTCCAGAACGGGCCGGTGCGCGCAGTCCACGGCCCGATGTATGCGTAGGGCGTCGGGTGGTAGTCGTCGCCTGCGGAGACGCCATAGTTCACCTCGTCCGCGGTGGCGGCGACGTCGAAGTGCTCGGGCCAGAGCACCGGATGCTGGTCGGGCAAGACGTTCTTGATCGCATGCCCGCCTGCATAGTGACGGCGATGAAGCCAGTCCGCCGCGACTGCGTCGATGTCCAGCGCCGCCTCGGTCGGCAGCGGGTCGACGATGTCGTAGACCCCGTCGGGTGGCCCGGCATCCACGCCTGCGGCGTCGGCAAGAGTGTTCACCGGTCCTGCCAGCGCAGCCGCGCCGTTGGGCCAGACCAGCTCGGTGCCGTGGACGGCGAGCGGGATCGCAACGCCTGCGAAGCCACCGGGTCGCACGGCCAGCCGGATGGTGCCCGCCGTCCGGTATTGCGGCCCGGCGATCAGGCTCTCCGCGACTCCGCGCAACTGGCGGCGGGTGTCGACGTAGACCTCGTCGAAACCGTCGGACATTCTGGCTCCTTTCACCCCACTTTCGAGCCCTACCGTACAGCCGTTTTCCAGCAAACGAGAAGCAAAGGCGCAGAAGCGAATTGGCTGAACCGAACTACGATGGCAGGCATGGGGGTTGATCGGCGCACCATGCTCGCGGCGATCGCCGCAGGAGTCGTCGCAGCAGTCACCCGCCCACCGGTGGCGGGCGCGGTCCGGCTGATCGTCCCGCTGGCACGGGTGCCCGCCCCGGTGGGGGTGCTGATGCGGCTGCCCGGTGACGGCAACCAGTTGGCTCTCACCGTGGACGACGGGGCGAGCAGCGCGGTGGTCGCGGCTTTCGGCCAGTTCTGCAGTGACACCGGGACTCGGCTGACCTTCTTCGTGAACGGCGCCAACGCGTCGTGGTCGGACAACGCGCCTGCGCTGCGGCCGATGGTGGACTCGGGCCAGATTCAGATGGGAAACCACACCTGGTCGCACCCGTATCTCAACCGGCTCAACCTGACGGCGGTCCACGACCAGATCCAGCGCAATGCCGACTTCATGCGCAATACGTATGGGACCGATGGCACTCCGTACTTCCGGCCGCCCTACGGTGTGCACACCGCCGCCACCGATCGCGTGGCCGCCGATCTCGGCTATACGACCGTCACACTGTGGAGCAACACCATCGGCGATTCGCTCCCGGAGAACGAGGCCAGCCTCATCGCCGCTGCGACGCGGTCATTCTTCCCGCAGCAGATCGTGTTGGCCCACGCCAACCTGCCGACCATCACGCACTGCTACAACCAACTGAGCCAGCTCATCGCCGGCCGCAACCTTCAGACCGTCACGCTGAACGACGTGTTCAGCTGAGCGACTTCTCAAACCAGTGGTGGGCGTACGGCTCATCGTTGAACGGGTCGACCTCGCGATAGCCCGATGTCGTATACATCCGGATCGCTTGGGACAGTTCGTCGCGGGTCTCCAGCCGCATCAGCCGCAACCCCTGCGTGCGGGCCCGGACCTCCAGCTCGGACAGCAGGCGACGGCCCAGCCCAAGACCGCGGATCCTGGGCGCCACCCACATGCGTTTCACCATGCCGACGGCGTCGGGGTGGAAGATCAGCGCCCCACAGCCGACGGGCTCGCCGTGCAGCCACGCCACGAGCAAAAGCCCTGCGGGAGGACTCATTTCGGCGTCGTCGACCGGGCTGACCGCGGGATCGTAGCCGCCCTGGAACCGGGCGGCCAGTTCGTCGAAGTAGGTCTGCAGACAGAACCGGGCGTCGCGGTGGCGCGGATCGCATTCGCGGACCTCGACCGTGGAGGCGGTCAGCAACCGTTCGACTTCCGCCATTGCCGTGACGAGCTTGGCGCGCTGCCACTCGTTGAGCGGCTGCAGGATGGCCGTAGCGGCGTCGTCGGAGCGCTGATCGAGCGCGCCGAGTTCGCGACGCCCCGCCGTGGTCAGCCGAGCGATGCGGATGCGACCGTCGGCCGGGCTCGGCTCGACGACGATGTAGCCACCGGCCTCCAGCGCTCGCAGCAGTCGGCTGACGTAGCCGGAGTCGAGGTCGAGTCGTTCACGCAGCGATCGGACGTCGCAGCCGTCGGTCCCGATCTCCCACAGCAGCCGGTTCTGGCCGAGCGAGCGGTCGCTGGCCAGGTAGTTCTCGTTGAGCACGCCGATGCGCTGGGTGACGGTGCGGTTGAACCGTCTGACCTGCGCCACCATCTCCGCCGTCATATGTCTGACTTTAGTCAGAGATTGTATCGAGGGCCACAGCGATTTCCCACCCGCCTGAGGTCAACGCCAGATCGCCCGCCGATCGGTCACCGCGCGACCCGCGCCAAGCCCGATGCACGGTCGGCGTTGGCCAACAGTTGGTCCCGCCTCTTCGGCCACCAGAACACTTCGATCAACAGCAGCACCAGGTAGATGAACGACGCCACGGCGTTGCCCCACGACCCGAACGCCGCATCCCAGACCGCCGTCCCGACGCCGACGACGAGAACGAGTGGTATCACCCATCGAAACGGGCGAGCCTGTTCGGCTGCCGCGTGCATCCCGGTGCTGTAGTCGGTCAGCGGCTGCGCCAGCCGGGCGTCGCCGAGGCGCTCGCCGCGGCGCGCGGTGCGGGCGACGGTCACGCGGTCGTCGCCTGAGAGTTGTTGGGCGCCCGGCCAGTATCGGGCCATCCGGCGAGGCATCCAGATGGCATAGAACACGCCGACGATGACGAGCACGATGACGCCGGACAACAGGAATCCGGAATCGAGCCACGCCAAGGCGCCCAGGGCGATCCCGACCGATCCGCCGACGATCAACGCGCGGCGGAAGAAACCGCCTCGCCAGACGAACGCGGGCACCGTGACCACACGGCAATTGTGCAGGCTCTACGTGCCGCGAGTTGGTCGAATCCGTGTACGGGCGAGGATGGGCTCCGCGGCGACCGTCGTGAACGGCACAATCATCGGGAATTCCTCACTCACGGACTGGATTTCGGTCCTCCGGATGATCGTGGCCAGCGCAAGAGTGGCCTCAAGCATGGCGAAGTGGTCTCCGATGCAGGAGCGTGGTCCCGCGCCGAAGGGCAGGTATTGCCAACGATCACGGCTCTTGGAGTTCTCGCGGGCGAAGCGGTCCGGTTGGAACACGAGCGGGCGGTCCCACAGCGTCGGGTCGCGATGCATGGCATAGATCCCGACGACGAGCATCGTGCCCGCCTCGACGCGATAGCCGTCGACCTCGACGTCCTGTAGGGCCATCCTGGCCATAGCAGCGCCGGGCGGGCACAACCGAAGCGCCTCGTGCAGCACTTTGGTCGTGTATTCCAGCTGCGGCACGTCCTCGGGCGTCAGTTCTCGATCGGGGATCTGCGCGACCTCGTCGAAGACCTTCTCCTGCATGTCCGGGTGTTGGCCAAGCGCCCACAACGCGTACGTCAATGTCGTCGCCGTCGTGTCGTGGCCGGCCAACAGGAACACCACCAGCTCGTCTCGGATGTCATCGTCGGCAAGCGGTCGCCCGGTCTCGGGGTCGGTGGCTGCGATCAACGCCTGAACCAGTGGTGCGTCCCGGGTGGGGTCATCACGGCACAGGCGCAAGATCTCGGCTGCGAGGCCGTGCAACTTGTCCCGCGCGGCGTACGCACGCCTGCGCGCCGGGGTAGGCAGCCAACGAGGCACCCGCACGGGCGCCAGGGCCCGATCGGTGGCATACGCCAATGCGATTCGTAACTGCTCGCCGATGTCTTCGCTGCGTTCGTCGAGATCGAGACCGAGCACCGAGCGGCCTAATGCCTGCAATGTCAGCTTGCGACACTCGGTGTCGAGGTCGATTGCGGTGCGATCCCGCCACCCGGCGGCTATTCCTTCCGCCGCCTGCGACATGTGTCCGGCGAAGGCACGGACGTGCTGCTTGGTGAAGACCGGCTGCAGGGCGCGCCGACGCGGAAGCCACGGTTCGTTGGTGAGGTCGAAGAGGTTCGGGCCGAGCAGGTGGCGCACCTCCTCATGAATGATCGTCTTCTCGATATGTGCCCCGGTGCGACCGAGGACGTCGTGCGCCCCCTGCGGTGAGCTCACGATGACGACTGGCGGCATCAACCACTTTGGCGCCAGGACCACGCGCGTGACGTATCCCCCTGCGTCGCGCAGCGTTTCGACCCCGGTGTGAAAGGCCCTGACCGCCTTCATCTGTTCTGTGCGCGGCAGCGGATTCATCGGCGCCAGCGGCAATGCCCTCAGATCTGCGCCGTCCAACGTTTCGACCATGTAGATCCCCCCATGAGAACTTTCGTTGCACCGAGGATCCCGCCATCGAGGGTGGCCGAATAGGGTAGGTGGCTACTCTAATTTCCCAGCACGGTCAGGTAGCAGGGCGCATCCGCATCAGCCGCGCGAGCTGGTCCCGGTCCTCGATGCCCAGCTTGGCGAAGATGCGATAGAGGTGGCCGTCGACGGTGCGCACCGAGAGTCCGAGGCGGTCGGCGACCTCGCGGTTCGTGAGGCCGGCGGCCACCAGATTCGCGATCTCGCGCTCGCGGTCCGTGATGGGCAGCGGGCTCTCGACGGCGTTCGTCGCCGGTGTGCGAAGGCCCCACCGGCTCGCGAGCCAGTGCGTGCGAGTCGATGACTCCAGCTCCTTGATCCGGGTGCCGGCTCTGGCGTGTTCCCGTGCCGCGTGCGCTGAGGCATCGGCCGCCATCGCAAACGCGCCGAGCTGCTCGAACTGATCCGCCGCCTCGTCCAACCGATCGCCGTCGTGGTCGCTCATACCGCGCCCGTACGACAGCACAGCCGCGGCCAGCGGACATTTCAGCATCGCGGAGAGTTGACCAAGCCGCGCCGACACCGAGCGATCGCCGAATCGAACCGCGGTGTGCAGTGCCAACATCTCCATGGCGTGCATGCCCGCACTGCGCGCGATCTTGGCGGCGCGACTCGCGTGGTCCTGCGCCGACGTCGTCCGGCCCGCCGACGCGCGCTCCCATGCGCGAGCCAGCGCGAGTTCGGGCGCGAAGACCGCCACCTGCGGACCGTCGGCCTCCTCGGCCTTGGCCAACGCGAGGGCGGCGGCGTCTGCATTGCCCCGCGCGCCCTCGGCTTGCGTCAACCACGAGGCGACCAGCATCACCCAGCCCGGCGGAAGCGACCCCGCCATCGTCCACAATGACTTGCTCAGCGCCTCACACGCCGACGCCATCGCGCCGCGGGCGAGGGCGATGCGGCCCGCCAGGGCGCTGACAATGGCTTCCGCCTGCGGCACGCCCGAAGTCATCGCGGCATAGCGCGCGCATACGCTCTCCGCCGCGTCGAGATCGCCCGCGCCGATGAAGCCGAGCACCTCGGCGAGACCCAACGAATAGCGATGCGGACCCGACTCACAGTGCTCGGCGGCCCGGATGCCGTACTGGGCCGCATCTGACACCTCGGCGAACCGCCCCGAAAGCGCTAGCGCCCCAGCGGTGGCCATCGCCGCCCATACCGTCGCCATGGGCATCATCTCGTCGGCGAGGGCCTTCATCCCGAGGGGTATGGCAGTCGCCAGATCGGCCCCGAAAAACGCTATCGAGACCTCCATCGCGACGACGATGCTCAAGAGCGACTCGGGCACTCGCTCGCGCACCTCCGCAAGCACGGCGCGCGCCTCGTCACCTCGCCCACAGCCGAAAAACAGATTGGCGGCCCGCAGGCCGCCCCAGCGCACCGTCATCAGCTCGTCGGCGCCATGCGGCTCATGCGCCGCGAGGAGCGCCTCGGCCTCCCCTCCGCGACCTTGCCAGCTCAGGGAGTCGGCGAGGGCGAGAGCCGCGGCACAACCAGCTCCGCGCTCCAGGGCAAACCGCGCAAGTTCTTCTCCCAGAACGAGATTCGCCGCCGTTATGGCGCCTTCAGAGGCACGAACTACGACGTCGAGGTCAGGCGCGACGTCACTTCGCATCATGAATTGCGCCAGCTGGATGTTGGTCCGCATATCTGGCTGCGCCCCATTGACGCCGTCCTTCTGCTGTCGCAAGAAATCTGAAAGATGTTGCGCCAGTCGCGCGTTGAGTTGGCGGGTGCGTGCGACACCGCAACGCTGGCGGGTCACCTCACCGATGACGGGATGCCCGGGCCGGACCAGCGTATCTGACCCGTCGGTGACGAATTGGATGGCACCCCGCCGCTCCGCCCGCGCAATGGCATCGGGATCGCAGAGCGTGCGCAGCATGTTCCAGTCCACGACCTCTGCGGTGGAAACGATTTCGACCACGTCCAGCTCGTCGGGCGCCAGCGCGGCCAATCGCGTCCCCACCAGGTCGATGAGCTCCGTGTCGATCCGCAACCGACCATTCATGCGCCAGCATCCGTCACGCTCGACGAGCGCACCGTCGGCGAGGGCAGCCGTCAGCAGACCGCGAAGGAACAGCGGGTTTCCCTCCGCCATCTGATGCAGGCGGTCAACCACACTGTTGTCGACGTCGCCGTCGAGCACACTTCCGATCAGCTGCCCGGCCTGGGGACGGGTGAACGGCTGGATGTCCAGGCGCAGGAGCAGGCGCTCCTTCCACAGCGCGGTCACCGCATCCGGAACCTGCTCGCCGGACCGAATGGTCACGATGAAACGTGGCGATCCACTCAACGCCAACTGCTGGACCAGCAACGCCGACAGTGGGTCGAGGAGGTGGGCGTCGTCGACGACGATGACCAAGCGGTCGTCGGCCGCCAGCGCGCGGTACGCGGCACCCAGCATGACGGCAGGCTCGTGGGCCGCCTCGATGGCCACAGTGCGCTGAAACGCCCCCAGCGGGACCGCCTGCCCGGTCTCAGTGCCCAGCACGAACCGCGCGTTCAAGCCCTCCGACTCGATGGTCTCGGCCATCGCGCGGCCGAGCGTCGTCTTGCCGACGCCTGCTTCACCGCACAGCGCGACGCCTCGCAGACCCGAGTCGGCGCGCAGAGCCGTCAACCCCTCGACTAGCTCCTCGGTGCGTCCGACGAACGGCCAACCCGACACCGGCAACACTCCTCGCCCCCCGCGTACCGGCACACCGGATACGCACAGTGGCAAGATGCTACGACACCGTCAAATGAGTTCGCGCAGAAACACGCCCACCGATGCGCTAAGCACAACGCTTACCGCAAGGCTCGCAGTCAGACGGTGAATCCGAGCGCCCTCAGCTGCTCGCGGCCGTCCTCGGTGATCTTGTCCGGACCCCACGGTGGGTTCCACACCCAGTTGATCTTCAGATCGTTGACGAGGCCGCTGCCGATCAGCGCGGTGCGCGACTGATCCTCGATGACATCGGTGAGCGGACAGGCCGCCGAGGTGAGCGTCATGTCGATCAGCGCGACATTGCCCTGCTCCCCTTTTTCGACGTTCATGTCGTAGACGAGGCCGAGGTCGACGACGTTGATCCCGAGTTCCGGGTCGACGACGTCGCGCATCGCCTCTTCAATGTCGGCGAGCAGCGCGTCGTCAGGTGCGGCCGTTTCGCTCATCGTCCACCTCCGTTAGAGCTTCCGTTGTGTGATGCCTGGGCCAATGCATCCTTGAACGCCATCCACCCCAGCAGCGCGCATTTCACCCGCGCCGGGTACTTCGAGACACCGGCGAATGCGATGCCGTCCCCGATCACATCCTCGTCGCCCTCGACGGCGCCACGCGAGGACACCATCTCGGTGAACGCGGCGACGGTCTTCAGCGCGTCGCCCACGCTCTGGCCGATGACCTGATCGCTCAGCACCGAGGTCGACGCCTGGCTGATTGAGCAGCCCTGCCCGTCATAGGAGACGTCGTCGATGTGCTCCCCGTCGTCACTCAACGCCACCCGCAGCCTGACCTCGTCACCGCAGGTCGGGTTGACCTGATACGACTCGGCGCCGAACGGCTCACGCAGCCCGCGATGGTGCGGGTGTTTGTAGTGGTCGAGGATCACTTCCTGATAGATCTGCTCAAGCCGCACTGTCAATCCCTGCCAAAGAACTCGACTGCGTGCCGCACGCCGGCGACCAGCCGGTCGACTTCGTCGAGCGTGTTGTAGACGGCGAACGACGCCCGCGCGGTCGCCGCGATGCCGAATCGGCGATGCAGCGGCCACGCGCAGTGGTGACCCACCCGTACCGCAACGCCGTCGTCGTCGAGCACCTGGCCGACGTCGTGCGCGTGGATGCCGTCTACCACGAATGCCACAGGCGACCCGCGGCCGACGAGAGAGGTCGGCCCCACGACACGGACACCGGGCACCGCCGAAAGCCCTTCCAGTGCGGCGGCGACCAATTCGGCTTCGTGCGCCTCGACGGCGTCCATTCCGATCGCCGTGAGATAGCGGGCGGCCGCTGCCAATCCGACCACCTGCGAGGTCATCGGTGTGCCCGCTTCGAACCGCTGCGGCGCTGGCGCGTAGGTGGTTTCCTCCATGGTGACGGTCTCGATCATCGAGCCACCAGTGATGAACGGCGGCATCGCGTTCAGTAGCTCACTGCGACCGTACATCACCCCAATGCCATTGGGACCCAGCATCTTGTGGCCAGAGAACGCTGCGTAGTCCACTCCGAGCGCGTGGAAGTCGACGGGCTGGTGCGGCACCGACTGGCAGGCATCCAGCACCGTCAGCGCCCCAACTGCCTGTGCCCGCGCTAACAGCTGCGCGACCGGGGCAACCGCCCCGGTGACATTCGAATGATGGCTGAATGTCACGACTTTGACGTTGCGGTCCAGCTCGAGCGAGTCGATGTCGATACGTCCCTCTGGGCTGACCCCGTACCACCGCAACGTCGCCCCGGTGCGACGGGCCAGTTCCTGCCAGGGGATCAGGTTTGCGTGGTGCTCCAGCTCGGTGGTGACGATGACGTCGCCGGGTCCGACAGCATGCTTGAACCGGTTGTCGCCCAGCACGTAGGCGACCAGGTTTATCGCCTCGGTCGCGTTCTTGGTGAACACCAACTCGTCCGGGTCGGCGCCGACGAAGGCCGCGATCTCTGCGCGACCCTGTTCATACGCGTCGGTGGACTCCTCCATCAGCTGGTGCGCACCCCGATGCACCGCGCCGTTGGACGTGGTCAGGAAGTCGCGCTCGGCGTCGAGCACCTGAAGCGGGCGCTGCGACGTCGCACCGGAATCCAGGTACGCCAGCTGTTTTCCGCCGCGCATCACCCGTTTCAGGATCGGGAAGTCCGCCCGGATCCTGGTGAGATCCAACGCTTGCGCCGACGCGGTCATGTCAGGCTCCGACAGCTTGGGTGAAGCGCTCGTATCCGTGTGCGTCGAGCTCGTCGGCCAGCTCCGGGCCGCCGGACTCTACGATGCGGCCACCGACGAAGACGTGGACGAACTGCGGCTGGATGTAGCGAAGGATGCGGGTGTAGTGCGTGATCAGCAGCAGACCGCCGTGCGCCTCCTCGGCGTAGTGGTTCACCCCTTCGCTGACTACCCGCAGCGCATCGACGTCAAGGCCGGAGTCGGTCTCGTCCAGGATCGCGATCTTCGGCTTGAGCAGTTCGAGCTGAAGGATCTCGTGCCGCTTCTTCTCGCCGCCGGAAAAGCCTTCGTTGACACCGCGTTCCGAGAACGACGGGTCGATATCAAGACCCGTCATCGCGCCCTTGACCTCTTTCACCCAGTGCCTCAGCTTGGGCGCCTCGCCGCGGACGGCGGTGGCGGCGGTGCGAAGGAAGTTCGACATCGACACCCCTGGCACCTCGACGGGGTACTGCATCGCCAGGAACAGTCCGGCACGGGCGCGTTCATCGATGCTCATCGCGAGCACGTCCTGCCCGTCCAATGTGATCGAGCCCGACGTCACCGTGTACTTCGGATGGCCCGCAACCGCATACGACAGCGTTGACTTTCCGGACCCGTTCGGGCCCATCAGGGCGTGGGTCTCCCCCGAGTTCACGGTGAGGTTGACGCCCTTCAGGATCGGGATGTCGGTGCCGTCTTCAGCGGAGACGACGCTGACGTGTAGGTCCTTGATTTCCAGTGTGGTCATTATCCAGTGATTCCTTCGGTCAGTTCAAGTTCGTGCTCGATTGCCTCGGTCAGGCGTTCGCGCACTGCGGGTACGGAGATCTTCTGAATGATCTCGCCGAAGAAGCCGCGCACGACCAGCCTGCGCGCCTGGTGTTCCGGAATACCGCGGGCCCGCAGATAGAACAGCTGTTCGTCGTCGAAACGTCCGGTGGCACTGGCGTGCCCGGCGCCGACGATCTCACCCGTCTCGATCTCCAGGTTCGGCACCGAGTCGGCACGCGCGCCATCGGTGAGCACCAGATTGCGGTTCGTCTCGAACGTGTCGGTCCCTGCCGCCTCGGCCCGGATCAGTACGTCGCCGATCCACACCGTGTGGGTGTCGGGTCTGTCGGAGTCCGGATCACCTTGCAGCGCACCCTTGTACGTGACGTGCGAGCGGCAGTTCGGCTGGGCATGGTCGACCAGCAGCCGCGACTCGAAGTGCTGGCCGTCGTCGGCGAAGTACAGGCCGAGCAACTCGATGTCGCCGCCGGGCGCGCAGAAGCGGGCGCGCGCAGTCAGCCGTACCAGATTCCCACCGAGGGTGACCGCGGCGTGGCGCAGCACGGCGTCCTTTCCGAGCGTCGCGTGGTGCATGCTGACGTGCACGGCATCGTCGGCCCAGTCCGCGATCGACACCACCTTCAGCGTCGCGCCGTCGCCGACGACGAATTCGATGTTGTCGGCATAGGTTCCGCTGCCGCGCTGGTCGATGACGACGACAGCCTCCGCGAGTTCGGCAACCCGAATCTGCAAATGGCCGTAAGCCGTCGCACCCTCGCCGGGTCCGGTGATCACGATGTCGATCGACTCCCCAACCTGGGTGTCCTTACCGACGGTGACGATCGTCGCGCTGTTGAACGACGAGAACGCCTGTGCGGCAATCCGGTCGGCGGGCGCCCCACCCTCACCGAGCCGCTCGTCGCCGCGACGCACGGTTTCCACCGTCACACCGGGGCGTTCGGTCACCTCGATGCCTGCGCTGCCGGTCGCGGGAGCCGAGCCGTCATGCAGGCCGCGCAGCCGCCGCAAGGGGGTGAACCGCCAGAGTTCGTCGCGGCCGTGTGGCACCTCGAAGGCATCGACGTCAAAGGAGGTGAACAGCTCGCCCTTGTTGGTGCTCTCGACGGCTGTCGTCAGGTTCTGAGTCACTAGCCGACAGCGCCTTCCATCTGCAGCTCGATCAGTCGGTTGAGCTCCAGCGCATACTCCATCGGCAGTTCCTTGGCGATCGGCTCGACGAAGCCGCGCACGACCATCGCCATCGCCTCGTCCTCGGTCAGGCCGCGGCTCATCAGATAGAACAGCTGATCCTCGCTGACCTTCGACACTGTCGCCTCGTGGCCCATCGTCACGTCGTCCTCGCGGATGTCGACGTACGGGTAGGTGTCGGACCGGCTGATCGTATCGACAAGCAGCGCATCGCATTTCACGCTCGACCGCGATCCGTGCGCACCCTTGTTGACCTGAACAAGGCCGCGGTAGGACGTCCGGCCGCCGCCGCGGGCCACCGACTTGGACACGATGTTGCTCGACGTATTCGGCGCCAGGTGAAGCATCTTCGCGCCGGTGTCCTGATGCTGACCCTCGCCTGCGAACGCCACGGACAGCACCTCGCCCTTGGCGTGCTCGCCGGTCATCCACACGGCGGGGTACTTCATCGTGACCTTCGAGCCGATGTTGCCGTCGACCCACTCCATGGTGGCGCCTGCCTCCGCACGGGCGCGCTTGGTGACGAGGTTGTAGACGTTGTTCGACCAGTTCTGGATGGTCGTGTAACGGCAACGGCCACCGGGCTTCACGATGATCTCGACGACCGCCGAGTGCAGCGAGTCGCTCTTGTAGATCGGCGCGGTACAACCCTCGACGTAGTGCACGTAGGCGCCCTCGTCGACGATGATCAGCGTCCGCTCGAACTGGCCCATGTTCTCGGTGTTGATCCGGAAGTAGGCCTGCAGCGGGATGTCGACGTGCACACCCGGCGGCACGTAGATGAACGAACCACCCGACCACACAGCGGTATTCAGCGCGGAGAACTTGTTGTCCCCGGCCGGGATCACCGTGCCGAAGTACTGCTTGAAGATGTCCTCGTGTTCCTTCAGCGCGGTGTCGGTGTCGAGGAAGATGACGCCAAGCGCCTCCAGATCCTCGCGGATCTGGTGGTAGACCACCTCGGACTCATATTGCGCTGCGACGCCCGACACCAGGCGCTGCTTCTCGGCCTCGGGGATGCCCAGCCTGTCGTAGGTGTTACGGATGTCCGCCGGCAGGTCGTCCCACGTCGCGGCCTGCTTCTCCGTCGAGCGCACGAAGTACTTGATGTTGTCGAAGTCGATGCCCTCCAGGTTGGAACCCCAGTTCGGCATCGGCTTCTTGTTGAATGTGCGCAGCGCGCGCAGCCGGCTCTCGAGCATCCACTCCGGCTCGTTCTTCTTGCCCGAGATGTCACGCACTACCGCTTCGGACAGCCCGCGCTGTGCGCTGGCGCCCGCCTCGTCGGAGTCCACCCAGCCGTAGCCGTACCGGCTCAGCGAGGCGATGGCCTCATCCTGGCTGAGCGGTTCGCCCACCTTGTGGATCTCGGGGGTGGTCGTCATGTCGACGCTCCTTGCTTGCACTCGGTTGTTTCAGGTGTCAGCGGGACGTGGGTGGTGCATGCGCAGTCGCCGTTGACGATCGTCGCCAGCCGCTGCACGTGGGTGCCGAGGATCTCGGCGAACGCCTCCCGCTCGGTCTCACATAGTTCGGGGAACTCCTCCGCGACGTGCGACACCGGGCAGTGGTGCTGGCACAGCTGGATGCCGTGGATCGGCCCGCTCACCGGTGTAGTGGTCGTCGCGTAGCCAGCCTTTGTCAGCGCGGTCGCAACCCTATCCGCCTTAGCTTCAACGTCGCTCGGCCCTTCGCTTACTCCCGAAAGGATGCTGTCGATACGGCTTCTCGCGAAGGTGCGGACGGCGTCGTCGCCGCCGATCTCCCGCAGCTGGCGCATCGCGGCAACCGCAAGGTCGTCGTACGTGTGCTCCAGCTTGGCCCGGCCTGCGGCCGTGAGCCGGTACCGCTTGGCGGGCCGTCCCCGGCCGTTGTGCTGCCATGCCGCGGCGGCGCTGGATTGTGCATCGCCGACGTCCATCAGCGCGTCCAGGTGTCTGCGCACGCCTGCGGCGGAGATGCCGAGCCGATCGCCGATCTCGCCCGCTGTGATCGGTCCGGACTCCAGCAAGAGCTGGACGATCGCGCCACGGGTGTGGCGGTCGCTCACGTCCGGACGGAATTTCACAACACTATTGTGACGGAATTCCAAAACTCGGTAAAGCAAGGGTGCCCTTAGCGTGACGGGCACCATACGGATGACGGCTACGCTGCTGGGGTGGCGCTCCGCCTACGGTCCCTCAGCACGTCGATTGCCGGTTGGCATGGCGACGAGCGGGCCGTCGGCTCCCCGCTGAACGACGCCGAGCTCATCGCACTGCGGCGGACACGGTTGTTCGGCGCCACCGGCACGGTGTTGATGACCATCGGCGCGCTGGGCGTCGGAGCGCGCCCGGTGGTGCAGGACCCGACATTCGGGGTGCGGTTGCTGAATCTGCCGTCACGCATCCAGACGGTATCGCTGACGATGACCACCACCGGCGCGGTGATGATGGCGCTGGCGTGGCTGATGCTCGGCCGGTTCGTGCTGGGTGACCGTCGCATGACACGCAGCCAGCTCGACCGCACGCTTTTGCTGTGGGTGTTGCCACTGCTCATCGCGCCGCCGATGTACAGCAGGGACGTCTACTCGTATCTGGCGCAGAGCGAGATCGCGCTGCAGGGCCTCAACCCGTATCGCGTCGGTCCTGCGCCGGGTCTCGGCCTCGACCACGTGTTCACGTTGTCGGTGCCGAACATGTGGCGCGACACCCCGGCACCGTACGGCCCGTTGTTCCTGTGGATCGGCCAGGGCATCTCGGCGCTGACGGGCGAGAACATCGTCGCAGCGGTTTTGTGCCATCGGCTGGTGGTGCTGCTCGGCGTCGGCCTCATCGTCTGGGCGGTGCCGCGGCTGGCCCGCCGCTGCGGAGTCGCCGAAGTGAGTGCACTGTGGCTCGGCGCGGCGAACCCGCTGCTGATCATGCATTTGGTCGCAGGCATCCACAACGAGGCGCTGATGCTCGGGCTGATGCTGGCGGGCACCGAGTTCGCCCTGCGCGGCGTCGACGCCGCAGGCCCACTCCTCCCGAGACCACTGGCGTGGCCACACTGCCGCGATGAATGGGCACGATGGCTGCCACTGGCGAATCTCGTCCTCGGCATCGTGTTGATCACGATGTCCTCGCAGGTCAAACTGCCGTCTCTGCTTGCGCTCGGCTTCGTGGCGATGGCGCTGGCGTGCCGCTGGGGCGGCACATTCAAGGCGTTCGTGATCGCAGGCGGGTCGCTGAGTGCAGTGTCGTTGGCGGTGATGGCGCTCATCGGCTGGGCCAGCGGTCTCGGATTCGGCTGGCTCTACACGCTGGGCACCGCCAACGTCGTCCGCAGCTGGATGTCGCTGCCCACGTTGTTGGCGCTGGGGACCGGCCAGGTCGGCATTTTGCTCGGGTTGGGCGATCACACGACGGCCGTGCTCGGCCTGACCCGTGCGATTGGTGTGCTCACCATCGCGATCATCGTGACCTTCCTTCTGCTCGCGGTTCTGCGTGGCCGGTTGCATCCGGTGGGCGGGCTCGGTGTCGCGCTCGGCATGACTGTGCTGCTCTTCCCTGTGGTCCAGCCGTGGTACGTGCTGTGGGCAGTGATCCCGCTCGCGGCGTGGGCCACCCTGCCGCAGTTCCGCACCACGACGATCGTCGTCACGCTCGTGGTCGGCATCTTCGGCCCGACCGCCAACGGAGACCGGTTCACGCTGTTCCAGATCCTGCTCGCGGTCGTGGCCAGCACGATGATCGTGCTCATCCTCATCGGCCTGACCTACTACCGCCTCCCGTGGCGCAAGCTGCCCGACGCCGGTGTGCCGCAGGCCAAAGCGCCTCCGATCGTCGAACCGTCGATACCGGCTCCGCAGCCTGCGCCGCAGCCTGCCAAGCCTGGCGCTTACGCTGAATCCCCGTGACCTCCTCCGACTCTGGTGCCGTCGGCTCACGCGAGCGTTCGTCGGCCGTGCCCGTGCGTCTGCGCGGGGTCAGCAAGCGGTACGGGTCGACGACGGCCGTGTCAGAACTCGACCTCGACGTCCACGAGGCGGAAGTGCTCGCGCTGCTTGGCCCCAACGGCGCTGGCAAGACCACCACGGTGGAGATGTGCGAGGGATTCATCAAGCCCGACGCGGGCAGCATCGAGATCCTCGGATTGGACCCCGTCGCCGACAACGCCCGCGTGCGTGAGCGCATCGGGGTGATGCTGCAGGGCGGCGGCGGATATCCCGCGGCGCGGGCCGGCGAGATGCTGAATCTCGTTGCGGCGTATACCGCCAATCCGCTCGATCCGCAGTGGCTGATGGAAACGCTCGGCCTGACCGAAGCGGCACGCACGACCTACCGGCGGCTGTCCGGCGGGCAGCAGCAGCGGCTGGCGCTGGCGTGTGCGGTGGTCGGTCGCCCGGAGTTGGTGTTTCTCGACGAGCCCACCGCGGGCATGGACGCGCACGCGCGAATCGTCGTGTGGGAGTTGATCAATGGGCTGCGCCGCGACGGCGTCACGGTGGTGCTGACCACCCATCAGCTAACCGAGGCCGAGGAGCTGGCCGATCGAATCGTGATCATCGACCACGGCGTCGCGGTGGCCACCGGCACGCCGGCCGAGCTGATGCGCAGCGGCGCCGAAAACCAACTGCGGTTCCGCGCGCCGCGGATGCTCGACCTCGCGCTGCTGGTGTCGGCGCTGCCCGAGAGCTATAAGGCGACCGAGACCGCGCCGGGTGAGTATCTGGTCGAGGGCCACATCGACCCTCAGGTGCTGGCCACCGTAACAGCGTGGTGCGCGCGACTGGATGTGCTGGCCACCGACATGCGGGTCGAGCAGCGCAGCCTGGAGGACGTCTTCCTCGATCTGACAGGGCGGAAGCTGCGGTCATGACCAATCTTTTTGCACCAGGGACATTTTCGCCGGATCCCCGGCCCGCGACGGTCCAGAAGATGCTGGCGGCGCAGTTCGGGCTGGAGCTCAAGCTGCTGCTGCGCAACGGTGAGCAGTTGCTGCTCACCATGTTCATCCCGATCACGCTGCTGGTCGGCCTGACGCTGCTGCCGCTTGGCTCGTTCGGGCCGAACCGCGCTGCCACGTTCGTGCCCGCGATCATGGCGCTCGCGGTGATCTCGACGGCGTTCACAGGGCAGGCCATCGCGGTGGCGTTCGACCGTCGTTACGGTGCGCTGAAACGGCTCGGCGCGACCGCGCTGCCGGTGTGGGGCATCATCGCGGGCAAGTCGCTGGCTGTCGTCACGGTGGTGTTCCTGCAGTCGATCCTGTTGGGCGCCATCGGTTTTGCGCTGGGCTGGCGGCCCAACATACTCGGGCTGCTCCTCGGGGCGGTGATCATCGCACTCGGCACCGCCGGCTTTGCCGCGCTGGGTCTGCTGCTCGGCGGCACGCTGCGCGCCGAGATCGTGCTGGCGGTCGCCAATCTGCTGTGGTTCGTCTTCGCCGGGCTCGGCGCGCTGACGCTCGAGGGTGGGATGGTGCCGCACGGCGTGCAATGGGTGGCCCGCCTCACGCCTTCGGGTGCGTTGACCGAGGCACTGACACAGGCGATGACGCTGTCCGTCGACTGGTTCGGGGTCGCGGTGCTCGCGGCGTGGGGCGCGGTCGCTGCGCTATGCGCGCTGCGCTGGTTCCGCTTCACCTGATGCCGCAAGGGCTGCCGCCACGTCAGCGACAGCCCCGAGGAAGCGTTCGCGTTCGTCCGAACGCGGCGCGACGATGCGCAGGGCGTCGGGGTTCGCGCCGTGCGCCGCGCCGAGCACTCGCACGCCGATGCCGTGATTCCGGAAGATCTCGGCGACGTCTTCCGCGCGTTGACAAAACGCATACTGGAAATGGACGTTCGCATTGCGATGAGGCCGCAGTCCCGGAATTCCCGACAAGACGTCGGCCAGCCAAGCGCTGTCGCTCTGCATCCGCGATCGGGAGTGCGCCGCCCACCGGAAGTCCCGCACCGCCGCGCATGCGACGTGGACATCGACGCCGGAAAGGCCCCAGTTCTCCTGCAGGCCGAACAGCCGCTTGAGCTGTTCGTGGTCAGCGCACCAGGCCATTCCCGCTCGTGTCGCCGCAATACCGTAGAACTTCGATGTCGACTGCAGCACAACCAGATTCGGAATGTCACAACCAAGCGTGGACCAGCCGACCGGATGAGATGTGAAGTCGATGTACGACTCGTCGACGACGAGCGTCGCGGCGGGATGAGCATCGGCCACCGCTATCAGCTCCCGTGGGTTGAGCAACGTTCCTGTCGGATTGTGTGGATTGGAGACGATGACCAGTGGACCTGCGCCGAGCGCCGCGTCGACCTGCTCGACGGTGGGAATCTGTTCGCCCGACACAGTGAATCCGCGCCCGGGAAACGCCTTGAGGTAATCGGTGTACGCGGGTAGCGGGACCTGGACATCGGCATGGTCGAGTTCGCGGCCCATCGCCCAGATGAACTCGCTTGCTCCTCGGCCTGCGATCATCGCGCCGCCATTCACACCGGTCGCCCAGCGGTAGACCTCAACGAGTCGCTCGGCGGCGTCGTACGGGTGGAGCAGGATATCGGCGGGGGGTATCGAGTGCAGCGCCTCAACCGCGGCGGGCGCAGGCCCATAGCGGTTGACGCACGTGCTCAAGTCCATGTCGACGCCCCGGCGGGGGTCTCCACCCTGGGCGCCGAAACCGGCCTCGGATGGCCGCCGTTGTGCGGCAAGCTTGGCTTGTCGCACACGCCGCATCTCGATTGCCCGATAGGGCAACGAATATCGCTGTGAGGCAGGAAAAAATGGCATGTTGTCCCCCCGGATGATCGAGTCCCGAATCGATTCAATTCAAAGCTAGGTCGCGCCACCGACCGGGAACAGCGTGATGGACTACTCATTTCACGCGAGCAACTACTCCAATCCGTTAGCTTCGCTACGTGTTCGCCGGTTCAGCTGACGACTTCAGCTGCGGCAGCAGGTATTCCAGCTGCCCCACTTCCTCGATGTTGTGCTTCACCCAGGCCCGCAGCATCTCATCGGAAAACCGCCGACAAATCACCCCGTTGATCGGCGCGAGCAAGCCGGAGCGCGCCCCGATGTCCATCACCGACACGTAGTGCGTGGCGTCAGTGCCCGCGGACCAAGTGTGCTCGAGCTGAAAGATCACCACCCCGGCCAATCGCTGCACCAGCCGGATGCCCGTCTCATCGAGCTTCTCTACTCGATCGACGACGTCGACCTTGAATTCCGGCCGCGCGCCGAACGCTTCCACGATTCGGAACCGTGCGCCTTCTGCGGCACCACCGCCAGGCGCCGGACTGGCGAGTTCCCAGTGGATGTGGTCGATGCGTCGGCGGCACGCACGAGCAAGCCGGTGTTGTACCGGCGATGGGCCGACCGCGCGAGCCTGCTTCGCGGCACATTGCTTGGCATCGCGACCGCGGCTATCCCCCATGAGGACACGGGCAGCTACCGCACCGACATGCTGGCCATCCTCCGGGGTTGGGCCGCGCTGTTCACCGGACCCGAAGCCCCCGTGCTGCGGGCGGCCATCGCGGCGGCAGCACATGATCCGGAGCTGAGGGCGGCGTTGCAGAACGACGTCATCGGCTGGCGCAACGTCGACGAGGTGCTCGTGCCGTTCGTCTCGCCGAGGACCTGACCGCTACTACGTGCTGTAGTTGCCGTCCTCTACCATCGAGGCCGTGCCCGTCGGACGACTCTTCCTACGGCTGGTCGACCTGCTGCCCATGCCGAGCCTGCGGGTTCAGCGCGGCATCGCCGCGGCCGTCATCCTCACCCAGGGCGGTATCGCCGTCACCGGCGCGATCGTCCGGGTCACCGCGTCCGGGCTGGGCTGCCCGACCTGGCCGCAGTGTTTCCCCGGCAGCTTCACCCCGGTCCCGCACGCCGAGGTTGCCGTCATCCACCAGATCGTCGAGTTCGGCAACCGGATGATCACCTTCCTGGTGGTGCTGACCGCAGCGCTGGCGGTCCTCGCTGTCACGCGTGCCCGCCGTCGCCGCGAAGTGCTGATCTACGCATGGCTGATGCCTGCGTCGACGGTCGTGCAGGCCGTGATCGGTGGCATCACCGTGCTCACCGGTCTGTTGTGGTGGACGGTCGCCATCCACCTGCTGGCCTCGATGACCATGGTGTGGCTGGCGGTGCTCTTGTACGTCAAGATCGGCGAGCCCGACCTCGGCGTCTCGACCCCCGTGGTGCCAAAGCCCTTGCGGCAGTTGACCGCTCTGACAGCAGTCGTGCTCGCTTTGCAACTCGTGAGCGGCACGCTGGTGACCGGCGCTGGACCGCACGCGGGCGACAAGAGCATCACCCAACCGGTGCCCAGGCTGCAGATCGAGATCACCACGCTGGTTCACATGCACGCGTCGCTGCTCATCGCCTACCTGGCGCTGGTGGTCGGCCTCGGCTTCGGGCTGTTGGCGGTCCACGCGCCACGCTCCGTCATGCTCCGATTGGGCGTGCTGCTGGCGCTCGTTGTCGCACAGGGTCTCGTCGGCACCGTGCAGTTCTTCACGGGTGTGCCCGCCGCGCTGGTCGCCGTCCACGTGCTCGGGGCGGCCGCCTGTACCGCCGCCACCGCGGCGCTATGGGCGTCGATGCGACAGCGGACCGAGCCCCAGCCGCTCAAGGGCTGATTCGACGCCCAGCGCGAACAGCCGCTGCTGGCGGGTCCTGGCGGTCGTGTCCAGTTGCCGCCAGCCCAGCGACGGTTCCACCAGTTCCAGCTCCAGAACATGGGGGTCGCGCCGGTCTCCGATCACGTCGACGCGCGCGTACAACAGCTCGCTCACGTCCATGCCCAGGTGGGCGGCCGCGGCAGCCAGCGCGGCGTGGCCGATGTCCCACAGCTCGAAGTCGGGATCGGCAGGGGTGAGGGTCTCCTCCGCGTAGGTGCCCGACTCGTCGAACACCGGCGCCTGTCCCGGCGGCGGGAGGATCGGGCCCTTGGTGAATGCGTGCGACTGGCCGCCGCCGACGAAAACCAGCGCCGTCTCGCCGCCCTTGATCCGCGGGTCGTAGGGCTGCACCAGCACGGTGCGGCCCTCGGCCTGCAGCGCAGCAGCGTGCCGGGTGGCCGCGTGGGGGTCGGTAAATCGTTGCGCCCCAACCGAACCTGCGCCGACGGCTGGCTTCACCACCACCTCGCCACGGGGCGGCCGAACTGGCTCACCGGGGGCGAAGAACAAGCTCGGCACCGTCGGGACGCCGGCATCGGCGAGGTCGGCGAGATAGCGCTTGTCGCTGTTCCACGCCACCACCCCGGGTGCGTTGAGCAGATTGCGCACCCGGGCCGTCCACGCCAGGAACTCGTCGAGCCGGTCGATGTAGTCCCACGCCGCGCGCAGGATCACCAGATCGGCGTCCAGGGTCTTCGGGTCATCCCAGGACAGCCAGCCGGCCTGCAGCCCGCGTTGGCGCAGCGCCCCGACCAGGCCATCGTCGTCGCCGTCGCCGTCTGGCAGTGCCGGACAACCGGCCAACACGATGCGAGGATGGAATATGTCGGGCCGCGCGAGTTTCACCTTGGCAGGATAGTCATCATGAAGGCCATTGAAGTCGCCGAGACCGGCGGACCAGAAGTCCTGACCTACGTCGACAAAGAGCTGCCCTCCCCCGGCCCCGGGGAAGTACTGATCAAGGCGGACGCCATCGGCGTGAACTTCCTTGACACCTACTTCCGGTCCGGACAGTATCCGCGGGAGGTGCCGTTCGTCCTCGGCGCCGAGGTCTGCGGCACCGTCGAGGCGGTCGGCGAGGACGTCGCGGCGCTGCAGGTCGGAGATCGGGTCGTCACCGCCCAGGCCGCGGGGGCCTACGCCGAACACTGCGTCGCCCCAGCCGATTTCTGCGCCTACGTGCCCGAAGGCGTCAGCCCCGATGTGGCCGCCGCGTCCCTGCTCAAAGGCATGACCGCGCACTACCTGATCAAGTCGACGTACCCGGTGCAGCAGGGCGATGCCGTACTGGTACATGCAGGCGCGGGCGGCGTGGGCCTCATCCTCACGCAATGGGCCACCAGCCTCGCAGTCCGCGTGATCACCACCGTGTCGACACCGGAGAAGGCCGAGTTGTCACGCAAGGCAGGCGCCGTCGAGGTGCTCGACTACCCGGAAGACGCCGAGGAGTTCGGCGGCAAGATCAAGGAACTCACCGACGGCGGTGTCGCCGCGGTGTACGACGGCGTCGGCGCGGCCACGTTCGATGCCAGCCTCGCCAGTTGCGCGATCCGCGGCACGGTCGCACTGTTCGGCGCGTCCAGCGGGCCGGTCCCGCCGTTCGATCCGCAGCGGCTCAATGCGGCCGGTTCGCTGTTCCTGACCCGGCCCACGCTTGCCCACCACACTCGCACAGCCGACGAGTTCGCTTGGCGTGCAGGAGAACTGCTCAACGCGATCGCTGCTGGCACCATCACCGTCACGGTCAGCGAGCGCTACCGCCTCGAAGACGCCGAGCAGGCCCACCGCGACCTGCAGGGCCGCAAGACCGTCGGCTCGATCGTGTTGGTGCCCTAGACCTAGACCTAGACCGGCTGGGCCTCCGGAAAGGTCCATGACCCGTCGAGGATCTCCTGCCGCGGCCGGTACAGCCGCACCAGGTAGTTCCACCCCGGCGTGATGGGCAGGCAATTGGCAAGGGATCCGTCGCATCCACCGAACTGGATCCCGACCGATCCGTCGGCAGATCGCTGCGCGGTGATGTTGTTGAGTGAATACGCGTTCTGCGGGTTGGCGGTGAAGAAGCCGTCCTCGTTGTACACGGTCACCGACCAGAAGCCGTCGACCGGCACCTCCCCGACCGTCAGCCGGTGCACGGTTGTGCCGTCATTTCGCGCGGGGTTCGCCGACAGGTAAAGGGCATCCTTCTCGGGGTTGCCGCCCCATGCCGACGCGGAACAGATGAGGTGACGCACAGGGTCGGTATCCTGCCGGGTGCCGAACGCCCGTTTGGTGTCGGGCAAAGTGCGGGCCAGCGCAAGCAGTGCGTCGCGAACCGCCTTCTGGCTCACCGGATCCCATTCGGGCACCTCGAAGCTGCCGCCGCCGTCCCGCTGGACCGTTAATCCGTCCTGCAGCGCACGTACCGCGTCCAAGTCAGCGGGGTTGTTGGGATCGACCAGGGTGCGCACTGCTGCCATGACGTATCGGGTGCCGATCTCGTCACGGGTGAGCGTCTGCGCACCGGTCGCATAGCTGACACCAGGCACGTAGTGGTCCTCGGTGATGATCTGCAGGGACATGAACCGTCCGCCCGCGTCGGGCATGGTGATGGTCACGCTCCCCGCGTCGAGGTCGAACACACCAGCCGAGTAGAGAGTGTCGCGGTTTTGCCGGATCACCAGTTGGTTGTCGATCGGGCTCAGTTCGCGAATGTGGTGGAACGCGCCGAAGCCCCCGTCCTTGACGAGGTTGCCGAAATACAGGTCGCTCTCGGCGCGGATGAAGTTATCTGGAGACACCTGGATCGGCATGTCCGAACGCTACTTTCGGCACGCGTCGAATGTAACGCCATGGCGAGAAATCAGGCGAAATCGCGCCACCACGCTACACACGGTGGACGAGGAAGGCGGCTCAGGCTGTAAACAGAGTCGGCAGCGCCAAGGCCGAATCCACCGCGAGCGCACAGAAGACCACGGCGAGGTAATTGTTGGACTGAAGGAACAGTCGCAGCGGCTTCACCGGCTCACCGCGACGCACCCCTGCGTACAGCTGATGGGCCATCACCAGGAACCAGGCGCCAGCGAGTATCGCCACCGACGCGTACAGCCAGCCCGTCGCCAGCGCCAGCGCCAGCGTCGAGATCACCGTGAGCCAGGTGTACACCAGGATCTGCTTGGTCACCTGCCGCTCGGTGGCAACGGCTGGCAGCATCGGCACGCCGGCCGCCTGGTAGTCCTCCTTGTAGCGCATGGCCAGTGCCCAGGTGTGCGGCGGCGTCCAGAAGAAGATGATCGCGAACATCACCAGTGCGGGCCACTGGATGGTGCCGGTCACCGCGGACCAGCCGATCATCACCGGCATGCACCCGGCCGCCCCGCCCCACACCACGTTCTGAGATGTCCGGCGCTTGAGCAGCAGCGTGTAGACCAGCACATAGAACGCGATGGTGGCGCCGGCCAGGTGCGCGGACAGCATGTTCGTCGTCCACCACAGCCAGAAGAACGAGGCGACCGACAACGCCAGCCCGAACACCAGCGCATGGCTGCGCGGCACAATGGCCCTGGCCAACGGCCGACGGGCGGTCCGCTTCATCACCTTGTCGATGTCCGCGTCGGCCACGCAATTCAGTGTGTTGGCGCCCGCGGCCGCCAGCAGGCCGCCGACCAAGGTGTTCAGGATGAGCAGCGGATCGACGGTGCCGCGGTGGGCAAGCAGCATGGCCGGAATCGTGGTGACGAGCAGCAGCTCGATCACCCGTGGCTTGGTCAGTGACAGGTAGCCGAGGAGCTTGGTGCGGATCCGGTTCGGCGCCCCATCGACAAGGCTGCCTTCGCGAATGCTCACGCAAATACTCCTCAGGGTCGCCGCAGCAAGCGGCTTCTACTACAGGCGATGGTAGACCGCATGTAAACGGCGTCCTAATCGTCCCCCACGCACCTGCGGTGGTCCAGGTTCGCGCACTAGGGTGGACAAAGCGGATTGCGAAGCCGGGCCGATTTAAGGAGTTCGCCACGTGACCACACTCGACGAGATCTCTGCCCTCACCCGCCCCAACCACCCCGATGACTGGACCGAACTGGACTCGGCCGCGGTAGATACTGTGCGGGTGCTCGCGGCGGACGCGGTGCAGAAGGTGGGCAACGGGCACCCCGGCACGGCGATGAGCCTGGCGCCCCTCGCGTACACGCTGTTTCAGCGGCAGATGCGCCACGACCCCGGTGACGAGCACTGGCTGGGCCGCGACCGGTTCGTGCTGTCCTGCGGGCACTCCAGCCTCACGCTGTACATCCAGCTGTACCTCGGCGGGTTCGGGCTCGAGCTCTCCGACATCGAGTCGCTGCGGACATGGAAGTCCAAGACGCCGGGCCATCCGGAGTTCCGCCACACGAAGGGCGTGGAGATCACCACCGGCCCGCTCGGCCAGGGCCTGGCGTCCGCGGTCGGCATGGCGATGGCGTCGCGCTACGAGCGCGGCCTGTTCGACCCCGACGCCGCGCCGGGCACCAGCCCGTTCGACCACTACATCTACGTGATCGCCTCCGACGGCGATATGGAGGAGGGCGTCACCAGCGAGGCGTCATCGCTGGCAGGCACCCAGCAGCTCGGCAACCTGATCGTCTTCTACGACCACAACCAGATCTCCATCGAGGACGACACCGACATCGCGTTGTCGGAGGACACGCCGGCCCGCTACCGCGCGTACGGGTGGCATGTGCAGGAGGTCGAGGGCGGCGAGAACGTCGTCGGCATCGAGGAGGCCATCGCCGAAGCCAAGCGCGTCACCGACAAGCCGTCGTTCATCTCGGTCCGCACGATCATCGGCTACCCCGCGCCGAAGCTGATGAACACCGGCAAGGCGCACGGCGCCGCACTCGGTGACGAGGAGGTCGCCGCCGTCAAGAAGATCCTCGATTTCGACCCCGACAAGACGTTCGAGGTGCGCGACGAGGTCATCGAGCACACTCGTAGGCTGGTCGCCCGCGGTAAGGAAGCCCACGAGAAGTGGCAGAGCGAGTTCGACGCGTGGGCGCAGCGTGAGCCCGAGCGCAAGGCGCTGCTGGACCGACTTACCGAGCAGAAGCTCCCTGACGGCTGGGACGCCGACCTGACCCACTGGGAGCCGGGTTCCAAGCCGTTGGCCACCCGCGCGGCGTTCGGTCAGGTGCTCAACGACGTCGCACCGAAACTGCCCGAATTGTGGGGTGGCTCAGCGGATCTCGCTGGCAGCAACAACACCACCATCAAGGGCGTGAAGTCGTTCGGCCCTGCTTCGATCTCCACCAAGGAGTTCACCGCGGATCCGTATGGCCGGGTGCTGCACTTCGGCGTCCGCGAACACGCGATGGGCTCGATCCTGTCCGGCATCGTGCTGCACGGGCCGACGCGCGCCTTCGGAGGCACCTTCCTGCAGTTCTCGGATTACATGCGCCCGGCCGTGCGGTTGGCGTCTTTGATGAACATCGACACCATCTACATCTGGACGCACGACTCGATCGGGTTGGGCGAGGACGGGCCGACCCACCAGCCGATCGAGCACCTGGCGGCGCTGCGGGCCATTCCCAACCTTTCGGTGGTGCGGCCGGGCGACGCCAACGAGACCGCCTACGCGTGGCGCACCATTCTGGCGCGCGGCGCCAGCAGTGGCCCGACCGGTTTCATCCTCACCCGACAGGGCCTCCCTGTGCTCGAGGGCACCAGCGCCGAAGGGGTGGCACGGGGCGGCTATGTGCTGGGTGGCACGCCCGACGGGCATCCTGACGTGTTGCTGATCGGCACCGGGTCGGAGCTGCAGCTGGCCGTGGCCGCGCAGAAGATATTGGCGGACAAGGGAATCACCGCGACGGTGGTGTCGATGCCATGCGTCGAGTGGTTCGAATCCCAGCCGGCGGAGTACCGCGACAGTGTGCTCCCACCGGCGGTGTCAGCGCGCGTGGCCGTCGAGGCTGCGGTCGCGCAGAGTTGGTACAAGCTGGTCGGCGACACCGGCGAGATCGTATCGATCGAGCACTACGGCGAATCCGCCGACGACAAGACGTTGTTCCGCGAGTTCGGTTTCACCCCCGAAGCTGTGGTGGCCGCCGCGGAGCGATCACTCGACAACTAGTTTCGAAAGGCGAACTGATGGCTCAGAATCCCAACCTTGCGGCCCTATCCGCGGCGGGTGTCTCGATATGGTTGGACGACCTCTCCCGCGACCGACTGCAGACCGGCAACCTGCAGGAGCTGATCGACACCAAGAGCGTGGTCGGTGTCACCACCAACCCATCGATCTTCCAGGCGGCCCTGTCCAAGGGCACCGCCTATGACGAGCAAGTCAAGGAACTCGCCGAGCGCAGCGCCGATGTCGACGCGACCATTCGCACCGTCACCACCGACGACGTCCGCAACGCCTGCGACGTGTTGGCCAAGCGGTACGAGCAGTCCAACGGTGTCGACGGCCGTGTGTCGATCGAGGTGGATCCGCGACTGGCGCACGACACCGACAAGACGATCCTGCAGGCGATCGAGCTGTGGAAGATCGTCGACCGGCCGAACCTGCTGATC
>Ga0207693_10000567_pt1 | contig 33267 bp, 30 predicted proteins | sample LARL81metaG_FD_184347 | JGI IMG/M metagenome (GOLD analysis project Ga0207693, IMG submission 184347) | Corn, switchgrass and miscanthus rhizosphere microbial communities from Kellogg Biological Station, Michigan, USA - LAR L8-1 metaG... | ecosystem: Host-associated > Plants > Roots >... | reverse complement strand
GTAGACGATGCGCTTGGACCGGTGCAGCGGTGCCGCCGGCGCTTCGGACTCGGTGGCGAGCGCGGCCGGCAGCTTGCGGTAGACGAGCGCCGAGGCGACACCGATCAGCGCGTAGAGCACGAACATCGACTTGATCGCCGTTTGCATCGAGGTGCCGAAAGCGGCCGCCAGCCATTCGGGGACGCCGGCAAACAGCGCACCGGCGGCTCCGACCAGCGCGCCGGCGAGGCTGTAGCGCGCGAACACCGCTGTCCGCTGCTTGTCGGACACGATGCGGGCGAGCACCGCCTGCTCGAGCGGCAGGAAAACGCTGACGTCGCCGCTCGACGGATTGAGCGTGCCGACAAAGGCCACGACCAGCAGCGGCCAGAATTGCGTGATCGCCGCAAAGCCGAGCCCGGTCGCCGTCATCAGCGCGGTGGCGGCGAGCAGCAGCGTACGGTAGCGATAGCGGTGGGCGTGCAGGCCGACGACCAGCGTCAGCGCGCCCGAGCCCAGCAGCGTTCCGGTCGTGATCACGCCGACTTCGAACGGCGACAGACCCAGCGCCAGCAGATAGACGGGAAGCAGCAGGCTCACATAGCCGTCGCCGAACGCGCGCAGTGCGCGTACCCACAGCAGCCGGCGAACGTCCGCCGACATCATCGCCCCCCGATTGTCCGGTGGCGGCGCCTTTGCGGCGGCGTCCGGCGATGCGGCGCACGCCCGTCCGAATCGGGGCGGTTCATCGGGCGCCTTTGGATTCGTAAGCAAAGTCGTCGAACAGCGTGACGCTGTCGGCCTTGGTCCATAAGCCGACGGCGCCGGCGCCGGCAATGTGATCGTCGTCGGTCTCGATGTAGGTCTTGCCGTCGAGCGTTACCCGGATGTGCGTGCCGTAAAACTCGACCCGCAGCGCATGCCACTGCTTGCCGGCGACCGGCGCATCGACGTACTTGATGGTGATTCGGCGGCCCGCCTGCGTGTAGTAGAGCGAAACATTGTTTTCCAGCGCGTTGGCGCGCGCGACATAGTAGTTGCCGCCATCCTTCCAGCGCCAGACGATTCCTCCGGCCTGGTCTTCGGCGCCCGAAAGCGGCTTGAAGCGCACTTCGACATGGCCATCGGCAATCGCGCTGTCCCGTCTGACGCACCAGGGAAAATCACCGCGGCCGCTCTGCCTCAATACATTCGGCTTCGACGGGGCGCTTGCATCCGTTTCGACGCTCCACCGATGAGCGCCCTGACCGGTGACGCCGGCAATCCAGCCCGCCGGGACCTTGCCGACCGCGTCGGCATCGAAGTTGAATGTTTCCGCCATGGCAATGGTGCTCCAGAGTTGAATGCCGAGAATTGCGCTGCCCGCGCAAAGCGTCCGACGGTTCATGGCGCTGGTCTTCCACCCGGTGCTATGGACGTGCGGCAGCCGCACCTGTCCGAACCGGTGCCGCCGCGTTGTTGATGAGAAGGCGGGGTTGCCGCAGAATCGACTGATGCGCCCAATGTACGCTCCCGCGGGCTGCTGGCCCGGCGATCGGAGCAGAACTTGGACGCCGATGGGCGTCTTGAAACGGGGAGTCTGCCTACAGTCCCCGCACCACACGTACACTTCATCATAGCGAACTGCCGCCGTCAATTCAAGGCGCGTACCGCCGAAACCTAGGAGCTCACGATGAGTCGGCCATTGCAACAGTGGAAGGTCCTGCCGCACGGCAAGCTCTCGGAGATCGACCAGAACATCCTGACGGTGACCGGCGATATCCGCATGCCGATGATGAGCCTGCCGCGGCGCATGACCGTGGTCCGCCTGAGCGGGGGCCGGCTGATCGTGTTCAGCGCGATCGCACTGAACGAGGACGAGATGGCCAAGCTCGAAGCGTATGGCGGTCCGGCGTTCCTGATCGTGCCGAGCGACAAGCATCGGCTCGATGCGAAGCCGTGGAAAAACCGCTATCCGGCGATGCAGGTTATCGCGCCGGAAGGCGCCCGCGCCAAGGTCGAGGACGTGGTGCCCGTCGACACAGTCGCGCCTCAGTTCGACGACCCGAACGTTCAGTTCGTCGCGGTTCCCGGAACGCGAGGGCACGAGGCGGCGCTGGTCGTTCGCACGCCGAACGGCACGACGCTGGTGCTGAACGACCTGGTCGGCAATATCCGCAGCGAGCCCGGCTCACGCGCCTGGCTGCTGCAACTGGCCGGCTTCGCCGGCAAGGAAGCGCAGATCCCCCGGGTAGTGAAGATGGTGATGATCAAGGATGCGAACGCGCTGCGCGCTCAGCTGACCCAATGGGCCGAGATCGAGTCGCTGAAGCGCATCCTGGTATCGCACGGCTCGCCGATCGAGGAGAACCCGCGTCAGACCTTGCGCGATCTGGCGAGCTCGCTGGCGTAAGCAAAAAACGCTCGTCAGCGCGCTTGCGCTGCTGCGGCAAACGGGCGCGGCTACGGGCTGAGCAGAATGGGCAGAGAACGGGACCCGTTGCGTCCAGCCTGCCCGGGCTCAACCTGCCGAAACGTCGTCGCCTCGGGTAAAGCGCCGCTGCACCGGCCGTTTGGACCGGAATTCGCGAGCCAGCAAGGTGGTCGCGACGTCCATCTGAACGCTGTCGCCGCAAGTGAACACGTCGACCGCCGCATAGCGATGCTCAGGCCATATGTGGATCGCAAGATGCGATTCGGCGATGACGACCACGCCCGAAATGCCACAGGGCGCGAATTTGTGGAACACTGTCTCGACGACGGTGGCGCCGGCGGCGCGAGCCGCTGCAACGAGGGTCCTCTTTACCCACGCGATGTCGTCAAGGTGGCTGGTCTCGCACTCGTACAGGTCGAGCACGACTTGCGTGCCAAGCCTGGCGCGCAGGGCGAATTCGTTTACCAGCGCGGGAGCAGCAGTGTCCCGCGACATTTGAGCTCTTTCCACGCCGACCTCCAATCGATTCGAATTACTGCTTCTTGCCCTTTGCTCGATTCGTCTTCCTCTTTTTCTTCTTCTTGCCCGGCGGTCGTCCGGTCTTTACGCTTTCGACTGCAGCTACTGCCTTGGCCAATTTCTCATCGGGGAGTCGCACCAATGACGCAAGTCCAGCTCGCAGCAACTCGCTTTTCTTGATCGCGACGCCCAAGCCGATGCATCGATTCTTCAGCGCCCCGATAAGCTGGTGCTCAGCCGCCGGCATGGTGAAACTGTCGCGAATCACCTTCACCAGCTTGACGCTTTTCGCAGCCTTCCTCTTGCTCTTCGCGGTCGCGCGTGGTTTCCGCTCCGCGGATCTCGCGGGAGACGCGCCGTTCTGCGCAGCGCCGAATTTGGCATGTCTGTTGGCCATCGAACCCCTTCGGGGGCAGCCGCTGTCAAAGCGCAATAATATACTATATATACGGTTTATGCAAATAGGCGTTATGAGCTCACTTCCAGGCATCCCCGAACACGGCTGAAGGAGCATCTGATGATGCGAGTTGAAACGATTTCCAAACGCGCGCCGATTTTGCTCGCTATCGCGCTTGCGCACTTCGCGTCCGGCGCCGGCGCACACGAGGACGAGCACCGTGACGCGGCTTACGGCAGGCCCGGCGACCCGGCGAAGGTCTCTCGAACGATCGCGATCGACATGTCGGACGCGATGCGCTTCACGCCTGCCCGGATCAAGGCAAGGAAAGGGGAGACGATCCGTTTTGCTCTCAGCAACTCCGGCAAGGTCAGGCACGAAATGGTGCTGGGCTCGAGCAGGGAGCTGAAGGAGCACGCGACCCTGATGCGGAAGTTTCCGGAAATGGAGCACACCGATCCGAATCGGCTGAGCGTCGATCCCGGGAAGACCGGGGCCCTGGTCTGGCAATTCACCCGCGCCGGAACCTTCGCCTTCGCATGCCTGCAACCCGGTCATTTCGAGGCCGGAATGCGCGGCAAGATTACCGTCAGGTGAGCGACAGGCGCGGCCTGGCCTTTGCCGCTGCCGAACCAATCAGACAAGACCTCTGCGGCTCAGTAAGGCGCCTGCAGCAAATCGTCGATCAACGGACGCAGCGCCGCAGGATCAGCATGCAGCGCATCGACCAGGCGTTCGATCCGCGCTGCCCGCTCGACACCGAGCACCGGCTCGGCGAGTGAACGATATTTGCCGCGCAGCTCGTTGTCGGTGAGAGGATTCTCGGGATTGCCGCGCGCGATCGCCGGTTCTGAAGCGAGCATGCGTCCGTCCTTGAGCGTAACCCGCACGCGCGCCCAGCGCTCCGCGGGAAAGCGGCGCGAGAATTCGGCATCTTCGGTCACCTTCATGGCAGCGAGCAGACGGCGGATGCGTGGATCGGCGAGTCTCGGCGACTCGATTTCTTCGGCGCCGACCTGCCCGAACACCAGTGCAGCCGCCACCGGATGCGGCAGGCTGTACTGCGCCTCGTCCGTCGCGGTCGGGATGGCGCAGCCGGCGCCGAGCGCAGCCGCTTCAGCGAACGTTTCGATGGCGATCTCTTCGATGTCGCCGGCCGAAAATTTTCCTGCGCCCTGCAAGGTCAACGCCGCTTCAATGGCCGGTTGCGCCCATCGGCATACGGGGTAGGCCTTGAAGTATTGCTCGCGAATCCGCCAGCGCGAGCCCAGGTCATTCCAGCAGGGCGTTGCATCGTCGCGTTCGACCGTCACCGCCGGTGCGCCGGTGAATCCGGCGCGCGCGAGCAGCGCAGCGGTCACGCCTGCGTGGGCGCCCCAGCCGGAACCGTCCTTGACCATCGACGGCGAATCGCAAACACGGGCCAATTGACCGCGCGGGCCAAAATACTCAGCGATCCCGAGCGCGTGCCGGATCTGTCCGTTGCCTAGGCCCAGAAGTCTCGCGGCGATCGCCGCGCAGGCGATGGCGTTCCAGCTGCCGGAACAGTGCGCTTCGGCGGCGCCGGCGTGCAATGCAATGCCGGCTCGCGTCGCGATCTCGTACCCGAGCACCAGCGCAGCGATTAATTCGCGGGCGTCGCAGGCAGCGCCGGAATCGACCATCGCCAGCAGAGTGGGCAGAACGACGACCCCAGCGTGACCCTTGACCAGAACATGCCCGTCGTGCGCATCGAACGAGTCGATCGTCGTCGCACCGGCGAATGCGGCGCCAGCGGGGCTTGTGCGCTGGCCGCCGAACAACATCCGCGCTTCCGTTTCGCTGCTGCGCAGCTGCGTTGCAGCGTAGTTGTTGACGATTTGCGCCGCGCCGGTACGGCTGCCCGCCGCCGCGACGCCGATCAGGTCGATGAGGCAGCGCTGTGCCTGTGCGACGACATCCGCGGGCAGGTCGTCAAACGCCAATCCCTGAACGAATGCCGGAACATCCGTGGCGATCCCGGCAATCGCCGGCGAACTGCGCTTGTCTTCAGGCATTACGCGTCGAACGCCTGCACAACGTGTCCCTGACCGATGTCGCGATACAGCCGTGGCGCGGGCACGTAGCTCGTGTCGTGCACCGGGCTGGGAATCTCTGTCGTCGAAAGTCCGCGCCGGAGCCTGCGACGACCCGCTTCCGGCACCGGCACCGCCGCCATCAGTCGCTTGGTGTACGGATGCTGCGGATTTTCCATGATCGCCGCGCGCGGTCCGATCTCGACGATCTCGCCCAGATACATTACCGCGATGCGGTGGCTGACCCGCTCGACCACCGCGATGTCGTGCGAGATGAACAGATACGCCAGGCCCATGTCCGCCTGAAGGTCCATCATCAGATTGATGACCTGCGCCTTGATCGAGACGTCGAGCGCCGATACGGCTTCATCGGCGACGAGCAGCTTCGGCGCCAGCGCGAGCGCCCGCGCGATGCATAGCCGTTGCCGCTGGCCGCCGGAGAATTCATGCGGAAAGCGGCTCGCCATGTCGGGCGAGAGACCGACCCTCCGGAGAAGTTCGCTGACCCGCTCATGCGCATCGGCACGACTGAGAAGGCCGTGCACGATCATCGGTTCGGCGATCGCGCCGCCAACGGTCTTGCGCGGATTGAGGCTCGCGAACGGATCCTGGAAAATCATTTGCATGCGTTGGCGAGCGGCGCGCAAGCCCGCGCGGTCGAGCATGCGAACATCCTGTCCCTCGAACAGGACAGTTCCGGAATCGGGCTCGACCAGGCGAAGGATCGAGCGGCCCGTGGTCGACTTGCCGCAGCCGCTCTCGCCGACCAGCGCCAGCGTCTCGCCGGCGTGCAACGAAAATGAAATATCCTCGACGGCGTGAACCCGTGAGCTGACGCGACTCAGCACGCCGGAGCGAATGTCGAAACGGGTGACAAGGTGGGCGACTTCGAGCACTGGGCGCTCGGTCACCGCCGCGGTCGAACCGGTATCGGGGACGACTTCGACCGCGCCTGTGATCGGATCGACAATCGCGAATCGCTGCGGGGCAGAGCGGCCCTTCATCGAGCCGAGGCGCGGAACCGCGGCGAGCAGTGCGCGGGTATAAGACTCCCGGGGCGATGCAAAAAGCTCTGCGGTGGGTGCCTGCTCGACGGCGTTGCCATTCAGCATGACGACCGTGCGATCGGCGATCTCGGCCACCACACCCATGTCATGGGTGATGAAGGCGACCGACATGCCCTCCTCGTCCTGCAGCAGCTTGATCAGCTCGAGGATTTCGGCCTGGATCGTGACGTCGAGCGCGGTCGTCGGTTCGTCTGCGATCAGCAGCTTCGGCTTGCAGGCGAGCGCCATGGCGATCATCACGCGCTGCCGCATGCCGCCGGAGAGCCGGTGCGGATACTCGTGCAAGCGCGACGCGGCGGAGGGGATGCGCACGCGCTCCAGGATGCGCAGCGTTTCGGCCTCCGCCTGCGCGCGATCGAGGCCACGATGGTAGATCAAGGCTTCGGCGATCTGGAAGCCGAGGGTCAATACCGGGTTGAGGCTGGTCATCGGCTCCTGAAAGATCATCGAAATCAGGTTGCCGCGCACATGCCGCATCCGGTTTTCCGATAGTTTGAGCAGATCGCGACCGTCAAGCAGAATTTCGCCCGACACGCGGCTGTTGGCTGCCGGCAGCAGCCCCATGATCGAGAGCGCGGTAACGCTCTTGCCTGAACCCGATTCGCCGACGATCGCCACCGTCTCGCGCTGCCCGATCTCGAAGGAAATCCCCTTCACGACGGTGATCCACTCGTCGTCGACCCGGAACGCGGTCGTCAGGTTGCGTACGGCCAGGATTGGCAACTGAGCTGGCAAGTGAGTTGGCAATTGAGCCGGCGCCGTAGTGGACACTAAGCTTCGCCCTTCAGTTTGGGATCGATCGCGTCGCGCAAGCCGTCGCCAAGAAGGTTGAGCGCGAAGATGACGATCAGAATCGCAACACCGGGGACCAGCGCCAGCCAGTAGCTGTCGAGAATGTTCTCGAAGCCTTCGCGGATCATGCCGCCCCAGGTCGCAGTCGGCGGCTTGACGCCAAGTCCGACGAACGCCAGAGAGGCTTCCGTGCGAATGGCGTTGGCAAGCCAGAGCGAGCCCATCACCAGGACTTCGGGCAGGATGTTCGGCAGGATATGGACGACAAGCAGCCGCGTGTCGGAGTAGCCGAGCGTGCGGCCGGCGTCGACGAACTCGCGCTCCTTGACCGCGATCGTCGGCGCGCGGGCAATGCGGGCAAAAGGCGGGATCGAAGTCAGCGCGATGGCGATGATGATGTTCACCATCGAGGGGCCGAGCATCGCGACCAGAATCAGGCCCAGGATCAGCGACGGGAACGCGAGCAAAACATCCATCGCCTGCATCGTGACGGTATCTAGGCGGCCGCCGTGCCACCCTGCGAGCATGCCGATCGCCGTTCCGATGACCATCGCGGCGAGCGTCGAAACGACACCGATGATCAGCGAAATTCGCGCGCCATAGAGCAGGCGCGATAGCGTGTCGCGGCCGAAACTGTCGGTGCCGAGCCAATGCTCGGACGTCGGCGCCCGCAACTTCTCGAGGATGTTCTGATCGTTCGGATCGAACGGCGCGAGTGCCGGCGCGAGGATTGCGGCAGCGACCACGATCAAAAAGACCACCAGCCCGATCCACGACGTCTTGTTGGTATTGAACGCCTTCAGCGTCGCCGAAGCGAAATAGGCGAATGGCGACGGCGCTGCCACGCGCAGGGCGCCTCGGGACGGCCCGGCGGAACTCATTTCAGTTTCACCCGAGGGTCGACGAACCCGTACGCGAGGTCGGTCAACAGGTTCACGAGTACCACGATCAGCGTGTAGATCACCATCATTCCCTGCAGCATCGGATAGTCGCGCTGACTGAGGGCGCCGATAAGGAGCTTGCCCAGGCCCGGGCGGCTGAAAACGATCTCGGTCAGCACCGAATTGCCGATCAGGATGCCGAGGTAGAGTCCGACCACGGTGATGATCGGGATCAGTGCGTTGCGCAATGCGTGCCGCCAGATCACAACGTTCCATGGCACGCCTTTGGCACGCGCTGTCCGCACGTAATCTTCGGACAGGACCTCGAGCATCGCCGAGCGCGTGACGCGGGTCACATAGGCAGCCGAAATCAGGCCGAGGCTGATCGCGGGCAGCGTGATCGACTGGTACCAGGCCATGGCGCTGCCGGAGCGCGCGCTGATCACCGGGAACCAGGGCAGGGCGATCGCGAAGACGAGCAGCAGAATGATGGCCGAGACAAACGGCGGGAACGACAACCCGAGCAGCGAGGAAATACGCACTGCATAGTCGACGAAGCGGTTGCGATGGATCGCCGCATAGACGCCCGCCGGGACGCCCAGAAGGATGCCGATGACCAGCGAGACCAGCGTCAGCTCGATCGTCCACGGCAACACCCGCAGCACCTCGCCGATGACGGGCTGGCCGGAAACCATCGAGACGCCCCAGTCGCCGCGAAGCGCGCCCAGCAGGAACACCGTGTATTGCTTGAAGAGCGGCAGGTCGAGACCGAGCCGCTGCCGGAGAGCGTCGATCGCCTCGCGGCTCGCCTGGTCGCCGAGGATGAGCTGCGCCGGATCGCCGGGTACGATCCGCACCAGCACGAAGACCAGCGTCAGCACCGCGAACAGCGTGACCCACGCAAACGCCAGACGGCGAATCAGGAAGGTGGTCACATCCCGATCTGCTGAGCAGGGCCTCCGATCACGGTCGTGATCGGACGCTTACTTGGTGAAGCGGGTCTTCTCGGTAACCGGTGGCGACAGCATGAGGGAACCCTGCACCTCGTAGCCCATGTCGAGCGTATCCTTCCACGCCCATAGCTGGAGCTGCTCGTAGATCGGCACTGCGCACACAGCCTTGATGATCTTCTCCTGCGCAGTCTTCCAGAGTGCCAGCTGCTTGACCGGATCCGTTGCGACGCGCGCCGCGCGTATCTCGTCATCCGCGACGTTGCAGTGGCTGAAATTGGTCACCGCCGTCGGCGTGCCCACGATCGATCGCGAATCGAAAAACTGCGTCAGATATACGTCCGCCACGGGAAAGCGGCCCGCTTGGTAGTGGACGATCGGCGATAGATCCTTGCGTATCTGCGCATGAAAGGTCGCGTGCTCCACCAGCTCGATGTCGAGATTGATGCCGGCCTTCTTCAGCTGCGCCTGCGTCGCCTCGATCAGGGTCTGCATGCCCGTCAGCGTCGTATGGATGGTCTTGATCGTCACGCCGTTTGGATATCCGGCTTCGGCCAGCAACGCTTTCGCCTTCGCCAGGTCGTACGGGAACAGCGGCGCCTTCTGGTCGGTGCCGAGATACCCCGACGGGACGACCGAAACCGCCTCGCGCGAGGTGCCCGCGCCCTTGAACGCGACGATGGCCTTGCGGTCGACCGCATAGGCGATGGCCTGGCGCACGCGGATGTCGTCGAGCGGCTTGACGGTGACGTTGAGATGCAGCTCGGACAATTCGGCCGGATCCATCGCCACGACCTTTACGCCGGGCAGCTTGGACATCCGGTCGACCCAGGTCTGGTCCTGCTTGCCGTAGACCATGTCGAGCTCGCCCGACTGGAACGCGAGGTCGCGGCTCGAATCCGCCGGAATATAGCGATACGTGATCTCGTCGAGCTGTGGCGCGCCACGGAAATACTGCTTGTTGGCCACCAGCTTGACGAACTGCTGCGGCTGGTATTCGGCGAACATGAACGGTCCGGTGCCGATGGGTTTTTTCGCGAAATTCTCGCCCATCTCCTCCGCAGCCTTTTTGCAGATCATGTTGCCGCCATTGACATTGGCGACGTAGCCCAGGAATCCGGCGACCGGATTCTTCAGCGTGATCTTCAGCGTCGACTTGTCGAGCGCTTCGACCTTGTCGACAGCCGAATAATCATTGGAATACGAGGACGTCGCCTTGTTGGCGGCTCGCTTGAGCGAATAGGCGGCGTCGTCGGCCGTGAATTCGCCGTAGCCATGGTGGCATTGGACGCCGCTGCGGATCTTGAACGTCCATTCGGTGCCGGCCGGGTTCGACGTCCAGCTCTCGGCCAGATCGGGTTCGATGAATTCCGGGCTGATCCTGCCGGGTCGCACGCGGACGAGACCGTTGAACATCCAGCTCAGCAGACCCTTGTCCGGCGTGGTGGAGGCGATATGCGGATCGAGCTTCCCGGCATCGGCGGAACCCATGCCGACGACGAGACTCCTCTTTTGCGCAAAAGCCGGCGATGCGAACATCAGCGTCGCGCATACGATGGCAAATACGATCTTTTTCATTGATCGGCCCTCCTCTAGGTAACGCGATTGTAGACGGTAATGCGCAACAATCCATTATCCGTGCAAGGTGAGCTGGGAGGGCGTCGTCACGCGCCCCGCGAAACGAGCCAGCTTGAAAGCCGAAAGATCATGCCTTGGAACGCGTCCGAGCGCGAGGTCGGCGCACAGCGATCCGCTGATCGGACCGAGGCAAAATCCGTGGCCTGAAAAGCCTGCGGCTATCACCAGGCCGGATAGATATTCGGGCGAGTCGATCACCGGCAGGGCGTCTGGCGTCATATCGATGAGGCCGCCCCAAGAGCGCGCAATCGGCGCCTCGGCCGCGATCGGAAGCACCTGGGCCACCCGGTTCACGATGCTGCGAATTTGGGATGCGGACGGCGCAAGCGATCTCTCCGTCCATTCAGACGGATCGCCCGACCAAGTACCCGCACCGCTGCTAAAGCGCAAGCGTCCATCGGCCTCCTGCCGTCCCGCGCAATCGGCATTGGCCACGCCGAACACAGGCAGAAGACGACTCGGCAACGGCTCCGACTGAACGACGTGGGTGATCCTGATCGATAGCGGCAGATCCGCGCCGAGCGGAGAGAGCAGCGACGGCGTATTCACGCCCGCAGCGACGATTAGGCGGTCGGCGGGAATCAATCCGTCGGACGTGTCCACGCCCGTCACGCGATCGCCCTCGGTCGTTATCGCGAGTGCGGCTACACCTTCGCGGATTATGGCGCCGTGCTCCTTCGCAAACCGCGCGAATGCCTGCGTCGCCTTGATCGGATTGGCGTGTCCATCGGTCGGGCAGTATGAGGCGGCGAGAACGTTGCGCGATATTTCCGGTGCAACGGTCCGGACCGCGGCGTTGTCGGACAGGAAGTGGAGCTCCAGACCCAGCGCCTGCTGGGCCGAGACGAGTGCACGGATGACGTCGACCTCGGCCGGCGTGCGGGCGAGTCGCAGATTGCCGGTCCGGCGGTATTCGACGTCGCCCAGGGTTTCGGCCAGTCCACCCCAGATCTCGACGGCGGCGCGCGCCAGCGGCAGCTCGGCGGGGTCGCGTCCCGACTGGCGCACGCCGCCGAGAGTCCAACCCGACGCCATCGCCGCGATGCGGTGCTTCTCGACCAGCGTGACGGCGTGGCCTTTACGGGCCAGCTCAGCGGCTGCGGCAGCGCCGGTAATCCCGCCGCCGATGATGACGATGCGAAGCACTAGCAATCTACCTGTTTGAGGGTCTCTGCCAGCGATTGTCGGTTGTTTCCGCAGATCGAGGTGAGGCGAACTGAGACGATCCGCGCCCCATGATCATACAATTGCACGACCCGGACAAAAAGGACGAAACATGCGGACCGAATCGGGTTCGCTTTCCTACGACCCCTACTGGTGGGAGGCGGCGCCGCTCGAATCACGGACCGACCTCGCGCTGCCGAAACGTTGCGATGTTGCGATCATCGGCGCGGGGTATGCGGGATTGTCGGCGGCACTAACGCTTGCCCGGGCCGGCCGGTCGGTTGTCGTGCTCGATGCTCTCGCGCCGGGCGAGGGCGCTTCGAGCCGATCGGGGGGCATGATCGGTCATGGGCACCGGGTGCCGTACGCCAAACTCATCGAGCGATTCGGTCCGCAAAAGGCCAGGGAGTTGACCCGTGAAGGCATGGCGTCCCTCGAATTTGCGAAAGCGCTAATCGCCGACGAGAAGATCGATGCCGAGCTGCAGGCGACCGGGCGGATGCGCGGCGCATGGACGAAAGACGATTATGCGACGATGACGCGCGATGCGCAGGCGCTGCAGCGCGATCTCGGCATGGCGGTTGACGTGTTGAGCAAGGGCGATGTCCGCCGCGAGATGGCGGCGGATTGTTATCAAGGCGGCGTGCTGTTTCACGCGCACGGCGGCGTGCATCCGGCGTTGTTACATCGGGGGTTGCTGCAACGGGCGCGGACCGCCGGAGCGCTCGTCGCTGGCCGCACGCCAGTGACCGCGGTCAGGCGCGAAGCGGCCCGATTCATCGTGAAGACGCCGAGCGGAAGCATCGACGCGACCGCGGTTGTTGCCGCCACCAATGGTTATACGGGCGGGACGACGCCGGCACTCGCCCGCCGCCTCGTCGCGATACCGAGCTTCATGATCGCCACCGAGTCGCTGGGGACGGATCGCGTCAAGAGCCTCATCCCGAATGGCCGGATGATCGTCGAGACCCGGGACAAGCATCTGTACTATCGCCCGTCACCCGACGGCACGCGCATCGTGCTCGGGGGTCGAGCCGCGTTGCATCCGATTCAACTTGACGAGGCCGCCGAATGGCTGATGAACGAATTGCGCGCAATTTTCCCCACGCTTGCTGACACCCGCGTCAGCCATGTCTGGACCGGCAATGTCGCAATGACGCGCAGCGATTTGCCCGGGATCGGCCAGCGCGACGGCATCTGGTTCGCGCTCGGCTGCAATGGGTCGGGGGTCGCGCTGATGCCCTATCTCGGGCACAAGGTCGCGCTGAAAGTGCTTGGCCGGCAGGATGGAAAGACGGCATTTGATGACATATCCTTTGCCGCGGTGCCCTTCTACAACGGCACGGCCTGGTTCCGGCCACTGATGACATGGTGGTTCCGGGCTCGGGATCGGGTGCGCAGTAACTGACCGGGCGAATGTCGAGAACCTCAAGGAATGAATAACTTGTCGCATCGTTTATGCGCGGCCCCGATGATGGACTGGACCGACCGTCACTGCCGCTACTTTTTCCGGCTGATCACGCCGCGCGCCCGCTTGTACACCGAAATGGTGACGACCGGCGCGATGATGTTCGGCAACGTGCCGCGGCATCTCGACTTCGATCCGGCCGAGCACCCGATCGCATTGCAGCTCGGCGGCAGCGACCCCGCCGCGCTCGCGCATTGCGCGCGGCTGGGCGAAGCCTGGGGCTACGACGAGATCAACCTGAACGTCGGCTGTCCCAGCGAGCGCGTGCAGACCGGCAGCTTCGGCGCCTGCCTGATGGCCGAACCCGCGCTGGTCGCCGACTGCGTCGCGGCGATGCGCGATGCCGTCGCGCTGCCGGTGACGGTCAAGCACCGCACCGGCATCGATGCGGTCGACGAGTACGCCTTCGTGCGCGACTTCGTCGGCACCGTCGCGGCGGCAGGCGCCAGCGCGTTCATCGTCCACGCCCGGAACGCGATCCTCAAAGGCCTGTCGCCGAAGGAAAATCGCGAGATCCCGCCGCTGAAATACCAATTCGTGCACCGGCTAAAGCGCGACTTTCCCGAGCTCACGATCGTCATCAACGGCGGGATCGCGACGCTCGGCGATATCGCGCGCGAGCTGCGAGAGGTCGACGGCGTGATGCTCGGGCGCGCCGCTTATCACCATCCGTACGTGCTCGCCGACGCCGACGCGCTCTGCTACGGCCCCGGTGCATGGCGGCGCTCGCGCGCCGACATCATCGCCGCGCTGCTGCCCTATATCGAGGGGCAGCTCGCGCGCGGTGTGCATTTGCGTGCGATCACGCGGCACATCCTCGGGCTCTACCACGGCTCGCCAGGGGCCCGCGCCTGGCGCCGCACGCTCTCCGACGCAGCGCTGCTGCACGACGGCGGGCCCGAGCTGCTTCTCAAGGCGCTGCGCGAGGTCGAGCCGGAATCGGTCGCCGCCGCGGTCTAGCCTAAGCGCTGATTCCGGCCTCGGCGGAAGAGCGGCGCTTTATTTCGGACGCTGCGGCGGATCGATATCGAGGTAGCGCCACAGCGCAGTTCGCACCGGATGTGGCTTGTAATTCAGGATCCAGGGCTGCAGCAGATGGTCCTCCATCCGGTGCTCCATCAGCCGCCAGGGCGCGTAGGCGACAACCAGTTCGGTCATCCGGTCGAACAGCCGCGTGCGTTCCGGCGAATCCGGCAAGCGATATGCGGCGTCGTACAGCTTGTCGAATTCCGGCAAGCTGAACCGGGCGTGGTTTTCCTGTCCGACGTTCGGCCCGTAAAGCAGCTGCATGAAGTTTTCGGCGTCGGGGTAATCGGCGTTCCAGCCATCGGTGCGCATTCGCATCTTTCCCAGTCGTGCGTTCTTGCGAAGCTCCTGCAGGGCATCCTTCCTGAACTCGATCCTCAAGCCGATCGCATCCATGTTCTTCTTCCATTGCTCGTCCTCCTGTCGCGTCAGTGACGTCGGCGCCGACCAGCGCTCGAGGACCAGCGGCTTGCCGTCCGGCATTTCGCGGTAGCCGTCGCCGTCGCGATCCTTGTAGCCGAATCGGTCCAGCAGCGCGCGCGCCGCCGCGGGGTCGTAGAGCTGCGCGCTCGTCTTGAGCAGCGGGTCGTAGCCGGCGATGTCGGGTGGAATCGGGCTTGTCGCCGGAACGGCGCGGCCTTTGAGGATGACGCGGATGAACTCGTTCACGTCGTAGCCCATGCCGATTGCCCGCCGCAACGCGATCTTCTCCGGCGTGTAGCCGCCGACCACCGGATCTTCCATGTTGAAATAGGTCCAGCGGGTATTGGGTCGCAGCTGCGCCTCGTGCCGGATACCTTTCGCCGCGAGCTCGGGCCGAAGCACGCCGTCGGCAAGCGCCTCGTCGACGAATTCGGGAGGAAGCCGCTCGAGCAAATCGAGCTCGCGGTTGACGAATGCGAGCCACACTGCCTGCCCCTCGACGATCACCGAGATCTCGATCCGCCCGACCAGCGGCAGCTTCTTTCCCTTCAGCGCCGCCGCGATCGGCGCCGCCTCGGGCGGGACCGGTCCCGCCGGCACATAAGTCGTGTCGCGAAAACCGGGGTTTGCGAGCAGGACGATCTTCGCGCTGCGCCGGTACTCACCGAGCATGTAGGGACCGGTGCCGACCGGATGCGCGCCGAAATCCCGCCCGTACGTCTCGACGACCTCGCGCGCGACCGCCGCAGTATTGGGCACGGCGAAAACGTAGGGGAAGCGCAGATCGGGGCGCTTCAAACGGATGCGCAGCGTGTAACGGTCGACGACCTCGAGGCCCGCGATCGGTGCGTCGTAATCGAATTTGCCGGACTTGAGGGCTTGGGCGCGCACCTCGTCCGCACCGATGATCTTGCCCTCGATCATCCACAGCCAGGGGCTCTTCACCGCCGGATCGAGCAGCCGCTTGAGCGCATACGCCTGATCGGCTGCGGTCAGCTCGCGAGGCTTGCCGTTGAAAGCCGGGTCCGGCGTAAAAAAGATTCCTCGCTTCAGCTTGAAAACGTAGGTCGCGCCGCCGGCTTTGACCGTCGGCATCGTCTCGAGCGTCCTCGGCACGAGCTTCATCGGGCGAACCAGGTAGTCGTAGTCCAGCATCGCGTCGTAGACGTGATCGATGATGCCGTCGGAGCCGCCGTCGGCGGAAAACTGCGGATCGAAGCTCTGTTCCGCGCTGGTGAGGACGACGCGCAGCGTTTTCGCCGGGTCGGCGGCGAAAGCCGGAGCGGCAAGCAAACTCAGTACGAAGACGATCGCGATCGACAATGCACGAAGACTGGGTGCGTGGCGCGTTGGGTCGCGCACCGACTCCGGCTTTGTGACGGCGGGGCGTTTCACGGCCTCGACTATAATCGACTTCTGCGCCGCCGCCCGTTCCCAAGAGTGAACTTCGATCCGTCCGTACCCGTCCGCGTCATCGACTCGCACACCGGCGGCGAGCCCACCCGTGTGGTCGTCAGCGGGGGACCAGACCTGGGCAGCGGCGACATGGCACAGCGCCGGCAGCGCTTTCGCGACAAGTACGATGCGTGGCGCAGGGCCATCGTCAACGAGCCCCGCGGTTCGGACGTGCTGGTGGGCGCGTTCTTATGTGCGCCCGTCGACGCGACCAATGCCTGCGGGGTGATCTACTTCAACAACGTCGGCTACATCGGCATGTGCGGTCATGGGACGATAGGGCTGGTCGCGACGCTGGCCTATCTCGGCCGGTTGAAGGCGGGCGATCACCGGATCGAAACTCCGGTCGGCATCGTCACCACGACCTTGCATGACGACGGCAGCGTGACCGTCGCCAACGTACCTGCCTACCGCCACGCGACGCAGCTGCGGGTGCATGTTCCGGGTCATGGGGCCGTGCATGGCGACGTGGCGTGGGGCGGCAACTGGTTCTTTCTGTGCAGCGACCACGGCTTGCGCCTCGAAGCGCGCCAAGTCGCCGAGCTTTCCGAGTTCGCTTCGCGGGTGCGCGACGCGCTTCGGCAGCACGGCGTCACGGGAGCTGCGGGCGCCGAGATCGATCATGTCGAGCTGATCGGACCGCCGGCCGATCCACGCAACGACGCCCGCAATTTCGTGCTCTGCCCGGGCGGGGCCTACGACCGCTCGCCCTGCGGCACGGGAACGAGCGCCAAGCTCGCATGCCTGGCCGCAGATGGCAAGCTGGCGCCGGGCGCTTTCTGGCGCCAGGAAAGCGTGATCGGCAGCGTGTTCACCGCACATTATCAACGGCCGGCGCATGCGCTTCCGGATCTGCCGGCGAATGCGGTGCTGCCGCTGATCCACGGCCGCGCTCACGTCACCCTCGATGCGAATCTCGTCTTCGACCGCGCGGACGTCTTCACATGGGGGCTGGTCTGAATCCGCAATGAGCAGCGCGCTCGCCCGCGCGTGCACAAATCGATCACTACGTTATTTCGGATGACTGCGCCCGAATCGCCGTTGCGACCGTTTCCGGCGAACCAGAGATCATGTAGCACCCTAGTGGTCGGCGCCGGAATCGTCGGCGTGGCGACTGCGCTGCGACTGCAACGCGAAGGACGCGACGTATGGCTGATCGATCGGGATCGTGTGGCGGCGCAGGCCAGCCGCGGCAACGCCGGCGCGCTGGCGTTCTCGGACATCCTGCCGCTCGCCTCGGCGGGGATCCTGCGCCAAGCACCCCGCTGGCTGCTGGATCCGCTGGGCCCGCTGACGATCCGACCGAGTTACCTTCCACGCCTCGTCCCATGGCTGTTGCGTTTCTGGCATGCCAGTCGGCGCGCCCGCGTGCGCGCGAGCACCGCCGCGCAGGCGGCGCTGATGACGCTGTCCGCGGCCGAAACGCCTTTGATGCTCGAGGCGGCCGGTGCCAGCCACATGCTGCGCAGCGAGGGCGTCCTGCATCTTTACGAGAGCGAAGCCGAGCTGCAGGCATCGCAAGCCGGATGGCAGGCCCGCGCCGAGCATGGCATCGCCTTCACTCACCTGCACGGTGCGCAGTCGATCGCCCCATTCCAGCCGGGCCTGAGCGCGGCTATCGTGGCGGCGACTTTCGTGCCCGCCTGGAGCACCGTCAGCGATCCGCTGCAATTGACGCTGGCGCTGGCGCGCGAGTTCGAGCGGCTCGGCGGCCGCATCGGACGAGCCGATGTGATCGCGCTCTCCTCCGGGACCGACGGCGTCAGCGTGCTTTTGCGCGAAGGGCCGCCTATCGTCGCGGGCCGGGTGGTCGTCGCCGCCGGTGCCTGGTCGCACCGCCTCGCGCGCACGCTCGGTGAGCGCATTCCGCTCGAGACCGAACGCGGCTACAACACCACGCTGCCGTCGGGAGCCTTCGACTTGAAGCGCCAGCTTACCTTCGGCGGACACGGTTTTGTCGTGACGCCGCTGGCGTGCGGCATTCGCATCGGCGGCGCCGTGGAGTTCGCCGGGCTCGATGCAGCGCCCAACTTCGCGCGCTCGGCCGCACTGCTTGCGAAAGCGAAGCGTTTTATGCCCGGACTGCGCACCGAAGGCGGCAGCGAATGGATGGGTTTTCGTCCGTCGCTGCCCGACACGCTGCCGGCGATCGGCCCGTCCGAGAGCGATGATCGCGTCGTCTATGCGTTCGGCCACGGCCACCTCGGGCTCACGCAGGCCGCCGCGACGGCGCGACTGGTCGCCGACATCGTGGCGGCCCGTTCGTTGCCGATCGACTTGGTACCCTATCGTCCGCAGCGTTTCGCTCGCGGCGGACCCGGGCGAGCAGCGCGGAAAATCATCCCGCCCACGCCGACTGAGAATCCGGATCGGCCAACCCAAATCGAAAACTCATGACGACATTCCGAACGCTCGCCACCGTCCGCCATCACGGCATGGAACTGACCGACTACGAATTCGGCGTCCCGCTCGACCACGACCAGCCGTCGGGCGAGACCTTGTCGATTTTCGCGCGGGCCGTGAGGAACAGCGAAGCCGCGTCGGCGAAGCGGCCCTGGCTGGTGTTCCTGCAGGGAGGACCCGGATTCCCCGGACCGCGACCGCTCGACAAATCGGGCTGGCTCAAGCGGGCTCTCGACGATTACCAGGTACTGCTGCTCGATTCGCGCGGCAATGGCCGCAGCAGCGTCGTGTTGCCCCAGACGCTGGCCCGGCGCGGCAACGCCCGCGCGCAGGCCGATTACCTGATGCATTTTCGCGCCGACAGCATCGTCCGCGATGCCGAGGCTATCCGTCGCCAGCTGGTCGGCGAGGACGAGCAGTGGGGCGTGCTCGGCCAGAGTTACGGCGGCTTCTGCGCCGTTCATTATCTGTCGGCCTTTCCGCACGGTCTGCGGGAAGTCTTCATCACCGGGGGCTTGCCGCCGCTCGACGGCAGCGCCGACGACTACTACCGGCAGACCTACCCTGAAGTGCAGCGCAAGACGCAAAAATTCTTTGCCCGCTATCCGGCCGATCTTGCCCTGTGCGCCCGCATTCTCGAGCATCTGCACCGTCATGAAGTCGCGTTGCCGGGGGGAGGGCGCCTGACGGTTCGTCGCTTTCAGCAAGCCGGTTTCATGCTCGGCTTCCACGACGGCATGGAGAAGCTGCATTACCTGGTCGAGGACGCTTTCTGCCGCGGGCTGCACGGCGACGAACTGAGTCTGCCGTTTCTGCACGCGCTCGAACAGTCACAATCGTTCGAAACCAATCCGATTTTTGCGGTGTTGCACGAGATGTGCTACACGCAGGGTTCCGCCGCGCGCTGGTCGGCGGAGCGAATTCGCGGCGAGTTCCCCGACACGAACTGGGCGCCTGGCCATCCGCCGTCGTTCACCGGCGAAATGATCTACCCGTGGATGTTCGACGAGTACCCCGGCCTGCGGCCGCTGCGCGAGGTGGCCGAGTTGCTCGCGCACGAGGAACGCTGGCCGGCCTTGTATGATCCCGCGCAACTGGCCCGCAACACCGTCCCCTGTGTCGCGACGATCTATGCCGAGGACATGTTCGTGCCGCGCGCGCTTTCGGAGCGAACCGCGGCATCGATCGCCGGCGCCAAGGTCTGGCTTACCAACGAATACGAGCACAGCGGCCTGCGCCAGAGCAGCAAGGTGTTCGAGCGCATGCTCGCGCTGCGGCGAGAGTTGCTCTAGCCGGCGCCCGCGCCGACTGCGCAAGGCCGCTGGCGGGAGGCCAGCGGACTCGCTCGTCAGGCCGCTCGTCTGAGGCCGACGTCCGGCAGCGTGGGCCGCGTCGCCAGCGCGTGTTTCATCATCGCTTCGATTTCCGCGGTTTCCTTCGGACTGAGCGGCAGCCGCGGCGGACGCGTGCGATGCGTGCCGCGCCCGACGAGGTGCTCGCAAAGCTTGATGCACTGGACGAGGTCGGGGCGGGCATCGAGATGGAGCAACGGCATGAACCACCGGTAGAGGCTCATCGCTTCGTCGTAGCGGCCGGTGCTGGCCAGCCGGAACAGTGTCTCGCCTTCGCGCGGGAAGGCATTCGACAGCCCGGACACCCAACCGACGGCGCCGACCAGGATGCTCTCCACGACGACGTCGTCGAGTCCGGCGAAGAGCACGAACCGATCGCCGACCATGTTCTTCAGATCGACGAAGCGCCGGGTGTCGCCGGACGATTCCTTGAAGCAGACGATCGTATCGCAATCGGCCAGCGAGGCCAGGATCTCGGGCGTGACGTCGTTCTTGTAGATCGGTGGGTTGTTATAGACCATCACCGGCAGATCGGTCGCCTTGGCGACGCTGCGGAAGTGCGCGGCGGTCTCGTGCGGCTTCGACGAGTAGACCAGTGCCGGCATGACCATCACGCCGTCGAGGCCGATGCGCGCCGCCTCTCTCGCCATGTCGATCGCGAAGGCCGACGTGAATTCGGCGATGCCGCTGATGACCGGGACGCGCCCGCGCGCAACCGACTTCGCAGTCTCCATGACCTCTATCTTCTCGTCCTTGGACAGCGAGCAGTTCTCGCCAACCGTGCCGCAGACGATCAGGCCCGAAACGCCGTCGCGGATCAGGCCCTCGATGACGCGCGCGGTGGCGTCGACGTCGAGCGAGAGGTCCTCGCGAAACTGGGTCGTCACCGCGGGAAATACGCCGCGCCAATCAGGCTTCAATCATCGCTCCTTCCCTTTTTGGCCAACACTTCCATGACTTCCCGAATAGCGAGCATCATAGGGAACTCTTGGCGACTCCACAACGAACCGAGTACGCCAGTCGATTCCACAACGGAGAAGACATCCATGAAGCAGGCATTCGTAGCCGTCTCGAAAGCGCTGATTCGAGGTTTGCTTATTGTCGTTCCGGTGTATCTGGCGATCCTGCTGCTGCTCAAGGGGATGAAGGCGGTCGCCAATCTGGTGCGGCCGTTCACGGCGCTTCTCCCCGATTGGATTCCCGCCGAAGACCTCCTGTCGCTGCTGCTGGTTCTCGCGATCTGCGCCGTCATCGGAGCCACCGTCGGTACTCGCATCGGACGAGGGGCTCGGGACTGGCTCGAACGGTCGGTCTTCGAGCGAATCCCTGGCTATGGGGTCATCCGCAGCCTCACGCGCCAGATGGCGGGGAAAAGCACCGAGAGCACCTGGAGGGCAGCGCTGATCGAGATCGAGGATGCCCTTGTCCCAGGGTTCATCATCGAAGAGTTCGAGGACGGGCGCTACACCGTCTTCGTCCCGTCGATCCCGACGCCGTTCGCGGGTGCGGTCTACGTTCTCGATCGGCAGCGGGTGCACCCGGTGGATGTGCCGTTCACCGATGCGATCAGGGTCATCTCGCGCTGGGGATCGGGTGCGAAGAACCTGGTAGCGGCGATGGAGCGCCGCGAGTCCGTCGCGCCGCGCTGACGCAGCCCCTGCTGAACAACGCTAACCGGCGAGCATTCCGTCGGCGATGTAAGCGCGCACGACTTCGTCGAAGTCAGTGTCGGCTCCCATGCCGAGCGCAGGGCCGAGCCGCGGCGCGAAGTTCGGCGGCCAGGTTTGCACGATCCTGTCGATTACCGGATCGATCTGCCATTTGACCCGGGCCGCCACGGCATCGCCGGCGACGCGACGCAATGCGTCGACCATCGCACCGACCGAAATGCGAAGCCCGGGGACATTGACCGAGCGCGTCTGCCCGAACTTTGATGCCGCGACATCGTGGCCGACGATTAAGTTGTCGATGACCTGGCGCGGCGAGGTTACCCACAGCTCGGTCTCCGGCGCGACCGGACATACGGCATCGACGTCCGACAGTGGCTCGCGAATGATGCCGCTCGCGAACGAGGACGCGGCCTTGTTCGGCTTGCCGGGCCGCACGGTCACCGTCGGCAGGCGGAGGCTGCGGCCGTCGATGTACCCCTTGCGCGTCATGTCATAGACCAGCAGCTCTCCGATCGCCTTCTGCGCGCCATACGAGGTTTGCGGCGTCAGCGGCGCATCGTCGGGCACCGGGTCGGGCAATTTTCCGCCGAAGACCGCGAGCGAGCTGGTGAACACGAACTTGGGTGGCTTGTTCAGCTTGCGGCAGCGTTCGAGCAGCGCCCGCGTCGCGTCCAGGTTGACGCGCATACCGGTATCGAACTCGGCTTCCGCCTGTCCGCTGACAACGGCGGCGAGATGAAATATCGAATCGGTGTCGATCGTCACGACGCGCTCGATGACCGCCGGATCGGCCAGGTCGCCGGCAACCGCCGTGACCCGCGGGTCGTTTACCGCCGCCGCTGCGACGTCGAGCAGCACCAGTTGCCGCAGCGGGCGAGACTGGCCCGCCGCGTCGACGAGACTGCCGCGCTCGAGCAGCTTGCGGGCGAGGCGGGTGCCGAGGAAACCGGCGCCGCCGGTGATCACGATGCGCATCAGGGACTCCGTGTCTCCAGAGGAAAACGACGCCGCACTTTGGATGGCGCGGCGCGAAGATCGCATTATAAGATGGGGTTTTTGCTTCGGTACCCTCGCGATGCCGCACCCGACCCACCTTAGGATTTGCGCAGCGATCGAAGCGCACGGCTGGGCCGCGGAAGCCGCGTTCCTGCCGGAGCAGGCGATCGCCGCGCTTCGCGCCGAGGCGCGCCGGCGCGACGCCGCGGGCGAATTTCATGCCGCGGGCGTGGGCCGCGGCCCAGCGCGGGTCGAGCGCAGCGACATTCGCGGCGATCGCATCCTTTGGCTCGACGAGCATGCGCGCTCCTCGGCCGAAGTGCCGCTCTGGCAGGCGCTGGCGGCACTGCAGGCCGCGCTCAACCGGGCGTTGTTCCTCGGCCTCGATTCGTTCGAGGGCCACTACGCGCTGTATCCGTCCGGCGCGTTCTATCGCCGGCATCGCGACAGGTTTCGCGACGACGACACGCGCGTCATTTCGTGCGCGCTCTATCTGAACGAGGATTGGTCGGCCGACGACGGCGGCGCTCTGCGCCTGCACATGCCAGAAGGGCTGCGCGATGTCGTGCCGGAAGGCGGCGTGTTGGCCTGCTTTCTCGCCGACCGCTTCGAGCATGAGGTCCTGCCGGCCGCGCGCGAGCGCCTGGCGGTGAGCGGCTGGTTTCGCCGCCGGGCGTAACCGTGGCGCGCGAAATCGACGCTCTCGCCCATGCTAGAATCGATACGGTCGATCGAAGCCTTGCCGCTTCGATGGCCGACCTCCCGCCGTACTTCCATCCCCAGCCTTGGTGAAGATGTCCGCCGCGACCGCACTGCCGGCACGATTGGTGATCGCGACGCGCCGGTCGGCGCTCGCGATGTGGCAGGCCGAGCACGTGCGCTCGCGTCTCGCGGTGCTCTATCCCTACTGCGCAATCGAGTTGCTCGGCCTGACGACACAAGGGGACAGGGTGACCGATCAGCCACTCGCCGACATCGGCGGCAAGGGGCTGTTCATCAAGGAGCTCGAGCAGGCGATGCACGAGGACCGCGCCGATCTGGCCGTGCATTCGCTCAAGGATGTGCCGATGGACATGCCGACGGGGTTCACGCTGGCGGCGATCATGGCGCGGGAGGATCCGCGCGATGCACTGGTGTCGGGTCGATGCCGCGCGCTTTCCGAACTCCCGCCGGCAAGCGTCGTCGGAACGTCGAGCCTGCGGCGCGAAGCGCAGCTGCGCGAGCGCTATCCGCAGCTTGCCGTCGAGCCACTGCGCGGCAACGTCAACACCCGGCTCGACAAGCTCGATGCCGGACAGTATGCGGCGATCATTCTTGCCGCCGCGGGCTTGCGGCGCCTGGGCCTCGCGCAAAGAATCGCGGCGCTGCTCGATCCGGCAGAGAGTCTTCCTGCGATCGGGCAGGGCGCGCTCGCGCTCGAGTGCCGCACGGACCGCGCCGACGTGCTCGCCGCGCTGGCGCCGCTTTCGGATGCAGCGACGACGAGAGCGACCACCGCAGAACGGGCATTCGGGCGCGTGCTTGCAGGCAACTGCCGCACGCCGCTCGCAGCGTATGCGATGGACCGCGGCCCGCAATTGTGGCTGCGCGGGCTGGTCGCTAGCCGCGACGGCAGCCAGGTGCTGCGCGGCGAGCGCGTCGCAGCGGCTAGCACCGTCGAGGAGGCAGCTGCACTCGGTGAGGCGCTCGGCGCCGAATTCCTGCAGCGCGGCGCCGCCGCGATGCTGGCAGAAAATGTATGAGCGGGCCGCTTCGCGGCGCGGGCATCGTGATCACGCGCCCCGCGCGGCAGGCCGCCCAGCTGGCGCAGCAAATCGCCGCCGTCGGCGGCACGCCTCTGATCTTTCCGACGATAGCGATTCTTCCGCCCGACGACACTCGAGCACTCGACGACGTGCACCGGCGGCTCGCGCAATTCGATTACGCGATTTTCGTCAGCGCAAATGCCGTGGAATTCGGTATCGGCGATCCGGCCGCCTGGCCGGCGGCACTGCCCGCGTTCGGGCCCGGGCCGGGCACGGCGGCGGCGCTCGCCGGGGCCGGGATCGGCGACGTGCGTCAGCCGCGCACGACGATGGACAGCGAAGGCCTGCTCGAGCTGGATGAGTTCACCGCGCCTTCCGGCAAGCGCGTCGTGATTTTTCGCGGCGGCACCGGGCGCGACTTGTTGGCCGACACGCTGACCGAGCGCGGCGCGCACGTCACCCGGGTCGATTGCTACCGCCGTGCCCGGCCGCGGAGCGGTGCCGAAGGCCTGGTCGCGGCATGGCGCGAACGCCGCGTCGATGCGATCACGCTGACCAGCAGCGAGGGCCTGGACAACCTGTGGGAGATGCTCGACTCGTACGGCCGGAGCGAGCTTGCCGCGACGCCGGCCTTTGTCTCGCATCCGCGCATCGCCGAACGCGCGCACGCGCTCAAGCTCGCGCGCGTTATCGTCGCCGAGCCCACCGACGCCGGATTGATCGCGTCGTTGCTACAATACTTCGACGCCGATTCCTGACGGACCTCCGATGCCAGCCGACATTCTGATCACCGCACCGCTCCCACCTTTTCTCTACGACCCGCTGAAGGCCGCCTACTGCTGCCATGACTACCATCAGGCGGGCGACAAGCAGGCACTGCTGGCCGCCCAAGGCGCCGCCATCCTCGGACTGGTGCAGGGCGGAGGCACGGTGACGGCGACCAAGCTTCTCGACGCGCTGCCCAAGCTGGAGATCATCTCGGTCTTCGGCGTCGGCTACGACGGCGTGCCGACCGCGTACTGCCGCCAACGCGGCATCAAGGTGACCAACACTCCGGACGTGTTGACCGACGACGTTGCCGACGTCGCGCTCGCGCTGGTCCTGATGACCGGCCGCGGCTTCGTGCGCCTGAATCGCTTCGTGCACGCGGGCAAGTGGGAAAAGGGAAGCCCCGAGCTGACGACCAAGTTGAGCGGCAGAAAGGTCGGCATCCTGGGCCTGGGCAGAATCGGCAAGGCGATCGCCGAGCGGGTGGCGGCAATGGGTATGAAAGTCGCCTATACGGGGCGCAAGCCGCAGGATGTCGGTTATGAATACATCGCCGACCTGAAGGCGCTGGCCGCTGCCGTCGACTTCCTGATCGTCGCGTGTCCGGGCGGTGAGGCGACCCGGAATATCGTCAACGCCGATGTGCTCGCGGCACTCGGCAAGAAGGGCACGCTGATCAACATCGCGCGCGGGTCGATCGTCGACGAGCCGGCGCTGGTCGCGGCGCTGAAGGCAGGCACGATCAAGGCGGCCGGACTCGACGTCTTCGCCGACGAGCCCCACATTCCGGCGGCGCTGACGACGATGGACAACGTCGTGCTGCTGCCGCACGTCGGGAGCGCAACGCGCGAAACGCGGCAGGCGATGGGCGACCTGTGCAAGGCGAACCTCGACGCCTGGTTCGCCGACAAAAAAGTGCTGACGCTGATTCCCGAGCTGAAGTAGCTCGCGCCGGCGGCGCTTTGTGCCGCGGCGTTACTCGGGAGGGACGACCGGCTTGGTCGCCGGCGCGAACAGCACCGCGGAGAGCGATGCCAGCACCAGCGCGAGTGCGATGTACTCGCTCGGGCCCGGGCGCTCGCCCAGGAAAAGGATTCCCGACAGCACGCCCACGACAGGCACCGGCAGCGACGAAAGCGAGCTGACCGCGACCGGCAGCGTGCGCGCCATAGTGAACCATGCCCAGTGCGCGACGGTGCCGGCGAGAAAGATGTTGTAGAGCACTGCGAACCAGGCCGTGCCCGACATGTGGGCCAGCGAACTTATCGGATGCTCATCGAACAGCGGCACGCAGACCGCGATAGGCAGCCAGCCGATCAGCATCATCCACCCGGTCAACGTGTTCTGCGGCACCGGTGGCTTCCAGCGCCGCAGCAGCACAGTGCCGAACGCCCACGATATCGCGGCGGCAAGGATGAACAAGGTCCCCATCGGCGAGCGCGTGATATGCCGCACGTCTTCGCCGAGCAGGACCGCCATGCCCAGCATGCCGAGCACGAGTCCGATGATCTTGCGTCTCGACAGCGGCTCGTGCAGCAACGCCATGCCGAACAGCACGGTCCAGACCGGCATCGTGTATGCCAGGATCGCGGACCGGCCGGCGGGCATTTGCTGGACGCCGAAAAGGATCAGCCCGTTCCATGCCGCGATGTTGAACAGCGCGAGCGCCAGGACCTTGCCCCAGTGCTCGCGCGGGATCCGGATCGAATCGCCCGACAGCCGCGCCGCCAGCAACAAGCCGAGCGCCGCGAATGGGAGCGTCGCGCCACGAAACGTCAGCGGCGCGAGCTCGGTGACGCCGAGCTTCAGCACCGGCCAATTGCATCCCCAGACCAAGGTCAAGACCGCGACCAGAAAAAGCCCCGAGGCCGGAACGCGCCGCGCGGCCCGACGAACCGAAGTCATCGAACGATCGCGCCTGCGGTGGTCATGGTCGCCGCCCGTCCGGGCGCAGGCCGGCCGCGCCGTCGCCGTATTTGGCCTGTTGCAGCGAGCGCGCCTGCGTCACCCATTGATCGCGCCGGATTCGGCCGGGAAACTCGGGCAGGCGCGCGTCGAATTCGTCGATGTCGCGCTCGCTCCACTGAGCGATCTGCTGGAAGGTCATGATGCCCAGGTTGTGCAGCATGCGCTCGAGCACCGGTCCGACGCCGACGATCAGCTTCAGATCGTCGGGTCCGGCCGCGCCTGACAGGATCGGAGGCGGCGCGTTGTTTTCGATGTCGATCACCAACTGTCGATAGCGCGCGTTGTCGCCGCGCACATCGGCGAGCGCAGCGAACAGTCGCCTCCGGTCTTCGCCGAAAACGGCGGCCTGATAACGGATCGCATCTGCGTCGGCCAGCGCTTGCCGCAGATGGGCTGCCTCGCTTTCGCCGCCGCGTATGATCCGCGCTTTTTCTGCGCCGATACGCTCGGCGTCAGGCCCGGAAAACGCGCCCGCTGGATCGACTGCACCGGTTACCGTAGAGCCGGTCGGCGTGCCGGCCGGCAGCTGACGCCGGCGCAATCCATACGCGTAACCGGTCAGCGCGGCGATGGCAACGACAGCGATGAGTGCAAGGATTAGCATCGGATCGGAAAAGGCGGGGGCCGCGGGACGATAAACGCCTGGCGGACGTGCGAACATTCTAGTGGAGCGTGGCGCTTCCGGCCAGCCCGGCAGGGAGCGACCGGCCGTCCTGCTACAATCGACTGCGTCTGCGCTCGCCTTTACTACGATGCCCGAACCGGCGGCCGACCGCCCAGCTTCCTCCTCGCCGCCGCCCCGAATCCCGGCCACTGCGCCCGCGCCGCGGCTTGCGCTCTGGGCGTGGGTTGCAGCGCTGGTGATCGCTGCTGCGATCGCGGCAGCGTGGCTGGACGCACGCCACGGCCAGCGCGAGTTGCGCGTCGATCTCGCGAAGCGTCTCGCCGAAGTCGAAAGCGCCCAGCAGGCAACGCGCGCCATCGTCAAGGATGCCCAGGACAGCGTGCGTGACGCGCAAGCCAAGATCGCGCTTCTGGAAAACCGTCTCGGCGAATCGCAGGCGCAGCAGTCGGCACTCGAGGCGCTGTACCGCGAGCTTTCGCCGTCGCGAGACGAATGGGCACTGACCGAGGTCGAGCAGGTGCTGATGCTGGCCAGCCAGCAGCTGCAACTGGCCGGGAACGTCCGCGCTGCGCTTGCAGCGCTGCAGGTCGCCGACACCAAATTGCAGCGGCTCGACCGCCCGCAATTTGTCCCTCTGCGCCGCGCGCTGGCGCGGGACATGGACCGGCTGAAGGCCGTGCCGTACGTCGACGTTGCGGGAGTGTCGTTGCGACTCGACGAGGCCATCGCGCAGATCGATGCGCTGCCGCTGGCGATCGATGAAAGGCTGGCCCCGCCGCCGCCGCCCGCGCCGCAACAGGGCGAGTCCGGATGGCGCCGACTGCTGGCGAGCGCATGGCAGCAGATACGGCAACTGGTCCGTATCGAGAATATCGACCGGCCCGAGGTCCCCCTGCTGCTGCCGCAGGAGCAGTTTTTCCTGCGCGAGAATCTGAAGCTGAGGCTCCTGTCGGCCCGATTCGCGCTGCTGTTTCACGATCAGGCGAGCTTCCGCGCCGATCTCACTGCCGCCGACGCGTGGCTCGCCAAGTATTTCGATACGCGATCCAAGCCGGTTCAGGCGTTGCAGACGCTGTTCAAACAGCTGAAGGCGACCGACATGGCGGCCGAGCTGCCGGGACTCGCCGCCAGCCTCGATGCGGTGCGCGTGCTGCAAATCGCGCGTGACAAGCCGCAGCGCTAGAGCGGCAACAGGCCACTAGCGCCGCGCCCGCCGCCAATGCGCTTTCTTTTCTGGTTTTTGCTGCTCGCCGCGGCGGCGGTGGCCGCCGCGCTGGCGGTCAAGCTGAATGCCGGTTACGCGCTGCTGGTCACGCCGCCGTACCGGATCGAGCTTTCGCTCAACCTGTTGCTGTTGATCGCCGTCGTCGGCTTCGCCGCCTTGTATGCTGCGATCCGCCTGGCCGTGCGCACCGCGCGTCTTCCGCAGACGGTGCGCGCGTGGCGCCGGCGCCAGAAGCTCGAGCGGGCCCGTTCGGCGCAGGACTCCGCCGTTGTCGCATTGCTCGAAGGGCGTTACGGCAAGGCACAGCAGCGTGCCCTGGAAGCGCTGGCCATACCGGGTTCAAGCGGACTCAACGCGATTATCGGCGCTCGCGCCGCCATCGACGTTCGCAATTTCGATTCGGCCGAGGCGATGCTCAGTCGCCCGGACGCGCAAGCGACGAGCCTGGCGGTCGCCCGGTTGATGCTGCTTGCCGAAATCGCGCTCGAGCAAGGACAGCCGCAACACGCGCTCGACACGTTGCGCGAGCTGCGGCGCGAAGCCGGCATGCATACGGCGGCGTTGCGCCTGGAGCTGCGCTGCCTGCAAGCAGCGCGGCGCTGGACCGACATCGCGCCGCTGCTCGATCAGCTGGTCCGGCGCAAAGTGTTCGACAGCACGCAAGCCGAGCATGTGCGAGTGACGGCGCAAAGCGAGCAGCTGAAGGTTCTGACGCATGACGCGGCTGGGTTGCGCGAATACTGGAACAGGCTGCCGGATGCAGCGAAGCGGCATCCGAAAGTCGCGCGCGCCGCAGCTCAGAGCTTCCTGCAGCTCGGCGGAGATCGGGAGGCCGTCGACATCCTCACCGAGAGTCTGGAGCGCGAATGGAACTCCGAGCTGGTCGAGATCTACGGCGAATGCCGTCCGGCCGACGCCACCCGCCAGCTCGAACAGGCTGAACGCTGGCTGCTGCGGCACAACCAGGATCCAGTGCTGTTGAGAGTTCTCGGCACGCTGTGCCAGCGGCGGCAACTCTGGGGCAAGGCGCAAACCTATTTCGAGGCCAGCCTCGCGCTCGACGATGGCTGGCGCGCGCATCTGGCGCTCGGAGAAATGCTCGGACGCCTGAACCGCGACGACGAGGCGAATGCGCATTTCGTCGCGGCGCTCAAGCTGGCGACCGGCGAACTGCGGCGGTTCTGACGGTTGTCGGGCTTTAGTCGACGAGCTTCATGCTTTTCAGGAGGTTCGCCAGCGCGATCGTGAAGCGAGGCACGTCGGTGGCGTCGATGTGCGAGGTGTCCGGCAGCACGAACGCCTTCATCTCGGGGACGTCGCGAAAGTCGATCATCGTTGCCGGCGCGCGCCGCGCATACGCGTCCCAGTAGCGGTCGCGCGGAAAATTGGCCTCGTCCAGCGCCAGGCTCTCGTCGGCCGCCGGCTCGCGAAAAAAGACGACGCGGCCGCCGCGCCGCTGGATTTTCTCGACCCACGCCGATACGGCGTCCAGGTCGTGCAGCCAGGTCCGGGCATCGGTCGGCGGCTCCTCGCGATAGTAGCGAACCAGGTCGGCGACGCGCGATGCCCGGATGAAGGCAAGATTGGGCTGGTGATAGTCGATGAATCCGGCCCGGTCGGCGCGCACGAAGACGTGGTCGTTCACCGGCGGCCCCTCGCCGGCGATCCAGCGCTCGACGATGTTGGTCGCCGCGAACGGCGAGCGGACCAGCACCAGATTTTCCTGCAGCACGGTCAACAATTTGCGATGGATCCAGCGCGAAAGCGTCCAGCGACGGCGGTAGTGGTCGAAATAGCTCTGTTGCATTTCCCAATGCCGGCGTTGCATGCCGCGTGCATCGACGCCGACGATCGCGAGCCCGACGAACGAAGGGTCGTCGGCCAGCTCGCGCAGCGCCGCCAGCGGGTATCTGCCATTGACGGCGAGCATCGCCACAGGGCGGCCGCCGAGCTCGTGCGAAAGCAACTGCGGATCGATGCCGAATTCGATGCGCGACGCGCCCAGCAGCGCCACCGCGCGGGGCGAATTCCGGATGCGATCGAGTTGCATCGACCACAGGTCGGCGTCATCCTGCACGGTGACTAGATAGCCGCGCTGGCGGAGCAGCCACTCGTACCCGACGGCGAGCAGCGCGCACACCAGCAGCGCGGCGACCCAGGCATGCAGCCACTGTCGGTTCATCGTCAAAACTGGAAATAGATGAACGCCGGATTGAATCCGGGTGAGAACACGACGGCGGCCAGCGCCAGCGCGATCGAAGCCGCGCGCGGCGCGACTGACAAGCGATCGAGCCAGTCCCAGCGGCGCAGGTGGCCGAACAGGATATGCGAACCGACGACGCAGGCACCCAGCACCAGCGCGACGATTGCCTCGCTGAACGGAACCAGCGTCGAGCGCCCACCGGGGGCAAACATCGACGCGAGAATCGCAGCGCCCTGGCCGAACGAATGCGCACGGAAGAACACTGCGGCAATGCTGAACATTCCGAACGTTGCCACGGCGAGTGCCGCACGGCCGAAGCGGTTGTCGACCTTGCCGAAGTCCCAGACGTATCGCTTGACCAGGTGCTCGGCAGAGATAAAGGCGCCCTGCAGCCCGCCCCACACGACGAACGTCCATGCCGCGCCGTGCCAGAGGCCAACCAGCAGGAACGCGAACAGCAGGTTGGCTTCACCGCGCAGCCTGCCGCGGCGATAGCCGCCGAGCGGGAGGAAGACGTAATCGCGGATCCAGCTCGCCAGCGACATGTGCCAGCGCGTCCACAACTCGGCCATGCCGACCGAACCGAACGGGCTTTCGAAATTCATCGGAAACCGGAAGCCAAACATCAGCGCGACGCCGATCGCGCAAAGCGAATAGCCGGCGAAGTCGCAATAGGCCTGCAGGGAGAACGACGTGGCACCCAGCCAGCTTTCGCCGATTCCAGCGTGGACGCCGGACGCAAACACGCGGTCGACGACCGGCGCGAACACCAGGTCGGCCAGGCAGACCTTGAGCGCCAGGCCGTAGACGAACAGTGCGAGGCCCTTGCCGACCTCGGCCGATTCCCAGGATTTGGGCTCAGCGCACTGCGGCGAAAAATCGCCGTAGCGAAGGATCGGTCCGGCGACCAGGTGCGGAAAGAAGGTCACGTACAGGCCGTAGTCGAGCAGGCTCCTCGACACGGCGATGCGCCTGCGGTAGACGTCGATCACATACGACAGGCTCTCGAACGTGTAGAACGAGATCCCGACCGGCAGCAGGATGCCGAGCGACACCGGTTCGAAATTGATTGCGAACACGTGCAGCAGGTCTACCGCGTTATCGGCAAAGAACTGCGCGTACTTGAAAAACCCCAGCGAGCCCAGGTTGATGGCGATCGACGACGCGAGGATCGCGCGGCGGTGCGACGGGCGCTGCACCCGGTCCATCCAATGCGAGGCCAGCCAATCGAACCCCGTCGTCGCGATGATCAACAATACGAAAAACGGGTTCCACGCCGCGTAGAAAAGATAGCTGGCGCTCAGCAGAAAGACCTTGCGCGCGGTCCACGAGCGCACCGCCCAGTAGCCGCCGAAAATGGCGGCGAGAAAGACGACGAAGGTCAGCGAATCGAATGTCATGGCGGCCGCCGGCCCGTCAGCTCGCTATCGTTTGCCTACGCCGGCGCTTCGGCCTGCGCCGCATAGGTGAACGAGTCGGCATAGAAGGCTTCCGGCGGCAGCCGTCGCAGCTCGGTGAATTCGCGACGCGCGACGTCGATCATCGCCGGACCGCCGCAGGCGTAGACCTGATAGCCGGACAGGTCGGCGAAGTCCGTCATCACCGCTTTGTGTACGAAGCCGGTACGGCCCGGCCAGCGGTCGTCGGGCAGCGGATCGGACAGCACCGGGATGAAGGTGAAGTTCGAATGCCGGCGCTGCCATTCGGCCGGAAGATCCGGCAGGTAGAGATCGGCGCGCGAGCGTACGCCCCAGTAGAGCACGATCTGGCGGTCGATCGCATGATGAAACGCGTGCTCGATTACCGCCTTGATCGGTGCGAAGCCGGTGCCGCCGGCGACGAAGATGATCGGCTTGTCCGAGTCCTCGCGCAAAAAGAAATTGCCCAGCGGCCCCTCGATCCGCAGGATCTCGCGGCCCTTGAATTCGTTGAATAGCTGGCCGCTGAAATAGCCGCCGGGAACGTGCCGGATATGCAGGTCGAGCAACGCGTCGTCCTCGGGCGCGGTCGCGATCGAGAAACTGCGCCGGCGACCGTCCTTGAGCAGAAAATCGACGTATTGGCCGGCCAGGTATTGCAGACGGTC
>Ga0207693_10000566_pt1 | contig 33390 bp, 27 predicted proteins | sample LARL81metaG_FD_184347 | JGI IMG/M metagenome (GOLD analysis project Ga0207693, IMG submission 184347) | Corn, switchgrass and miscanthus rhizosphere microbial communities from Kellogg Biological Station, Michigan, USA - LAR L8-1 metaG... | ecosystem: Host-associated > Plants > Roots >... | reverse complement strand
TGGTTCCTTTCGAACTTGTTGGGGGGCGCTCAGCTGAGCGACTGCTCGGCTCGCAGCTCCTCGTCGAGCGTCAGCGATTCGCGCTGGAGCTCGCCGCTCGAGCCGACCCGGTAGACCCCGGTGCGAGCGAGCGGCGGAGAGTATGCATGGATTGTCACCGCCGGTGCGGTGCCGCTATGCATCACCCGGTGGATCGCGACCGGCGGCACGCTGAAGCTGCGGCCCATGCCGATAACGCGGGAGCGGGGCTCCGCCCCGAGCCTGAGGCGGTCCTCCCGAACCTCGCCCGAGATCACTGCGATCGCGGCCGCCGATACGTCGTGGTCGTGAAAGCCGGTGTCCTGGTCCTCGCTCCAGCAGATCACCCACGCGTTGACGCGCTCGTCATCCCAGATCTGCTCATAGACGCGCGCGTCGTCGGCATGCCGGATCAGGTGCTCCCAGCGCTGGCGCGCGGCCACCAACTCGAGCACGAAGAGGTTTAGTTCGCGCGGTGTCAGGCTCATGCTGCCAGCCTCGCGGGTGCGAGCAGGTGGGCGGCGCCGGCTTGCAGGATCGCCTCCCGGCCGGTCGGGAGCGGCTCGAGCACCGGGCGATCGGAGCCGTAGACGAGCTGGGATGCGCCGACGCGGCGGGCCATCGCCTCGATCGCCGTCGGTCCGTAGCTCGACGTGTCGTAGTACGTGAACGGGTCGGAAAGATCGACGAGCGGGCCGCCGCGGGTATCGAGGCGCTCGCTGAGCAGCGGCGCCCCTCCGGCAAGCATCGAGAAGATCACCGTCAGGTCGGGGTGACGCGAGCGTCCCGCAGTCGCGAACGCCAGCCATGCGGCCTGCATCTGCGAGACGTAGCCGGTCAGCGCCTGCCACCACGGCGGTTCGTACGCCGGCGCCTCATGGTCGCCGACGGGGTCGATCGCGCGCCGGTCCGGGCCGGGGTGCACGAACAGCGGCACCTTTCGCTCGGCGATGCGGTCGAGCACCGGGGCGGCCGCGTCGAGCGCACCCGCCGTGGCCAGCGCGCCCGCGGGCATCGACACGCCAATGCACCCTCGCGCGAGGATGTCGTCGACGTCGTCGGGGTCGGCGTTGTCGAGTGGGAGCGGCCCCCAGGCGGCGAACCGGTGCCCGAGTGCCGTGACGCCGTCGAGGTGCGCGTCGATCAGGGCTAGCGCCTGGTTGCGGGGCAGCGCTTCGATGCCGATCGGACTCGAGAGCGCGATGACCGCAAGCTCGATGCGGTCATCGTCGAGCAGGCGAGTGCGGCGGGACGGAGACTCCGAGTTCAGATCGATCGCGCACGGACGCTCACCCGCGGCGTGCAGCTCCGCGACGCCGCCGCGAAGCCTGACAAACGGCAGCTCGTTCCTGGCGGCGAGCGCCTCTATCAGAGGGGCGGTCCAGATGTGTTGGTGTACGTCGAGGCGCATCGGATCTCTCTGCTCGAACGAGTATCAGCACTAAGTCTATAGAGATACTACTGTCGGCAGGGGTGGAGGGCGCTGGGCGGTCGAGCAAGGATGGAGGGGCGCTGGGCGGTCGAGCAAGGATGGAGGGGCGCTGGGCGGTCGAGCAAGGATGGAGGGGTGCTGGGCGGTCGAGCAAGGATGGAGGGGTGCTGGGCGGTCGCCGGGGCCTGGCGGCGCCGCCGAAAACATCCCACTCGACCCGTCCCGCCGCTCGGATGGGTCAAATTAGGCGCTGGGCGCCGATTAACGCCCACTCGAGGATCGGCGGCGCTCAAATGGGTCGTTTTCGACCGGCACTCGGCGTGACGGACGGTCCCGCCGCGAGGGCGTCGAAAACGCCCCAGTCGACCGCCCCCGCAGCCCGCGTGGGTCGAATTCGTCGCTGAGCGACGGTCTTTACCCACTCGAGGATCGGCAGCGCTCGAATGGGTCGTTTTCAGCGCCGCGGCGGTCCGCCGATGATTTTTCGCGCGGCTACCGGTCCTTCACAACGAACAGCGTGTATGACCAGACCACGATCACGTTCGGGATCCGCGGGCCGCTCGCGCGCTCCGATCTGCCCGGGCTGTGCGACCGGGTGTGCGCGCTGCTCGACCGCAGCCACGCGACGGTCGCTCTGTGCGACGTCAGTGGCATCGCTGCGGATGCCGTGGCCGTCGACGCGCTCGCGCGGCTGCAGCTAGCGGCCCACCGGCACGGCTGCCAGGTGAGGCTGCGCCAGAGCACGCCGGCGCTCCGCGACCTCGTCGCGTTCATGGGCCTCGCCGACGTGTTGGCCGAGTAGGACGGAGTCAGTCGAGCTGCAGCGGCAGCCCGAACAGCGGGAACAGGCGCTCGGTGTCCAGGAAGAACGTGAGCTCGACGATCTTGCCTTCGGCGTCGAACTCGAGCACCTGCAGCGCCCACGGCTCGTGGCCGCTGCCCGACTCGCTCGGCTTGTACTGACCGCAGGCGAACGAGCCGTTGGCCATCGGGGTGGGCAGCACCCGGGAACCCTGGCAGCCGATCCCGGGCCCGACCCACCACCTGAGGATGTCGTCGCGGTCGGTCAGCCACAGGTCGAAAGGCGGCATCGACTGGATCGCGTCCTCGCGGATCAGCGAGGTCAGCGCCTCCATGTCGTAGTTCTCAAACGCCTTGACGTAGCGATCAAGCAGCTCGCGCTGGGGCGGCTCGACCGTCGGGGTGGCGTCGGCGACGGTGATCCCACTGGACTCGATCGTCGCGCGGGCGCGCTGCAGCGCGCTGTTGATCGAGGCCACGCTGGTGTCGAGCAGCTCGGCCGCTTCGCTCGCCTTCCAGCGAAGCACCTCGCACAGGATCAGGGCGGCTCGCTGGCGCGCGGGCAGGTGCTGGAGCGCGGCGACGAACGCAAGTCGCATGGTCTCGTGCGCGACCGCCGCCTCGGCCGGGTCTGCCTCGACTGCTGCGTCGGTGGGGATTGGCTCGATCCAGGTGACCTCGGGAAGCGTGTTCAGGTTCGCTGCCTCGGGCGCACTGGAGCCGCCGAGGTCCATCGGGCGCGCGCGGCGGGAGCGGCCGTTGAGCATGTCGAAGCACACGTTCGTGGCGATTCGATAGAGCCACGAACGCAGGGCCGCGCGTCCCTCGAAGCGATCAAAGCTCCGCCAGGCGCGGATCATCGTCTCCTGTACCGCATCCTCGGCCTCGAACGGCGAGGCGAGCATCCGGTAGCAGTACCGGGTCAGCTCGGTTCGGTGCTGCTCTAGTTGCTGCTCGGGGCTGTCGGCCGCGAGCGTGAGTGGTGGCTGTGACACAACGCTCATCGTACGCCAACCCCTCCCCGTGCTCAGGCTTGGGGCCGGCGGTAGACCAGGATCGCGCACTGCGCCGCGGGGCGGCAGTCCACGAGCTCGAACGCGGCCGTCCCGTCTTCCTCGGCAAACAGGCGCCGGCCGCCGCCGAGCACGGCCGGGAAGACCATCAGCCGCAGCTCGTCGACGAGGTCGTGCTCGAGCAGCGTCTGAACGAGCGTGGCACTGCCCGCCACGAGCAGACCGCCGTCGACCTCGGACCGCAGACGCCGCACGGCGCCCGGCACGTCCCCGCCGATCACCGTCGAATTGGTCCAATCAGCTTGCTCGAGCGTCGTCGAAACGACGTACTTGGGCATGCTGTTCATCCGGTCGGCGAAGCCGATCTCGTCGGTCCGCCCGGGCCATGCCTCGGCGAATCCCTCGTAGGTCTTGCGGCCCAGCAGCATCGCGCTCGCGTTCATGGTCTCGTCGACCTTGAACTTGTCGCCCTCGGGCCCGCGGTCAAACCGAAAGGCCCAGCCTCCCCACTGCGAGCTCTCAGACCCGCCTGGATCTTCGAACACGCCGTCCAGCGTGACGAACTCCGAAACGACAACATCTCCCATGTCGATCCCTCCGCGGTCCGAATCAGTGCTGACAAGACAGACCGGCGAGACCGCGAAAAGTCATCGCGGTCAGGCTGAATCGCCCAGCAGTCTCACCGCGCCGTCGATCACCGTCGCCGCCTCAGAGATCGTCCCGAAATCCACGTTGTCGGGCACGTCGGTAGGCCAGTGGTAGTTGGCGGGGAGCTTGAACTCGTCAAACGAGGCGACGAGCGCGCTGGGGTAGCCGGCCCGGATCCCGGCTAGGGCGTCTGAACCGAACGACAGCCAGTGCTCGCGGATGATCGGGACGCCGGCCTGATCGGCGGCACGCTCGATCGTGTCCTTGAGCGGCCGGTCGTACTCGGTGTGCTTGAGCATGCCCTCGCCCTCGACCAGGATGAGGCGTGGCGACCCGACCGAGTCGATCGCGATCACGCGGGTGCGGTGCGCGTCGAGCTCGTCGCGGTGACGCCGAAGAAACGCCTGCGAGCCTTCCTCGAACGACTCCTCCGCGCCGGCCGACAGCAGGATCACGCGAACGTCCTCCGGGGGCCGGCGCACCAGCGAATCGGCCACGCCGATCAGCGCCGCCACGCCGCTGAGGTTGTCGTTGGCACCCGGCACCACCTCGGAGCGACCGATGTCGGCGAACGCCGCCGCCGAGCCGAAGCACAGCGCGGCGCCCAGCCGCCGGCGGCCGAGCGCGACGAGGATCGGGCCGGCGAACACCAGGCCCATGATCCGTGGCCACCAGCGCATGCGATCGAGCACGTGCGGGAAGCGCCGGGCGAGTGCGTGGGTAACCGTCGGATCGAACACCGCTCCCGAGTGCGCCGCATCGTGGTGAGCGATGACCACGACGCACGTTGCGGCGTCGCGCGAGCCGAGCTCGGCGACGACGTTGCTCGTGGTGCGCCTGCGCGCGAAGTGCCGCGTCCAGACGCCCCGGTGCAGACCCAGCTCGTCCCAGATGCCAAGCGCCGCGACGGCGCCCACAAGAGCTCGCAGCACCCGTCCCCCGACGAGCGCGGCCACCCCCGAAATGGCAGACAACAGCCCCAGCGGCAACCAGTATCCGCCGTGCGCCGGTTCCTCTTCGATCCGGACCTGATCGACTCCCAGCTCCCGTAACCGCTCGGCGATCCAGGCCGCGGCCCGCCGCTCGCCCTCGCTGGCCGACGGGCGCTCCCAACTTGCGAGCTCGCGCACCACATGCTCGAGGTCGGGGGTCCGCGACGTCTGCTCCTGGCTGGCCATTCGACGGCCGAATCTATCGATCGGGCCCCGTTCGGAAGTTTCGGACGCGCAGCCGCTCCTGATTCGTCACGTCACCGTCGGGTAGCTGTCTGATGGACCCACATCACAGAAATCGAGGTTGGAGATGTCGATCAACGATCGGGCGGCTGCCCTTGCGCCGTACGCAGAGCAGCTGCTCAACAATCGAGATGTCCAGGACGCGATCCAGCGCGCCGCAAGCGCCGGACGCGACAGCTACCAGCGTGCGCGCGGCACGAGTCCGCGCAAAGCCGTCAAGGACAAGCGGCTGCAGCGCCGCTTGCAGGAGACCGCGCAGGCGAGCTTTGACGCATGGACCGCCGTGGCCGAGTCCGGCAAGCCCAGGCGCCGCGCGCGCTGGCGCCGGCGGGTCCTCGTGGTGACCGTGGCTGCGGCCGGCGCCTTCGTCGCGCTGAACACCGACGCGCGCGAGACCGTGCTGGGCCTGCTGCCCAGTCCTTCTTCCAATTCGGCGCAATGACGAAGGGAGTGACGATGTCCGAGGTTCGTGGGAACGGTGACACGGAGTTGAGTGACCGCTCCATCGCCGACCTGCTCAAGCAGCTATCGGACCAGACCGCGACGCTGGTCCGTCAGGAGCTCGACCTGGCCAAGGCCGAGCTCACGGTCAAGGGCAAGCGGGCCGGCGTGGGCGCGGGCATGCTCGGCGGCGCCGGGATGTTCGGGCTTTACGCCCTCGGAGCGCTGACCGCTTGCGTGATCCTGCTCCTCAGCACCGCGATGACCGCCTGGGTCGCGGCGCTGATCGTGACCGCCATCTATGGCGGGATCGCCGGCGTCCTTGCGCTGACCGGCAAGAACAAAGTCCAGGCCGGGACGCCGCCCGTGCCCGAGCAGACGGTCGGCAGCGTCAAAGAGGACGTCAGGTCGACCAAGGAGCGAGCGAAGGAAGGCAGGTCATGAGCGGTAACGGCGAGAGCATGCAGAAGACACCTGAGGAGCTCCGCGAGGAGATCGAGCAGACCCGGCAGGAACTGGGCGACACGGTTGAGGCGCTGGCCGAGAAGACCGACGTCAAGACCCAGGCCAAGGACCGAGTCAACTCCATCAAGGACGGTGCGCTGCAAAAGAAGGACGAGTTCGCAGCGCGCGCGAAGCAGGCCACGCCAGACACGGCGAGCACGGGTGCGCAGCAGGCCGTGTCGGCGATCAAGCGCGACCCGGTCCCGTTCACCGGCATCGCCGTGTTCGCGGCGGGCCTGCTGGTCGGCTGGCTGATCGGGCGGCGCTAGGACCGATCATGGCCAAGCAATCCGCTCTCGTGCAGGATCAGGTCGACGAAGGCCGGGCACCCGATCAGCCGACCCAGCTTCGGAGCAGGGCGTGGCCGGCGGTCCTCAAGCGCACGCTCAAGGAGTACAAGGCCGACAACCTCCCGGACCTGGCAGCCGCGCTGACGTATTACGGGGTGCTCGCGATCTTTCCGATGCTGATCGTGCTGGTCTCGATCCTTGGACTGATCGGCAACTCCGTCACCCAGCCGCTGATCGACAACCTCGGCAAGGTGGCGCCGGGCGCCGCCAAGCAGATCTTCACGAGCGCGATCCACAACATCCAGTCAAACCAGGGCACGGCGGGAGTGCTCGCCATAGTCGGGCTCCTCGGCGCGCTGTGGTCGGCGTCCGGGTACGTCGGTGCGTTCATGCGCGCGTCGAACGTGATCTGGGACGTCGAGGAGGGCCGCCCGATCTGGAAGACGATCCCGGTGCGCCTCGGCGTGACGGTTGTGACACTGCTGCTGCTGACCGCTGGCGCGGTCGCGGTCACGTTCACGGGTGGCCTCGCGAAGCAGGTCGGGAACGTGATCGGCGTGGGCAGCACCGCCGTTCAGATCTGGGACATCGCCAAGTGGCCGGTCCTGATCGTGCTGGTCGCGGTCATGCTCGCGATCCTCTACTACGCCGCGCCCAACGTAAAACAACCGGGATTCCATTGGGTCACGCCCGGCGGGCTGCTCGCGGTGCTGCTGTGGATAGCGGCATCGGCCCTGTTCGCGCTGTACGTCGCGAGCTTCTCGTCCTACAACAAGACCTACGGCGCCCTGGCGTCGGTGATCGTGTTCCTGGTGTGGCTGTGGATCACGAACACCGTGATCCTGCTCGGCGCCGAGCTCAACGCCGAGCTCGAGCGCGCCCGGCAGATCGAAGGTGGCCTGCCGGCGGACCGAGAGCCGTTCCTGCCGCCACGCAGCGAGCCGAAGGAAGCCTGATGTCCCACCGAACCGACCTGGGAGGTGAACTATGGGCAAGCTGATGTTCCTGCCGGTCAGCATCGGCAGCGGACTGCTGGCCGGATTCATAGGCAGGAAGGCGTTTCAGCTGATCTGGGGGGTGATCGACGACGAAGAGGCGCCCAAGGCCGAGCACCGCGACATAAGCCTGGCCAAGCTCGGCGCCGCGCTCGCGATCGAGGGCGCGATGTTCGCCCTGATCAGAGGGCTCGTCGACCACGGCTCGCGCCACGCGTTCGCGCGTGCCACGGGGTCGTGGCCGGGCGACGAGCGACCCGAGCCGGAGTGACGGCCTCAGCCGCTCGGCTCTGACAGCTCGTCGGAGCGGTCAGACAGAATTTCGTCGGCGTCGTCATCCGAGACGGCGACGCCGATGCGCTCGGCGACGAGCGTCAGCTCGCGCACCGCGTCGGCGATGTCATCGCGGTCGGCCTTATGCTCGATCGCGATCCGCAGCGCCGCGATCTCGCGCGCGAGATAGTCAGCGTCGGCGAGCGCACGGGCGTTGACCTCGCGGTCTCGCTCGGTTTCGGCGCGGTCGCGGTCCGCTTGGCGGTTTTGGGCGAGCAGGATCAGCGGCGCGGCGTACGCGGCCTGCGTGGAGAACATCAGGTTGAGCAGGATGAACGGGTAGGGGTCGAAGCGCAGCGCGACCGCTGCGATGTTGACCAGGATCCACACGATCACCACGACCGTCTGAATCGCGAGATAGCGCCCCGTGCCGAGATACCGGGCGATGCTCTCGGCAAAGCGCCCGAACGCGTCGGGGTCGTACTGCGGGCCTCCAGGGGTGCCCCGCGGCTTACTGAGGTCGTCGCGTCGTGCCATCGCCTTACTGTTTACCCGACTTGCTCCCGTTCATGGCTTATGCGCCAGCCGACCGGCAGCAGGCGATCGAGCACGTCGTCGATCGTCACCGCGCCCAGTAGCCGCCCCTGGTCGTCGAGCACGCCCACGGCCATCACGTCGTACGCAGCCAGGCGCTCGGCGACCTGCCGGTCCGAGGCCTTCGCGTTGACGGTCTGCGGCTCCTCGTCCAGGCAGCGCGAGAGGGTCTTGGAGGGCGCCTCGCGCAGCAGCCGCTGGAAATGTGCGACGCCGAGAAAGCGTCCGGTGGGCGTCTCGGTGGGCGGCTGACAGACGAAGACCTGGGTGGCGAGCGGAACCGGCAGGTCGTGGTCCTGCATGCGCGCCAGCGCCTCTGCGACGGTCGCCTGCGGGCCCAGCACGACCGGTTCGGGCGTCATCAGCCCGCCGGCGGTGTCCGGCTCGTAGGTCAGCAGCCGGCGGACCGGCTCGGCCTCCTCGGGATCCATCGCGCCGAGCAACTCGGCCCGCCGCACTGCCGAGAACTCGGCCAGCAGGTCTGCCGCGTCGTCGGCCTCCATCTCATCCAGCACTCGTGCGGCCTTGTCGAGGTCGAGGTCCTCGACGATTCGCACCTGCTCGTCCTCGGACAGCTCCTCGAGCAGGTCCGCCAGCCGGTCGTCTTCAAGTGCGGCGGCGAGGATTCGCCGCCTCGATAGCGGCAGCTTGCGAATCGCCGCGGCCATCTCGACCGGGTGAAGCTGGCCGATCGCCGCCGCCTGGCGCGAGGCCGGCGGGTCATTGGCAAACAGCTCGCCAGCCTCACTCCAGTCGATGATCTCGGGCGGGCGGCGCCGCGGCGGCAGCCCGCCGCCGCCGAGCGCGATCGTTGCAAGCTCCCAGCTGTGGGGCTCGGGCGACGGCGTGATGCTCGCGTCGGTGACCTTGCGCCCGCGCAGCCGCTTCTGAAAGAGCTCGCCGACGACCAACTGCTCGCCGGGGCGCAGCTGGAACTGACGCAGGTTGATGCCGCCCCGCCGCAGGCGCACCCCGTCGACCTCGATCTCCGCGACGCGCCCGATGCCGACGAACACACGGCGGCGCTGCACGGCCACGACGAACCCGTTGACCTGGGGCGGCGCACCGCCACCCGATGGCGTCAGGACCACGTCGGCCATGTGGCCGATCTCAGCGCCATCGGCGCCGACCAGCGGCAGCCGTACGAGCCGGGAAACGTATACGAGGCGATCGCTCATAGCTCCATTGTGCCCGTCAAAACGGCTGGGCGGCCAGTCAGCACCCGTTGCCGCCGGTGTTCGCTGTTGTTAGCGTTGCCACCGTCGCGAGGCAGTGTCATGACGAGCCTTCGGATTCTCGGACCAGTGGAGGTCTGGCAAGGCGAGCAGCGTCTCGCCCTGGGGGGTCCGCGGCAACTCGCGCTGTTCGCGTTCCTGGTGCTTCATCCCAATCGTGCGGTGTCGCGGGACGCACTGATCGACGCGCTCTGGGGGCCGGCCCGAAGCGACGCCGACAACAGGCTGCAGATGGCGATCGCGCGCCTGCGCAAGGCGCTGGAGCCGATCAACGTCGACGGCGCGGCGCGCCTTCAAACGGTCAAGGGCGGATACCTGCTCGCGATCGCGGCGGGCGAGCTGGACGCAGACGAGTTCCACGCCGCCGTCCACGCCGGCTCGCGCGCGCTTGAGGCGGGCGCCCCCGAAAAGGCGACCATGCTGTTGACAGAGGCGCTCGAGCTGTGGCGCGGTCCGCCGCTGGCCGAGGTCGCGTTCGACGACTTCGCCCAGCCCGAGATCCGCCGGCTGGAGGAGCTTCGCATCCGAGCGCTCGAATGCAGGATTGACGCGCAGCTGGCTCTGGGGCGACATGCCGAGGTGATCGGCGAGCTCGAGTCGCTGCTGATTGATGCGCCGACGCGAGAGCACACCGCGAGGCAGCTGATGCTCGCGCTGTATCGGTGCGGCCGCCAGGCCGATGCCTTGGACGTCTATCAGCGCGTCCGTGCCGCTCTCGCCCAAGAGCTGGGCCTGGAGCCCGGCCCGGCGCTGAGGTCGCTTCAGGTCGAGATCCTCGAACAGGCGGCGTCGCTCGACGCGCCCGCCGCTCCGGGCCTACGCAAGCCGTTGCCTTCGGAGCGGGCGCGCGCGCCAATGCCCACTCGTCTACGTCCGTATGGCCCGACGGAATTCGCGGGAAGGGAGCGAGAGCTCGCGGCTCTCCGCGGTGCGCTGGCCGCGGCCGCGAGCTCGGGCAGGCAGGCGGCGTTCGTGACCGGCGAGGCAGGGATCGGCAAGACGCGCCTGGTCAGTGAGCTGGCGCGCGAAGCACACGCGGACGGCGTGCTCGTGCTCGGTGGGCGGTGTGACGACGGCCTCGGCCTTCCCTACCAGCCCTTCGTCGAGGTCCTCGAGTACCTCGTCGCGCACGCTTCGGCGGGGCTGCTCGAGCGCCACATCGCCGAGTACGGCGAGTCGGTGGCGCGCCTTGTGCCGGACCTGTCGGCGCGCGCCGGTCGACCACCGGCGCAAGAGCATCACTCGAGCGAGTCCGAGCGGTATGTGCTGCTTCGGGCGATCGAAGGCCTCCTGGCCGAAGCGTGCGAGACCGGACCCGTGTTGCTCGTCCTCGAAGACCTGCATTGGGCCGACCTCCCCACGCTTACGCTGCTCAGGCGGATCTTGACTTCCCCTCGCGAGTGGCCGCTGATGGTCCTGTCGACCTCCCGCGTGGATGGGCTCGAGGACGGCCATCCGCTGCGGGAGCTGCTCGCTGATCTCCACCGCGAACCGAACGTGCTTCGCGTGAACCTCGTCGGACTCGGGAGCGCGGACGTGGCAGAGCTGTTACGAGGAATCGCCATGTCACCGCAGGGCGACGTCGACGATCAACTCGCGACGACCCTTGAGGCTGGCACCAATGGCAACCCATTCTTCGTCATCGAACTGGTCCGTAGCCTGTCCGAGAGCGGGGCGCTAGAGGTCAATGACGGGCGGCTGTCGCTGCCCGACGGGATCGAGTTCGCTGAGCATCTTCCCGCGAGCATCACCGAAACTCTCGGTCAGCGTTTGCATCGCATGGACGACGACGTGCGGCGTCTGTTGGAAGTCGGTGCGGTCGTCGGAGACGAGTTCGACCTCGACCTGGTCTCGAATGTCAGCCAGCTTCGTGCTCCAGGCGTGGCGGCTTCTCGAGCGGTCGGGACTGGCGCGCTGGTCGAGGTTCCAGGCCGACGCGGTCGCTATCGCTTTGTGCACGCGTTGATGCGGCGCTATGTGTATCGCAGAATTGGCTCCACCCGTAGGACCGATCTTCACCGCGCGATCGCGCTCTCAATGGAGGCCCGCCCGGAATCGGGACCGGCGCCGATCGCCGATGTCGCGCGGCATTGGCTTGAGGCAGTCGATACCGAGCTCGAGACGGCGTTTGCCCACTCGATCCTGGCCGGCGACGACGCGCTCGAGAAACTCGCTCCAGACCAGGCGCGGACATGGTACGAGGCGTCGCTGAATCTTCTGGCGCGCTTCTCGCGTCCTCGAGAGAGTGACCGATGCGAGCTGCTGATCAAGCGCGGCGAAGCCGAACGTCAGGCAGGCGACCGCAGGTTCCGCGACACGCTGCTGGAGGCGTCCGACATCGCGCGAGCGATCGGCGATCACAGCATGCTGGTGCGGGCGGCGCTCGCGAACACGCGTGGAATGCAGAGCGAGACGGGAGTGGTCGACCAGGGCAGGATCACCACTCTGGACGCCGCCCTGGCGATCGTTGGTGACGAGGACGACTCCGCCCGTGCTCGGTTGCTCGCGATGCAAGCCGCTGAGCTCATGTACTCGGACGAGTGGGAGCGTCGCATGCGGCTCAGCGACGAAGCGCTGGCGATCGCGCGCCGGCTCAATGATCCGGGTGCGCTCAGCACCGTCCTCAACATGCGGTTCGTCACGCTGCTGGCGCCCGGGACGCTTGTAGAGCGGCAAGCGAACTGTGCAGAGGCCTCATCAGCCGCCGAGCGCGTAAGCGACCCCTTGATCCGCTTTTACGCGTACCACTGGCGGGCGTACGCGTGCATCGAGTCCGGCGACATCCTTGCGGCGCGGTCGTGGGCAAAACGCGAGCAGGAGATCGCCGACCGATTCCGCTTGCCCACGACGCTATGGCTGCGACGCGCCGACGAAGCCAATCTGGCAATCATCGCCGGCGATCTCGATCTAGCCGATGCGCTTGCCATAGGCGCGCTCGAGATCGGCCGCAACAGCGAGCCGGATGCGATGGTCTGCTACGCGGCACAGCAGGCCGCAATCGCGTTCGAGCGCGGGACCCTAGGCGAGCAGGTTCCGCTGCTCGAAGTGGCGGTGCGCGACAACCCGGGTGTCCCGGGCTTTCGAGCCCTCTTGGCTCTGGCGCTCTCGGAGGCCAGGCGTCCAGAGGAGGCGCGCAAGCTGCTCCGGGGCGCTGTGGCCTCGAGCCTCCCGAGCGCTCCACACGATGTGGCATGGCTGACCGTCGTGTGTGCTCTCGCGCAGGTCGCTGCCGACCTCGAGGACACAGCGGCCGCGGCAGTGCTCAGCCGGAGCCTCGAGCCGTTCGGCGAGCAGGTCGCGTTCCCGGCGTTCGGCGTCTGGGGACCGGTCGGCCTGTACCTCGGCTCGCTTGCGGTCGTGCTCGGCGACCTCGCCGGTGCCGAGCACCACCTCCAGCAAGCCGCGCGCACTGCGATCAAGGCCGGAGCGCCGATCTGGGAGGCGCGGGCCGCCAAGCGGCTGGAACGGCTGATCGAGCCGGCGCGGTGAGCGACCAACGGTCCGACAGCGACGGGCCGACCAGGGTCGCGATCCTCGGCGGGGGTTGTGGGGGCCTGGCGGCCGCTTGGGCGCTGACGGCCACCCCCGCGCTTCGCGAACGCTTCGAGGTCACCGTGTACGAGCGCAGCTGGGCCCTGGGCGGCAAGGGCGCCAGCGGCAGGATGCCCGACTCCCTCGGAAACGGCGGTCAGGGTCAGCGGATCCACGAGCACGGCCTGCACATCTGGTTCGGGTTCTACGTCCACGCGTTCAGGATGCTGCGCGGCGCCTACCAGGAGTCGGGTCTGGCGACGGGAGAGGATTGGTGGGAGTTGCCGTTTCAGAAATGCGACGAGGTGTCGCTCTATGAGCAGCGCGACGACGGCACTTGGCTGAGGCAGTCCTTCCGCCTGCCGCGGCGCGGCGGCGCCAACCGGGGCCCTCCGACTCAGCCGCAGCGGCTTGCGATGGGCCGCGTGATGGCTCGCACCACGCGCCTGCTCGCAATCGGCCTGCGCGCCGAGCTCGGGATGGCGGAGCCCCGGCGGGGCGGCGCCGGCTCGTCGTCGGATGGGGGCGTGGACGGAGCTGCATCTGCGCTCGAGGCGATCGCCGCCGAGATGGACGGCATCGACTCAACCGTGCTGCTCGGCGCAGACGCGTCCGCGCGCGCTACGCGCGGCCGAACTCAGGTGCCCCGCGCGCTACGCCGGGCGGTTGTGACCGAAGCGGTGCCACGACTCGTCGGCGAGCTCCAGCGGCACGTAGCCGAGCTCCAGGCACAGGTGGCCGGCCCAACCGCGTCGGACCGTGTGCGTCTGTGGCGCGGAGTGCTCGAACTCGTCGCGGCGTCGCTTGCGGGCATCGTCAGCGACGACGTGTTGTGGCGCGGGTTCGATGCGCTCGACGAGGAGGACTTGCGCGATTGGCTGGGCCGACACGGCGCCGGCGAGGCGACCCTCGCTCAGTCGCCGGTGTTGCGGGGGCTATATGACCTGACGTTCGCCTACCGGCAGGGCGACAAGCGCCAGCCGAGCCTTGCCGCCGGGAAGGGCCTGCAGTCGCTGCTGATGATGATCAACTACGAAGGCTCCTTCATGTGGCGCATGCGAGCCGGGATGGGCGACGTGGTGTTCGCGCCGCTGTACCTCGCGCTCCGGCGGCGCGGGGTGAAATTCAACTTCTTCTCGGAGGTCACAAAGCTGCGGCTGGTGCCCGGGCGGCCCGTGGTCGATGCGATCGAGCTGACTCGGCGGGCCGTCGTGGCCGCCGGTCCGGACGCATATGACCCGATCGAGCGGATCGGCGAGTGGTGGTGCTGGCCGGCGGATCCGCATCGCTCGCAGCTCACCGACGATCCGCCGACACGTCAGACGCTGGTCCGCGGCAGCGACTTCGACGACGTGGTGCTGGCGATCCCGGTCGGTGGGCTGGAGGAGATATGCGGCGAGCTGGCCGCGGCCAATCCCCGTTTCAAGCTGATGCTCGATCGCAGCGAGACGGTCCGGACCAAGGCGCTGCAGCTGTGGCTGACTAAGCCCATCGACGAGCTTTGCGATCTGCCCGAGTCCGACGGGCTCGATCCCCCGGCGACGGCCTACGTGGAGCCGTTTGACACCTACTGCGACATGAGTCACCTGCTCGAGGCCGAGGGCTACACCGGCGTTCAAAGGCCGTTGGGGGTCGCGTATTTCTGCGCCGTGCTGCTCGACAACGCCGAGGAGACAGCCGTCAGGGAGGGCGCGCTTCGATATCTGGAGCAGGCCGCAGGGACGATCTGGCCCGGCGCGGTGCGCGACGGAGCGTTTGACTGGAGTGTGCTGTTCGACCCCCAAGACCGGGTCGGGCGTGACCGCCTCGACGCGCAGTACTTCCGCGCGAACCTTGCGGGCACGGACCGCTACGTGACGACCCCGGCCGGAAGTGTCGACGCCCGCCTGGACCCCGACCAGTCCGGCTTCGACAACCTCGTGCTCGCGGGGGACTGGACGCACAACGGGATCGACGGGGGCTGTGTCGAGGCCGCGGTGGTCTCAGGAGAACGCGCGGCCGAGGCGCTGATCGGCCGTGGCCCTGCCGCCGCGCGAGGCGGCTCGCAGCGGCGATACGTCGACTACGGCGCGCTCGCCACGGCGCCGGGGCCGCTGTTGTGTGAACGCGCACGTCTGTACTGCTTCCTGATCTCGACCGATCGGGCGCGAGTCCAGCAGCTGTGCGACCGCGTGCTCAAGGAGCCGACCGGCGGCGCGCTTCGCTACGTCGTGCCGCGGATGGCGCCCGTGATCCTCACGTTCGGGACGATCGCCGGACTGCGGTCGCTGCATCCCGACCATTCGGGCCGGGGGAGCGCCTCGGAACCAGAGGCGGCGATCTGGGTGCCGACGATCGCCCAGCGCTACGAGGGCGGCAGGTACATCGAAGAGCACATGGCGATCTTCATGCCCTATCTGTGGGTCGACGATCCGATCGCGTTTGCGTCGGGACGTGAGGTGTACGGGTTCGCCAAGACACAGGGCTGGATGCCGCGGCTCGGCGACCCTCGCGGCGAAGCGCACGGACGCCCGCCGGATCCTCCGGAGTCGCTGATGCTCGACGTCTACGGCACCGCCGAGTACGGCCCCGGCTCGGAGTTACAGCGCCAGCGCCTGCTGACGATCCGCCGCCGGCCGGCGCGTCGGGGTGGCGCGGCCGACGCCGGTGTTGAGGTCGGCGCCGAGGGCGACGACCTCGCTTCGTTGGTGGCGCATTTCATCTCCGAGCTCGACCCGACCGTCGGTCTCGAGCCGGCGCGGCGGTCGCTTGATGCGATCCGCGCTCCGCTGCGTGCCGCCCGCGCCCGCGGCGCCGCGCTCGCCGAACTTTTGTCGGGCCAGGTCGTGCACCACGTCTTCCTCAAGCAGATCCGCGACGCCGAACACGGCGAGCTCGCCGCCCTGCAGCAAGTGGTCGAGGCTCGGTCAAGCGTGTTGCCGGGCTCGGCGTTGCGATGGCGGCGCCTGCGCGGGACTTACGAGCTGTCGATCAACCAGCTAGCCAGCCATCCGCTGGCCGACGACCTCGGCCTGGCATCCGAGCACGCCGTCTCGCTTGCGTTCGCCGCGGAATTCGGCTTCCGCATGGAGCCGGGCGTTATTCGCTGGCCGTAGCGTCGCCCCCGGGCTGTTATCGCATGTAACGCCGTTGTGAGCCGGCTGTTATGCCCGCTCTCGACAGTGACAACCACACAGACGACGACTGATCTCAGGGTCGCGCGTCGTCGTCAGACCCACTCGCCGGGGGACCGGCGACGAGAGGAGAAATCGTGGTTGTCCGGGGCGTGTCCGCCCGGGGGCGACGCTGCGTTCGCGTGTCGCTGCTGGCGTTCGTGGTTGTCGGCGTGCTCAGCACGCCCGCGGCTCAGGCCGCCGAGCGGTCGCCGATCGGCGTGCACTCGATGCTGTATCTGACGCATCCGTTTGGTGCCAAGCGGGCGATGTTCGCTGAGGCCGCGGCGGTCGGCGCGTCGACGATCCGCGTCGACGTCGAGTTGCCGGCGATCTTTCCGGCGCCGCCCGCCGCGCCGGACTGGAGCGGTGTAGACGAGTACATGGCGCTCGCCCGCAGCTATCACCTGCGCGTGCTCGCCGACCTCACCGGGACGCCGTGGTACATGGCCGACTGCCCGGCCGGGACTCCGTTTGACGCGACGTATCTCTGCCCGCCGTTCGATGCTCGCGCGTGGGGGCAGCAGGCCGGTGCCGTCGCCGCGCACACCCGTGGCGTGATCGACGACTTCGAGATCATCAACGAGCCCGACGGAGGCTGGGCGTTTCACGGCACCGCGCAGCAGTACGCGGGCATACTGGCGGCTTCCTACGACGCGATCCACGCCGCCGATCCCCGCGCGCGCGTCGCGCTGGGTGGCCTCGAGAACGTCGGCTCTTACGGAGTCACGTGGCTCAACGATGTGTTCGCGACACCTGGAGTGGACGCGGTCCACAAGTTCGACATCGCCAACATCCACGTGCGCACCTCCGCCGTGGGAGCGGCCCCGACTGTCGCGCGCTGGCGGCGGTATTTCGCCGGCGTCGGTTTCCTCGGTCCGATGTGGGTTACTGAGACCGGCTATCCCGCCGATCTCGCCTACCAGACCGATCCCGGCTACCGCAACGGCGCCACATCACAGGCCAGGTGGATGACCCGCGTGATCCCCGCGATGCTCAGCGCCGGCGCGGCGATGGTGTTCGTCACCGAGCGCGACTCGATGACCGGGCGCTTCGCGTCCGAAGGCATCCTTCAGAGCGCGGACCCGCTCACCGCCGACCCGCACTACAGCCTGCGTCCGTCGTTCTACGCCGTGCAAGCGTTGGCTCGCCAGTTGGCTCACCCGCAGCGTCGACACAAGCGCTAGCTCGGTGTGGTGCGCGGGCAGGTCTGCTGGTAGGGGACGTCCGGGGCGTAGGTCGACCACTCGGCACTGCTGAGGCCGGCCCCTACGAAGCTGCACACGTCGCTGCGCAACTGCGCGGGCGACGGCGCACTACTGTCCACCTGCCACAGACGCGCGGTCCCATCGGAGCTCCCGGAGACGAGCAGACCGCTATGCGGAACGAATGCGACACTCTCCACTGACATGGTGTCACCTGTCAGCGGGCCACCCAGCTCCGTCCCCGTCGCGACGTCCCAGAGTCGGACTGTGTCGTCGGTGCCGCCCGACGCGAGCGTCCTGCCATCAGGACTGAACGCCAGACTTCGGACGAAGTCGGTGTGTCCTGTCAGGGTGGCTATCCGTCCGTAGGAACGCTGTCCGATCCGCCACAGATGGATCGTGTCGTCGGCGCCGCCGGACGCGAGCTTATGCCCGTTCGGAGAGAAGGCGAGGCCGAACACGGCATCCTCTTGAGCGATCGGCGTGCCGAGCGGTTTCCGAGTTCGAGCGCTCCACAACCTGATCACTCTCCCGTCGCCGCCCGCGGCCACCGAGAGGCCGTCGGGACTGAACGCCACTGCATACACCGCCCCAAGGCCGCCTCGTAACGGCGCTCCCACCTCTCCGCCAGTCCGGGCGTTCCACAGCCGGACCGTCCCGTCGCCGCCGCCGGATACCAGCCTGGTGCCGGTCTGATCAAACGCGAGCGACAAGACCGACCCTTTGTTACCTCTAAGCGTCCGCACCGGCTTGCCGCTATCGACGTCCCACAGCACGATCGTGCCGTCGCCATACCCCGCGGCCAGCGTTCGTCCCGCGGGATCGAACGCAAGCTGGCCGATCGGATCTTTGGCGCGGTGGGGCAGGACTCGGATTTCTCGCGTGCTGCGATCTATCAGGTAGATCTGGCCGGTTGGGCCTCCTGAGGCGATCACCGATCCGTCGGGACTCGCGGCCACTTGCGCCGCTGCTCGGTGAAGCTGGACGAGCGGCTTACCCAGCGAACCCAGGGGATAGCGCCACAGCGTGATGGTGCGATCCGCGCCGGCTGACGCGAGCATCCTGCCGTCCGGGCTGAAGGCGACGCTGTTGACCGCGCCATGGTGGCCCTGTAAACGAGCTGGCGGGCTTGCGGGATTTGCCAGATCCCAGAGGACCGTTGCACCTGCGCCCCCAGCCGCCAACGTCTTGCCATCTGGGCTGAAGGCGAGGCTGTTGACTATGTGCATTCCAGATAACGGGGCCCGAGACTGGGCGCCGTTAGCCGGGTTGAAGAACGCGATTTGCCCGCCGCTACCTCCCGCCGCAACCGTCTTGCCGTTTGCGCTGAACGCGACCGAGTAGACGACACTGGGCGCCGTGCCAAGCGGATGGCCGAGCTTGTGGCCGGTTGGCAATTCAAACAGCACTATCGACTTGTTACTGCTGGCGGCGAGCAGGCGGCCGTCGTTGCTGAACGCGACGCTGCGCACCAGTCCACGGGAACCCACATTGAGTGTCTTGTGGCTACCCGTCGTGGTGTTTCGGAGCATGACTGTTCCGTCGGAGCCACCGGCCGCGAGCAGGTTGCCGCTTGGGCTGTAGGCGACGCTGGTGATGGCGCCGCTGGGGTCCGGGATCATGGCCGACATGACATGGTCCCTGACGTTCCAGAGGATGATGCGGTCGACGCTGCCTGACGCGAGCGTCCCGCCGGTGCGGTCAAACGCGACGCTGTACAGCGGTCCATTTGCGCGAAGCGGCGCTCCCAGCGGGTAGTGACTCCCGGCCCCGACCCTCCAAAGCCTGACCGTCTCGTCTCCGCTAGCCGATGCGAGCGTGGAGTCCGATCGGTTGAAAGCAATGCTCTCGACCGCGTCCGTGTGACCATGCAGGACGGCAAACGCTCCTGAACTCTTGAAAGCGTCGAGCGTTGCCACGACGTTTCGCTCTGTCAGAGGGTTGGGAGTCAGGTTGTCTGCCGCAGCGAGGTACAGAAGCAAAGACACGTCTGGCCGGCTGGTTAGCTGCGAGGTGGCGCTGCTCGTCAGCCCGAAGTAGGTCGCCCTATGCCTAGCCCGACTAGCTGTGGCGCTCTGATGCCGGGCATATCCCAGCAGCACAGCGACCGCGACAAGCAGCACCAACAACCCGACGGCGAGCGCGAACATGATCCGCGCCCGGCGCTTGAACCGACGGGCCTGGGTGCGCTGGACCTCGGCCTCCTGCTCGGCACGCTCACGCGCGCGATCCAGCCGCGCGTTCTCGCGCTGCTGGCGCCAGTCCAGGATCGGAGCCGCGAGCCGGTCGTGGAAGATCTCGTAGCGCGCCTGGCCCGAGCCTGGCGCCGGGTCGACGGCGCGCACGATCCGCTCCTCGTACAGCCTGTCGAGCACCGCGCCGACGGTGGTCTCCGAGTGCGCGGTCATTTGGGCCAAGTCGCGGGCGGTGTGGGCCACCTTGACGCCCGACGGGGTGACGAGGTCGTGGAAGATGTCGGTCGCGGTCTCCAGCTCCTCGCCGGCCAGACCCATCAGCGCGCGGTCGACGTGGTTGCGCACGATCGTCTCCGCACCGCCGAGCTCATCGTTGAGGGTCTCGGTCCGCATCACGCGTGACCCCTTGGCCAGCTCGCACTCCCAGAGCCGGGTCATCACGAGCTGCAGGAAAGGCGTCTCGATCTCGTCCGCGTTTGACCCGGGCCAGCTGGCGCCGTCGCGGTCGGCGCGGCGCGTTCCGAGCTCGATGTTGCCGCGCTTCACCTCGTCGAGCACGGCATCGGCGAGGTCCTCGTCGAGCGTGATCGGTTCGAGCTCGGGATGGTCGGCGTTGTAGATCTCAACCGGCTTCTCGATCGCCTCACGAGCCGCGTCTCGCGTGAGGTACTCGAGATGCAGGTAGTTGTTGTAGACGTTGCTGATCCGCCCGCTGAAGAGGTCACCAAGGCCGCCGTAGGCGTCCTCGCGAACGGCGATCAGGAAGTTGGCCGGCACCGTCGGCGAGTTCACGCATCGGGCGAGCTCGTCCGCCAGGCGGTCGGGGCGACCGTCGCTAAGGCGATAGCTGAAGTGCTCCTCGAACTGATCAAGGATGATCACCAGCGTCGCGTCGAGCGCCGAGCCCGCGCTGGCTATCGCGTCCGCGAGGCCCCCGTTGGAAGCGGATGCAGGCCCGGCGCCGTTGCTCGCGGGTCGCAGCGCATGCACTTGGCGCCAGATCTCCGAGATCAGGTCCTGCACCGGGTCGTCCTTCCACGCGCTGAACACCAGCGGCACAAACTTCGGCGACCGGCTCGCGTCGATGTTCTGCATCGCCAGCTCGCGCAGGCGCGCTGCCACGCCGGCGCGAAGCAGCGAGCTCTTGCCGACCCCGCTCTCGGCGTACAGCAGTGTCAGCCGTGCCGTACGCAGGTGGGCGAGGATGATCTTGCGTTCGGTCGCGCGGCCAAAGAACCACCTAGCGTCGTCTTCGGTGTAGAAGCCCAGACCCTGAAATGGGCTTCGCGCTTCAACCATCCCAGTGCTCGAGCATCGAGCGCAGCTCGCCGACGTAGTCAGGCAAGCCCGCGGCAAGCAACTCCACATGGCCGACCACGCTCCAGGACGCCTTTTCGAGCGGATCTGGCTCCTGCTGGATGGCCCATGAGCTTTCGGTGATCGGTTTTCCCCGCCAGATCCGCCGCAGGAACACGCGGGAGCTCCAATTGCGCAGCCCGTAGCCGAGGAACAGGCAGCGACTGCCGGTCAGCTTGTCGAGGATCTGAATCGGGAGGTGATCCTGGATGTTGTGTGTCGGCAGGTAGTCGATGTAGTGGTCTTCGGTGACCACGTAGTTGTTGCGCCACGCAACGCCGCCTTCCTGACCGTCGGCACCGCCGTGGATCTTGACGATGATCGTGCGTTCGAGCTGCCCCTCGTCGTCGATCGGGAAGCCAACGTATTTGCGCGGTTCGAGGATCGTCGTCGCCACCGGCTCGGCGGCGTTCTCGCCCCACGGCACGTGCACGAACCAGCCGCTGGCCGCAACGTACACCGCGTAGTCGAACGGCTCGTTGGCATCTTCGAACGCGCGCTCGAGGCCGAGGTCGTAGTTGCCGCTGATGATCAGCTGATGGCGAGGCGGCAGACCCAGGCCTCGGACGATCCCGGGGAAGTCCGCCAGGAAGCGGTGCACGTCGGTCGGTTGCGACTGCGCCGCAACAAGGTCCTTGATCGCGGTGTACAGGCGGCGCTCCCCGAGCGTCACGGCGACGCGCTGTGCCACCTCCGCCAGGCCCGACACGTTGGTGGCGAGCTGCTCCGACAGCGGCGACGCGAGCTGATCGGCAAGTGGCGAGGCTCCACGGATGCCCGAACCGAGCAGTGGTACCACGCCGCCATCGAGCATCCCGTTGATCACGTCGACGTAATGGTCGTGGTAGGGCTCCGAGATTCCCGCGGCGGCGCGCGTCGGCTCGGGCCGATGCGTCAAGTCGCGCGGGCTGGGCGCGGACCCGTCGCGATCGCGCGCAGGACGCGTCGTCGCCGAAGCGACCTGATCGAGCCGTGCGAACAGCCCCCCGATGTCGCTGTCGAACGAGGCATGCCGGAGCACCACGGGCTCCTTGCGGCAGACGCCGCGCAGGGATCTAGGAAGCGTCTCGGGGTCGGGCATCGCGGTGTCGATCAGCACCGGGATCACACGGTCGGGAACGTCGCGCAGCGCCCACTCGAGCTCACGTCGCCCCACGTCGTCGGTATGACGGCTCGCGCCACTCGTCCTGAGGCTCGAGACCCATCCCGTTCCGATCAGCGCCAGCAACGCTCCCTGCGCCTGGACCTCCTCGCGGCGCTCGCTCCCGTCGCTGTGGTCGATCGCGCCTCGCACATTGCCTTCGCCGAAGCGCTGGCTAAGCCGGTCGGTGAGCAGCAGCGCGTGACCGGAGGTGTCCTGGCGGTAGTTCAGGAAGATGCGCAGACCTCGTGCGGACTTGTCGCGGACCAGGCCCGCGGCGAGCTGCGCCGAGCGAGTCATGGGGACGCCGGGCGCCGGCGGGTGGCCGTCGTCACCGAGATCGAAGATGCGACCGTCCGGTACGCGCATGAACAGCACCGGCGTGCCCCACTCGATGTCGTCGCTGCGCTCGGCGAGCATCGCCAAGCGGGCCGCGGCGAGACTCGCGTCCACCGGGACCCCGCCCGCCAGCGGCTCATAGAAGCCGCCGGCGAACACGATCGCCGCCTCGTCTGAGATCTCGAACTGCATCGCGACCACCGCTGGGATGTCGCGCTGTACGAGCGCTCCGGCGACGCCCGCGAACGGGTCGGTGCGCGCCGTCCGGGCGCCCTCGCACGCGTTGAGGACCGCCAGCCGCAACGACGAGAAGTCGTGCAGCACCATCCCCAGTCGGTCGCCGCTCACCGGTCGCGCCCAGCCGCTCTCATCCTCGAACAGGAGCACGCCGTGGTCGCTGTCTCGGTCATAGGTCCCGTGACCGACGTAGTGCAGGGCATGGAACGTCTCGGTCTGGAGAGCCTTGAGCAACCCGCCGAGCGTGGGGCGTTCCAGCCAATGGAGCTCGATCGCCCCCGCGCCGGTTAGGCCCGAGAGCGCGCGCCGGAGATTTTCTCGCTCGCGCTCGACGTCGAGGCGCTCATAGTCGGATGGGTTGGAAACAACCCCGAGTAGACGCAACGGGGGCTCGACGAGCAGCGGGCGATGCGCCCGCGGCAGATCGAGGTATCGCACAACGGGGGTGAACGCCGACACCGCCAGGAAGTCGGGTTCGTCGAACAGGTACTCCCATGGGACGTCGATCAGCTCCGGCGATCCGCTCAGGCACAGCGTGATCCGGACGCCCCGGTCCTCGTCTCGCGCATGCCCGAGCGCATCCCGATAGAGCTCGTGGATCGGACCCTGGAACAGGGCGCTGAACAGTCTGCCGCCGAAGCTGCGCGCATCGGCGATCGCCGAAGTGTCGATGCGCCGCCGTCCGCGCGGCCGGCTGACCTTCAAGATGAAGTTCTCGATCTCGAACTCGTTGAATGGCAGCTCGAAGCTCGTCGACGCCTCGGCAGTGCGAGTGCTGGCGAGTACGTGATACCTGCCGGCCTCACGACGATCGATCCTCAGCCTCAGCTCGTCGTAACCCTGGACGAGCGGTCGCATCGTTGCCACTCAGCGCCCCTTCTAGGTGGCGTGATTCTAGGGCTAGTGGGCTCCCCGATCAACGAGCCCGGTCTGGTAAGCGACGATAACCGCCTGCACCCGGTCGCGTAGCCCGAGCTTGCGCAGCACGCTGGAGATGTGCGTCTTGACAGTCGCCTCGCTGACGACCAGCTCCGCGGCGATCTCCGCGTTCGACATTCCACCGGCAAGCAGCCGCAGTACCTCGATCTCGCGCGACGTGAGCTCGGCGAGCGCATCGCTCGAGCGGTCAGCGACGGGCAGCGTGGTCGCGAAGCGCTCGAGCAACCGGCGCGTCACCGACGGCGCGAGCAGTGCGTCACCCTGCGCAACGATCCCGATCGCCTCCACGAGCTTCGCCGGTGTGACGTCCTTGAGCAGGAAGCCGCTTGCGCCCGCCCGGATCGCTGCGTGCACGTACTCGTCGAGGTCGAAGGTCGTGAGCACGATGATGCGGGCGGGAGAGCCGGCGGCGACCAGCTTGCGCGTCGCTTCGATCCCGTCGAGCTCGGGCATACGGATGTCCATCAGAATCACGTCCGGTTGTCGCCGCTGCGCGAGCGCCACGGCCTGCGCGCCGTTCTCCGCTTCGCCCACCACTTCGATCTCCGAGCGGGAATCGAGGATCGCCCTGAAGCCGCCGCGCACGAGCGCCTGGTCGTCGCAGATCAGAACGCGGATGCTCAAGCCTTGAGCTCCTCGAGCGGAAGCCGCGCGCTGACCGCAAACCCGCGGCCCGTTCTGGGCCCGACGGAGAGCTCGCCCCCGAACAGCGACACGCGCTCGCGCATCCCGATCAAGCCGTGTCCCGACGTGTCGCCGTTGACGCCTGGTGCGGCACGGCCGTCGTCGACAACCTCGAGCTCGAGGGCGTCGGCCACGTATCGCACGCTGACCTTCGCTTGCGACGCGTCGGCGTGCTTGAGCGTGTTGGTCAGCGCCTCCTGGACGATGCGATATGCGCACAGACCCACTCCTTCGGGCAGCTGGCGTGGCTCGCCGAGCACCGACAGCTCCACCGCGAGGCCCGTCTCTCGGATCTGAGCGACAAGCCCGTCGAGGTACTCGATCCCCGGCTGCGGCGCGTATCCCGCGTCGTGGTCCTCCTCGGCGCGGATCACCCCAAGCAGTCTGCGCAGCTCGGTGAGCGCTGCGCGCCCGGTCGAGGCCACCGCCGACAACGACTCGCGCGCACGCGCGGGGTCGGTGTCGAATACGTCCTCACCGGCGGAGGCCTGCACGACCATCACGCTGACGTTGTGGGCGATCACGTCGTGCAGTTCACGCGCGATCCGGGTGCGCTCCTCGATGACCGCCCGCTCGGCCTGCTCCTCCCGCTCTCGCTCAAGACGCTCCGCGCGGGCCTCGAGCTCGGCCAGGTACGCCCGGCGCGTACGGATGTTGTCGCCCAGTACCCAGGCGATCGCAAACAAAGCCAGCTTGGGGATGATCCGTTCCGGGTGAAGTCCGCTATTCACGGTCACTCCGACGGTGATCGGCAGCGCCACCCACTCGGCGGCCCGCAGCGAGACCGGGCGGTCGCAGCGCGACGCAACGGTGTAGAGCGCGACGAGCACACCGAGCGGCACCTGCACCCGCGAGGAGAACAGCAGCAGCAACGTCTGCGCGACGACGGTGACTGCCAATACGGCGAGGGGCCGGTAGCGCCGAAGCGCGATCGGAAGCGTCGTGACCCCGACCAGGACAACGTCGAGCACGTCGACGGCTCCGCCGTCGTGCTTGACGCTCGCGATGACCGAGCCGACCGAGATGAACGTCAAGAACAGCGCCAGCAGCGAATCCGTCCACCAGGGGTGGGTCCGAATCGCATCGCGCACCGACTGACGTGCCTCCGAGACGCGCGACATGTGAGGAGCGTAACCCGACGACGACGGCCCCCACCGCAAATGCGGAGGGGGCCGCCGCGACCTGTGCGAGGTATCACGCATCGCGGGTCCGGGTGCGCCAGGCGCCCAGCGCCGGCAGTGCGAGCACCCACGCGGCCAGAACCAGTACCGCGACCGCGACCGACATCGTGATCGTCGGCGCCCCGCTCGCGGGACCGGGCTTCAGGAACAGCATCACGCCATCGAGCAGACCGCTGCGCACCGAGCCGAGTTTGGTCGCCTGAACGAGCAGCGGGCTCAGCACCAGTTGCCAGCCGATTAGCGCGGTGATCGTGCCGGGCCGAGACCCGGTCAGCGACGCGACGCCGATCGCGACCACGCATACGACGGAGTTCGCCAGTGCCAGCCACGCGACTGATTCGAGGATCAACGACAGGCTGGGAGTTGCCAGGCCGCCGGCAAAGCCGAACGTTGCTGCCAGACCGATCGCGAATCCAAGCGCCGTGACGGTCAGGGAGATCGCCAGCGCCGCGGGGATCCGCGCCAGAAACAAAGCGAGGCGTGAGCGGCCGGTGACGACGTTGTCGCGGAACACGCCTGCGTTCAGGTCACCCGCCCCGGCCTCGGCGCCGATCAACACCGCCGCGACGGGCCCCATGAACACGCCCAGCAAGTCGAGCAGCCGCCCGAAGTAGTGCAGTCCGCCCGCAGGGCCGTTCGCCACCGGATCGGATGCGTGCTGGATCACGTTGTAGCCCGTCACGATCACGATCGGGGCGATCACGACGGTCAGCACCAGGGCCATGAAGCCCCGCTTCTTGCGTAGGCGGAGCAGGTCCGCCGAGACCATCTGCCTTGCGATTGTCAGGTTGCGTGTCATGCGGCCACCTCCAGCCGTGTCGTCATCTCTAGGAACCGCTCTTCGAGGCTGTGGCGCGCCGGCTCCAGGCGGGTCACCACGACCCCGGCGGCGACGAGCCGCGAGTTGAGCTCACCGGCGTACTCGCGGGCGGTAAGGCTCATCCGGAGGGCGCCATTCTCGGTGCGCAGGCGCCGGACGGCGGGATCGCTCGCCAGCAGTGTCAGCGCCCGCTCAGCGTCATCGCACTCGATCACGAGCTCGCCGGCGTTGTCGCTCACGAGCTCATCGATCGAGCCCTGAGCGATCACGCGGCCGCGATCGATGATCGCCGCGACGTCGCATGTCTTCTCGATCTCGCCCAGCAGATGCGAGGAGATCAGCACCGTCCTGCCCTCCTCCTCAACCAGCTCGCGGATCATCGTGCGCATGTCGAGCATGCCGCCCGGGTCGAGCCCATTCATGGGCTCGTCGAGGATCAGCAGCTCCGGGTCAGACAACAGGCACCGGGCGATGCCGAGGCGCTGGCGCATGCCGAGCGAGTAGGTCCCGACCCGATCGCCGGCGCGCTTGTCCAGGCCGACCCGGCGCAGAACGCCATCGATGCGGTCGCGCGCCTCAGGCCCGCGGACCGCCGCGGCAACGCGGAGGTTCTCGCGGCCGGTCAGGTGCGGGTAGAACGACGGCTCCTCGACGATCGCTCCGACGCGGGCGAGCGCCTCCGCTCGCATGGCCGGGACGGGCAGACCCAGCACGCTCGCGGTGCCGGCACTTGAAGTCGTGAGCCCGAGCAGCATGCGGATGAACGTGGTCTTCCCCGCGCCGTTGTGGCCGAGGAACCCGAACGCCGTCCCGCGCGGAACAACGAGGCTTACTTCGTCGACGGCGGCGCGGTCACCGAAGCGCTTGCTGAGCCCCACGGTCTCGATCGCCGCCGCGTGGTGATCTTGATTGGCATGTGTTGATTGCATGCCAGCCAAGGTATGCGCGCCACGCGGTCCCCACATCGGCCGCGGGATTGGGATTCGGGGTCAGCCAAAAGTAGGAGACTGAGCGCGCTTCTCAGCCCTACGAACACTCGGTGATGGGTCGGCCGCGCCCGCGGCGACCGCTACGCGCTAGCGGTCTTGCGCCCAGCGAACCAGCCGAGTGTCGCGCCGACAGCGCCGCCAACACTGAGCAGGCTGACGCTTCGCAGCGGCTGGCGCTTGGCCTTGGAGGAGAGTCCTCGCGCTGAGTGCTTGACCGTCGCCTTCGTTGCTTTCTTTCCTATCGTGCGACCGAGCTTTGGCATGCGGTGCCTCCGTGTGATTCGGGTTCACGACAGCCTTACCCGCCTCGAACGGTGACGACGCGTCGGGGAGCCGGGTCCCGGAACCGCATCGAGGGTGAGGCGGGGTCGACCGGTTCCCCCGGCCGACCCGGGCCTCGGCTTCCTACTTGCGCGGCGCCCCGACCACATAGCGGAAGGTGTTGGTGACCTTGTAGCCGCCGTCGTCGGTGCGGTACGGCTCGAGGAAATCGGTCGTGACCCGGTGCACTGCGTCCCAGCCGGCGTGCTCGGCGACTCGGACGACCGGCCCCGCGCACTCCAACCCGGCGATGGCGACATCCCGGTCGGGGTAGGTCCACTCACAGCGGACGTCGTCGATCGAGAGCACGTCGAGCCCGGCTGCGTCGAACAGCGCGCGCAGCGCGTCCTCGTCCGACAGCGCGAACGGACCGGGCGCGCCCGGAGGTGGAGGGGGCATCAACCCGCCGAGGGCCTGCAGGTACGCGCCGGCCTCGCACTGATCGGCGGGCGCCCAGAGGAGCAGCAGGACGCGGCCGTCGGGCGCGACCACTCGCGCGGCCTCGGTCAGAGCGTTCGCCGGGCGAGCGGCGTACTGAAAGGAGTTGAACCCGGTGACCACGTCGAAGCTGGAATCCGCGAACGGCAGTTCCTCGATCTCGCCCTGGACCATCGGTGCCCCGGGGACGCGCCTGCGGGCGTGCGCGAGCATCCCTCCGCTGGCGTCGAGTCCGGAGACGTCGGCGCCCCGGTCGGCCGCCAGCCGCAAGGCCAGGCCGGCGCCGCAGCCGACATCGAGCATCCGCGTGCCAGGGCCGATCGCGAGCGCCTCGAGCGCCGCGTCGAACGCGGGCTTGGTCCGACGCTCCTGGATGTCAGCCCACTCGTCCACCCGAACATCCCACAGCGGGCCCTGGATGGTCGCGGTGCCCTGCTCGGTTGTGCTGCTCATGATGCCCTCCTAACCGGAATTGACTGTCGCGCGCACGCTAGGTTCCAGGCCCGGTTCGGACATCGGCACAGATGCCTAAGTTATGCGACTCCCCGGCCCATCTTGGGCAAGCGCGCCGGTGGAGCGCGCGGCCTCCACGGCGCCGGTTCGAGTCGACACCCCAAGTTTTCCGAGGATCGCCGAGACGTGGTGTGCGACCGTCCGCTCCGACAGGCACAGCGCCTCGGCTATGGCGGCGTTGGTCAGACCCTTCGCGACCTGCGCGAGCACCTCCTGCTCACGCCGGGTCAGCCCGGCGGCGTTGGCGAGCGTTGTGCGACGCGGACCCCGGAGGCCGCGGCCGGCGCGGGCTCCCCGCTCGCGCGTGAATGCGCGGACGGTCGCTCGGGCGCCGAGCCGGTGCAGGGCGGCGAGAGCATCGCGGGCGGCGCGGTCGTCCCCGGACATCGCGGCCAGAGCGGCCTCGTAGAGGGCGTCCAGCTCGCGCCACGCGCTGATCGCCCCGCGCCAGTCGCCGGCGAGCTCCAAGCGCACGGGCTCAGACGCTCGGGGTGGAACCGGACCGGGCTGCCCACAGCGTGCCGCCCACAACGCGAGCTCTCCCGTCGAACGGGCGAATTGGTCGGCAAATGGCCCGGCAGCACCGGCGACGGCGTGTGCGAGTCCAGCCCGGAGGTCACCGGCAAGCCACGCTGCCTCCGCCAGCGCGCTACGGACCACGCCGTGCCGCCAGGCCGGCGGGACGTGCTCGAGCTCCTGCAAGGCCTGCTCGAGCCGTTCATGCCCCACGTGATCGCCGCGGCGCGCGAGCACCAGCCCCTCGACAACGAGCGCCACCGGCGTACCTCCATGCTCGGTGCGGCGGCCTCGCTGCGCACTGACCACAGCCTCGTCCCAGTGGCCGCGGTCTAGCTGGCTGCGAGCGACCAGGACGGTGGCGTAATCATGAGGAATCGCCGTCTGGGACTCCTCGAACAGTGGCAGCGCTTGTCTGGCGAGGTCATCCAGCGCCGCATGGTCGCGTGCCTCTCCCGCGACGGCGATGCTGTTGACGTAGGCCCGGATCGTCTGGATCGGCAGGCCGGCCGCGCGGGCTGCGTCGAGCTCCCGTCCGAGCGAGCCCTGGGCCGCCGGGTCGCCGAGATGCCCGCGGGCCAGCCCGACGCTGATCATGACGTCGATTCGCACCTCTTCGAGCCCGGCGCGCGCCGCCAGCTCCAGCGCTCGTGGGCCGGCCTCGAGCGCCGCGACCGAATCGAACGCGGTCGCTTCCATGCGGATGTGTGCGGCGACCGCGCGCGCCAGGTCGCCGGGATCACCTGCATCCTCGAGCAGGCCCACGGCATCGACCGCGGCCTGCCTGGCCTCGATCACGCGATCCAGCGACCACAGCGCCCACGCGAGCACAGACAGCGCGCGGCCCTGTCTGTGTCTGTCGCCGGTGCGTCGCGCCAGCGCGAGCGCCTCGGTCGCCCCGTCCAGGGCCTCGTGCATGCGGCTGGAGAAGTTCGCCGCCCGGGCATACCGCAGCAACAGCTCGAACCGCTCTTCGGGCGTCCCGTGGCGCTCGAGCCGGATGACCCGTGCGAGCTGGAGGCTGGCCTCGCGGAGTGCCCCCATTCGCTCGGCCTGAGTTGCCGCGTTTCGCGCATGACGCGCAGCCTCGGCCGTCAGGCCAGCCGCTTCGGCGTGATGCGCGAGGCGCGCAGCCGAGCCCCAGTCGGGATCGCCCGCAAGCGCATCGACAACCCGCGCGTGCAGTTTCGCCGCGCGAGGCGCTGACACCGAGGACTCGACCGCTTGGCGGATCAGCTCGTGGCGGAAGCCGAGCGTCCGGCCGTCGTCGGTCAGCACGCCTAGCGCGAGCGCCTCGTCGACCGCGTCGGCGCTGTCCGGCGCGACAGCGTCCAGCAGACCCCAGGAGAACCTCTGTCCGATCACAGCCGCTGCGTCCACAACGCCGCGCCCGGAGGCGCTCAGCCTTGCCACCCGAGCGAGCGTTGCGTCCCGGACCGACGCCGGGAGCTGGCCTTCCGACGCCAGTGATTCCATCACCAGAAACGGGTTTCCCCCCGTCACCCGGGCAACCTCGCGAGCGTCAGCGCCCGCCGCTTGGGCGAGCGTGCGCACCGCCTCATCCGACAGCGGCGCGACGGCCACTCGCTTGACGAGCGGGCTCCGGACCAGGTCCCCCACGAGGATCGACAGCGCCAGGTTTGCGCTGAGCTCGTCGTCTCGGTAGGTGATCACGAGCCCCAGGCCGGCGTCCTCGAGCCATCGAGCCAGCAGGCGGATCACGTCAAGGGTCGCGGGGTCCGCCCAATGCGCGTCCTCGAGCACGACCAGCGCCGGAGTTCGCGAAACCAGCGCGTCGAGCAACGACCTGGCCAGCGTGAGCCGGTCGTCACCACCACCGTCCACGAGATCGCGCCGTCCGGCCGCCGCCGCGAGCTCGCGAATCGGGCCCAGGGGGACGGGCACCGAAAGCGGCTCGCACGCGCCCATCAGAAACGTCGCGCGTCCGCGCGACGATTGCCTAATGGCGCGGACGAGCGAAGTCTTGCCGATGCCGGCCTCCCCGGCGATGAGCAGGACGCCCCCGCTTCCGTCACGGGCGGCGTCGACCAGCTGCGTGAGCATCAGGAGCTCGTGCTCACGCTCCAGCAGCGGCTCCATGCGGCGATCGTATTCGGCCTTCCTGTCCTACCGAAAACAGGGGCCGTGGTTGCGCCTTCTTCAACGCCGCTGTTCAGGCTCTCGGAGTGTCCGCGGTCCGCGTGTCCTCGGCGGGCGCGCCGTCCGCAACTCGCGTGTCGTCCGCGGTGCGCCGGTTATCTGCCGCGCGCGTGTCTTCGACGGCGGCCGCCCGGCGGCGACCTCGGAACAGCCCGCGCCGTGCGCGGTGCTCCTCGACCTCGCCCGCCACGGCACCTGCGGCCACGAATGGCTCCTCGGCCAGACGCGGTCGCGACACGAAGCGTCCCATCGCGAACGCTGCAAACCCGACGATGGCCACGCCCAACCCGGTGAAATAGCCGATCCACTCCAGCGATTGACGAATGTGCCCACCGACCGGGGCCCCGATGGGGTTACCGGCAGCGTGCCACCATAGGCTCACCGACGGACCGATGGCGAACCAGACGCCGGCGGCGATCGCAAGCCAGCCGCCGACGATCCCGCTCTTACGGCGCGAGCCCGTCAACAGCATCCAGCCGCCGATCGCGGCGACGACGCCGGGCACGATGTCTAGCCACAGGCGGTTGGTCGTGAAGTGCCACTTGTCGAAGTTGCCGAACGCGTAGTGGAAGTACGGGCCGATGAAGGGGATCAACGCCCCCCAGATGCCCAGGATGATCACGATGGTCCCGCTCAGGGCCCCCGTGGTGCGCGGCAAGCGCATCGGCCGATCAGTGGCCGTAGCGGGTGTGTTTGCCGCACGCGTCTCAGTTGTATGTGTGGCCATGAATGTCGCCTACCCGCTGTCGCATCGCCCGACGCACGCGATTGACCTGCCACAGGCCGGGTAAGCTCAGAGTCATGCGGGTCAACCCGACGGTCGAGCGCGCCGAAATCGTCCTGCACGGCCACCAGATGACGTTCCTGATCGCGGGGGACGGACCGGCCGTCGCGCTGATCCATGGGGTCGCGGGACGGGCGGGACAGTGGCAGAAGGTAATCGAGCTGCTGTCGCGCTCCTACACCGTGGTCGCGCCGGATCTGCTCGGTCACGGTGAATCCGCAAAGCCGCGTGGCGACTATTCGCTCGGTGCTCACGCGACCGGCATTCGCGACCTGCTCGTGGCGCTCGGCTTGACCCGCGCGAGCATCGTCGGCCACTCGTTCGGCGGCGGGATCGCGATGCAGTTCGCCTACCAATTTCCAGAGCGCTGCGAGCGGCTGGTGCTCGTCGGGAGCGGTGGTTTGGGCGACGAGGTCCACGCGCTCCTGCGCGCCGCCACGCTTCCCGGATCCGAGTTCGTGCTGCCGATGCTCGCGCACCCACGGGTGCTGGCGGCCGCCGGGATGCTGCCGCGAGGACTGGGTCGCCTCGGTCTGCGAACTGGCCCCGACCTGACCGAGATGGCCCGCGCCTATCAATCGCTTTCCAATGCGGAGGCGCGCAGCGCGTTCATCCAGACGCTGCGCGGCGTGATCGATCCGAGCGGGCAGCGGATCAACGCATCCGATCGTCTCTACCTCGCGGCCAGGGTGCCGTCGATGATCATGTGGGGCGCCCGCGACCGGATCATCCCCGTCGCGCACGCACAGGGGGCGCACAAGGGCATGCCGGGATCTCGCCTTGAAATCTTCGAAAGCGCCGGACACTTCCCACAGCTTGACGACCCCTATCTGTTCGCCGAGACGCTCGTGGACTTCTTCGACACGACCGAACCGGCGTCACTCGACGCCGAGACGATGCGCGATCTCCTGGTCAGCCAGGCCGGCGCGTCCGCGCCCGTGCTCGAGCGGCTCGGGCGCTAGCCGCTAAGCGCGCCGCTCGATCAGCGGCCCGACTGCTGTGCCGTTGGAAGACCGGTTGACGCCGCCGACGGCGAAGCAACTCGACTGCGATGTGCAACTCACGTCAAACAGCGTGTGGTTGGTCCGGCTGTCGGTGGCCTGAGGCGAAGGCTGAACCGACCATCGCGAGCCGTCCCACGCCGCGGTCAGCGTCTGCGCGCCGCCCGAGGCATCTCCGACCGCGGTGCAGGCCCGGGGCGCCGTGCACGAGACCGAGGTGAAGTCGTCGCCGGCGATGCGCGCGCCCTGCGAGGACCAGCGGCGTCCGTTCCACCCCTGCGCCAGTGGGAACACCGCCGGCCCGGTGCCGTCGGTCCCGACCGCGGTGCACGCGTTGGCCGACGTGCACGACACCGCCGAGAAGAAGGCCTGATCGCCGGGGGGGACGGAGGGGGTGCGCTGGAGCTTT
>Ga0207693_10000563_pt1 | contig 33538 bp, 32 predicted proteins | sample LARL81metaG_FD_184347 | JGI IMG/M metagenome (GOLD analysis project Ga0207693, IMG submission 184347) | Corn, switchgrass and miscanthus rhizosphere microbial communities from Kellogg Biological Station, Michigan, USA - LAR L8-1 metaG... | ecosystem: Host-associated > Plants > Roots >... | reverse complement strand
CAAGACCAGCGAATACGCCTGGCACTTCCAACAAGTTCACCACGACATTTGGGACTACGACGCGGCGAGCCCGGTCGTCTTGTTCGACACGGTGATCAACGGTCAACCACGCAAGGGGATTGCCGAAGCGGGGCGCACCGGCTGGGTCTATATCCTCGACCGCACCAACGGCAAACCGCTGATCGGCATGTAGAATACAGTTATTGGCCGGCGCGTATCCGCGTCAAGGCCGGGACGACCGTAACCTTTACCAATGTGGGCGATGTTCCGCACACCGCCACGGCGTTCGATAAGGGCAAGGTAGGCGATTGGGACACCGGCGCTCTGGCCAAGGGCGAAGAGAAAGCGATCACCTTTTCCGAGCCCGGTGTTCATTACTACATCTGCACGCCGCACCCTTGGATGTACGGCCAAGTCATCGTCGAATAGTACGAGTCCCCGAGGCCGCGCCCCCGAGTTCTAATGGGTCGGGGGTCTCGCCAACCGCATCCCGAGCAGCTGGGCGGCCGCTTCCGGCGGAAGCTTCGCATAACCATGCGGGATCTCGAACAGCGCGGCGTCTTGCGTGCCGATCTTGACGTGGCGCAGCTCCCAGCGAATCGTCGAAACCTTGCCATTACCGGCTGCGAAGCTAGCGTCACACTTCATCGGGATGCCTTCTCGACTGAGCCACAGCGAGCCTACCGCCCGACCCTGTGGCGTTTCCTCGTCGACCGAATATTTCGTCGTCGCAATACCGTTGACGGTTTCCTGGCCTACGGGTTTCCGTAGCAGGCTGCCGTTGCCGAGAAGCGACAGCTCTTTCGGAAGCGCGAATTCGACCACCGTATGCAGTTTTGGCAGAATGATATCGCCGATCGCGCTGTCGGCACGCAGGATGAAAATTGGCTTTAGCGCTGGCAGATCCTGTTCGTGGCGCTGTTCGCCAGGCATATGCCACATCCTGCCGACGTAGCTCTGCCCGTCGATGATCAGCACCCGCTCGGCGCTGAAGCCGACGCGTGCGTCACCAAGGGTCTCCGCAGATGCCGGCGCCGCGATAAACGCCAGAATGGCGAGCGGGAATGCGATCAGCGCACGCATATTGGTTCTCGATCGCTGTTAGGCGGCTAATGAGGCGGTTTCGCGGCAGGCTGGACAGCACCGGCACAAAGCCTATCTTTGCACGCGCAGATCTCGCGCCGAAACGGAACACCAGAAATGGATAAAAAGATCGGAGCCTACGCGTTCCAAAACCGGACGCCCGGTAGGCGATGAACGACACCAGCGGAACCATCACGATTCGAATCCATGCGTCGATAGCGGAGATACCAGCCGCTGCCTGGGATGCCTGTGCTGGCGACGTGAACCCGACTGTTTCGCATACTTTTCTGAATGCGATGGAGGAAAGCGGCTCGACGACGACCCGCACGGGATGGACGCCACAGCATCTCTCTCTCGCTGGACCGGGCGGGGAGATCTCGGGTGTCGTACCCCTCTACGCGAAGACGCACTCCTATGGCGAATACATCTTCGACTACGGCTGGGCGGATGCCTACGAGCGAGCCGGCGGCCGATACTACCCGAAGCTGTTGTCGGCCGTACCGTTCACTCCGGTCCCAGGACCCCGATTGCTGGTACGCCCCGGCGCGCCGGCCGAGGCTCGCGAGCATCTCCTTGCTGGAATGGTGGAGTTCACCAAGAAGCATCGAATCTCGTCATTGCATGTCAACTTTCCCGACGCCGCCGAGGCCGCGGCGCTGACCGAGGCGGGGTTTCTGCAACGGCTCGGGCAGCAATTCCACTGGACTAATGACGGGTATCGCGATTTCGACGACTTCCTCGCGGCATTGAATTCACGGAAACGCAAAGCCGTGAAGAAGGAGCGGCGCGAGGCGCTCGCCCGCGGTCTCGAAATCGAAGTGTTGACTGGGTCCGACCTGAAGTCGCGTCATTGGGACGCGTTCTTCGAGTTCTATCTCGCGACATCCGATCGCAAATGGGGCTCAGCTTACCTCAACCGCCGATTCTTCGCGATGATCGGCGACCGGATGCCGGAAAAGGTGGTGCTCATTATGGCTCGGCGCGGCGCCAACTACGTCGCCGGCGCGTTCAATCTGCTCGGCAAGGATACGATCTACGGCCGCAACTGGGGCAGCTACGGCGATTACAAATTTCTCCATTTCGAGTGCTGCTATTACCAGGCAATCGAGTTTGCCATCACGCACGGACTAAAGTGCGTCGAGGCCGGGGCGCAAGGCCCGCACAAGATTCAGCGCGGCTACCTACCGGTGCCGACCTACAGCGCCCATTGGATTCCCGATCCGGGTTTTCGCCGGGCCGTTGCCCAATTTCTGTTGCGCGAGCGTCAGATGATCGAGCACAAAATAGATGGGCTCGCAGAATTTTCCCCGTTCCGTCGCGAGGAGACCGACTGCCGTTCCTCCGAGCGGGAAGAGACGGCTCGCCGAGAAAACTGATCACTCGACCAGTTCGGGCTCCTTCCGAGCTGGCTCGGTGGGGCGCTCTTCGTACGAGAAGAACAGTTTGTCCTCGCCGGGTTTGCGCGTGACGCGGACGATTCCCCCCTTCGACAATCGTCCGAACAGGAGTTCCTCGGCGAGCGGCTTTTTGATGTGCTCCTGGATCACCCGCGCAAGCGGGCGGGCGCCGAAAAGCCGATCGTAACCCTTCTCGGCGAGCCAAGCTCTGGCGCTGTCGTCGAGCTCGATTATGACGTTCCGGTCGGCGAGCTGCTCTTCGAGCTGCAACACAAACTTGTCGACCACCCGTCCAATCGTCTCCGAGGATAGCGGCGCGAATGAAATGACGGCATCGAGCCGGTTGCGGAACTCCGGCGTGAACATGCGGTTGATGGCTTCCTGATCATCCCCCTCCCGGACGCCGCTGCCAAAGCCGATTGCAGGCTTGGCGAGGTCCCAGGCCCCGGCGTTCGTCGTCATGATCAAGATCACGTTGCGGAAATCGACCGTTTTGCCGTTGTGATCAGTCAGCTTACCGTAGTCCATCACCTGCAAGAGGATGTTGAACAAGTCGGGATGCGCTTTCTCGATCTCATCGAGCAACAGTACGCTGTGCGGATGCTGGTCGATCGCATCGGTCAACAGCCCGCCTTGATCAAAGCCGACATAGCCGGGCGGCGCGCCGATCAACCGCGACACCGTATGCCGCTCCATATACTCGGACATGTCGAAACGGGTGATCTCGATCCCAAGCGTGCGGGCGAGCTGGCGAGCCACCTCGGTCTTGCCGACCCCGGTCGGGCCGGAGAACAGATAGGAGCCGATCGGTTTTTCCTGATCGCGCAGGCCGGCGCGCGCCAGCTTGATCGCCGACACCAACGCCTCGATTGCCGGGTCCTGGCCGAACACCATGGTCTTCAGGTCGCGCTGCAGGTTCTTCAGCACCTCGCGATCGTCGCGCGAGACGCTCTTGGGCGGAATCCGTGCCATCGTCGCGATGACGGCTTCGACCTCACGAGCCGTTATCGTTTTGCGGCGCCGGTTTTCGGGCACGAGCATCTGGGCCGCCCCGGTCTCATCGATGACGTCGATCGCCTTGTCGGGCAATTTGCGGTCGCCGATATAGCGGTGCGACAGCTCGACCGCCGCTCTTAACGCTTCGCTCGTGTAGCGCACCTTGTGGTGCCGCTCGTAATAGGGCTTCAGACCGCGCAGGATCTTGACCGAATCCTCGACAGTCGGCTCGTTGACGTCGATCTTTTGGAAACGGCGAACAAGTGCGCGGTCCTTCTCGAAATAGTTGCGATACTCCTTATAGGTGGTCGAGCCGATGCAACGGATAACGCCGCCCGCCAGCGCTGGCTTCAGCAGGTTCGAGGCGTCCATCGCCCCGCCGCTCGTCGCGCCGGCCCCGATGACCGTGTGGATCTCGTCGATGAATAGGATCGCCCCGGGCTGCGCCTCGAGCTCGGACAGAACCGCCTTCAGCCGCTCTTCGAAATCGCCGCGATACCGGGTGCCGGCCAGCAATGCTCCCATGTCGAGCGCGTAGATCGTCGCGTTCAGCAGGACCTCGGGGACTTCGCGCTGGACAATACGACGCGCCAGCCCCTCGGCAATTGCTGTTTTGCCCACCCCGGGGTCACCGACATAGAGCGGGTTGTTTTTGGCCCGCCGGCAGAGGATCTGGATCGTACGCTCCACCTCGGCTTCGCGGCCGATCAGTGGATCGATTTTGCCGCTCTTGGCCTTTTTGTTGAGGTTCACGCAATAGGCATCTAGCGCATCGTGGTTGCGTTTCTGCGATTTTTCGCTGCGGTCATCCTCATCGGCGCCTTGGACGCGCCGCGTTTCGGAGCGCCCTGGCGCCTTCGCGATGCCGTGTGAAATATAGTTGACCGCATCGAAGCGGGTCATGTCCTGCTCTTGCAGGAAATAAACGGCATGGCTTTCCCGCTCCGCGAACATTGCAACCAGAACATTTGCGCCGGTCACCTCCTCGCGGCCTGAGGACTGAACGTGAATCGCCGCGCGTTGCAGCACACGCTGGAAGCTCGCAGTCGGCTTCGCGTCATCACCATGGGCCGCTACCAGGTTGGCGAGTTCGTTATCGACGTAGTTGAGAACCTCGCGGCGCAATCGGTCGAGATCGATGCTGCATGCGCGCAATACGGCAATGGCGTCCTGATCCTCGGTAAGAGCCAGCAACAGATGTTCGAGCGTGGCGTATTCGTGCCGGCGCTCATTGGCGTGACCGAGAGCCCGGTGCAGCGACTTTTCGAGATTGCGTGACAGCACGCCTGCCTACCTTCCTTGGCTAATCCTTTTCCAGCGTGCACTGCAGCGGATGCTGGTGCTGGCGGGCAAAATCCATAACCTGAGTTACCTTTGTTTCGGCGACCTCGTAAGTGTAGACGCCGCAGATCCCGACGCCTCGTTTGTGCACATGGAGCATGATGCGGGTAGCCTCCTGGCGGTTCTTGTTGAAGAACCGCTCAAGAATGTGAACGACGAACTCCATCGGAGTATAGTCGTCATTTAACATCAGCACCTTGTACATAGAGGGCTTTTTCGTCTTTGGCTTTGCCTTGACGATAACGCCCGTTCCTGGTCCTTCTTCGCCGCGTTTTCCGTTGTCGCTCATTTCGGTCCGAGCCGGTAGCGCTGCTCTCTTTCGATGATATTGGCTTTTAGCCGGTGCAGAAAAGTGTTTTCGATCTCGGACCCGCAGTCATCCGTGACTCACCTCCCGCGCCCCTACTCGGCCCGATACGGCCGACGCAACAACAGATCGATCACGGCATCTATCGAGGCACCCTGGTGCAGCAGTGCGTCAACTCCCGCGCTGATTGGCATCTCGATCCCGAACCGTTCCGTTAATCGCGCGACCGCCGCCGCCGTGGCCACACCCTCGACGACGGCGCGGCTGCCGCGCAGCGCGGCCTCGAGAGCTTGCCCGCGACCCAGTGCAAGGCCAAGCCCGTAGTTGCGTGATTGGGTCGAACTGCAGGTCAACACAAGGTCTCCAAACCCTGAGAGACCATTGAATGTTTCTGCTCGACCACCCTTTGCTACTCCGAGCCGGATCATTTCCGCCAACCCGCGCGTGATCAGAGAAGCCCTGGCGTTCTCACCCAGGCCGCGGCCGACGACGATGCCGCACGCGATCGCCAAAACATTCTTGACTGCGCCGCCGATTTCAGCGCCCGTCGGGTCTGCTGATAGATAGGGCCGGAAGCGGCTGCTTCCGAGAGCTCCCATGAACGCGCGACCGAGCGACGCATCGACACTCGCAATTGTGACTGCGGTTGGCAGGTCGCGCGCGACCTCGGCGGCGAAAGTCGGCCCGGAGAGCACCGCGGAGGGACAGCCGGGCAGGATTTCCGCGGCAATCTCCGACATGGTTTTGAGCGAGCCTGTCTCAATTCCCTTGGCGCACAGCAATACCGGGAGCGTCCGGTCAAGCTGAGACGCCAGCATTTGGATGACTCGTCGTAGGAATTGCGCCGGGACGACCAGCACCGCCGCCTCCGCTTCTGCGATCGCTGAGGCCATGTCGACAGTTGCTATGATGACCGGGTCAAGGGTCGCGCTTGGCAGGAAAAGGGGATTCTGATGATGGTGATTTACCGCCGTAACGACATCAGGGTCCCGGACCCATAGCACCGGGACGGACCCGGCGCGACGGGCGACCATGGCGAGCGCCGTTCCCCAGGCACCACCTCCCAGGATCGCCAGGCGCCTCACCGGGATACGCTGCCAGGCATTAGCTTTACGCCTTCACGCCTGCTCCTGGTCGCGACGGCGCGTTAGGGTCTAGCGGCCATCGCGGTCGAAGCGGGGCGTCGAGGCCGTCTACCAGTCCGAGCCGAAGCCGTTCAATGCCGGTCCAGGCAATCATTGCCCCATTATCGGTGCATAATGATGGCGGGGGCGCGACAAAACGCAATCCGGCATTATCGGAAAGGCCAGCAAGGGACGTTCGTAGTTTTTTATTGGCCGCGACGCCGCCACTGACCACCAGCGTATTTCCTTCCGGAAATTGGCAGCGAAACCAAGCGATCGCATTCGCGACCCGATCGGTCAGCGCATCGCAGATTGCGAGTTCAACCGAAGCCGCGAGATCCGCCTGGTAGCGGGGATCGAGACCGCCGCATTCCGAGACGGTCCGACGTACCGCCGTCTTCAAACCGGAAAATGAGAAATCGCAGCCTGGTCTGCCTTTCATCGGCCGCGGCAGGACGAAACGATAGGGGTCGCCATCCTGCGCGGCCCCTTCGATCGCGGCCCCTCCGGGATAGCCGAGTCCCATCAACTTTGCAGCCTTATCGAATGCTTCGCCTGCTGCATCATCGAGCGTCGTCCCCAGGCGGTTGTAGCGGCCGATCCCGATGCAGACCAGGAGCTGACAATGTCCTCCGGAGACAAGGAGCAGGAGATATGGGAACCCCACTCGGTCGGTCAGGCGGGCTGTCAGAGCGTGTGCTTCCAGATGGTTGACGGCGAGAAACGCCTTGTCTGCGGCCCAGGCCAACGCCTTTGCCATTGTCGAGCCGACGATCAGGCCTCCTATCAGACCGGGACCCGTCGCAGCGGCTATCCCGTCTACGTCATGGAGCGTAACGCCTGCCTCGGCGAGTGCACGCGAAATGAGTGGATCGAGATGGTCGAGATGAGCGCGCGCTGCAATCTCGGGTACGACACCGCCATAAGGCAAGTGCTCCGTGAGCTGCGCTTGGACCAAATTGGATAAGACCTTCGGACCAGACGCTGTTTCGGCCACAACAGCCGCCGCGGTTTCGTCGCAGCTAGTTTCGATGCCCAGGACGATCATGCGCCTATTACCGCTCGGGAGACGGTTCACGCCCCCGAGCGGCCCGACCTTAGCTGGGCGGTGCTACCTCGTAGGTCTTGAGGGTCTTGTCGGTGGCTGCGTCGATTTCGAGCAGCTTGACGGAATAGCCCCACAATGTCGCGGCGTGGCGGATTACGGCCCGGCAGCTCTTTTCTTCGAGTAGCACGCCATTGTGGACATAATGCGCAAGTATGAGGCAGCGATCGCCTCTGAGATCGACATCGACCACCTGGATGTCGGGCTCACGCCGGGACAGATCGTACTGCCGGGACAATGCGCTGCGAACTTTGCGATAGCCGACATCGTCGTGAATCGCTTCGACGCGCAGCGCCGGCTTGGTGCTGTCGTCAGAGACATGAAACAGCCGAAACCGCCGGATCATGGCGGGGCTCAAGTGCTGCAGGACGAAGCTCTCGTCTCGGTAATTCGCCCAGGCGTGACGCAATACGCCAAAACCGTCGCCCGAGCCGGCTATTTCGGGAAACCACTCCCGGTCCTCCTCGGTCGGCTCCTCGCAGACGCGGTGGATGTCACTCATCATCGCGAACCCAAGCGCATAAGGGTTCAGGCCGCTGAACCGCGGGTCATCGAAATCCGGCTGAAAAACGACGCTCGAGTGCGAATGTAGAAATTCGAGCATCGATCCTTCGGTGATCAGCCCCTTGTCGTGCAAGCGCCGCATGATTTCGTAATGCACGAAGGTCGCGCACCCCTCGTTCATCATTTGCGTTTGCTTCTGTGGATAGAAGTACTGCGAGACTAAGCGGACGATGCGGACCAGCTCCTGTTGCCAATCGTCAAGCCGCGGGGCGCGTTTCTCGATGAAATAGAGTAAGTTTTCTTCTGGCAGACCGAGTTCGCGCTTGATCTCCTGGAGCCGCGCCTCGTCACCGTCGCGGTCCTCTTTGTCTTTTCCGGCGCTGGGCACCGTGCGCCACAAATCGTTGTAGGTGGCTTCGAAATGGGCCCGCCACTCTTCGGCCCGGCGGCGTTCCTCCGCCAGATTTGGCTTGGTGCGGTGGGCATAGCGGTTGACACCGTGATCCTTTAGCGCATGAGCGGCATCGAGCACGCGCTCAACCGCCTCGGTCCCATGCCGTTCCTCGCATTTCTGAACGTAATCGCGAGCAAAGCTCAGGTAGTCGAGAATCCCGTTGGCGTCCGTCCACTGCCGGAACAGGTAATTATTTTTGAAGAAATGATTGTGCCCGAACGCAGCGTGCGCGATCACCAATGTCTGCATCGTCATGGAATTTTCTTCCATGATATAGCAGATACAGGGATTGGAGTTGATGACAATCTCGTAGGCGAGACCCTGAAGACCTTTGCGGTAGAGGGTCTCGTGATAGGCAAAACGCTTGCCGAAACTCCAATGCCGATACATCAGCGGCAAACCGACCGAGGCGTAGGCGTCGAGCATCTGCTCGGAAGTGATCACCTCGATCTGAACGGGGTAGACGTCGAGCCCGAGCTCGTCGAGCGCGATGCGCTCGACGGCGTCATAGACCCGGCGCAGCCCAGTGTAATCCCAATTCGGGCCGGCGAAGAGCGGAGTTGCGGTTTCGAGGCGCAGCGCGGCGGAGTCAGGCACGGATACCCCCCTTGGCAAACAATTCGTGAAAGACCGAGAAGATTTGCGATGGGTCGCTGACCCGACGCATTACAAAATGGGGATGCGCCGGCGCCACCTCGCTATAAGCTCTCCACAGGTCGCTGTCTCTCGACAATCCCGTAAGGCTACCTCCCATACCGTCCCCGACTTCGACATAGGCGAAGTACTGGCAAAGCGGGAGCACCTCGCCACCGAGCAGGGAAACACAACGCCCACTGTCCGCGCCGTAATTGTCGCCGTCGGACGCCTGCGCCGCGTAGATGTTCCAGCGGTCGGTAGGATAACGTGCACGCGCGATCTCCAGCATCTTTTCGAGAGCGGTCGAGACGACTGTGCCGCCGGTTTCCCGGCTGTAAAAGAACGTATCTTCGTCGACCTCCTCGGCGGTGCTGGTGTGGCGGATGAAGACGATGTCGACGTGCCGGTAGCGCCGAATCAGAAATACATGCAGGAGCATAAAGAACCTTTTCGCGAGGTCCTTCATCGCCTCTGTCATCGATCCTGACACGTCCATCAAGCAGAACATCACCGCTTCGGTATTGGGGCGCGGAACCCGCTCGAAGCGGTTGTAGCGGACATCGAGCGGATCGATGTAAGGGATGATCTTGCTGCGATGCTCCAGGCGATCGAGTTCGCGCAGAAGCCTTTCGGCCTCCTCTTCGGCCCCGCGAGCGCGTGCATTCTCGATCGCTTCGCGCAGCGCTTCGAGCTCCGATTGCTTCGGGCGCTTGAGCGAGATCCGACGCGCCATGCTGTTGCGCATCGTCCGGCGGATACTGAGGTTTGCGGGACTGCCGGTAACCGTGTACCCGGCACGCTGCAGATCGACCGCGAACGTCTCCTTTAGGCTCTTCTTGACGAGATCGGGGAGTTCGAGATCCTCGAAAAACATGTCGAGGAACTCTTCCTTCGACAACGTGAACTCGAACGCGTCCTCACCTGACCCATCCGGGCTGCCTTGCGAGCCCCCGCGCCCTTCTCCCCCGGTCGGCCGCGGAATTTCGTCGCCCCTCACATATTCCTTGTTTCCGGGGACGACATGCTCGGTCCGCCCGGTGCGCCGGCTGTGATGAAAGATTGGTTCGGCGATCCCGCGCGTCGGAATCGCCACTTTTTCACCATGGCCGACATCCGCCACCTTGCGCTTGCGCAGTGCCTCCTGCACCGCAGATTTTACCTCGGCCCGCGCCCGCGCCAGGAAGCGTTGACGATTGCTAAGGCTCTTGCCTTTCGGGTTCGGTCGACGGTCAACGATGTTCATGGGTTTTCTCCAGCCCGGGCCGCCTACCCGGCCTTGTTGACCCGCATATACCACTCGACCAGCCGCCGAACTTGCCGCTCGGTGTAGCCCCGCGCCACCATGCGCTCGAGGAAATCCGCGTGCTTCTTCTCCGTCTCGGTGTCCTTCTTGGTGCCAAAGCTGATGACCGGAAGCAGGTCCTCCACCTGCGAGAACATGCGCCGCTCGATCACCTCGCGCAACTTTTCGTACGAGGTCCATGAGGGGTTACGCCCGGCATTGTTAGCCCGCGCCCGCAACGCGAACTTGACGACCTCGTTGCGGAAGTCCTTGGGGTTCGCAATGCCCGCCGGCTTCTCGATCTTCGAGAGCTCCTGGTTCAATAGCTCGCGGTTCATCAGTTGACCGGTGTCGGGGTCTTTGTAATCCGAGTCTTCGATCCAGGCGTCGGCATAGGCTACATACCGGTCGAACAGGTTTTGACCGTAGTCGGAGTAGGATTCCAAATAGGCCTTCTGGATCTCGTGGCCGATAAACTCGGCATAACGAGGCGCCAGCTCGGCCTTGATGAAGTTCAGATATTTCTTTTCGGCGTCGTCCGGGAACTGCTCGCGCCAGATGGCTTGCTCCAAGACATACATTAAGTGCACCGGGTCGGCCGCCACCTCCTGCGTGTCGAAATTGAAGGTGCTCGACAATACCTTGAACGCAAAGCGAGTGGAGATACCATCCATGCCCTCGTCGACGCCTGCCGCGTCCCGGTACTCCTGCACCGACTTGGCGCGCGGATCGGTGTCCTTTAGGCTCTCGCCGTCATAGACCCGCATCTTCGAATACAGGTTCGAATTTTCATGCGGCTTCACCCGCGACAGCACACTGAATCGCGCAAGGATATCCAAGGTTGAGGGCGCACAAGGCGAGTTGGCTAGCTCGCTGTTTTGCAACAGCTTTTCATAGATTTTGCGCTCTTCGGTAGAACGCAGGCAGTAGGGTACCTTAATCACCGATATACGATCGATGAACGCTTCGTTGTTCTTGTTGTTTTTGAAACTTTGCCACTCAGCCTCATTCGAGTGCGCTAGAACGATCCCCTGATAAGGGATGCCACCGATGTTCTCCGAACCGACGTAGTTGCCTTCCTGGGTCGAGGTCAGCAACGGGTGCAGCATTTTGATCGGCGCCTTGAACATCTCGACAAATTCGAGAAGCCCTTGTGTCGTCCGGTTCAGGCCACCCGAGTAGGAGTAGGCATCTGGGTCGTTCTGGCTGAAAAATTCGAGCTTGCGAATATCGACTTTGCCGACGAGGCTCGACACATCCTGGTTGTTCTCGTCACCGGGCTCGGTCTTGGAGATACAGACCTGTTTCAGCCGGGACGGCTGCATGCGAACGACAGTGAATTTTGCAATGTCGCCACCGAACTCTTCCAAGCGCTTGACTGCCCAGGGCGAGATCGTGCCGGTCAGCCGGCGCCGCGGGATCCCATAATGCTTTTCCAGTTCGGGACCGAGGGTTAGCGGATCGAATAAGCCGAGCGGGCTCTCAAACACCGGGCTAACTTCCTTGCCGGCTTTCAAAACGTATACCGGCTCCTTTTCCATCAGCTGCTTGAGCCGCTCTGCGAGCGAAGATTTGCCGCCGCCGACTGGACCGAGCAGATAAAGGATCTGCTTACGTTCCTCGAGGCCTTGTGCGGCATGGCGGAAGAACCCGACAATCCGCTCGATCGTCTCCTCCATCCCGAAGAAATCCGCAAATTCGGGATAGACCTTGATCGTGCGGTTCATGAAAATGCGGCCGAGACGCGGATCTTGGCTCGTATCGACCATCACCGGTTCGCCGATCGCGCTCAACATGCGCTCGGCGGCACCCGCATAATAGGAGGAGTCGTCGGAGCACTTGCCGAGATATTCCTCAAGGGAAAGCTCGACGTCTCGCCGGTTTTCATACAACTTTGAATAGAGTCCGAAAATACCATCATCCAATTTCATGTCTCACCTCAACCGATGCCTCGCGCTCAACCTATGGCTTCCCGCCACAACCTACTAGAGAACGATAGAACCGCGCGGATGTTTCGCCGGAATCGTGTGATTCGTTGTAAATCCCGGTAAAATCCTTGTTACGTCGGCTTTCAAACAAGCATCTCCGCCTTTCGCGCCTTACTGCAATCCTACGGTTCCACCCTGCCTCGTTTGCTCAGCAGCCGCTTCAAGTTCCGGTTCAGCCTGACTGCCATTATGCCAACACTTTGTGGCGAGAGTGCGAATGTGTAGGGGTCGGAAACATCTTATGATGAGGAAGGAGTAGGAATCCCTCACACACGCAAAATGCGCCAGTCCACAACATGTTGTGGTCGCTCCCAGATTTCAATCAGTATATATGAGTTTTGTCCAAAACCCAACAGAAATGTACGTTAATGCCAGGAGTGTCGGCACTAATCCGCCTCAAACGAGCCTTGCTCGACGGCATAGGACCATGTTGCCGCGGCGTTCTGCCGCAGTACGGTAGTTGTATGTGAACATGGCAACCGCGGCGTTCTCCCGCCGCTCCTGGATCCCGGCGCCGCTGGCCGCCTATTCTCCGGGTGTGAGCAGTCGAGTCCGACGGCGGGTCCGCGGTGTGTGTCAGTGCGGCCGCGCGGCGACGCCGGGCTGCGCGCTTAAGGAGTGCTCAACGTCCGCAATGATGTGCGGACTCCGTTGAGGCGATTTCGCCAGCTTCTGGTGCGACCAATTCGATGCCAGAGCTTCTGCGAGCCGGTTTGCCAAGCAGCCGTAGCTAATGTCGGTCATGTGCAGCCCGTCGGGACCGATCATCGCGGCGGGTGCCAGCTGTTGCGTGCGGTCCCATTCCTTCATGATCTCAAACCGGCTGAACAGCCCGATTCGGGCGCGTTGCGCAAGTTCCGCGAGCAGCCGCTCCATTTCGGCAGAGGCGGGACGCGTGAGAACCCGCGGCGCGTACTGGAGATCCATTAGAACGATTTCGATGCCGTTCTCCTGCAGCAAGGAAACGCCCCGTCGAATGAGCTGCTCATCCGCCGAAAGGTCGTCGCGACGAAGCACTGCATTGGTTCCTACCTGCCAGATGACCAGATCGGGATGCTCGGCGAGGACGTCGCGGTCTAGACGGGTCAACTCCTCCGGAACATCCTGGCCGCCGACGCCGTGATTGATCACCCGGATCTCGACGCGGGGAAATCGCTCTCTTAGTTCCTGTTCGAGCCGGCTTGGATAACTCATCGCCGAGGCGCTCGCGCCAATCCCGAGCGTCGAAGAGGAGCCCATAGCGACGATCGTGAGCGGCTTTCCTGATTGGATCCGAAGTGCGGTGCGGTCAAGCACGGCTTCGATTGCCGATAGTCGCGGTGGGACGGCACAATTCGGTGCGCGGGAGGCCGTCGTCGGATCGGCTGATGCCTGAGCGCTCGAGGCCAGAGCGACAGCGAGTGCCGCAGCAAAACGCCCGATGCTAATCTTCATAATCACCGCAGGGCAACTCGAATGACGTCCGCGAGCTTGATGGCGATGCACTCATATACCCTCGCGGCAAGATTGGCCCGCTCGTCCTTGGCGACGCCGTCAAAGTTGAACACGTTTTGCTCGCTCCAGTAACGCATCATTTCAAATCGCGGAAAGACATTCACATCATTGACGTCGGCGACCCGATGTAACGCATTCAAGTACCGCTCGAAATCGATGACGGTAGCGGTGCTGTGAGAGAATTGCATATCGATGAGCATTACGTCGACGGCGCGCGCCTTGAGTTCCTCGATACCGGATTGCAAAGTCGCGGCAAAATCGTCGACTCCGACGCCGCGCACTGCGTCCGTGGTGCCCGCTTCCCAAATCACCAGCACGGGGTCTTCAGGTATGACGTCCGTCGGAAATCGCTCCAGCATCTGTTGAGCGGTTTGCCGGGGAACCCCTCGATTGACGACGGCGATGGAAGAGGTGGGATACCACCGAACGAGGATCTCCTGCAGGCGATGGGGGTAAGCGAGATCCGACGAACCCGCCGCCAATCCCGTAGTCGACGCGCCGCCGATCGCTACGATCCTGATGGGCTGCCCCGCACGCAGCCGCTCTGCCAAATGCGGCAATTTTTCATCGATTTGCATTAGTTCTTCCGGCACGTCGCAAGGTTGCGCACCGCCGAAGGCCAGGGGGAGGGGCGGGAGTATCGCTGCGGCGAGCCCTACCGCGAGCAGTGCGGGGGGTCCCAACGAGACGGACGGGATACGCCACCTCATGCGCCGAGACGATTGCCGGGACCGGGGCTAGGAACCGCGGAATGCTGCATCGGCATTCGACCCATGGTTTTATACCAATCCAACATTCTCGCAGTTAGGCACATTGCGAAAATGCCCGCAAGATTAACGAGTAGCTGAATAGCGACCCCCGACTCGTATTCCGAAAGCACGAAATGCCCAAGCGCCGACAGCAAGATGCCGAGGCAGAAGATCTCCAGCGATTGTTGGCCGCAAAGTACCAACGGTCTCGCTGCCGGCGAGCTCAGAGTGGCCCAGTCGGGGGGCACGACGGCAGCGACTACCGCGACGGCGGCGAAGAAAGGGATGAGCCGCACCGGGGACAAATTGTTCTTGTTCACTGGCCACAGCTCCTTCAGAAAAAACCCGGGAAACGGATCCCAGACGCCGTGGATCGTCCAACTTAGCTTGATGAGAAACCCCACCGCTGTGATAGAGACGGCAAGGGGCAGTGCCGCCCTCGCCAGCTTCGACCACCCGGGATGGCGCCGACCGGCGAAGCCGAGCGCAGCCCCGGCGATGAACAGAAATTGCCAGGCCAAAGGATTGAAATACCAAACGTGACCCTGGGGATAAGCCGGCACTGACATATTGGTCGCTTGAACGGCCAGATAGAGCAGCAAAGACGGCAACAATACGGCCAGCGGCTGCCAGCGCAAGCCGAGCAAGACCACCGGGAATATCACCAAAAGCAAGATGTAGAGTGGAAGGATGTCGAGAAAGGTTGGTTGAAATTCAAGAAGCAGTGCTTTCACAATCGCGATGTGCGGCTCTTCGAGAAAATCGCCAACCCGCATCTCGTCATTGTACATCGGGTTATTGAAGGTCGTGACAGTATACGACACCTCGGCGACGAATATGACGAATAGAAAAATGTGAGCGACGTAAAGTTGCCAGGCACGGCCGAGAATCCGTGCCGTTGCATATAACTGTCCTTGTGACACAAGCGTTTGGCCATACACAAAAGCGGCGGTGTACCCCGAGATGAAGATGAACACCTCCGCCGCGTCAAAGAACTGGACCGCCTGAACAGTAAAATAGCTAAGGATATTTTCTGGAATATGATCGATAAATATGAAGATAAGCGCAAGCCCACGGAAGAAATCAATGCGAAGGTCGCGTGAGGATGCAGGCACGGAGGGGCCCAGGACCTTTAGTGTTTAGTTTGCAGCACGCTGCGTGATCTTAGTGTAGCAAAAACGTCGAGCTCGGTCGATGCGACGCGGCTCACACGAACAATGACTTCGCCGAGCGCGGATGATCGGCTCCGGGAACATCGGTGCGAGTTCCCGGCTTGAAGGAGGAAATTGCCGGCCGGAACCTAGAGAACCGACGGCCGCGATTAGCTGCTGGCGCTAAGAGACGAGGCGCCCGATCACCGTGGCCGATCAGCCGAGGCCCGGGTTTTCGGTGAAGGATGCCTCGGTTTTCTGTCGGATCTCCTCGAGGGACACGCCCGGCGCCAGCTCCGTCAATCTCGTTCCGGCAGCATCGATTGTAAAAACACCAAGATCGGTGATCACCATATCGACCACCCCCTTACCGGTCAGCGGGAGGGTGCAGCGATGCAATAATTTCGGCTCGTTCCGTGCGGTATGCTCCATCAACACGATGACCCTCTTGACGCCGGCAACGAGATCCATCGCACCGCCCATCCCCTTGACCATGCGGCCGGGGATCATCCAGTTGGCGAGATCGCCGTTTTCCGCCACCTGCATAGCCCCGAGGATCGACAAGTCGATATGCCCGCCGCGGATCATGCCGAAAGACTGAGAGCTATCGAAATAGCTCGTCGTAGGCAACTCGGTGATAGTCTGCTTGCCGGCGTTGATCAGGTCCGGATCCTCTTCTCCTTCGAATGGGAACGGGCCCATGCCGAGCATTCCATTCTCGCTCTGCAGCTGAACGGTGATCCCGGGCGGTATAAAGTTCGACACTAAGGTCGGGATGCCGATCCCGAGATTGACGTAAAAGCCGTCCCTGAGCTCCGCCGCCGCGCGGCGCGCCATGTCGTCGCGTGACCAACCCATCTCGCTATCTCCTCTTTCTTAATTGCCGCGCTTGCGGACGGTGCGCTGCTCGATGCGCTTTTGGTACGATGGACAATGCACGATGCGTTTGACGAAGATGCCGGGCGTATGGATGTGATCCGGGTCGATGGCGCCGGGCTCGACCAAATTCTCGACTTCCGCCACAGTGACCTTGGCGGCGGTTGCCATGATCGGGTTGAAGTTGCGCGCGGTCTTTCGATAGACAAGGTTGCCTTCGCGATCGGCCTTCCAGGCATGGATGATTGCGAGATCCGCAAAGAGACCGCGCTCCATGACATAGCTCTCCCCGTCGAAATCGCGGAGCTCCTTGCCCTCCGCCACCAAAGTGCCGACCCCGGTTTTGGTGAAAAAGGCCGGGATCCCGGCGCCCCCGGCCCGTATCCGCTCCGCGAGGGTGCCTTGCGGATTGAATTCGAGTTCAAGTTCGCCACGAAGATAAAGATCGGCGAAGAGTTTGTTCTCGCCGACATAGGAGGAAACCATCTTGCGGATCTGACGGGACTCGAGAAGCAGACCGAGCCCTGCCCCGTCAACCCCGGCGTTGTTCGAGACGACGGTCAGGCCACTGACCCCCGCACTCCGGACTGCGGCGATCAGCGCCTCCGGAATCCCGCAAAGACCGAACCCGCCCGACATCACTGTCATGCCGTCCCGTAACAGACCGGCAAGCGCCGCATCGGCATCGGGATAAACTTTGTCCATTGTGTACTCCTGCGCTACGCGGGCAGCCAATCATAACGCCGCTATCAATTTCGGCTACCTTGCCGATCTCCCTCACCCCCAAGCCGCTGGCGCGTCGCAGCATCCACAATGCCGGTTACATTCATGCCTTTCTGCTTTTGAAAACGCGCAACTGCCCCGGCGGTGGCCGGATTGTACACACCACCCTGATCAACAGAGATGTTTGCGGCCGCGAGAGCGCGTTGAATACTCTTCACATCGTTTCCCTGCATCGGAGGATCGGACGGCTTCAACACGCGCGGCTCGCCGGCCCTCGCTCTCGTCCCGCCGAACCACGCGTCCACGTCGTTTCCGTTGATCGTGATCCATTTCGGCGGCACTGAGGAGAAATAGAACAGCAGCCGCGGCGTTCCGTCCGGCGCCACGCTTTCGATCCCGATTTCCCGGAGCACCGAGAGGTACTCGGCGAACGGTGCCTCACCACTCAGTTTCGGGATCTCATCAAAGCCGCGGACGGCCAAGTCTCCGGAGGCCGCGTAACCTTTCGGCGCGAGCGGCGAGCCCTTCGCTTCGGCCGTGAGATCAACTCCGACATCCTCGGTGTCTATGGCGATGTCGTAGACATGGAACGTTGGGTTCAACATCGCCGCGGCTACGAGCGCCTCCTGAATAGCCTGCTGTTTTTTCCCTTCACTCTCACTACCTGCCGATACCCGTTGGTCCATCCCTGCGATGACCGCCTGGAGCAGGTCGATCAGCGCTCGAGTGCTGAGGTCGGCAAGGCCGAGGTCGAGCACCACCCGGCGGGGCACCTTCCAGTTTTCGAGGATCGAGGGCGCGAGATCGAAGCCGTCATGATGCATGCTGAACCGCAGCGCGGCCTCTTCGGCATCTAGACCGGTGGTCTCGGCGGTACTTCCAGCGGTGGCGACGGTTATCAGTGCTTCACCCGCCGCGCTTCTGACCGTCAGACCCTCCAACTCGAGTTCTCCTCGGATGGCGCCGAACGGCTTGGAAATCTTCGGAAGGGTCGCCAAGAAGCGGACGACACGGCCTTGCGGCGAGTCGGTATCGTCGGTCTGCAGCCGGTCGAGCGCGTCGCGCAGCTTGTCAAGTTCGCTTAGCCTGGGACCGGCACTTCTGCCACTGAACGCGATCCGTTCGATTCCGCCGCTGACGGAAACCTGCGGCAGAAAGTATTCTATCTCCTTCACTTTGAATTCAACCGGCTCGCTCCAGCCGCCATTCGGCTCGGCGGTAAGTTTCGAGACCATCGAGAGCGGTCCGAGGCTGACCCAAGCGCCGCTATCGGGTGGCTCGATGCGCGCGCTTGCGATCTCGATTGCCGTTTCCCGGGCGCGTCCAGACGCGCGGTCGACCACCGCGTTCGCCCTTGCACCCTCCAGGGTGATTTTGATTTGGGTGCCGTCGGTCCCGCTAAACGTGATTTGCTTCGGCAGCGTGAGGGTGAGTTCGATCAGCTTGTCCTCTTCCTTTCGACCGATCTCCCGAATTTCGATGTGGTCGAAAGTGACTCGGCCAGTTTGCAGAGGTTCGAACGAAAGTTGCGCATTTTCGATGATCGCCAGCGGTATTTCACCATCCCGCCGGACCTCATAACGGTCCGAACCGACCCATTTGACCACGCCATTTGAGGTCCGTCCGAGGCGCCCCATAAATGCGTCGAGTTCTACCCTGAAGCGATCGAGTTCCGGCTCGGCTGCTAGGGTCGAGGCCGAGAGAAACAAGGCTACTCCTATCGCAGCGAAGGCCAGTCTTGGCCGCGGAGTCGAATTGATGAATTGGTGTCCGATACGCATTTGACCCCACTTCAGGTACCATATCGTGTTGCCACCGCCGAACCCACGCGTCATTCCGGATCGGCGTGCCAGTCCACGATAACGACTGCGGCATTAACGGAATGTCTGCGCATCCGGGAGAAGTCAGCGAGGCAGGCACAGCATCCCACAGGATTGGGCTTCGACGGCACGCTATCTCGCCCGCCACGGCGCTGTGCTCGGGCCCGGCGGGCCTCGGCAGCTCGCCGGCGAGTATGGGAATCTCAACTATTTCATCGAGATCGACGGGAAGCCGGCGGTGCGGCGCCGGCCGCCGACCGGGCGGCTGCCGCCCGGACCGAATGATATGGCGCGCGAATACCGCACCGTCTCGTCACTGTGGCAGGAGTATCCGCTGGCGCCATGCGTTCGAAATCGTCCGCCGGCGTGCCGAGGAACCGGGCCGAATCAGATACCTGCAGCTTTTCACTCACTCTGCCTCGAGGTGCGCCGGCATAGGTGGAATGTAAACGGCGCCGCCGCAGGCCTCAGAACATGTGATGCTAACTCATGTGGTTTGAGCGCGCAGTACTGGGGTTCCCGAGCCATCTGGTTACGTTTCTAATCTACTTGATTTTCCTACGGAATTTAGCTGCTTCTTCGCCGGTTAATAATATATGAACGCCGGTTGGGAGGGCGGACCGCGCCGATGTTCGTGCCTTGCGAGCAATGTCCGCTCCGGCGAAGGACTGTGTTCAGACCCTTCTCGGACATCGAACTCGGCTTCATCAGAGAGATGAAGACGGATCATATTGTTGTCGCACCACGTGCCGACATTATTCGAGAGGACGAGGTGGGGGGACCGGTCTACACGCTGTTCGAAGGATGGGCGATCCGCTACCACCGTCTTCCGAACGGCGCCCGTCAAATTCTTGATATTTTGCTACCCGGCGACACGGTCGGGATCGCCTCGGCGGTTCTGGGCAGGGTCAAGCACTCCGTTCAAGCGATCACCACGACAACCCTCTGCGTTCTGCAAGGCCGAGCTTTTTCCAATCTGTTCGCCGGTCATCCCGCGCTGGCGCTAAACATCCTGCAGACGCGCGTCGAAGAAGAGCAGCGAATGGACATTCGGCTCTCGCTGCTCGGGCGCAGCACCGCAGAACAGCGGATCGCCTATCTCATGCTCGAAACCTTTGACCGGCTCCGGCAACGGTCCATGGTAAACGGGGGCTCCACCTGTCCCTTCCCGTTGCAGCGGCGCGATCTGGCCGACGCGGCCGGTCTCTCGCGGGTGCACGTCGCAAGGACACTCGAAGCCCTGCGCGAACGCCGGCTGGCCGAGCTTCAAAACGGTACCCTCGTCATATTCGACCGATCGAAGCTGACCGACCTTGCGGGTTATGTTCCGCTCGGGACCGCTGCGGGCAGACGGGCGCTTTTGTAAAGTAAATAATATCGGATCTGGCCTAATCCACGCTGCGTAAATCGGCGAATGTCGCCGACGCCCGGCTGGATCAACGCGATGCGTTCTTCGAGACAGCCGCGGGGCCTGTCCTCGGGCTGCCGCGCGACGCGTGGACCCGTGGGGCGCTTCCGCAGAATGAGGAATCCGTTGATGCATACACCTCATGCTGAGGATCGCCCGATGGGCCGCGTCTCGAAGCGCGCGAGATTACTGCAGTCCTTGTTCGGAGCATTGCGCGCCCTGCACCCCTGCCTCCGCGGGCATGACGGGAAAGCTGGGCGGCAACAGGATATCATTGTGCTGACTCAAACCGATGATTCGCGCGGCGAGCAGAGGCAATTGTGATTTAGCGTTTGTTAAAAATGGTATTTATGAAATTGACAAACGCCGTCTTTTAGCGTACCTTCGAGGCATGCAGATTTCTCCGAACAGTGCGCTGAAATCGTTGTGGCGGACAGCGGGGCTTGGCTGTTTTTTCGCTCGCTGAACAGTCAGCGGCTCAGGATTTCCGTCGAAACGAGATCCCGCTGGCTGATAATTTGCTGCAAAGAACAGCGAAAGCCGCCAGCCGTGCCATGGGGCCTCCGAAACCGCCAGACCTCTCTGTGCATCTTCTGAACCCGCTTGAACTAGTGGCAACCATCGCAATCGATCACTTAGATTTTTTCAAGCGTGCTTGCGATCAGTTTGTCCAGACATGTTAATCGAAAGGGTTTCGCTAAGAAGGGAAAGGAATGCTCCGAGCGGCTATCGATGTAATGCGGATCGCCGCTCGTCAAGATTGTCGCTATTCCCAGCTTCGAGGCGTGTTCGGCAAGCGAATTTCCTTGCTCACCGCTCATCAGGCAATCGATCAACGCGAGATCGACCGGCTCGCTCGCCAAAGTAAGCCGCGCTTCCTCGGCCGACGCCGCGGCGGTCACTCGATGGCCGATTGTAGCGAGAAATTCGGACACGACCGTTTGCACGTCGGCGTCATCTTCGACGAGCAGGATGTGCGCCATAGCTAACGACCATGTAAGCTGAGTTGAGGATCAAGGTACCAGCGATGCCACATATGTTAAAGCGACGATTTACATTTCTTGGTATGCGCTGATCGGCAGCCCTCCCCGCGCTGGTCGACAACGCAGCCGGAAGCAACAAAGTCCTTGCATCCGCAAAGCCTTGATCCGAAATTGTCAGGAGGCTGGGGTGCTGGCCGGCCGCGCAATTGATTTTGCGCAGCCGCACCGGCTGAGATCAGACCCACTGAACCTGGCCGGGCTCGCCCGGCGAAGGGAGTCCACATTACCGCGTCGCTTACCGTCTCCTCGTTTCGCCCGAAGACCGTTATCATCGGCGCCGGGGTCATAGGGTTGGGCATCGCTTGGCGGCTTGCCCAAGCAGGTTGCCAAGTGGCTGTCTACGATCGCGCCGAAGCCGGACGGGGCGCGAGTTGGGCAGCTGCCGGAATGTTGGCCGCGGCCGTAGAGACCGAGCCTGGCGAGGAAGAGCTGCTCGCCTTGACGCTCGAGAGCCAGCGCATGTGGCCGGATTTCACGCTCGAACTCGAGGCGGCATCCGGCATCTCGGTCGGCTATCGCGACGAGGGTACCATTGTCGTCGCCCTAACCCGTGACGACGCCGAGCAGCTGCGCTTCACCTATGACTTCCAAAAAAATCTCGGGCTCGATCTCGAATGGCTGTCGGGAGCCGAAGTGCGGCGCCGAGAGCCGCACTTGCGGCCGGGAATTCCCGGCGCAGTCTTTAGCCCGCGTGATCATCAAGTTGACAACCGCCGCCTCGCTCGAGCTCTCGCCAACGCAGCTCAAAGGGCCGGTGTCGTTCTGCAAGAGCACGATCCGGTTCGAGAGGTGGAGTTCACTGGCGGGCGTATCACCGGGGTCGCGACCAAGCAACGCCGCGATCACGCGGACGTCGTCGTGCTGGCTGCCGGGGCTTGGTCACGCGAGATCGCCGGCATCCCTGCGGCTCGTCTTCCCCCTGTCCGCCCAATAAAGGGCCAGATGCTTGCGTTAAGTATGGATCCGGCTAACCCGCTGCTGCGGCACGTTATTTGGCTTCCGCGGGGCTATTTGGTGCCGCGTCGGGACGGCCGGCTCGTGGTCGGTGGAACCGTCGAGGAGCGTGGCTTCGATGACAGGATTACGGCAGGCGGCTTGCTGGCGTTGATCGAGGGCGCCTGGCGTGCAATGCCGGGCATCGAGGAGCTTGCGGTGGCCGAGACTTGGGTCGGATTCCGTCCGGGTTCGCGGGACGATGCTCCAATGCTGGGTCCAAGTGGGGTCGACGGGCTGGTAGTCGCAACCGGACACCATCGCAATGGAATCTTGTTGGCGCCCGTGACCGCTGAAGCCATCAGCGCCTATGTGTTGACGGGCGATCTGCCCGCGGTAGCTCGGCCCTTCACACCCGAGCGCTTCCGCGATAATGACCTCCCATTGGCCGCAGCAGCCGCCCGCGTGGTCGCCGTAGGGGCCCGATGATACGGCTCAAGGTCAACGGGATCGAAGAGGACGTCATGGTAACGAGCGTGAGCGAACTGCTCGCGATCCGCGGCATCGATCCTGGGGCCCGGTTCGTTGCCGTGGCTGTCAACGGTTCCGTCATCCGCCGCTCCGAATGGGCATCAAAACCCCTCGGGCCTGGCGACGATGTCGAAATCGTGCGCCCGTTTTCCGGCGGTTGACCGGAGTCAGAATTTCAGTGGGACAATGGCCGATGACCGATCCGTTTATCATTGCTGACACCGCGCTGTCGTCCCGCCTGATTGTCGGCACGGCTCGTTATCCCAACCAGAAGGTGATGCTCGATTGCCTCGAAGCTAGCGGCGCGGAATTGGTCACCGCCTCGATCCGCCGCATCAGCTTAGAGGGCTACGCCGAGAGTCTGGTCGACATTCTCGGCGGCCGATACCGGCTGTTGCCGAACACCGCCGGATGCGTTACCGCACGAGACGCCATTTTGACGGCCGAACTAGCGCGTGAGGCTCTCGAAACGAACTGGGTCAAATTAGAACTGATCGGTGACCGCGAACTGCTTTACCCCGATGTCGAGCAGCTCGTGCATGCCGCCGACGAACTGGTCCGCAAAGGCTTTACGGTCCTGCCCTATTGCAACGAAGACCCGGTGACCTGCCAGAAGCTGGCTGACGTCGGGTGCGCGGCGGTGATGCCGCTCGGATCGCTGATTGGTTCGGGCATGGGTATTGCGAACCCGACCGCGATCGAGTTGATTTGCTCCCGCAGCCCGGTCCCGGTGGTGCTCGACGCCGGCATCGGAACTGCTTCCGATGCCGCCCTGGCGATGGAGCTGGGGTGCGAGGCTGTGATGGTCGACACCGCCATTGCGCAATCCCATGATCCGCGCCGAATGGCCGCCGCGATGCGCGCCGCAGTGGAAGCCGGACGCCTCGCGCGGCTCGCCGGCCGCATCCCAAAGCGTCGCTACGCCGAATCTTCGAGCCCACAGCTCGGTCTCGTCGGCTCCTGAACAGGTGGACGCCCTTGGGGGCGGTCACACCCTCGGCGGGTCCTCGGCATGATCTTTGCCGTCCCACTCTCCGACGACAACCCAACTGTCAGCGCACCGATTGTCACCTACTTCCTGATCGGCGTGTGCACAGGCGCGTTTCTATGGCAGCTCGGCCATAACGAGCGCATCATCCTCTACGCATACGGGATGATTCCAGCCGAGCTGTTCGGGCTCTGGCGTCCACCACCGAGTTACCGAGTATTGGCGCCGTGGGCGAAAGTGTTGACCAGCATGTTCCTGCATGGCGGCTGGTTCCATCTGCTCGGTAACATGCTGTATCTGTGGATTTTCGGGAATAATGTGGAGGACGTGCTGGGCCGCGGGCGCTATCTATTTTTTTATCTGGCTTGCGGCATCGTGGCCGCGCTCGTGCAGGCGTTCTCCAACCCTGCCTCGCACATTCCGATGGTCGGAGCGAGTGGCGCGATCGCTGGTGTCCTCGGGGCCTATCTTCTGCTCCACCCTGGCGCGAATGTGCGATGCTTCGTCTGGATCGTGATCTTCTTTCGCATTGTCAACGTGCCGGCTTGGACGATGCTCGGTCTTTGGTTCACCATGCAGCTCGTAAGCGGCCTTATGGCCGCCCCTGGTCGACCGGGGGTAGCATTTTGGGCACACGTCGGCGGTTTTGTCACTGGATTGGTTCTGGTCGTGGCGTTGCGTCCGAGCGGCGTAACGCTTCTTCAACCGCCGCGCAGTCAGGCTTTCGCCACCGCTCCTCCGTCCGCGTTTGTCGGCCGTCGGGCCTCCTCTAGCGGCTCGGTGCCTCAGGCCGGCCGCCGATACATCCGGCCGCGCAGTCCTTGGGAATGAGTTCCAACGGCCCTGGATGTGCGACACTGCGCGCGCGGCCGAATCATGGAACCCGGACTCGGTGCTGTGTCGCCGGTTGCGCCACTTTCTCCAAAAGCGCCAGCCACTTCACTACCCGCTTGCGGTTCTTTCCGAAATCATAATAGCCATACCGAGATCGGCTGTAGATCGCAATACTCGAACGCTCTGGTCCAAGTTGAACGAACTCGATCGTGATGATATCGGGAAAGCGGAACGTCGGAGAATGTTGGATGTAAATTGACCTCTGGCTGCCGTGATCGGTCACGATTGTATCGACGTGCTTCTCGCCCGATATCACTTCTGTCCAATACTCGCGCAATCGTTCCCAGGGCATAGGGAAAACCGGGCTTGCGATCGCTTGGGCCGCCGGACAATAGCCGGGGGGGCAGGCAAGAAAACCAGGCTTGGGGACGGGCGAATGTAGCTCGGAGATGGCGATGGCTTCGCGCGGAGCCAGGCGATTTTCGGCTCCGCGGCCCATGTAGATCCGCACCGCGAGGCCGAACGCCGCCACCCCCAGCACAGTTGCGACCAGTGCGGTCACAATCCGGCGGACTATGGGCACCTCTCCCCCTGTAGCCGCTAGAGGCCCGACCCTCACTATGCCATAAGGAGCCGCACGGCAAAGGGACGATCGGAATGGATCAGCAATCGGCGCGGCAAGTCCCAAAGGTGCCGCGGGGCGATTGCGAGCCCGATGCGCAATACGCGCCGCAAGGTCTTGCTGAAGGCGTTTCGGTCCTCGTAGCTGAGCCGCTTTTCGCCGGAATATTGGAAAGCGCCGGGCCGCCGCGCTTCCGTCGTCGCCGCAACGGGTTTGGTACTCTGCTGCACATTATCCTCGAGCAGCAGGTCTCGATCGATGCGGCGGCAAAGATGCACGACAGACTCGTCCGGCTGTGTCATCCGTTGATACCCGCCACCTTCCTTGCGCTCGACGACCCAACCTTGCGTTCTTGCGGGTTCAGCCGACAGAAGATGGGATATGCGCGCAATCTTGCCACGGCGGTGGAGCAAGGGAGTTTCGATTTTGCGGGGCTGACGGCGGCGGAGGATGAAACCGCTTTGGCGCAGCTGCTCGCACTCAGAGGCATCGGCCGGTGGAGCGCCGAAATCTATCTGCTCTTTGCGCTGGGTCGGCCGGACATCTGGCCGGCCGCCGATCTTGGTTTGCAGCTTGCGGTCGCGGAACGGCTGGGTCTTGCTTCGCGTCCTACAGAGGTCGAGTTGCGGCTCCGCGGCGAAGCGTGGCGACCATGGCGGTCGGTCGCTGCTTGCCTCTTCTGGCAGTCCTATTTGCATGCGCGCAGACGCGTTGCACCGCGCCTCCCAGCGGAACTCTATGCCTGATCGCCGAGCCGATTGTCGGCCTGCGAGCGCATCTGTTGCTTGCGAAACAGCAACCGACCGAACATGACAGTGGAAGCGAGGAGAGCTAGCGCGGGAATGCCGCCTTCAGTTAGCGCGCCTAGAACGAGCTCGACCAGGATAGCGAGCAGGAACGCGAACACGGGGCTCAGCAACATTCCGCCTGCGATCGCCCACCAGGCCCAGTTCGGAAGACTGTCCATGGATGCTGTTGCCGCTAATGAAGCCCGGGGAATCTATGTCGCAGATAATGATTAGTGAGTTGTTAGCGCGAGTGGCACAATGACGGAACGCTTCCCCGACGGATTTCTCTGGGGCGCGTCGACCTCGGCCTACCAGATCGAAGGTGCTGTCCGGGATGACGGACGCGGGCCGTCGATCTGGGACACGTTCAGCCATCAGCCCGGCAACATCCTCGGTGAGGATACGGGCGATATCGCCTGCGACCATTATCATCACTGGCCCGAGGATGTCGTATTGATGCGCGAGCTCGGGGTGGGCGCCTACCGACTATCGACCGCTTGGCCACGCATCCTGCCGGAGGGTCGTGGCAGACCGAACGCCAATGGTCTCGAATTCTATGACCGGCTGATCGACGCCGTGATGGCGGAGAACATCCAGCCCTGGGTATGCCTTTACCACTGGGATTTACCACAGCGGCTGGAGGACTGCGGCGGATGGCAAAACCGGGACACCGCTTCCTGGTTTGCTGAATACGCCGCCATTGCGGTGCGGCGGCTCGGCGACCGGGTCAAGCATTGGGCAACCTTCAACGAACCGAACGCCGCGTGCGTCTTGGGTTACTGCGAAGGCAAGCACGCCCCGGGCATCCTCGGCCGGGAGAGTGCACTCAGAGCCATCCACGTCATGAACCTTGCTCATGGGCTGGGGACGCAAGCGATGCGCTCGGAAAGAGCCGACCTGATGATCGGCAACATATACAATTTCCACCCCCGGGAGCCGGCCAGCGAACGCGAAGAAGACGAAATCGCGTCAGTCATGCTCGACGCGTTGTGGAACCGCTCCTTCCCCGATCCGCAGATTCATGGCGGCTACCCGGAGCCGCTCGCCGCCAAAATGGCGGATCTGCTGCAGCCGGGCGATTTCGAGATTATTAAACAGAAACTCGATTATTTTGCGTTCAACCACTACACGCGGTCGCGCGTGCGCCGCGACCCGAACCACCCTTTCGAAGTCGGCGCGGTGCCGCCCGAACCCGGAACACCGGTCACCGAGATGGATTGGGAGATCGCGCCCGATGCCTTCCGTCAGGTGATGATCGAGGCGAAAGAGCGCTATAGCGGCGAGATGCCGATGTACATTCTCGAGAACGGGGCCGCGTTTCCGGACCGGATCGATGCAGACGGGCGGATCCGCGATGAACAGCGAATTGCTTATCTGCGCGGCTATCTCGGGGCGGTGCTCGACGCGCTCGAGGCGGGAGTGCCGGTGCGCGGCTATTTCGTCTGGTCGCTGCTCGACAATTTCGAGTGGGCGTTCGGGTACAGCAGAAGGTTCGGCCTCGTCCATGTCGATTTCGCAACGCTCGAGCGGCGGCTCAAGGATTCGTTTCATTTCTATGCGGAGCTCGCCCGTGGCGCCCCGCTCGAGCGGGAGTGACATGCAGGGCTTGCTCAACCCCGACGTGTCGCTCGATCTGGTTGCCCACGTTATCCAGGTGGCGCTAACCCCCATTTTCCTGCTATCGGGCATAGCCACCTTGCTGAACGTATTCGCTACGCGGCTCGCGCGAGTAGCCGATCTCGTAGCGCAGATCACCAAGGTGATGGAACAGGCGGATCCGGACGAGAGCGTAGATCTCGCTCGTCAGCTCCTGCGTCTGCGCCGGCGATCCATCGCGCTCGATGCGGCGGTCGTGCTCGGCGCCGTTGCGGCGGCTTCCACTTGTGCATCGGTCTTCACGCTTTTTGTCGGGGCGTTGCGAAATTCGACCGTCGCCTCGGTTTTGTTCACGACTTTCGGGCTTGCCATCGTCTGCACGATCAGTGCGATCGCGGCATTTACCACTGAAATGATGATGGCCGGCAGCGGGGTACGTGCTGAAGTGGCACGCCAGCGACTTTCCGAACAGGTCTAACATCGCTACTCGAGAAACTCGCCGCATCTTTTTTCGAAATTTTCCTGCGGTGCGAGGAAGTTCGCGGCGAGATCGAGCGCACCTGCCGGCCGTTCCGTCTCGAACCGGACGCCGTGCTGCCGCGCTATGTCGGCGAGACGGTATGCAACATCCGACCGGCCGGTAAAGACAACGCCCTCGACTCCCGTGCGGATCGCAGCAAGTGCGGCGCCGACATGGTCGCCGCAATCGAGGAGGGGAAAGAACCGAGCCTCGGGGACCGCCGCGCGCGCCGCCGCGATGAGCTCCTCGAACCACCTTGCACCCACAGAGCCGCCGGCCTCGGGCGCGCTGGTGAGAACTACCGGCCGGTCGGCGCGTACAGCCGCGGTCAGAGCGGCGATCGCCTGAGTGAGCGAGTGGATGACGATGACAGGATTGCGAGGCTCTGCCGTCAGTCGAGTCCGGCAAAATACGCAGAGACCTCAACCATACGGTTGGAAAAACCCCACTCGTTGTCGTACCAGGCAAGGACGCGGACAAAGCGCTTGTCGAGCACCTGAGTCTGCGTCACGTCGAAGGTCGAGCTGTGCGGGTCGTGGTTGAAATCGACCGAGACCGTCGGCGCGTTGTTGATGCCGAGAATGCCGCGCAGCCGGTTCGAGCGCGCGGCTTCCTCCATCAGCGAATTGACCTCCTCGCCGGAAGTCTCACGCGCCGCGTCGAACGTGAAGTCGATTAGCGAGACATTCGCGGTCGGTACTCGGATAGCGGTACCGTCGAGCTTGCCCTTCAACGCCGGCAAGACAAGGCCGACCGCTCGGGCCGCGCCGGTCGAGGTTGGGATCATCGATTGGGCCGCCGCCCGGGCACGGCGCAGGTCGCTGTGCAACCCATCGACCAGGGATTGATCGCTTGTGTAGGAGTGGATGGTCGTCATGTAGCCGCGCTCGATCCCGATGCCTTGGTGGAGCACGTAGGCTACGGGCGCAAAGCAGTTGGTTGTGCACGAAGCGTTGGAGATGAGCTTATGCTCGGGTCCCAGCTCGTCGTGATTGACCCCCATCACGACGGTCATGTCGACGCCGTCGGCCGGGGCCGAGATAACGACGCGCTTAGCGCCGGCCTCGAGGTGCTTGGCCGCGGCCTCGCGCTTCGTAAAGATGCCGGTGCATTCGAGCGCCACATCGACCCCGAGCTTGCGCCAAGGCAGCTTGGCGGGATCGCGCTCGGCGGTGACCCGGATCTTGCCGCGGCCGATATCCATCCAGTTGTCGCCGGTTGTGATCTCCCCGGGAAAACGGCCATGCACGCTGTCGTATCTGAGGAGGTGGGCGTTGGTTTCGACCGGGCCCAGATCGTTGATTCCGACGACCTCGATCTCGCTGTGCCGGTGCTCGTAGGCCGCCCGCAAAACCAGCCGTCCAATACGGCCGAACCCGTTGATCGCTACCCTTACCGCCATCTCTCTTCCTCCCGAAGCGCTTGCCGATCTATAGGAGCGAGCGGGCTGCCTCTGCAACCTTTTCGGGCGTGATGCCGAAATGCGGGAACAGTGCCTCGCCCGGAGCCGAGGCGCCAAAACCCGCCATGCCGATAAACGCCCCGCGCGGCCCGAGCCACCGATCCCAGCCAAAACGCACAGCCGCCTCGACCCCGACGCGCGGCGCCGAGCCGAGGACACTGTCCTGATATTCCTTTGGAGTTTTCTCGAAAAGTTCCCAGCAAGGCATCGACACCACGGCGGCGCGGATGCCGTCTCGCGCCAGCGCGTCGCGCGCGGTCATCGCGAGCGAAACCTCCGAGCCGGTTGCGAGCAGGGTGACCTGCCGCTCGCCCTCGGCCTCGGCCAGCACATAGGCGCCCCGAGCCGAGCGGTTGTCCGAACCGGCTTCATGGCGCAGCAGCGGCAGCGACTGGCGGGTCAGAGCAAGCAGCGACGGCGCGTCGCGCCGGTGCAAGGCCAGGGCCCAGCACTCGGCGGTTTCGACCGGATCGGCCGGCCGGTACACGTAAAGCCCCGGCATGGCCCGAAGCGCCGCCAAGTGCTCGACGGGTTGATGGGTCGGGCCATCCTCGCCGAGCCCGATCGAGTCGTGCGTCATCACATAGACGACACCGACGCCCATGAACGCCGCCAGCCGGATCGAAGGCCGGGCATAATCGGAAAATGTGAGGAAGGTCCCCCCATAGGGGATCAAGCCGCCATGCACGGCGATGCCGTTCATCGCCGCCGCCATCCCGTGCTCGCGTACCCCGTAGCGGATGTAGCGGCCGGAATAATCGCCACGCCGCACGTCCTTTTGTTCCTTGGCCTTGGTGTTGTTCGACGGGGTCAAATCGGCCGAGCCGCCGACGAGTTCCGGAACGACGCGGGTCAGCGTGTCGAGCACTGTGCCGGAGGCCTGCCGCGTCGCAATTTTCGCATTCGCCTGCCGGAAGTCATCGCAGATCTTGGCGATTGCTTGGTCGAGGTCGGGCGGCAGCTCTTTGCGCTGGCGTCGCAGGAATTCGTCGCGCCGTCCTGTGGAAAGAGATCGCAGGCGTGTTTCCCAGGCACGCCGCAAGGCCTCCCCGCGGGCCCCCGCTTCCCGCCACTCGGCGCGAATGTCCTCGGGGATTACGAAGGGCGGCTCGCTCCAGCCAAGGCGCTCGCGCGCGCCGGTGATTTCCGCCGCGCCCAACGGCGAGCCGTGCGCTGCGGCGGTTCCCGCTTTGGTCGGCGCGCCGAATGCGATCGTCGTACGGCAGGCAATCAGGCTTGGGCGATCGCTTTTTTGGGCGCGGCGGATGGCATCGGTGATCGCCGCGTGGTCATGGCCGTCGATCCGTTCGGCGGCCCAGCCATATCCCCGGAACCGCAGCAGCGGATCATCGGAAAACGAAAGTTCGGTCGGGCCGTCGATCGAAATCGAGTTGTCGTCATAGAGCACGATGAGCTTGTTGAGGCCGAGATGACCGGCGAGCGAGGAGGCCTCGTGGCTGACGCCCTCCATCAAGTCGCCGTCGCTTGCGAGGACATAGGTATGGTGATCGACGATGTCGTCGCCAAACTCTGCCGCCAACATTCGCTCGGTGAGCGCCATACCGACCGAATTGCCGATTCCCTGGCCGAGCGGCCCCGTCGTCGTCTCGATGCCGCTCGCATGCCCGCGCTCCGGGTGGCCGGCCGTGCGGCTGCCGAGCTGCCGGAAACGCTTCAGCTCGTCGAGGGTCATGTCGGCATAGCCGGTCAAATACAGAAGTGCATAGAGCAGCATCGAGCCATGCCCGGCCGACAGCACAAACCGGTCGCGGTCGGGCCAGTCCGGCGCCCGCGGGTCAAACCGCAGAAATTGCGTGAACAGAACTGTCGCGACGTCGGCCATGCCCATCGGCATGCCCGGGTGACCGGACTTCGCCTGTTCGACCGCATCCATCGCGAGCGCCCGGATCGCATTGGCCATGCGGTGAAGTTTCGGATCCCGCGGCGCGGGAAGCGGTGATGCCGCAGCGGCAGCGGAGGTGGCGTTGCTCATCCCGGCAAGATAGTGACCGAAGCCGCGAGAGCAAGCTGAAGGCGGCGCGTTAATCCGCGCCTTTTCACTCATCGACGGTTAGCGAGGCAGACCTCGCCCCCCACCTGATAATCCTGTTAAAACAGGACGAGATCAGGAGGGAGATCGACGATCGCCGCGGGATCGCTCGGTTTCCGTACACCTCCAATCCCGCGCCTGCCGCGCAGTTGCGGGCGCAGAGGAAGACGCGTTCAAAAAGCGTGTTAGTGAATGCCACTCGGGAAGCCTCTCAATGACTGTAATGAGAGTCTACCACCCGATTATGGCTATTCTGGAGATGCCGTCACCCCACACCCGGGGGCGCGTAGGCGATATGCAAGAATTATGCACGCGCAGGGGCGGCTTCCGACCTAACTCGAATGTTCGGCCTCACGGCGCTTGACGTCCGGCCAGCTTCCCGGGCGACGATGTCTCGCGCGTGGAGCAGGCCGGGAATCTAGGCGGACAACTCTTCTGTGTGGCTAGTATAGACTGTTATCCCATTGCCATCAGGATCGGCCAACTGGAAATAGTCGTGACCAAAAAATTGGTCTTGAGCAATTGCATCTACCGACAATCCCTTTTCCATTAGAGTCGCCCTATACAGCTCGAGTTCGCTCCTAGACTTGCCGTCAATCATCAAGTCGAGTCGTTCATTGAAAGAAGCGCCGCGCTGGCCAAGATGGCTAGAATTTAGTGAAGGTGGCAATTCATCATTTTTACTAAAAAGCAGAATGTGTGTTCCGCCTCGCAATTCGATGATCGCCAAATCGGGAAATATCCCAAATGGGCGCAGGCCCAATTTTGTGTAAAATTGATAACTAATGTCAATATCGTTAACCTTCATGATAAAATGTCCGAAGGCCGCTGCGGGGGAATTGTTGTTCATATGTCTATCACTCCTCGTAAGGATTGAGCTTTCGCTGGTTGATGGTTTCCACTTGTCACTAAGCCCTCGTTTATAAGACAGCCGAGCAACAATCTTGTACCGCGACCATCGCCATGCTAATCCGACCAGCCAGTCGGAAATGATATGCGACTGGTTGGTCGGAAAAGCAAGGGGTCATTTTGGCGCGAAAAAAAGAGATTGATCGGGATAGAATTTTAGACGCCGCTGAGGCTGTGATCCTCGAATCCGGGGGCCAAAGTTTCACGCTCGACGCCGTCGCAGAGCGTGCCGGCATCAGTAAGGGTGGCCTCGTCTATAGCTTCGCAACCAAGGATAAATTGGTATACGCGGCGCTAGAGCGGGAATTGGCGCGCTTTCAGGAGGCAGTGGGCCGACGGCTGGGCGGCAGGCCGATTGGGCCGGTCGAACTGGTTCTCGCCCATATCGAGGAAGCACTAGATGAGGACGACGCCTCAACGCAAAAGGCGGCCTTTCTTGTAACCGCGTTGGTGCATGCCCCTGAAATGCTGGAGCCAGTGCGACGTTACTACCGCGCTCTGCTCGATCCGCTTCGATCGGAATGCGGCGAGGCGCACGAAGTCCGTCACGCACTGCTGGCTGTTGAAGGAATTTTCCTGCTCCGAGGATTGGGCTTCGTCGAGGTCTCGGCGGAGGAGCAGAAATCCGTTCTGCTCCACGCGCGAGACATCGTTATCGCGGTCTTGGCCAAGCATCGGGCAAGTTCGGCCGCCATTAAATAAGGCGTGCTCGGCACGCGGTGCATAAATCAAGAAATATGCAACACGCGGAAAATGAGCCTGTAGCAGCGATTTATTGGCTTTTTTGCCCCAGGTGCGTCCCAATCATACGCGACGCCGGGAAG
>Ga0207693_10000562_pt1 | contig 33548 bp, 27 predicted proteins | sample LARL81metaG_FD_184347 | JGI IMG/M metagenome (GOLD analysis project Ga0207693, IMG submission 184347) | Corn, switchgrass and miscanthus rhizosphere microbial communities from Kellogg Biological Station, Michigan, USA - LAR L8-1 metaG... | ecosystem: Host-associated > Plants > Roots >... | reverse complement strand
AGCGAAATCTTCAAGACTCGCGTAGTCCCTCCCGCGCCGTGAACGTGCACGTGCATGCTTTCAGTGTAAGGGGGTTCGCGACACCCTTCAAGCCTTCCTGACCTGCAAAAAACCGGTCAAAAAGCACGCTGGGCCGTGTGCGCGTGATTCGCGCTTACGCCAAAGACCAGTTGCACTTAAGTTGTTTCGCGCGAATGCCGATGGGTCGTAAAGGCGCATGGGAACCAAGCTCTACGACTTTGCGTACGTGCTCGCGTCTCCTTAAACCTGAGACGGGGAGCGCGAAACGGTAAGGCCGGGGGGGACGGACTATGGACGAAATCGCTAAGGATTTTCTTATCGAGAGCAATGAAAACCTGGATCGGCTCGACCAGGAACTGGTCAAGCTGGAGAGTGATCCTTCTTCTAACGACCTGCTCGCCAGTGTCTTCCGGACGATCCATACGATTAAAGGGAGCTGTGGTTTTCTCGGCTTCTCGCGACTGGGGCGCTTCTGTCACGCTGGAGGCTCTGTCTCTGGGCGCAACGGATTACGTCGTCAAGCCCAGCAACGTCGATATGCAGGCGACGCTCAAGGCAATCTCGCGGGAGCTGATTCCGAAAATTCGAGCTCTTTGCCATCTGCCCTACGCGCAGGCGGGCTCCGAACCGACCGCAAAACATGGGGCACCGGGCCCTGTACGCACCGTTCCAGCCCGCCCCCAACTGCTGGCGCCCATACAACTAGTGGCGATTGGTGCTTCCACCGGCGGCCCTGACGCCTTGGCGCGGATTTTGCCTTGCTTGCCGCCAAACTTCAGCGTGCCGCTGGTTATCGTGCAGCACATGCCGCCCATTTTTACTTCGCTCCTGGCGACGCGCCTTTCTGCAAAGTCGCCACTGCCGGTGCGGGAATGTGTCTGTGGCGAAGCCCTCGCCCCGGGTCGCGCCTTCATTGCTCCTGGTGATTTTCATATGGTGGTCCATGAGGAGAACGGGGTAGTGCTTCTGAAGACGAACCGCGCCCCCAAGGAAAACTACTGCCGTCCGTCGGTGGACGTCCTGTTTCATTCCATCGCCCGCCAATTCGGGCCCCGCGCGTTGGCTGTCGTGCTCACGGGTATGGGACAAGACGGGCTCAAGGGTTGCGAGGCACTGCGCGCATCAGGGGCGCGCATCTATGTGCAGGATGAATCCCGCAGCGTGGTTTGGGGCATGCCGGGGTTTGTCGCCCGTAGCGGACTTGCGGACAGAGTCCTGCCTCTCAAGGATGTGGCTGCTGAAATCGTTCGCGCCACGAGCCTGCAGGCGGCGGCGCGAAATCAATCCTGAATTGGATTCACCCTTCTGAATCAACTCTTCTTGAGGCTATCGATGTACCGGTTATTGAAGAACGTAGTTGTCTTTTGCACAAACTCGAGAATCCGGAACATCCGTTCCCGGCCCTCGCGGTTCATCTCCCGGAACTGCACAGCGACGCCGGAGCCCGGATCGAGCCTGGCTACCACACCCTCGGCTGACAGGGTAGCGTCATCCATGGAGAAACCCAGCTTGATGCTGCTGCCCGGCGCAAGGATCGTGCTGGTTTCCACGTAGCACCCGCCCAAGCTGACGTCGGTCACGTTGGCAAACAGCGGAGGTCCGCCCGCCTCGGTTTGCATCTCAATTGTGACCCGGCACTTCAAACGCGGATGAGAGCGCCGGTCTTTGTAAGAAAGCTGCTTCTGCTTCTCCAGATACATGCGGCGATCCGCTTCGGCCAGAAGTTGCTCCGCATCCTTGCCATCTTCTGGATACATCGCCCGCCCAACGCTCAGTGAAAGAATGTCTTCTCCGCAGACTTCGCTTCCCGCCTGCCGTGCGAGCGCTCGCATTTGTTCAGCCTTCTTGCCAGCGGCATCCGCCGAGAGTCCTGGGGCGATCACCACGAACTCATCACCACCCATGCGTGCGACGTAGTCGTATTCACGACAGGTATCTTTGAGTGCCTGGGCAAAAAGCCGCAACACGCGATTGCCCTCGAGATGGCCGAAGCGATCGTTGATCTGCTTGAATCCATCCATGTCCGAGACCATCACCGTCAAGGATGAATCGTCGCGTTTGCAGCGCGCCAGTTCTCGATCGAGTTGCAGAAACAGGGACCGTGCGTTGGGCAGGCCAGTGAGGTAGTCGGTCGTCGCAGAGCTCTCGGCCTGCTGATATTTGAGAGCGTTTTCGATCGACAGCGCCATCTTGCCACTCACCGCGAGCAGTATCCGCAGGTGATCCGATGTAAAGGCATCTCGATCTCCGCGGTAAAGAGCGAGAACGCCAATCACTCCGGCGACTCCCTCTAATGGCACCGCCAAGGCAGAGCGCAGTGTGCTGAACTTTGACGGATCGTTCAGGTATCCCGGTTCCACCGAAGGGTTCCCATTGATAATCGGCTTCCGGTTATGCGCGACCCAGCCCGATAATCCCTGCCCGATCGGAATTCTCAATGACGAAAAGAGCCGGTAGTTGTCTCCATTCACATACTCAGCCACCAGTTCATCTTCGCGCCTGACATAGATCGCGATGGCATCGTACGGCACCATGGGTTTGAGCTTCACTGAAAACACCGATAGCGTCTCGATCAAACTTAGCGACGCGCCCAGATCCTGGCTCAGTTCGAATAGCGACTGCGCTTCCTGACGGGCCGCGGCAATCGACGAAAGGAAAGTATTCTCGCGCCCCGCATAATCCTGGACGGTAGCATTCTCGAATCCGGCGGCGGGCTCCAGACCGCGCTCGATTTTGATCGCAGTGGAGAGCGGGCCATTGGGATCCTGCGATGACTTCGTCAACGCCAGGCGCTCCAGAGACTGGTAGCGCTTTTGCAGGACGTCCACGACTCTCGGATCAAACGACTTGCCCGATTCCGCCCCCAGCTTCTGCATGACTTCGCGCAGCGGCAGGGCGCGCCGGTATTGCCGATCCGAGGCTAGCGCATCCAGATAGTCGACCGCGGAAAGGATGCGGGCTCCAATCGGAATCTCTGCTCCCTTCAATCCCATGGGATAGCCAGAGCCGTCCCACTTTTCGTGGTGGGCCCGAACGATCGGCACAACCGGATACGGGAACCGCACGCGTTCCAGAATCTCCGCCCCCACCAGGGTGTGGATCTTCATCTTCTCGAACTCTTCGGGAGTAAGCCGTCCCGGCTTCGAGATGATGTGTTCCGGGACTGCCAGTTTTCCAATGTCATGCAGGAGTGCGGCCGCGTGTAGCGCCTCGAGTTCGGGACCAGTCACGCCTAATTCCTTGGCCACTTCGATGGCATAGACACGGACCCGTTGCAAGTGTTCATGCGTCGTATGATCCTTGGCTTCAATGGCGAGCGCCAGGGCCTCGATGGTCCGCAAGTGCAAGTTCGCCATCTCCTCGACGTGACGTTTTTCGTCCTCGAGTTTTCCCAGGTAGAGACGGTACGAGCGGTAGATGACGTAAACCGCCGGCACCATCAGCAGCGAGGTTTCCCAGTTGAACGTATGATTGAGCCACGCCACCGCGCCCGCAATCCCTGCGCCCACCAAGTAGTAGGGAAATGACCAGAGATAGCAATCCACCAGAATTCGGGTAAGAGGCCGGCGTTCGGCCAGCGAAATTACGGTCGCGATCGAACCGGCGTTGGCGATGAAATAAACCGTTGCTGCCAATCCCAGCAGCACTGGGCGGCTCCCGACCAGCACGTTTGCGACCGGCAAGTGGTAGACGAAGTATGCAAGCGTGGTCGAAACCGACCCGGCGCATACGTTGAAGGTTACCTGGATCGCCTTTGGGCGTTCCGGATACATACACTGCGCCAGCATTGAGATCGCGCCCAGAATCAGCGTTTCGCTGAAACTGAGCTCCAAAATCCCAATCAGGATGAAGAGAAAATTGACCGAAAGAGTGCCGGTGATGCCTGGCAGGTTTACCTTGAGCCGCGACGCCAGAATGGCGATACCCAGATAACAGATAAATTCAGCAATGTTCTTACTGCTCTGGTGGATACCCCCGTACACCAATGTCGCCAGCCCCGCGATGACCATCAAGCTGACGAAGAGCTTGGCGAGAACCGACAGTCCTCTCCACGAGCCTGATTGCGCAGGCAGACCCATGGCAGCGCTGGTTGCACCAGTCATTCGAGTAAACGAGCTGCGGCGGATGAGACAGCCCAGCTCTCACAGGAATAACAGGTAACGCTTTTAGAAACAATAATTTAGGGGAAAATCGAGAAACTTTCGTAACTTGCGCAGTTTTTCAGGTGAGACTTGTTGAATTCGTCCAATTGGGATCGGTTTTATGACCCCAAGGCGGCCAGTCTCGTGCCTTCTTGCCCTCAGGAATTAGGACTCTTGTCTTAAACCGACTGCGAAATATCTTCTTCCGCCACGTCCTCATCATTGCTGGTGGCCGGCAGACTGCCCGAGGTCTTACCGCGCCGCATCGCCACAATCCCAGTTCTCACCATCTCCAGCACGCCATAGGGACGCAGAACTTCGAGCAGACCGTCGATTTTGTCCTCGGCCCCGGTGATCTCTATCGTCAGAGATTCAGGAGCCACATCCACAACTCGCGCTCGGAATACACTAGCCAGTTCCAACACATGCGACCGCGCCTCGTGCGTAGCTGCGACTTTGATCATGGCGAGGTCGCGGATGATCGAAGGCTCGTTCGTAATATTCTCCACCAACAAGACGTTGACGAGTTTATAGAGGTTCGCTTCGATTCGGCGTGCCTGGTCATGATCGGCCTCGACCGTGATCGTCATGCGCGAGACTTCCGGCTTTTCCGTGCGCCCCACCGTCAATGAATCAATATTGAAAGCGCGCCGGCGAAACAACGAGGCCACGCGCGTCAGCACGCCGGGCTTATTTTCCACGTAGACCACATAAGTGTTCAGCATATTTTCTCTATTCGTCGGCAGCGGTTTCGACAATCTTGCTGGGACGCCGGATCATCTCGTGCAATGACGCTCCCGCCGCCACCATGGGATACACCGTGTCCTCCTGCTCCACCTGGAAATTGATGAGCACAGGCCCATCGTGTTGGCGCGCCGCCTGCACCGAGGGCACCACCTGAGAGCGCTCCGTCACCGTCATACTGCGAATGCCATACGCTTCGCCGAGTTTGGCAAAGTCGGGATTCAGCAGAGGCGTAGCCGCGTAGTTGCGCTCGTAGAAAAATTCCTGCCACTGCCGCACCATACCAAGAAATCCGTTATTGATAATCGCGATGTTGACCTTCAGTTTCTCCTGCACGATCGTCGCGAGTTCGCACAACGTCATCTGAAAGCCGCCATCACCCACCACGACCCATACATCCGATTCCGGACGCGCCACTTTCGCGCCGATTGCCGCCGGCAAGGCGAACCCCATCGTTCCCAAACCTCCCGAAGTGATGAGGCTGCGCGCCTTCTCGTGCTTGTAGTACTGTGCTTCCCACATTTGATGCTGGCCCACATCCGTCACCACCACAGTGTCGCGGTCGCGAGTTTCACGCCATAAATCATTGATCACATGCGCCGCATACAGATGTCCGCTGTCGGGCAGGTTCTGAATATCGCGCACCGCAGCATCACCTTTCAGCTTGTCAATGGAATCGAGCCATTCGCTCCGGTCAATTGTTTCGACATGGGGCAACAACTCATGCAGTACCTCCCGCAAGTCGCCGACGAGGGGAACGTCTACTTTCACGTTCTTGTTGATCTCCGCCGGATCAATCTCGATGTGAATCTTCTTCGCATTCGAGGCATAGGTCTTCAGGTTTCCAGTCACGCGGTCATCGAACCGCATGCCGAAAGCCAGCAACAGGTCCGCTTCCTGAATGGTATGGTTCACCCAGGCTTCCCCATGCATGCCCATCATGCCGAGGTTGAGTGGATGAGAAGCCGGAAACGCTCCCAGTCCTAACAACGTGAGCGCCACCGGAATGCCCGCCTTCTCGGCGAATTCACGAACTTCCGCCATTGCCCCCGAGATGATGATGCCGTGCCCCGCCAGAATGACCGGCCGTTTGGCGTTGTGAATCAACTCCAGCGCCTGCTCATACTCCTTCTTGTCGGGGGATAAATCCGGGCGATACCCCGGCAACTGCGGCCTTGCAGCCTCCCAGTCAAATTCACACGTCGTTTGCTGTGCATCCTTGGTGATATCCACCAGCACCGGACCTGGCCGCCCGGAACGTGCCACATAAAACGCTTCTCGAATCGTCCGCGCCACCTCGCTGGCATGGGTCACCAGGTAGTTGTGCTTGGTAATCGGAAGCGTGACACCCGTGATATCGGTCTCTTGAAATGCATCGGAACCGATGAGCTTGCTTCCCACCTGCCCGGTGATACACACGATGGGCGACGAATCGAGCATCGCCGTCGCGATCCCCGTGACCATGTTGGTGGCGCCGGGGCCCGAAGTGGCGACCGCCACGCCTACTTGTCCACTGGCGCGCGCGTATCCATCGGCCATGTGGGTTGCACCCTGCTCATGCCGAACGAGAATGTGATGAATCTTGCTGCCCTTTAACGCGTCATACGCGGGCAAGATAGCTCCACCGGGATAGCCGAACACGTGTTGCACGCCTTCTCGTTCGAGGCACTCCCACAGTATGCTGGCTCCGGTCATGCTTCTTGTTGGCATAGGCGTTTTGTCCTTCATGCGAACTCCCTACGGCTCCTAAAAAGCAAAACCCACCGGGCCAGCGTTTCTGGCGGGGCGGGATTCGGGAGCCTTTAAGATTTCGTGTTTCTCAGCTCGCTGGTTCCCTCCACACCGCACAGGGTACAAAAACTCGTACTCCGCAGACTCCGACACGAATTCGGTGTAGATAGAGGTTCTTCATAACGGTGCCCCGATGGTATCGAAGCTAAGGGCTTGCTGCAAGCGGAAAGTCGGCTTCTTTTACTGGTGCGGCAACGCCTTCAAGGGTCTCGCTGTCTGCCATAGTTCGTACAAAAACCCATCGGGCCCGCGAAAATACGTCCATGCCTCGGCTTCGCTTCCTTCGACGCTTGTGACAAATTCCACCCCTCGAGACTCCAACTCCTCCCTTGCCGCGCGCACATCCTCCACTTGAAAGGCAAGCACGGGACAAGCATGGAGCCCATAGTACCGACTCCCCGAACCAAATATTTCGAACAACTGGCCCGAGGGCATTTCAAACTGAACCATTCCCTTACCTTCGTGAATCGGGGAGAGGCCTAGTACATCCTGAAAGAAGATCGCGGTTGATTTCAGATCGGCGGTTCGCACGCCGGCCCACGTGTATCCAAGTACTTCCATTGGAATCTTCTCCCTCCCGCAGCCGCGTGTGCATCTCGCGGCTTGAACTAGAGCTGAAGAACTCCCTGGTGAACATCTTGTGCAGCTTGAGCTACATTTTCAGGCTTGCCGAGGTCACGCCAGTAATAATCGTCCGCTCGGAACGCGAAAATCCCTGCACCTTGTTCAGCGAGGCGCAAATACGAGGTGATGACGGAAAAAACGCCCTCCTCCGTTAGCATGTGAAGAAGGCGCGGCGAAACAACATGAACGCCTGAAAATGCCCATTCATATGAGACCGGAGACGCTCGCACCATTTCCGGCAAGTCCTCTCCCACACGCCGCCCGCAGAGCTGTCTATGCTCGTCGAAAAGAAGGTAGCGAGATGTCTTGCGATCCTGTACAGCCAGCGTAGCTAACGCTCCGATTTCGTCGTGAAATTGCATCATTCGCGACAGGTCAATCGTGCTTAGTACGTCGACATTGTGCACGATAAAGGAGCCTTCTCTTCCACCCGGATGCGCCGAACCTGAATTCTCCAGAAAAAACCAAGCCGCCTTTTTAAGCCCGCCGCCGGTGTCGAGCAAAATCTCTTCGCGCGAGATCTCAATTCGCATGCCGAAGTTGCCGTTCTTTCGCAAATAGTCAACTACCATGTCGGCAAAGTGATGCACGTTCACGATCACTTCGCGGATTCCGAACTGACGCAAGCGCCGCAGTGTGATCTCCAACAGAGTGTGCCCTGCTACTTCCACCAGGGCTTTCGGGCGATCGTCCGTGAGAGGCCGCAGGCGCGTTCCCAGGCCCGCGGCCAGAATCATCGCCCTCATCGCGCAGCCTTCTCCGCTGCGGTGTTCTCCGCCTTCATCCTCTCTAACTCTCGATGCTGGAGGACGACCTCAATTCCACTCCGTCCCTGCAACCGCTTCGCAACTTGCTCAGCCAGATACACCGAGCGATGTTGCCCGCCGGTGCACCCAAACGACACCATCAGATTCTTGAAACGGCGTCGTTGCCACTCGATCACATGGTCGTTCACGAGCGACATGGCGTGGGACAGAAATCGATGTACGCTCTCCTGCTGATTGAGATATTCGATCACCGGGGTATCTCTGCCAGTTAGGGTTTTAAACCGTTCCTCGCGGCCGGGATTCGGCAACCAGCGTCCATCAAAAACAGGCCCCCCGCCGTTTCCTCTGTCATCTTTCGGCCAGCCGCGGTGGAACGAGAAGCTGACAATTCGCACCACCAGATTGTCGGCATCGGAAGCCAGTCCCTGGAGTTTTTCCGAAGCGAGCATGCTATGGAAAGCAGCTGTCAACGTCGGAAGCGCAATTGGCAGCGTGACATTGTGCAGCAGCCATCGCAGGTTCTTCAACGCATACGGCACACTCTGCAGAAAGTGCACTTTGCGCTCATAAAATCCGCGGAATCCGTACGCCCCCAGCGCCTGCATGATGCGGATGTATACAAACGCGTAGTAATACTGAAGGAAGGTTTCGCGTTTCACCTCGACGAAACCACCCAACGCGTCCAAATAATGATCAAGCAACTGCTGCCGCAGGTCCGGCGGAAGATCAGCCTTGGCGTCGAACAGCAGTGACGCCACGTCATACTGCAGCGCGCCCTTTCGACCACCTTGATAGTCGAGAAAATACGGCTGCCCGTCGCGCAGCATGATGTTGCGTGACTGAAAATCCCGATAGAGAAAGTAGTCGCGTCCCGCACTCAGCAAAAACTTCGTCAACCGGTTGAAATCATCTTCGAGTGCTTGCTCGCTGAATGGAATGCCCGCGAGTCGCAGGAAGTAATATTTGAAATAGTTCAAGTCCCACGAAATCGACTGCCGGTCGAAACTTCCGCGCGGATAACACACTTTGTAGTTCAGGTCCCGGCCCGCTTCTACCTGAAACTTTGGCAGAGTTGCAATGACCTTCCGGTAGGCTGCGACCACAGGTGCCTCGATCTGCTCACCCGATCGGTGCTGGGAAAGAAATTCAAAGAGCGAAGTGTCCCCTAAGTCTTCCTCTACGTAGGCCCCCTGATCCAGGTCCTGTGCGTAGATCTCCGGTACCGGGAGGCCATGCTTTCGAAAATGACGCGAGAATTCCAGAAAAGCGACATTCTCTTCGCGCACGTCATACAGGATGCCGATTGCACTGGCTTTTCCGCTGCTCAGCCGGATAATCTTTCGGCCGGAACCGCCCAATTGCCCTTGCAACGGCTGCACGTGCTCAACCGGCGTGTGAAAATGCTGCTCAAAGAGATTTTTGAGAATGTCCATGGTGTGCGCCGCGATCACCGCGGTCGACGGTTCACCACAAAGATATCATCGAAAGGCGACCGAATTGCCGTGTGGACTACTCGGACGTAACATCTTGGGAATTGAGGGAAGAGTAGTGAATCAGGCGTTCAAATGCCGGTTTATTCTTGCTTGCGGGCAAGGATATCGAAGGTGCACTTCACTTCATCCTTGATTTTGATAGCGCCGGCAACGGCACTGACAGGCGCAATGCCAAATTGACTCTGCCGGACCGAAAACTCTCCGCTCGCCCGCAGCGAACTTCCGTTAATCACCGCTCGTGCCGAAACCGGCATCGGTCGAGTTACTCCATGTAATCTCAACTCCCCGTTCAATGACACCCAGTACCGAGCACCACTGCCGCTTGCCGAGACTCGCGAACACGCATACACGATTTCCGAGAAGCGATCCGTGTCCAGAACTTCCTCACACATCTTGCGATGGATCTCCTGCCGATCCTTCTCCGCGAGATCGTCGCTAACCTCCAAGGAATCGGCTTGAATGCTGATGTTCAAGCGGGCACCCTCGATGCTCATCCCGTTCTGGCTAAAGCTGAGTTCCCCCTTGAAATCGCGGATTGCTAGCTTTGGACTATGCCCAAAGGACGAGAGCAATCCCGTGGCAAATGCCTGAGCAATGAACGTGCTCCCTTGTGGATCAATTACGTAGTGAACTGTGGCGTCCTCGGCGTGTGGGCTGGTCGCGTGCACGATCGGGTCTGCCTCGTCCATGGGATCCGCCAATTCACTCGTCAAGACTGTTTCGACCTGCCGCGGTGAAAATCCCGCGCTCTACATTGACCGCAACTTTATATAACGGTCCAAGTCCGGCAACGCTCCGTGTATGAGGCTGCCGACGCCCATTTGCCCGAGGTAGCGGCGAATAATCGGATTGGAAAGAATGAGACCAGCGCCGAACACGATGCACGCTACGCCGCCCAACATGAAGAGCGTGTCTTTGTCGGTCCCAGGTTCGAAGTGGTTGTTGTTTTCCGCCACGTTGATCTCCTTTCGAAATGGCTACTCTAGTTTCTTACTGTTGCTTTCGGAGTAATTTGTCAACGACCGACGCAACCAGCGTTACTGCTTCGTCCACAGCCGCCACGACGGGCTCACTTAATCCCATATGTCCTTCTTCGCCTCCGAAGGTGGCGGGCTCGCAGCCGACCAGCAGGACCTTCTTCTTCAGGCCGCCATTCATCGCCGAAGCCATCCGCAGCACGTTGAGCGGATTCATTCCGTGCGTCTCGACCACTGCTTGCGGCGACTCATCCAGTTTGCTCAGGTCGGGTTCCACCAGAGACACTGTGCCTGGCGCTTGACCATGCGGATAAGCATCCACAAGGATTGTTGTCTCGTATCCGTCCTGCAGAGCGTACGCAAGGTCAAAGCCGCGAATCCCGAAATCAACAACTCGCACACTTGCCGGAAATTCGTGAGCCGACAAGCGTTTCGCCACTTCCACGCCAAAGCCGTCGTCTCCCAGAAAAATGTTGCCGATCCCCGCCACTAAGATAGTTGCTCTGTGTGTCGACGCCTTGAGGCGTGCTTCCTCCTGAGGCAAGGTCTCGACCTCGCTGGCATCAAAGAAGAATCTGTGCCCGGGCTGCCGCAACATCCCCAAGTCGCGCCCTGGATCGTCCTCCATCACCACGCACACATGGCTTTTTCCTTCGTAGTCCTGCTCAATGCTCTCGACAATCGCAACTTGGCCCGCCAGCGCGATGTCGAGCACATCGCCGCCACGCCGGGGACGAAGGCGCACTCGATCTCCGACCCGCACTTCAACCCCGGCGATCGTCACCCCGTCGACAGTCGTTTTATCTTCCAGCAATTGCCACTCCCACTCGTTCATGAAGCGTCCTCCTTGAGCGGGCGCAACCCTCGCACGACGCCATGCATTTTCATGAACTGCTCTGGGGGCATCGCTTCCGTACGGTCCAGGATCTCTCGGGCGCGATCGTCGGATTCGCGAATCTCTCGCTTCTCCTCATCCGTCAGCGTCATGATTCGCAACGACAGGATCTCGTCGATCTCGGTGCCATCGAACAGGTCTCCGGCACTCTCCGGAGCAATCTGCGGATAGTCGTAGAGGATGATGGGAGAGGCGAGCACAGTATCTCGCTGCCCCGGCTTGCCTACGAGAACGGGCCACGCGCCAATGTTCTGACAGCTCGACGCAAGTTCCTGCAATTCTGCGGGAGGCTCCAGTAGCGAAACAAACTCACCATCTTTCACGCCCAGAATTACGTGTGTTGAAACCAGAGACTGCATCAGTACGGCCTCCCGATCAGCGCCTTGAGGACTAACTGGCGTTACATTCTGAACTTCGACGCTGACTTTGAAGAGACCTTCTCCCACACGCTCACCTGAGACGATCACGATCCCCTCAACGGCTTCCTGCTGAAGCTCAACGGGATCCGGCTGCCCATCATTCTGCGACGGAAGGTGCGCCTGAGACGGGAACATGAATGTGTACTTCAGTGCATCGTGGCCAGGGATCCCCAGCGCAACCTCCGGCAGGCTCACTTCACGCTCCACTGCTTCCTGCCAGCCATCCCGCAACGAACTCGGCCTAGTCGCAGTACGCAGCGAGCGCATCCCCAAGTGCAGAAAGCGCACCTTCACTTCCAGGATCCCTCCATCCGACACCAGGCACTCCGTCCGCATTCTGCAAGGCTCATCGCCCCCTTGGGCCTGACTGTAATCGCGCGGATACACCACCCCAAAATTCCAACGCTGCCTGTTCTTCACCGAAGACGGTCGGTAGGGATACAACATATATCCCTCGTAGAGCACTGCCTTGGCGATTTGATCAACCTGCGCAAGGTTCATGAGCGCATCGCCTCTTCTGCTTGCATCATGCTTTCCAGCGCCTGCTCCCACGTCGGAATCCCATGACGCACTTTGTACTCGTACAGACGTTCAAAAATATCCCGGCGCAGGCACAGCCACGCCGTGTTGGGATAATACGTATCCATCATTTCCAGCCACACTTTCACCGGCATGCTGAAGCGCGCTTCTTTCTCCCACGAAATCGGCGACACCTGCATGGGTTCGCCATCGTGCGCATAAAATACCGTGCCGCTGAACATTACACACAGCGGAACATCTCCCTCGCCAAGGCCGTGGAAGTACTTGGTCGCGCCTACATTGAAGTCAAACGTGCACGGCACCGGAAGGTCCACCATTGCGGAATCTCGAAAAGGTGGAACGTTCACGTTGACGTGCGTCCAAAGCAGGTTGCGGAGTGTCTGACTCCATCGTTCCGGTTCACCAAACAAGTCGCGCAATTTCTGCTGATCGTCGGCCGTGTACCGGCGGCGCGTGACCTCGATCTGAATCTGGCAGCGAAGTGCAACGGAATGGATCGTCTCTGCCGGATTGTTGTTGGTCACCTGCAAGTTCAACGCAATCTGAGGCGAGGCCGCGAATTTGACCGCTTCCGCGCCAGCAATCCTGAACCCCAAATCAGGCATGCGTCGCCTCGGTCACAACCTTCGCTTTATGACGCAGGTCCGTGAAGAAGTTGCCAATCTCCTGCCAAACCTCCGTGCCGCCCGATAATCCGCGCCAATGAATTCGAATCAGGCCCACCAGCTTGTAGCAGGCATCAATCGGCACGATGTAATACTCTGCTGCGGCCGTTCCTCGCGCCTGCCCCACGCGGTTCACCAACAGTGCTTCAACGTCGGCTTCCAGTTGGTTCAGTGCAGGGTTGGCTTGCACGATGCTGCTCCAGGCTTCCAGCGGAAGTAACGATTCAGTTGCCCCTGCCGGGCTCGGATACAGAGCGCTCACGCGCGAGTCGATACTGTTCTGGAAGAAGAAAGCGAGATTGATGGGAATCAGCAGACCGTCCCACTCGGCGTCAGTCAGTTGAAAGTCAGCCAGCAGCCGGATGTCGCGAGGTACGCGTTTGTATTTCGTCCCGGCCTGACCGCTGAACAACATTGCGCATGCATCACACGCACAATGCAGCCTGCGTTGCGTCAACTCAATCAGATGAGCGTGCTCCGAGCGCAATTCTACGCTGCACATCTCGCACTGCTCTACCTGTCGTGAAGCGGGCTTGCGGGCAAACTGCCGCAATGTGTCGAAGGCTTGCGACGTTTCTCGAAGCTGATCGATCTTCATCATGATCATGATCGGGTATCACGGCTCGAACTCTTTCAGTCCATGCCTTCACTGCCGACCGACGCAACCCGACGCGAAGTATGATTCGTCGTAGCTGCTCCAATCAGCTTCTCAACTGCAATGAATCCGGAATCGGCAGGCTCTTCCAGTCCCTCGATGACCAGCGACGTCAAGTCGGGAGCAGCTTCATAGATCGCCTCTTCCACCGTGCTCTGCACCGTGCGGCTCGTCGACCCGCAGGCATGGCCTTCGATTCGCACCCGCACACGAACATCGCCGCCGTTGATGCTGACCAACTTGGCTCCCGCCCCCATCTTGTGAAGCTTGAACTCAATTTGCTGCAACTTCCGCTCAACCCGGGTCTGCAACTCGTCGGGATGCAGACCGTACAAAATCAGAAGACTGCTAACCAGTGGATCCTGCCCTAGTTCATCAATAATCCGGGGACCTGATTCACCCGACTCAAAAACCACCTCGAGAATTCGTTCCATGCCCGTTCCGTGCAAATCCATCAGGGATTGCACCAGTTCTTTTGCCGCAGATCGAGACGCAGGATCCGCGATGCTCTCCAGATCTTGCACCAGACTGCCAATTTTCTGAACGCGCTTTTGAAAGTCTTTGTCGACGCCCACAATCCTCCTAAACGAAAAGAGCGGAAGCGGATGACTCCCGCCCCTGGTTCAGTTGAAAAGTCTTAAGGCTGCAAACCAAACATCGGCGAATGCCCTGTCTCCAGCACCTTTCCATCCCCGAGATACATATGCACGCCGCAGGGCAGGCAAGGATCGAAACTCCGCACGGCGCGCATGATGTCGATCCCCTTGAATTTGTCTGGACCGTTTTCCTCAAAGATCGGGGTGTTCTGCACCGCATCCTCGTACGGCCCAGGAGTGCCGTAAACGTCCCGTGGATTGGCATTCCAAGGCGTCGGAGGATAAGGATGATAGTTGGCAATCTTGCCCTTGCGAATCACTACGTGGTGCGACAAAACGCCGCGCACCGCTTCGTGGAATCCACAGCCGATTCCTTCTTCCGGCACATTGAATTCATTCCACGTTCGCGTGTGGCCCGAATGTAATTCCTCGAGTGCCCGCTCCGCGAAGTAGAGCGCGGCGCAAGCTGCATAGACCTGGAAATACGTTCGCGCGCGATCGCGCTCAATGGCATTGCTCCACTGCGGAATCTTCCATTCGAATTCCCCCTCTGGAAGCGAAGCCGTCTTGGGCAGGTACATCTTCACGCTATTACCCGTAGACTTGATGTAGCCAATATCGACGAGTCCAGCCAGCGCCGTCGCCCACAGTCGAGCAATCGGGCCGCCACCGGTATCGAGCGCCAAATGATCTCCCGTACGCTTGTCGAGCCATCGTGGCGACATGACCCACGTATACTTGCCGCCGAAATCGCGCTTCTGCGGCCGTGGAATCGTAGTCTGGTTCCACGGATGATGCTTATCCACCGCATTGCCCAGCGGATCAGCCTTCACAAATGTCTCCGAATTCTGCCAGTCATCGTAGTAAGAACTGCCCAGCAGAATTCGAATGTTCAAATTGATATCCACCAGATCCGTCGTCACCAATTTGCCGTCGACGACCACTCCTGGCGTCACGTACATCTTGCGACCCCAATCGGTCATATTCTTGTATTGGTAGTCGCAGTGTTCCGGATCGTTGAACGATCCCCAGCAACCAAGCAGCACTCGCCGCCGGCCCACCTCTTCATATCCCGGTAGAGCCTCGTAGAAAAAGTCGAACAGGTCATCATGCAACGGCACCACCTTCTTCATGAACTCGACATACTTCATCAAGCGAACAATGTAATCGGTGAAAAGTTGGATAGTCGGCACCGTTCCGACACCGCCCGGATACAACGTAGACGGATGCACGTGGCGTCCTTCCATCAGACAGAACATCTCCCGCGTCATTCGGCTCATCTGCAGCGCTTCGCGGTAGAACGAACCGGTAAAGGGATTGAGCGCCGTCATGATGTCAGAGATGGTGCGGAACCCGTGTAGGTTGGAGTGCGGAGCCATTGTCGACTGCGCTTTGGTCCACACCCGGGGATTGGTCTCTTTGACCATCTGCTCGCAGAAATCGACACCAACCAGGTTGTCCTGAAAAATATTATGGTCGAACATGTACTCGGCGGCTTCTCCAAGATTCACGATCCATTCCGCCATCGCCGGCGGACGAACTCCGAAGGCCATGTTCTGCGCATAGGTGGCGCAGGTTGCATGGTTGTCGCCGCAGATTCCACAGATGCGGCTGGTGATGAAATGCGCGTCGCGCGGATCTTTCCCTTTCATGAAAATGCTATAGCCGCGAAAAATGGATGACGTGCTGTGGCACTCGGCCACCTGGTGATTGGCGAAATCGATCTTGGTGAAGATGCCCAGGCTGCCCACGATTCGCGTGATCGGGTCCCAATTCATCTCGACGAGGTTTCTGCCCTTGGTCGCGACTTCTTTGGTCGGTGCAGTAATCGTACTCATATCGAATCGCTCCTCTTTTAATCTCTCGTTCGCTCTCCGTCAGTAAGATCTCGGGTGGTAACCGGTTGTGAGTTCCGCCCGCGGGTGGCGCCACCTGGGTTCTTTGTTGCAGGTCGACTGCGTCAGCGAGCGCAGGGCAGTGACGGCGCGGCCGTAGGCATTGATCGTCGCCGACGAGATCTTTGCACCCGGCGGCTCATCCATGAACGGCATGAATTTGTCGGGGAATCCCGGCATGGTGCACCCAATGCAGATGCCTCCGACATTGGGGCAGCCGCCGATCCCCGCCATCCATCCGCGTTTGGGGACGTTGCAATTAACAACCGGACCCCAGCACCCCAACTTCACGATGCACTTGGGCGAACCGTAGTTCTCGGCGAAATCGCCCTGCTCGTAGTAGCCCGCGCGATCGCAACCTTCGTGTACCGTCTTGCCGAACAACCACGTGGGTCGCAGTTGATCATCCAGAGGAATCATGGGTGCGCGCCCCGCTACCTGGTAGAGAAGGTAGAGCACGGTCTCCATGAAGTTATCCGGCTGCACCGGACATCCGGGGACATTCACGATCGGCAACCCTGCTTTCGAGGTCCATTGCCAACCCAAATAATCTGCCAGCCCCATCGCGCCGGTGGGATTCCCTTCCATCGAGTGAATGCCGCCGTAAGTTGCGCAAGTGCCGCAGGCAATGATCGCGGTGGCATTCGGCGCCAGACGATCGATCCATTCGTTGGTCGTAATCGGCTGATTGGTCTTGGGGTCAGTGCCCAGTGCCGCCCAGTATCCTTCTTTCTTGATCTTCTCGTTTGGAATTGATCCTTCCACCACCAGAACGAACGGCTCCAGCTTTCCCTCCTCCGCCAGATACCAATACTTCAAGAAATCGTCGCCGTTTTCGTACGCCAGCACGGGATTGTGAAGGTGAACTTTGGGGAGGCCTGGGATGGCTCCCAGTAAAACATCTTCGATGCTCGGCTGCGTCGCCGCCGTGATTGAAACGGAATCGCCGTCACAACCGAGGCCGGCCGTAATCCAAACTACGTGCACCTCCGAAACGGCCGGTGGAATTTGCGTAATGCGACCATACGGAGCTGTTTCCGTTGCCATATCTCGGTCTCCTTCAGATCTTCATTTGTTTCGCGATCACCCCAAATGGTTGTGCGACGCCTGGACCGCAGATTCTCGAGCCGCTACACCGACAAGCAAAGGCTCCGCCAGGAAATCCGGGCGGATTTTACACATCCATTGCACACAATTGTCGATAGCAAGAATCAACAAAATTGATCCTTCGCCACAAGCAGGCGCACCCTCTTTTTTATGATGTGAAAATACCGGAGGACGGTCAGGGCTTCCCCGTTCGACCTGCCATCGACGTAGGGATTTCTAGCAGAACAACTGAATCGTCTGGAGTGCTAAGAAGCTTTCTCGCTGACGTTCCATTGAATCGCGTGCTGCACCAGTTCACGAGCGCTGCGCAGCGAAAGCTTTTCTTTGATGTGCGCTTGGTACGATTCCACGGTCTTAACGCTAATGTGCAACTCTTCCGCAATCTGACGCGTAGAGTGTCCCTCTCCAATCAAGCGAAAGACCTCCAGCTCCCGGTCCGTAAGGTCGGCGATGGACGAGGGTCTGCCTCCACTCGGGCTGCCGATGTAACGCTGTAGCATGCGGTTCGCGATATGCTCACTGACATAGATCTCATGGCTCAAAATTCGACGAAGGGCGACCAGCACTTTCTCAGTCGCCTCCTGCTTCATGATGTAGCCCTGCGCGCCGGCGCGAAGCGCCCGTTCGGCATAAATGGATTCGTCGTGCATGGAGAGAATGAGAACCGGAAGTTCTGGATATTTTGTCCGAACATCCTTCAGTAGGTCCAACCCATCCGGACCATTCAAAGAAATGTCGACTACGAGGATGTCCGGGTTGGTGGTCGCCACTAACTGCACGGCAGTGTGCGCATCTTCAGCCTCGCCGCACACCATGAGGTCTGCTTCGCGGTTGATCAGCAAAGCCAGCCCCTGCCGAACGATGGGATGATCATCGACTACAAAGACTCTTCTCTTCAACGCCTCAGCGCTCTGATTCATTTACTGCCCCTCGACCTTCATCTGTGCTGTTCATCGGGAATCGACACGTAACCGCCGTCCCGTGTGGTTGCTCCCGGCGCACTTCCAGGTTCCCGCCGATCATGCCGGCGCGATAGTTCATGATGTGCAATCCCACTCCCGCGTGCGGCGTGACAGGTCGCTCGATCCCCGCTCCGTCATCTTTGATGACTAATGTTCCCTGGCGATCGCCAGAAAAAAGCCGGATCAATATATTTTTTGCGTGGCCGTGCTTGATGGCGTTGTTCACGGCCTCTTGCGCAATGTGGTAGAGGTGGGTCGCCATCGGCGCGTCGTGAATCAGAACCGCCTCTTCACACTGGAACCGGCAAGTGAGTCCAAACAGGTCCTCGATCTCCGTGGCATAGAGCCGGAGGGCCGACATTAGGCCATGCGCGTCCGAAACCACCGGCAACAAACCCCGTGAGAGCTCGCGGGTCTTCCGAATCGCGTCGTTCACCAGCTGCACGATCTTGGCCGCGTCCGCCGCCTCAGGAATCTGTCGCTCGGCCAACCTCTGCTCCTGCACCTTGGTCATGAAGGCGATGCCTGTCAAATGCTGCCCCAGTCCGTCGTGCAAGTCTTGCCCGATTCTACGCTGCTCCCGCTCACTGATCTCAAGTACAGTCTTCTCCAGCCGCTTGCGTTCGCTGATGTCGCGGATCGCGCTCGACACCAGAACTCCTTCTTCCGTCTCCAGGGGACTGAGACTGATCTCGACGGGAAACTCGTGCCCGTCTTTATGCAACGCATACAATTCCACGCCCGCGCCCATCGGGCGCACCCGCGGCTCCGAGAAAAACCTCCGCCGGTGTGTCGGATGATTCCCTCGCAAACTTTGCGGCACCAGTTTCTCGATCTCCTCCCCAAGAAGTTCCCGCCGCGGATAGCCAAACAACTTCTCCACCTGTGCGTTCACCAAAACCATTCTTCCCTTTTGGTTCACGACTACGACCGCGTCCGGCGCCGCCTCCAGCAATCCGCGGAAGCGCGCCTGTGCCTGCTTTTGCGCCGTGACATCGATTCCCGACGCAATGACATACATGGGCATTTGCTTGGCTGCGGGCAGCACGGCCGCCGACCATGCAATCGTTCGCAAGGCACCGCCACGGGCGATCCAAGAACTTTCGTATTCGGTACGCGACTGGTTTTCGCAAATCTGCTGAAAGATCGCCTGATACTGTTCTTTCTCTTTGGGCGCAACAAACAAATCCCAAACGCGCTGCCCGCGCGATTGCTCGATCGATCGCCCTGTCATCTGTTCGCAGGCGCGATTCAGCCGGACGATCCGCCCCTCGCGATCCAAAACAACAACCAAAGCTCCAACCGTATCAAGAATCGCCGACACCACGTTGCGCTCGTCTTCCAACTCCTCTTCGGTGCGCTTCAGATCAGTGATATCGAACGCCACGCCGTGAATAAACCAAGGACGGCCGTCCGGGTGACGGATCATCTTCGCTTCGCAGTGAAACCAGATCACCTTTTCATTGCGCGCGAGAACCCGGTAGGCGGACCGCAACGGCTTGCCCGACAGAAACATTTCCGACGCTTCCATGCTCCAACGGTCTTTGTCATCGGGATGAACTTGCCGGTACCACAGCACCGGATCTTCCAGCCATTCGGCTTGCGAGAATCCCAGGGTCGCCTCGATCTGCGGGCTCACGTATGCCTCGCCAATCCCACGGTCCAGATATGCCATGAATACGACCGCTGGAAGTTGCTCCACCAAGGCCCGATACTTGGCCTCTAAATTCGGAAGTTGCGCGTCACTGACGGGAGTCTGATCCAGTCGCTCGAAAAAATGATGAACCGCTCCCGGCGTTCCAGCAATGTCCTTGTCTTTTAGGTAAGTGCCCGCGAGTTCATGCAGGATGGATTCCGCAGCTTCGGGGCTGAGCAGAATCTCTTCCGAACTCGGCGAGGCGACTTCCTTCGCCACGTCCTCGCCTGTTTTCCAGAAGGTGCTCATCGAAAAACTCCAACTTCGTCCAAACATTAATGCGACGGCGAGTTCTTCGTCCGGCTTCTCCAGTTCGGCTCTTTGTTGAGAGACGCCTGGGTGAACCGGCGCAGCGCATGAATCGCCCGGCCATAGGTTTGCACCGCTTGGGACGACAGCAGCGATCCCGGAGGTTGGTTCATAAACGGCATGAATTTATCCGGAAACCCGGGCATCGTGCAGCCAATGCAGATCCCGCCAACGTTCGGGCACCCACCAATCCCGCCCATCCATCCCCGCTTCCCCACATTGCACTGCACCACCGGTCCCCAGCATCCCAGTTTCACAATACAAAGTGGGGAACCATATTCTTCGGCGAACTGGCCTTGCTCGTAATAACCGCCTCGATCACATCCTTCATGCAAGGTGCTGCCAAACAGCCACGTCGGACGCAGCGCATCATCGAGCGGAATCATGGGAGCGCGGCCGCTCGTCATATACAGAAGGTAGAGAATCGTCTCCATCATGTTGTCCGGCTGCACCGGACACCCCGGAACACATACGATCGGAATCTGCGCCTTCGATTTCCATTTCCATCCGAGATAGTCCGGCAGCCCCATGCACTCTGTTGGATTGCCTTCCATGGCATGAAGTCCACCGTAGGTCGCGCATGTTCCCGCCGCAATGATCGCCCAGGCGTTCGGCGCGAGTCGATCGATCCACTCGCAGGTCGTAATCGGTTGACCCGTCACCGGATCGGTGCCGAACGATGCCCAGTAACCTTCAGTCTTGTTGTTCTCGTTCGGAATGGACCCTTCCACCACGAGAATGAACGGCCTGATGGACTTTCCCTCGGCCGCCTCGCGGAATGGCCTCACAAATTCGTCCCCGTTTTCGTAGGCCAGGAAGGGATTGTAGAACTTAACTTTCGGGATCCAAGGCAGAGCGCCTGTCACAATGTCTTCGATGCTGGGCTGGGTTGCGCCAGTCATCGCAATCGTATCCCCGTCACAGCCCAACCCTGCGGTCATCCAAAGGATGTCGATTTCTTCGATCGTCGTGGTACTTCCGATCGGGCCGGTTCGGCTATCGGCAGCGTCCTCCATCGACTTCTCCGTGCGTAGCTGCTTGCGCCTGCGTATTCTACGCCTATTCGACATGCCGTTGAACCTCGCGCCCTTCTTCCGGAAGTCCGGCCCAACCGCATGCCAAGAGTAACCATCGGACTGGTCACATCCGTAATAGCCCATCGGGGCTATTCCCGTGCGGCGCCCCCCGCGTTACTCTGTTTTTGAGCAGACTTCGGGGGAGGGCTGTTCGACAAACGTCCCGTGACTCTTTGAGTCCGGGACGTTTTGTTTTCAACCTAAATCGCCATGGGAGCAATAGAATGCCGAGAAACTGAATGGCGTCCCTCGGCACCGCGGTTCTCTAAATTGGGAGGGTGTACAACGAAGCAGCCAGGCGTTTCAGTCCGCGATCCCTGGCGATGAAGTCGAGATGGATTGAGGTCCAGTCGGCTAGCAACACGCTCTCACATCCTTCCCCTTCATAGGTCTTGAGGTAGCCGCGACAAGTTTCGCAATAATCAATGCGGAGGCCTCCTTCTCCCTCGATACCCAAAACCGCGACACGGCCGCCGTTCTGGTTCCCGCAAAATGGACATCCGGTTCGTTTGTACCGCCAGCGCGTTTTGCAACAACCGCAAGTGAGGAGCCGGAGTCGCGCAGGATCGGTGCCCACCAACTGAGCCATGCACGGGGGCGAACCGCAAGTAGGGCAGTAGGCGCGAAGCCATCGCTCCTCGTCCCGCCATTTCGCGAACGCATCCGTCATCGGGCAAAGGTATCGAGCCAATGCAATCCAGCCAAAGTAATGCAACAGCCCGGGAGCCGCGGACGCATAATCGTCCTTATCAAGCAACCAGGCCACGGCCCGGCGAGATGCGTCCGGGTTGGAACACAATTCGGAATCTAGAGCTCTAGTCTCCTGCGCCAACTTGCCGGGGAGGGCAGCCGAGGCCAATCCCTCGACTAACAAGGCTAGGGCTCTCGCCGCAGCCGTCAGGTCGATCATGCCTGCCGAGCTCGCCAGGAGGGGCACTCCTTCCTGAAAATCAGCCGTGTAGTTGTCCCAAATAGGAATAGAAGGGGCTTCATTGGGTATTGTGGCTGACGCAGTATCGATCAGGGCGTGCAAATGCGCCACCGGCTGGAGATATGAATGGGTCGACAACCAGGTGTCTTGGGTCACGCGATTAATCACCGTGTCCAACCTGTTCTTTGGGTAGTACGGGCATGAGACGGACACCTAAGCCGAAGAGGAAGATGGTGGCTGCAATGAGCCCAACCGAAATGCCCCACTCTACAATCGTTGGAGAGTATGTCTCCGGCGCGATCTGTGGCATTGGCCCTTTCAGCGTCATGGCCAACAGTACGACATTCACACGATTGAACACCACGCCCAAGGCTGCGAGGAGGGCCGCGGCGAAAAGCACAGTCGGATTGGTTCGCAGGCGTTGTGGGGCTAACAAGATCAGAGGAAGGATGCCGCCCAGGAGAATCTCAACTGCAAAGAGGGTACCCAGTCCACCAGAAAATGCGCTGCCCAACTGACCTCGAATGAGCATATCGCCGAGCCGAAAGATCAGATAGACGAATAGCGACCAGAAAGTAATCTTGCCCATCGCCGCCAGTTGCGTGATTCGAAGCCGCCGCCTCCATGCCTTGGCGATCCACATTTCAACGAGGATGACCAGAGCCGTACCGGCTGCGATCGAGGAGAGGAAGAAAGACACGGGCATCACGGGAGACCACCACTGTGGGGCAAGCTTATCCGGCATTAGCAGGAATAAGGAGCCGAGCGAACTCTGGTGCATGGTAGAGAGGGTCACCGCGGCGATGGCCAACATGATGGGTTCCGCTTTTTTGTCCCTGAAACGGAATGACCATGCAAGCAAGGAGAAGATGGCCGCAGCCAGGGCCGTATAAACCAGATTGCGCGAGAGCAGATAAACGAATAATGTGAGCGCAAAAGCCGCGTAAGCGCCGGACCACCGCTTCCATGTGTCCATCGCCCTCTGCAACCCCCAACGCTCGAAGGGTACGGGAAGGAATTCAATCAGCAGGATGGTGACATAAAGGCCGACGCACCACGACACCTCAAACATTGCCGAGTGCTCGGGAGCCTGCAATCCAAGTTGATAGAAGTGCCAGGGCAAGCCGAGGTCAGCATTGAGCGTGACCGTAACAAACGTATAGCTCAAGAAACCCATGAGCACGGCGGAACGGCCCATCGAGTAAAGATCTTTCCTTTGGAAAACGTAGATCAGCCCGGCGGTCGCGAAGGCACCGGCGGCCACTGCGATCCAGACCAGATCGAAAACGATCCAGAGTCCCCATGCATAAGTGTCGGAAAGATGTGTGCTGGCGCCCAAGCCCACAGCGAACCTCGCGACCAGCGAAATGGCCCCGAATGCCATCAGCACCAGAAGGATCCAATTCAACGGCGTCAAGAGCTTAAGGTGAAGGGGCTCAAACTCCACATGATAACCGCGATCCTCAGTACCAGGTCTGACGGATGACGCTGTCGCCAGCGCAGATGCTCTCCGTTTTAGGAAGGCAAAGACGCTGCCGAGCAATGCGCCGACAGCAATGACGGCGGGGGGCACCGCATGAAGAGCCATTTTGGAGAAAGCTGGATAGGGCTCATTGCTCACTTCAGGAAACCCGATTTTGTCGAACGGGACAGAGGACAAATATAGAACGCTCGTGCCGCCCGCTTCTTTTTCTCCGTAGATGTGGTCCACGTACTTATCAGGGTGGGCGGAAATGCGGTTGTGCGCCTCCTGCAAGATTTCTTCCCTAGTCCCGAAACGCAGACAATCAGCCGGGCACGCCTTGACGCAGGCCGGCGTGACAATGTTTTCGCGGAACGATTTGCTCTGATCTAGGGTGAGTGCCTGCCCGTTGAGGGCGAGGGGAACCGGCTGGTCGGAGCGGTCCGCACAATGCGTGCACTTCTGTATTTTCGGGGCGAGTGAGTCCCATTCTGCAGTAGGCACGCCCCAAGGGCACGCCCAGATGCAGTATCGGCAGCCTATACATTTGTTCGAATCGTAGATGACGGGTCCATCGGACCGGCGATCCAGGGCGGTCGTCGGACAGGCTGAGGCGCACGCTGGCTCCAGGCAGTGCAGACAACGCCGCATGGTGAAAAGGTAATGCAACCCTCCAGGAGCTTTCTCGTCGGGTAGCTCATGAAAGGTGATCAGGGTGAGAGTATTTGCGCTGAGTGTGGCAGGGTTCTGAAAGCCCAGGTTGAAATCCAACTGGGTATCTTCCCCGTCGCGATCGTTCCACTGCTTGCAGGCAACCTGACACGCGCGACAGCCGATGCACTTGGTTATGTCGACCAGGGTGGTCTTGATGGGAACCTCGGCTGCCAGCTGCGTCATGACCTTCTCCCTCTCACCTTGGGTACTTCTGCGGAACGGGCCTGCGCCTTGACGACATTGACCAGGCAGGCCTTCGTCTCCTGAGTTCCAGCACCAGGGTCCACGGCATCGATCGTGATGTGGTTCACGCTGGGGCCTGTCGAAAGGCCCTTATACCCCCAGTTGTACGGCATCCATACAACAGTGACTTCTCGTCCGTCGACGTGTAGCGCCTTCATTCTGGGTGTGACCACAGCCTTCACCGTAAGTTCTCCGCGGGCCGAAGACACTTTCACCCAGTCTCCCGTTTTCAGCGATAGCTTTTGCGCAAGGCTTTCCGGCATTTCGAGCATGGGCTCGGGAACCAGTTCGTTCAACCACGGAATATTGCGCGTCGATGAACCCCCGCACCAGTGTTCGGCGACTGTGGACGTCATGAGCACATAGGGGAAATCCGCGACCTTGCCGATCGGCTGGTAGGACTTAACGCGCGGATACTTGAGCATCGGGTTGTGGTTCACCTTTGGGTGCAGCACGTTCTCTACTGGACTCTCGACAGGCTCGTACATCTCCGGCAGCGGGCCGTCCTTTGGCACGTAGGCCACATCGCGCGGATATCCCGGATGCTTCTCGTCCGGGTCCGAGTAGACGGCTGCGAACAGGCGTCCGACGCCTTCTGCGCCCAAGTGGAAGGCCCGCTGGCCGTTCGGCGTGGCGGGTCCGTCGGTCGCGACGGGGACGTCCGGTACGTCGTATCCCGTCCAGCGCTTCGCCTGCTCGTCCCACCAGACGATGGGTTTCGAGCCTGGATATGGCTTGCCGTGCCGGTCGCACGACGCTCGGTTGTAGAGGATGCGCATGTTGTTGGGCCACGTCCACCCGAATCCCGGATAGAGGCCGAGACCTCCGGGATCCGTTTGCGAGTCTCGACGCTTCGAAAGGTTCTCGCCGTTCGCGAAGACGCCCGCGTAGATCCACGCACCAGACGATGTCGAACCGTCCGACCGAAGATCGCTGACCTTGCGGACGAGATCGCCCGCCTTGAGCCCGGTTTCGGGGTTGTCGCGCAGGGCGTACCCGTTGATCTCGCGCAGGACGTCCTCGGCGGTCGTGTAGGTCCAGAAGGCCTTTCGGATGATCTCGTCCCTCGGTTCCTTCGAGTCTTTGACAAGATCGCGCACCGCGCGGAAGACAAGGTCTACGATCTCGCCATCCGGCTTGGCCTGTCCCGGAGGCTTCACGGCAGCGTGGCGCCATTGCACCATGCCGCCCGAGTTGCTGATGGTGCCATTCTTTTCCATGAAGAATGCTGCGGGCAGCAGGATCACCTCGGTGGAGATGGACTTGGGGTCGACGCCGGGCCGGTGCCAGAACGCCGCGGTCTCGGTCTCCCAGATCTCCTGGACCACGAGCGTCTCGAGCTTCGCCATTGCATCAAACGTAAGCTTGAGGTTGGGCACGGTGACGGCGGGATTCTGGCCGACGATCCAGAGAAGCTTCAGCTTCCCCGCGAGGGCATCTTCGAACATCGGCAGGGTCCCGTAGTCCTTGGAAGCGTTCCGCTTGGGCAGCCAGGCGTAGGCAAAATCGTTCTCGGCGGTCGCTGCCTCACCGAAGAACGCCTTGAGCGTATTGACGAGATAGCGGCTGTCGGCGATCCCGTTCTTGCGCACGTAGTCGTGGATAGTCGGCTCGGCGTTCGACGCCGAGTTGAGATAGCCCGGCATGTAGTTGTACAGCACCGCCATGTCGCACGCGCCTTGGACGTTCGGCTCGCCGCGCAGCGCGTTGACGCCGCCGCCCGGCTTGCCGATGTTGCCGAGCAGGAGCTGGAGAATCGTGAATGACCGGATCCCCTGGACGCCGGTCGTGTGCTGAGTCATCCCGAGCGCGTAGAGAATGGATCCCGGACGGTTGTTCGCCATCATCTCCGCGATCTGCCGGATCTGGTCGGCCGGAATGCCGGTAATCCGCTCGCCTGTCTCCAGCGTGTACCGTGAGACAAAGGTCTTCAGGCGTGAGAAGACGCAGTGCGGGTCATCCAGGCTCTTAGCGACACGGGGCTTTCCTTTGGCATCGAGCTGATATCCCCAGGTCTCCGTGTGGTACTTGTTGTTCTCCTCGTCGAACCCGCTGAAAACGCCATCCTTGAACTCGAACTCCTGATTGCCCAAGAAAAGGGCGTTGGTGTGCGTCGTGACGTAATCCTCGTCGTACAGCTTGTTGACGAGGATGTAGTTGATCATGGTGTTCTGGAACGCCGCATCGGTGCCGGGCCGGATGCGCGCGTACACGTCCGCCGCCGCGGAGGTCCGGGTGAATCGCGGGTCGACGTGGATGATCTTCGCCCCGTTCTCCTGCGCCTTCCGTATCCACTTGAAGGCCATGGGGTGGTTCTCGGCCACGTTGCTGCCTTCCACCAGGATCGTCTTGCAGTTCTGCAAATCGACCCAGTGGTTGGTCATCGCCCCTCTCCCGAACGAGGCCCCCAGACCGGGGACCGTGGGGCTGTGTCAAAGCCGAGCCTGGTGCTCGACGTAAGCCAAGCCGAGCAACCGGGCCGCCTTCTGGAAGAGGTAACACTCTTCGTTCGTGTTCTGCGCGCCGCCCAGGAAGCCGATCGAATCCGTCCGATTGACCGGAACCTCCTTGTCGTCGACCTTCTCGGTGGCGATCCAGGTCGCATCGCGCGTCTTCCGAATCTTCTGCGCGACCCTCGCGATCGCGTCGTCCCAGGAGATGTCCTCCCAGTGGTCGCTGCCCGGCGCCCGGTAACGCGGCGTTTGAAGTCGGTTCGGGGAGGCGTGCGTCGCGAACATAGAAATGCCTTTGACGCACAGCGATCCGCGGTTCACGATGTGGTCGTAGTCCCCTTCCATGGCAATGAGCTTGCCTTCACGCACGGCGGCGATCATGCCGCACCCGCACGAGCAGAAGTTGCACGAGGTGGTGAACTCGCTCACATTTGAGAGTTTCAATTTTTGGGTCGCAGCCTTCACCGTAGGCAAATCGAGAAGGCCATCGAGTGCGAGCCCAACGCTACCGCCTACGGCCGCTCGCAACCAGTCTCGGCGGTTGATTCTTGTTAGGCTGTGTGACACTGGATGACCTTCCATCTGATTCTGTGCCTCACTCTTGGTTCCCTGATTGGCCGTCCCCATCCCCATTTCCCATTGAAGGACACGATTGGGCCTCCGTCTGGACCGAGTGAAAATCTACTAGCGCAGTTATCTTGCTCAGACCCCATTCGATCCACTGGGATGGCCCACTCTTGTGCGCGATGCTAGGCGGAGATCGATAAAACCGGAACTAGGGATTTCCCTAGTTCGCATTTCCACGTGTGCTTCTTAAACTGCCTTTAGCGTGAGATCTGGGTGTTTTTTCGTGGGGAATCAATGAATGCCACGACGAAGAGGCCGGTATGGTTCCTGCTCACTCAGCATTGGCTGAGCCTGCTTGGCTTGGCCCTGGTCGCGACTGCGTTGATTTCGTGGCTCTTTGTGCTGCCGCAACAGATTCGCGGACACGTCGAAAATCCCTATGTCGGCATCGTCGTCTTTCTCATTCTTCCAGCAATTTTCTTCACGGGGCTGCTGCTGATTCCGGTCGGGGTCTACCTGAGTAAGCACCAGATTCGCGAAGGCTTGGCGGAGGAGACGTTCGATCGCAAATCGGCGCTGCGGCGAATCGCCTGGTTTTTTGGCGCCACAACTCTTCTAAACATCTTGATCGGAACCCAAGTCACCTATCGGGCGGTCAAGCACATGGAAACGGCGCAATTCTGCGGAGCCACGTGCCACACGATGGCCCCTGAATTCGCTGCCTATCAGAACTCCCCACACTCCAAAGTGGAATGTGTCGGCTGTCATGTAGCGCCCGGTCTGAGCGGCTGGGTCGACAGCAAAGCAAATGGGACCCGCCAACTGGTCGAGACGGTGATGAATTCCTCCCCGAGACCGATTCCATCGGCCCTCGAGAGTAGTCGCCTCGTACCCGCCAGGGAGACCTGCGAGAACTGTCATTGGCCTCAGAAGTTTGGTGGTGTGACTCTCCGCGTGATCAACAAATATGCCGAGGATGAAGCTAATACGCGTACACAAACCGTCCTCATGATGATGATAGGAGGAAATAAGTTTGAAGGCATTCACGGCGCTCACTTGGGTCCGGGGATTCACATCCGGTTTGCGGTAGCAGACGCGAAAAGACAGGGCATACCCTGGATCGAATATCGCAATGCGAACACCGGAGTAGTGAAGACCTTTGCTAGTGCCGGATCACCCGCTGATCCCGCCATGACGTTGCCGAAATTCGAAATGCAGTGTGTAGATTGCCACAACCGCCCAACCCACACTTTTGATATGCCCGAGGGCGCTATGGACAAAGCTCTCGCTCGCGGCGATATAGCGATCACCTTGCCTTACATCAAGAAGAGAGGAATGGAGGTCTTAAAGGCCGACTATCGAACAAGCCAGGAAGCGGCTGAGAAACTGCCCAGTGGTGTCGTCGGTTTCTATCAAAAGAGCTACCCAGACCTCGCAACTGCGCGTTCTCAAGACATTAGCCAGGCCAGTCAGGCGATCCTTGCGATCTATAACCGCAACGTCTTCCCGGACTTGAAGGTCACCTGGGGCACATACCCGAACAACCTCGGCCACATGGATTTTCCAGGTTGCTTTCGCTGCCATGACGGTTCGCACGCCGCAGCAGATGGCACAACGATCACTCAAGATTGCAACACTTGTCATGAGCCGCTAGCGATGGAAGAAACTTCGCCAGAGATTCTAAAGACTTTAGGCATTGCGGAGCGGATCTCGAAGGTCCAAAAGCAATGACTCTTCACGTGAGCGGCATCAGCGCATTGACTTGCGAGCAAGCCAAGGCGATTGCCGAGTTCATTAAGACCCTATAGTAGATCGAAAAGTGCCGCGTGCTGGGCGTCGCTGAGTGAGTCCGTCACGCGGGTTACGAAGCAGGAGGTCCGACCGTGATGGCGATAAAAGCGCGCATATTTCTTCCGGGGCTAGCAATTCTCTGTCTGTTGTACAGATCATCTCTGTTTGCAAGTCCGCAAGAAAAAAATGTTACGCCTACTCCCAAGGAGACGGGCCAATACGTTGGGGTAGATGTTTGCAAGACCTGCCACGAAGACCTGTACAAGAAGAACTTCGAAAACACACCGCACTTCAAGACCACCTTGCATGACGGTCACGGCTGCGAATCCTGTCACGGTCCCGGATCCGCGCACGTAGAGGGCGGCGGCGATGTGACCAAGATTATTAGCTTTAAGTCGATGTCGAAGCAGGACGCCAACGCCCGCTGCTTGAGTTGCCACGGTGAAAATCATAAGCAGCGACACTTTTCCGCGTCGGCGCACGCGAGCAACGATGTTGGGTGCCTGGACTGCCACTCGCCCCACAACGCAAAAGAGCCGGAGCACCTCCTAATTTCGTCTCAACCCAAACTGTGCTACGGATGCCATGTCAACGCGAAGGCCGACTTCGCGAAGCCATATCACCATCGCGTAGACGAAGGCCTCATCCAATGCAGCGACTGCCACAACGTCCACGGCACAGCCACCCTCCGCCAGGTGAGGTCCATGCCGAGTGGGGACGCGATTTGTGTCAAGTGCCATGCCGACAAACAGGGACCTTTTGTTTATGAGCATGTACCTGTGAAGACGGAAGGATGTGGCAGTTGTCACATGTCCCATGGGTCGACCAATCCGCGTTTCCTACGCGTGAGCCAGGTGAATCTGCTCTGCCTGCAATGTCACACATTCCCGGTCCAAGGTCCCGCGGGACCTGCCCATAATCAGTCCACCAAGTACCAGGCCTGCACGATGTGCCACGCAGCGATCCACGGGTCCAACGCGAGCAACGTGTTTTTCAGATGAAGAGGTACACCATGCGTTCCAAACGGCTCCCGATGCAACATCTTTTCGTGATCGCTATCTCTTTACAGGTCGCGGCAAGCGCTCAGACGGCTGGGAGCAATGCTGGCCAGAGCCAGCAGCAACCTGAAGGCCACGAAAGCGGCGGCTATACGATTCACCAGTCTATTGAGGTCGGTTACCGCGTATCGGACGTAACCGGCAGCGAGCAAATGTACAACACACTCGTGGATTTACGGACCGGGCCCCGCTTCTTGGAACAAAGCCTCTCCATGCAATCGCGAAACCACGACAGCCTGCTCTTTGACAACTTATTCGTCAATAGCTACGGTTGGGGCGGCGATCCTAATAACGGCGCCCGAGTCCGAATGGAGAAGGATACCTGGTACGACTTCAGGGCAAACTTCCGTCGCGACCAGACGGATTTCAACTATAACCTTCTGGGCAATCCCCTCAATCCATCGACTTCGAACCCAAATTTGCCCGTTACCTTTTCGCCTCACACCTTCACAACTCGCCGCCGAATGAGCGACTTCGACCTCACGCTGCTGCCGCAGTCAAAGATTGATTTCCGCATCGGGTATTCGCGCAACAATATGACTGGACCATCGTATTCCAGCGTCCATGAGGGTACGGATGCTCTTCTTTACCAAGCGTGGAACACGACTCTAAACTCGTACCGCTTCGGCGCAGACCTGAAGATCCTGCCGCGGACCGTCATCAGCTATGACCAATTCCTTGACTACTACCAAGGAGATACCACATGGCAGTTGGCTCCGTTCGCCCAGGCGCTCTTGCCTGGCACGCCGGGCACCGTAGAATTGGGGCTCCCCATAGATACAGCCAACAAAAACCCCTGCGCCATTAATCCGCCAGCAACCAGTCTGATTGACTCCACGGGAACTCTGACCAACACTTCGTGCAATGCGTACTTTGATTACAACCGCACGAATCGCACCCGGACATCCCAGCCCACCGAGCGCCTGAGTCTGCACAGTACATACTTCCAAATACTCGAATTGGCCGCATCCTATGCTTACAGTTCGGCCGACATGAATGCTCCACTGAATGAGTCGTTCAACGGACTCATTCAGCGCTCAGACATCCGCCAGGAAACAGTCACGGGCCCGGGCCATGCGACGCGCATCTCGAATGTTGCCGATTTCACTGCCACGCTGCACGTGTCAGAGCACTTCCGGCTCGTCGACACGTTTCGCTTCTGGAGCTACCGCATCCCGGAGAGCTTTAGTTCCACCGAAACCGACTGGACGTGCAATGACCTCGCAACCTGCAACTTACTCACTCCGATCAGCGCGACCACACCGAGCGCCACTAACGCCGTGAGCCAATTGTCATTCAACCAGAATTGGACGAGGAACCAGGTCGACCTCGTGTGGGATGGGTCGAAGCACTTCGGAGGCCGCATCGGATTCAGATATGGCGACCAGGTGTTTCATCAGGTCCTTGATTTCTCTACAGGAGACGAGGACCGGGTTGTCGTTCATGAATACACACCCTTGCTCGCATTGTGGGCAAAGCCTACCCGGACTTTGCGATTCAATTTCGACTGGGAGCACACGAACAACGACGACGCCATCGTGCGAATTGCGCCGCGCAAGCAAGACCGTTACCGCATTCAGGGAAATTACACTCCAAAGCCCTGGGCAGTCCTCGGAATGTCCATCAACCTTTGGGACGCTTCGAATGGCGACGCCTTCACTGATTATCATGCGCACAATAACAATTATGGATTCACGGCGAATCTTACGCCTCGCCAACGTTTTGGATTCGATTTCGCCTACAACTACAACGATTCCAAGCAGAATGCTCTGATTTGCTTTAATGACTCCAACACGACGCTGTCGGTAGTGGCGAACGCAGGCAGTTGCACGGCGAACGGCTTCGACGACAGCAAGAACCCACTACTCACGAATGGCTATTACACCAGCAACACGCAGTACGGCATGGCGTCGGTGATGTTTAAGCCGCACGCTCGCATTACTACTCAACTCGGCTACAGTATCACCAGCGTGACTGGCCAGACACCGCAGTTCAACGTTCTCCAACCGCTCGGTTCACTCGAATACAACTACCTCCAGCCGCTGGCCAATCTGAGCGTCGATATTGGTCACAACCTGACAGCAAAAGCGGCATGGAATTATTACCAGTACGGAGAAGGATCCTTTGTGGGACCTACCGATCCCCGCTATTTTCACGCCAACAACGCGACGTTTTCGCTGATCTGGGCCTTCTGACAGGATCGCCGAGGTTGCGTCCGTGTCGTCATAGTAGTAAACGCAAGTCTACTGTTTTGGAATTTGGTGGCGGCGGTAGGACTCGAACCTACGACCTACGGATTATGAGTTCTGCAACTCCCACTGCAGGCAAACAAGATAAAGAACTTAGCCCTGCAGAATCAGGCAAAATCCTGCAAAATCCGCAACTCCCGCGCAACAACAAACAAGAATCTAACCCAGCAGCAAAGGACCGAGATCCAAATGACATCATTGGAAAGAAGGGATGAGGATCCCGACAATAAACCTCGTATTAAGACTTGGCGCAAAAACGAAGAGTTGAGGGGCGCCGAGAGTCGCAGTGAATGAAAATCGCAACTTCGAGTGCTTTGCTATGTGGGATACCCCCTCTACCTAGGTAGTGGATTGGCGTAAATGGCTAACAAGTGTGAGTTCCGCAAAAAGGACGGCAGGCGCTGTGGCGCTAACGCGCAGGTCGCAAGCGGTCTCTGCGTCTTTCACGATCCGGCCAGAGCCGCCGACGGACGCAGAGCCAGGACAGCAGGTGGAATCCATCGCAGTCGCCAGGCCATCGTATTGCCCATCGACACTCCAGATCATCCCCTCGGCAATACCAAAGAGGTCTCCGCGTTCTTGGCAGGGTCGATCAATCAGCTTCGCCTCTCTCCTTCCGGTTCCGCCACAACTTTTTGCCTGTCGTCATCCCTGTTCTCCTCGTTGGAAGTTAGGATCCGGTTCGGCCCGGTGACGATAGGTTGAG
>Ga0207693_10000561_pt1 | contig 33553 bp, 24 predicted proteins | sample LARL81metaG_FD_184347 | JGI IMG/M metagenome (GOLD analysis project Ga0207693, IMG submission 184347) | Corn, switchgrass and miscanthus rhizosphere microbial communities from Kellogg Biological Station, Michigan, USA - LAR L8-1 metaG... | ecosystem: Host-associated > Plants > Roots >... | reverse complement strand
CTCTGTCCGAAGCATCCAATGTGATGCGCTGGACCTCAGACAGTCACCAGCTCTCGTGTAGACACTGACCCCTGAGCCTGCCAGCGGATCACCAACATAAGGAGAGGTCATGCCCGAGATCGTCTACGAGACCGTGCTGGACAACGCCACCGCGTTGCCGGCCGGTGGTCGAGTGCAGAGCAATGTCGTTGACGTCAACGGCGCCCGCGCAGTCAACGTCATATTTGGCCTCCCGGGTATCGATCCCAACGTGCAATGGAGTGTGCACTTCGGCCCGACGACGAACAACGCCTTCGCCCAGACCCACGCCGGGGCGTTCGACCTCGACAACACTGTGGCCCTGTCCGTGCCCGTCTTCGGGCCTGGGCTCCTTCTCGTCATCGAGAACCGCGGCATCCAGGACGAGACTGTCGACGGCAAGATTTACTTCATCCGCGATCTGCCCTAGCCATCGAGGAACGCCTGCCGGCCATCGTCGCCGGCCGACGACTAAGGGCCACCCACATCCTGCGCCGCCAGGGGGTGCCAGGGGGTGCCCGAAAATTATGCGAGAACAGCTTCGATCTCACACTAACTCCCGCATTTCGGTCAGCACCAAGCCGATCGCAGCCGCGTCCGCGGTGTTCCTATCGCGCATTTCCGAGACAAGTCGGCTCGACCGCTTGAGGGCGGTTGCGTTCCGAGTGAGCCATTGCTGGACGCGCGAGTCGCCGTTAGCACCACCCGGTTCGGCGAGCACTGCCTTGGCGATCTCGCGGTGAAGCCGGTCGAGGCCGTCCCGCAACGAGATCCTTGCGAGCAACTCCATCAAGGTCGAGTCCGGAAGCTCCAACACCCGTTTCTGCAGCCAATCGAGCTGGAGGGCACTGCGCACGTCGAAGTAGAGCGAAATGGCCGATCCTAGAGACTCGCCACTGGCAAACGTGATGTCGGCGATGTCCAGGGGAGCCGAGACGAGGTCACAAAGCGCTAGCCGGCACGCCACGGCCTCCGGCACACCCGCCGTTGTCATCTGTCGGGTGTCGTCCGCGTACCGCTCACGGTCCGAATCGGCGAGTACGTCCGGAAGGGTGGCGAATATCGCGTTCAGCGGAGCCCGGAAACGCTCGACCATGCTGCCGGGCTCGGGCGAACGCGTTGGATGCCGCAACAACCACCTGGTCGCTGCCTCGATATGGTTGTTCTGCCGGCGTAGCAGCACGAACCGCTCCGGCTCGGCGAGCGTTCCGTCGAGCCCATCGAGCGCAGCCCAGCACGAGCGGGCATCCAACAGATCGACCGACGCGATGTAGGCGCAGACGATGTCGGGAATCGACGCTTCGGTTTCGTCCTGCAGCCTGAACAGGAATGACACTTCCTGACGGTTTACGAGCTCATTGATAATGGACGTCGCGATGATCTCCCGCCGCAACGGATGTCCCGATATCGCGCCTGCGAATCGAGCACGGAGCTTGGGCGGGAAGTACTCATCAAGACGCGCCTCGAAGTACGGGTCGTCGGGCACGGTCGAAGCGACTAGGTCGTCATAACCGACCATCTTGGTGTGGGCAAAAATCACGGCGAGCTCGGGCCGACAAAGTCCTTGCCTGGCGATGAGACGCTCGGCGAACTGCTTGTCGGTTGGCAGGCTTTCTAGGGGTCGGTTGATGTGCCCATTGCTCTCGAGGCTCTGGATGTAGCGCAGATGAACTTGCCCATATTCGGCGGCTATTGCCGCGTTCCGCGCGAGCGCCAGGGCCTGCTGATAGTTGTCCCTCAGTACTAGACCGGTGACATCGTCAGCCATCTCGGCAAGGAGTGCATCTCGCTCGGCTCGGCTCAGCTCGCCGGCGGACTCTAGCCCGCTCAGCAGGATCTTGATGTTCACCTCGTGGTCCGAGCAATCGACACCAGCCGAGTTGTCGATAGCGTCGGTGTTGATCAAGCCGCCGTGAACGGCGTACTCCACTCGGCCCCGTTGGGTTATTCCGAGATTTCCGCCTTCGACGACAACTCGGCACCTTAGCTGGTCGGCCGAAACCCTGGTCGCGTCGTTGGTCTTGTCGCCGACGTCGATGTTCGATTCCTCCGAGGACCGCACGTAGGTGCCGATGCCTCCGTTGTAAAGCAGGTCTACGGGGGCGGTCAGGATAGCCCGCACGATGTCGTCAGGAGTGAAGCCGTCTCCGACGAGCGCAAGCATCTGGCGGGTCTCCGGAGACAGGCGAATTGCTTTGAGCTGCCGACTGTAGATGCCACCGCCGGCCGAGAGAGCGTCGGTCGCGTAATCGGCCCAACTGGATCGCTCCAGCCGGGACAGGCGCAGTCGCTCCTGGTAGGACGAGTCCGGGTCCGGATCCGGGTCGATGAAGACATGACGGTGATCGAAGGCGGCCACCAGCCTCAGTTGGTGCGATAGCAACAGCCCGTTCCCGAACACGTCGCCGGACATGTCGCCGATGCCAGCCACCGTGATTGGAGCGCTGGTCGCATCCGATGCCATCTGCCGGAAGTGCCGTTTGGTCGATTCCCAGGCCCCGCGCGCGGTGATACCGAGCTTCTTGTGGTCGTATCCGTTGGAGCCGCCGGCGGCGAAGGCATCCGACAGCCAGAATCCGTATTCCGCGCTGATCGTATTTCCGAGATCAGCGAAGGTTGCGGTGCCCTTGTCGGCTGCAACGACCAGGTACGGGTCGTCGCCGTCGTACCTGACCACATCGGGCGGCGGTACGACGGCACCGTTGACAACGTTGTCCGTGATGTCGAGGATCGCCTCGATGAAAGCGCGATAGCAGGCCCGGCCCTCGGCGTTTCGCTCGGCCGCGTCACTGGGGGGCCGCCGAACGATGAAACCGCCCTTCGCCCCCACCGGCACGATGACCGCGTTTTTCACCATCTGGGCCTTCATCAGTCCGAGGATTTCTGCCCGGAAGTCGTCGAGCCGATCCGACCACCTGATCCCGCCGCGCGCGACCCGGCCGCCTCGCAAGTGAACGCCTTCAACCCGGGGGGAGTATACGAACACCTCGAACATTGGTCGCGGCAGCGGCAGATTCGTGACTAGCGCTGGGTCGAGCTTGAAACTCACCGTCGGCTTCGGTCCATCTCCCGTTGCCTGGAAGAAGTTCGTGCGAACCGTCGCATGGATGAGATTCAAAATGCTTCGAAGGATGCGATCTTCATCCAGACTCGTCACGGCATCGATATCCGTACGCAGCTCGGCCTCTATCGCGGCCGCTTCGGCGTCAGATGACTGCCGGCCGGCCGGATCGAACCGGCACCTAAACATCGAGATCAACGCCGCCGCGATCGTCGGGTGCGCGGCGAGCGTCCGTTGAATGTGTTCCTGGCTGAACGCGTTTCCGATCAGCCTCAGGTAGCGCGCGTAAGCGCGCAAGATAGTCACGTCGCGCTTGCTTACGCCAGCACCTAGGACGAGCTGGTTGAACCGGTCGTTCTCGACGACGCCATCCCAGACTGCGATGAACAGATCCTCGAAGCGCTGGTACGTGTCTCGATCCGCAGTCGCCGCTGCTGAATCGACGCAGGTGAGCCGTAGGTCGTGTAGCCACACCGGCTCGGCGTCCGCCAAGCGCACCCGATAGGGGTGCTCGTCAAGCACCCGCAGGCCGGCGTTGTCCAGGATCGGCAGGACGTCGGCCAGTGCGATGTCGGTGGCGTCGACGATCTTGAGCCGCAGGAATCCGCCCGCGCCGTCATCAGATCGGTCGAGGCGGGCCCCGATCCGGCCGCCCCGATTCTCGATGAGCTGGATGTCGGCGATCGCAGCCTCGGCACTGCGCGTCAACCAGTATTCAGGCGGAAAGGCGCCGGCGTAGCGGCTCATCAGCGACTGTGTCGTAGCTTGGCCTACCACGCCCACGAGCCCCTCACGGAGCGAAGTTGCCCACGCATCGCTTCGGATGGACAGTTCGTAACTGTCTCCCACTACGGCTGGGGGCGCCTCTCTTACCGTCGAAGTCAGCTGGCCTACTTCGGCGATCGCCATGGACACGACGTCGTCGAAAGATGTGAGCATCCCGTCGGCCCAGGCCGCATGTACCCGATCGGTCGTGCTCTCGGCCACCCTCGCGACTAGGGAGTCCACCGCCGACTTGCGGATCACCGGAACCGGGAGGCCCATCTCGTCTCGTCGTCCGGCCGCGGCCGCCATAAGTATGGCCGCGTGTTCCAATTGACCGCGTCGCGACGCGTTGAGCGCGAGCCTTTCCAGCTGATCGGTCATGCCGAGCTGGTCGCCAACCTGCTCTCGCAGCAGGAGTACTTCGCGGTGAAGCGTCTCAGCGGTGGCGTCGTCGCCGCGTGCCGACGCAAGGGCCGCCCGAATGGACTTGACCGTGGCCAACGTCTTAGCCGTACGATCCGCCTGGATGGCTTCCTCTTCGGTGAGCCACATGCCTGCACGTACCAGGTCGCCCGAAGCGAGTGACACGGCGGCCAGGCCGGCAACGGCCAGGCAGGCGCTTGTGGGCTCTTCGAGTTCCCGGGCGAGATCTAAAGCCTGACGATATTTCTCCTCCGCCGCAACCTGATCAGCATTGACATAGAACGCCTCGGCCGCGCCGAGCAGGGCAAGCAACACACCTTGCTCGTACCTGATCTTGCGCGCGTGTTCGAGGGCCTCGTCGAGCTCCGAGATCGCTTCAGGGAAGCGGCCCTCCCAGGTCGCGAGGGCGCCGGACCGATAAAGCGCCCACGCCAATCCCCACCCATCGGCCTTTGATCGGCGAAGACGGACGCTCTCGTCGTACTGTTGCCGGGCTCGTCTTGTCTCGCCGAGAGCAAGTAGCGCATTGCCGTGGTTGGCGACAATGAAGCCCATCAAGGATTGGTCAGGCACATCGGCGCAAACGTCAATAGCCTCGGCATGCAAGCGTTCGGCCTTCTCTCGGTCCCCATGCGCGAGTTCGACGATGCCCAGGAGTGTCAACGCATACGCCTTGGAACCGCGAATGTCGTGCACGTTCGCCAACGTCAGGGCCTCGGCCGCCGCCTGCCCACCGCGTTCAGTGTCACCACCGAAGCACGCAAGCGCGGCCCGCTCGCACAGCGCCTTGGCTCGCAACGGATCCTTATGGTCGCGATAGCGCTCTAGGGCCTCGTCCAGGATGGCACTACCTTCCGTCAGTTGCCCTCGGATGACCCAGTAATGCCCTAGGGCTGCTGCGATCCGCAAGTCGTCTCGCGCATGACCCGTACGGCCCATCTCCATTGCCGCGAGCAGGTTCTCTCGCTCCGTCTCCAGTACCTGCATCCATCGGTCGCAATCGGGGCCGTACAGTTCGGCCTCCGCTCGCTCGGCGATGTCGAGGTAGTACGCCAGATGGTTGTCCCGGATCAGTTCGCCGACATCCGCTGCGGCGAGTTGATCCTCGGCGTATCGGCGGGTCGTCTCTAACATTCGACAGCGGGAACCGGTTCCACCCACTTCGGTCTCGACCAACGATTTCTCGACTAGAGCAGTCAGCAGACCGGCAACCTCGAACCGCTCGAGCCCGGCTCCTCCGCACACGACGCGACACGCATTCAGGTCGAAACCGTTCGCGAACACTGCCAATCTCGGAAAGAGCATCCTCTCGCGATCGGACAGCAGGTTGTAGCTCCACTCGATCGCCGAGTGCAATGTTGAATGCAGATTCTCCGAGGACATGCGCCTACCCGCGGCCGGCGGCAGCTTCTCGTCGAGCATTTCCGCGATCTGGTCGATTCCCAGATCCTTGGTCCGTGCCGCTGCGATTTCGATCGCGAGCGGGATTCCATCCATCCGCTGACAGATGTGCACAGCGCTATGCAGCGTTGCATCGTCGAAGGCGAGGTCCGTGCGATGCATGACGGCGCGGTTCAGGAACAATGCAACCGCATCGGCATCGCGCAACGACCCCTGGCTCTCCCACCGATTCGGCAGCCGCAACGGTTCGAGCCGATAGACGGCTTCGCCGAGAAGGCGAAGCGACTCGCGGCTGGTCACAAGTATTCGTAACGTGGCGCAGTTGCGAAGCAGATCGCGAACCAGCTCGGCGGCTGCCTCCAAGACATGCTCGCAGTTGTTGAGTATCAGCAATGAATCGGCATCGGCCAGGTGCGTAATCAAGTTTGCCAAGACGGTTCGGGGCTCGGCCCGATCCGGTGAGGCGACCGTTCCGGCGCCACTTTCGAAGACGGCGAGCGCGTCGGCTACTGTCCTCGGGACTTGCGCTGGATTGGCCTCGGCGGCGAGGTCAGCCAGCCAGACTCCGTCGGGAAATCGGTCCAACATCCGCGCGCCGACCTGCATTGCCAGTCGGGTCTTTCCGACGCCCGCAGGACCGGTGATTGTGCAGAGGCGACTACTCCGCAAGGTGTTTACTACGTCTGCGATGTCGTTCTGCCGTCCGACAAAGTCAGTAACCTGCTCAGGCAAATTGTTCGGTCGGTTGTCCAGAACCCGTAATGGGGGGAAGTCGTGTGACAGATCGGGATGCACAAGTTGGTACAACCTATAAGGTCGAGCCAGGCTCGCTAGCCGATGTTCACCAAGATCCTCGAGGTCTGCGTCGGATGGCAGATCGGATGCGAATCCGGCCTCCATTGCGGCTTCTGAAACCAGCACCTGGCCGCCGTTGGCAGCGAGGCATACGGCCAACGTCGTCTGACGAATGGCCGGGATGAACCGAGATTCCCATTCCTCGCTGACCTGCGCGTCGATACCGATTCGAATGAGCGGTGCCGGTCGTGGATCGCGCGCAAGCGACGGGTTGGCCGCCACCATGGCTAATGCGAGATCAAACGCCGCTGACGCGGTCGGTAAGGCCATCACCGCGGAATCGTCGACGGTACCGAGCACCGTCCCGCCATGATTACCGCAGACTTCAGCGGCCAGGTCCTGGTAGCGGTCGATCAAGTCGGCGTAGCGTTCAGCCGACTGATTCTTGATCCGGCTCGAGCCCTCGATGTTGGTGCTGACCAGCCATGTCACGAAGGACGCAACGCTCGCCGAAGATGCAATTTCCGATTCCTCAGGCGACTCGGTCGACGTGCGGGGTCTCTCCTCCTCAGCCCAGATGCCCGTATCGACCGGCTGTCGGCCAAGCTCGCGAAGCGTGAGAGTCGTCCAATGGCCTATGTGTATCCGGTCGCCATCCACCAAAGGCACCCGGGCGTGCGGCGCCACCTTGACCGGACTGTCGTTGATCGTCGTCCCGTTAGTCGAACCGGCGTCGACGAGAGCGTAACCGCCCTCGGCCTGACGCTCGAGCCACACATGGCGATGCGAGATGCCCATGTCTTCCTGTGGTCCCGACAGGTCGATCTGTGGCGCGATACCACGGCTGCTGCTATGCCGTCCGATCAGCACTTCACCTTCGGCGAGGGCGTAGTTCCGGCTCTTGTAATGGACGGGGAAGAGGGCGTTGGCCGGTGCGACGGCATCGAAGTAAGCGCGGTCGGCCGAGGCGATGGCAATCCACGTCCGCGAGGACGGACTCACCGACGGGTGTGGCCGTGCGGCCTCGCTACGTGACTTGATCCGTCGGCCACATCGATCGCAGTATTCCGGGTCACGCGAAGCGTGACCGCGAGGGCAAACCGATGTCATAGCTCAACTCCCTTCGGGGGACCGTCGGTATCGGCCAACCGCATCGTGTCAGCGTCATCGTCGCCAACCTGCCGATCGTCGCCGGCCTGTTCGGTCACGCTGCTGTGCACGAGACCGGTATAGAGCCAGGAAAGCTGGAGGCGTCTGGTCTCGTCTCCGAAGTCGTCGGCGAGACGTTGGGCGACGATGAGCGCGGCGGCCCGATCGGTGTCGTTGTACTTGGCGGCCTCGACTCCAGCCTGGATGGCACTGCCCAATTCCGCTTGGCCGCTATGCACCGCCACTTGCGGGTCAATCAGAACCGACAGCAGATCATCGTCGGTCCACTCCACGACGACACTACCGCCGGCAAGAACGTCGCTCGTCCCGCGATGAACGAGTTCCATCCGAGTGGCCCGGATCTCGCAGCCGATCTCGTCGGGTTCAATGTCGATATCAAGCACATACGTGATCGGCTCCGATCGAAGCCCGGCGAGTGGATATACCCCAACCTGTTCACTCACCATCGCTCGATCTCCAGTCAGATCATGCCTGACCGGTTCGACTTGCCTAACGGAGCGCACGGACCCGCCGAGCGGGGTCCACAGCCGAAGATCGAGTTGCAACTGCTCATCCTGCGCGCGGTGATCCGACCCACGCCTGACCTGTAGCAGAGTCGAAACCGCCGAGGCGCCCGGTGGCAGGAACCGGTTGTATGACAGCGTCGTCTCGATTTCAGCCATGGCGCCCCCCGTGTGCATTGTCGATGTCGATGATCGCGACCGTGATGTTGTCATGGCCGCCGGCGGCCAAGGCGATATTTGTGAGAGACCGGCAGGCCGCAAGTGCCGTCGGCCGTGGCCTTATGCCGCCGACCGTTGCGACCAGATCTGACACCGCCGGCATATAACGCCAGAGTCCGTCGGAACACACGAGCAATCGGCCGCTCGACGCCGGATTGAAGGTCATCACGTGTGGCGGCTGTTGCGGAGCATCTGCGCCGAGCCAACCGGTAATGGCGCGCGAACGCGGATGGGCAGCAATCTCGGCGGCGCTCAGCCGTCCGGTCCGTTGCTGCACGGTCGCCCAGTTGTCATCCGTAGTCAGTAGTTTCGGGTCGTCGGGGCCTAACCAGTAGGCCCGGCTATCGCCCACCCAGCCAATCGCGATCTCCTTCCCGCACTGCGCTACTGAGACAAACGTGGCCGCCGGCGGTCTAGCCTTCGCGCCCGGCGACGGTGTTATGGCCGCCACCGCCTCGGACGCGATACCCATCGCTCGTGTCATAGCCGGGCCCAGTCGATGCTCGAAACGCCGCATCGCAGCGGTGAGCTCGCGACCAGCGGCATCTACCGCGACCTGGGCCGCGATATCGCTGTTTACCGTTGAGCCGACTCCGTCACAGAGGACGATCACGGCAGCGTCAGGTCCCGGAGCAGCAATATAGAGTGCGTCCTCGTTCCGAGTTCGCACGCGACCTCGGTCGGATATCCCGGCGGCTCGCTGCCAGTCGTACTCCAGGTGGTCGCGGGACGACCTTGCGGTACTTCTCGCGCAGGAACCGCAGAACTCATCGTCCGAGACTGCAGCTCCACACCATGTGCACAGGCTCGCGACGCTCATATCCAACTCCGAGCACGAACGCTATTTGCGCGGTCGACGAGTACGATTCGTTCGCTTCGCGTTGTCGAGTAGCGCGCGAGTGTTCGGTACGCGGACTCGATGCCATGCCTTACGTTGCGTTCGGTGAGCGGCGAGGCGACCAGCTTGGTGACTCCAGAGGGAGGTGCATCACCAGATTGCAGTCGGGCCAGGACCTCGCCGAGCAGCTGACTTTCCAGTTCCGCGCGCTGAGGTGGCTCGAGTTCGATTCCATCGAGCACCTCACTCGCGGCGACCAGATCCGACCACGTCGGCGAATGGCTGTCCGTTCGCTGGATGAGAACTCGTACGGTCTCGACTCTGGCTTTGACCCACGAGCGTGCGCCGTGGGGTACTCGACGGTATGCGTCGAGGGTGCGCTGGCGCTCACCCAAACCGATCGCGCACCGGGCCAGCCCGAAGGCGGCTGACGTCGTCGCCGGGGACGTTCGAGACACCGTGTCATACAGTCGCACGGCACAGCGGATATCACCGTCCGATTCGGCCGCGAACGCCAACGCAAGCTTTGGGCCCGTCTCGCCGGGAATCCGTGCGTAAACCTGCTCGAAACATTTTCGAGCGGCCGAGATCTCACCCCGGCGAAAGCCACCGACTCCGCGCAGCCACGTCGCCCGCCACTCATCCGGATCGGCCGCCTCGATGCTTGCGCATACAGCGTCGACCTCCTCCATGCGTCCGGCGTCAAGCAGGGACTGAGCCGCGCGGATGCTTGCTTCGAGCGGGAGCGGCACATCGTCCCCCGACCGATCCAGCAGTTTCGGCAGGGCGTTGGGGTCGACGCCTGCTACGGCCGGGTGCCGCTCGACCGCGAATATCGTGCTACGCGGCGCCTCGACATTACCTCGTAGCGTGGCAACGATTTCGTATTGGATCAGCAGGAGTTGGGCCCGCATCTCGGCCGCCGACGCGAACCGCTCAGCCGGCCTGAACGCGGTGGCGCGTAACAAGAAGCGGTACAGCGAATCGAACTTGTCGAAGAGGGGAATCTCGGCCGGACCGGCCAGGGTGTACTCGTACTTGGTTGTGCGCTCCTCGAAGTCAGCGCACAGAATCGCAAGCGTACGACCGACCGTATACAGGTCGGATGCTACGGATGGTCCCGATTCGGCCACCTCAGGCGCCTGATAGCCCTTTGTGCCGAAGTGGACCGTCGACATGCCTATTTGATAAACCGCGCCGAGATCGATCAGCTTTACCGCATTTACCGTGTTGATCACATTATCCGGCTTGAAGTCGCAATAGAGCAGACCCAGATCATGTAGGTATTCGAAAGCAGGCAATATCGCGAGGATGAACTCGATCGCGCTGTCCACCGGAAGGATCCGGTGTCCGTCGACCCGCTGCCGAAGCTCCCGGATGGTCTTGCCCGGCAGATACTCCATGACGATGTATCCCGCACCGTCTTGCTCCACAAAGTTACGGATCTGGACGATGTTGGGATGCTTGACCTCGATCAAGAAGCGGCGTTCCGCAATCGCGGCGTCCGCGGCATCGGTGTCGTCTTCGTTGAGCAGGCCTTTCAAGACCACCCAACTGTCGTCCAGGTTGCGATCACGGGCGAGATAGATCCAGCCGAGGCCGCCGTGCGCGATGCATCCTTCGACCTGGTACTGGCCGCTGACCACATCGCCTTTGATCAGTCGCGGCGCAAATGAGAACGTCCGCCCGCACTGGCAGACACCCTGGCTGGGCGGGGGCGATCCCTCTCGACCGGCCGGCCGGCCACATCGACATGTTCGCTTACTGATCGGTACCACCGGATTAGTCATGAGCGCCCGGCGCGGGTCGTCCTGCTCCACGATTGGAAGCGACACCAGTCCGGTCGCTGTGGTTGCCCGCCACGTCATGCGTGTTCCGGTTCTGGCACTCAACGCCGAGTCGCTGATGCTTTTCTGATCGGAGTCAGACTTATGCCCGCACCGATCACAGAACCCATCTGGGTCGAGGGTGCCGCCGCACACCGTACCTGACCTAAGTCGAACACACCGCAGATTCTCGGTCATGGCGCCACGCACCGGTCCTCCTTATAGCAGGCGCGCGGCTGGACAGGCACCTTGGCTGAAGACCCACCTATTTCGACATTGCCGAACCAGTTTTTCCAGATAGTGGTCCATCGACCATCGGTGTGCATCTGTTCCAGCACGGCATTGACAAACCGCACGAACTCCGGATGACTCTTGGCAATGGCCAGGCCGTACGGCTCGTCGGAGAGGTCGCCGTCGAGCAGCTGAGTATGCGGATCCTGGGCCAGGAAGCCGTAGAGGATCGCATCATCGGTCAGAATGCCATCCACCTTGCCAAGCTGAAGTGCGACCAGGCAGTCGGTGCGGGCGCCAACTATGTCGGGGATCGCGTACGGCAACTTCTTCTTTAGGTTAGCAAGCGCAGTGCCTCCGCTCGTCACACACACCGGCTTGCCTCGAAGGTCCTCCTGGTTCTTGATCTCCGCCTTCGAGTCTTTGCGAACGAGTATTCGCTGGTGACCCATAAAGTAGACGTTCGAGAAGTCGACGTAGTTCGTTCTATCGCAGTTAACGGTGAAAGCGTCCGCGACGATGTCGACTTTCTCGGCTTTCACGGCAGGAATGCGTTGAGTCGTCAAGAGTGCGCGATAACGAACCCTATTGGGCCAGTCGGCGCCGAAGATAGCCTTTGCGATCTCATTCGCAATGTCAATGTCAAAGCCTTCGTACTGTGTCGTGTCTGGATTGTAGTAACCGAGAAGCTTGGTATTCTGGTCCACACCGACGATGAGATAACCCCGGTGCCGAATGAAGTCCATAAATGTATTGGGCGGTATGTTGGTCGGCGATGGAAGCGGCCCTTCGGGTCGAAGGCTGGCCAGATAGTCTCGCGGGCACCCACGGGCTGGAGTCGACGACGATGAAGAGGCAGGCGCGGAGCTTATATCAAGCAGCCCTACGGATGACTCAAGCCGATCGTCCTTAGTCGCGCTGCATGCAGTCAAGAGCACGAGACCAGCGGCCAATAGGAGCAAATATCGTCGCATGTTCATCGGTATTCCCGAAGGCGTGGATAAATCCCGACGCCAATGGATGCGCAGATCAAGACTGCGCCCAGGGTGACGCCGAAGTACACGGCTGGTGCGTCGAAGGATGCGCTCGTGATTGCCGCGGTGAACCGGCGCTGACTCTCCGTGATCTCATTGTCGAGCACTCTGACAGCCAGGTCGAGATGCGGCACCTCGCCTTGCGATGTCTGCTCTATGGCCTCGCGAAATTGCCCTGCGTTCTCGTGGTCGACGATCTCCTTATGCTCTTGGAGGAATGCTGCTAGCTCTGCTCCGAGCGCCTTGGCGTATGCGTCACGATCCAGGTCGCGTAATGTGCTTTGCACCTGCCAGGCGATGCCTGAGCGGTTGTCATTGCGCAGGCGCTTCGCTACTTCCTCGATGTCCTGAGCAAAACTGGTGCCGCTACCGCGGGCAATGAGGGCAAGGCTTTCGTCTGCCTGCGCTCTGAGCGCGAGAATGCGGGCCGCTGATAGCTCGGCCGTCGTATCAGAGCCTCGCTTTCTTGCCGATTGGAGGCCATCCGTGTTAGAGGTGATCACCAAGCCAACGGCGATGGCGACTACCGCGGTAACCATTGTGGCGGCGAGCCAACCTAAATTGAGCATTCGGTGTGTGCGTCCAGCCAGCCAGAATTGCACGCCGATCATGAACAGGATAAGGGCCGCCGCGATCACAAGCAGGAACAAAGGGCCGGTTTGGGACCTACCGGAGTCGTAGGCCACTCCTAGTTTGCCGGCCTCCGCACGATAGATCGACAACACCGCAGGCAGGATGGTGGTCCGCATGGTCTCGGAGGCTTGGCGCAAATAGGCGGCTCCGACCGGAAATCCTTGCCGATTGTTACTTCGCGCGGTATCGACCAGTCCGGTGTAGGTCGGAAGGTTCTGGTTGATGACCAGGATGCTGGGCTCGATCTCCGATCTCTCCCCAGACGTCTGTGAAATTGCCGCTAGCTCAGCGGTCGCTTTGCTCAAATCGGAAATATACCGATCTCGCCGGTATAAGAGGTCGAGGTCGCCGGTCAGAAACGCTATCGACGCCGTAGCGTCTGCGTCGGAGAAGTTGGCATATGCGTTCGAGGCGTGAACGAGAGAAGGCTGGGCAACCGAGGCGAGCGACTGGGTCGCGTCGTGCCTCGTATGCAGGACTGCAATGGCCGCGACGCTGACCACGATCGTCATCAGTGCTGTGGTAGCTGAGGCAAACCTCATCTGGCCCGGTGTTGTCCGCAACCGCCGAGCCAGAGCGCTGAGGCTTTCCTTAATCGGGTATTCCCCCTCCCGCACTACCCGACGCCTGCAACCCGATTCCTCGTTTTGAGTAGCGGACGGCAGGCTAGGGACGCGCGCGCCCCATGATTGCCATGTATATACCGGAAATGGTTCGTGAGGAACACCCCTGGCATCGCGCCTGGACGCCTCCGTTGGGCCAGATGAGAATCCTCGCTGACCATCGCATCTGGCCGCTATTCCTGGCTGGGTACGACTCGCTCACCCGGCAGTAAGGCCAATGTGGCCGAGGGGTAAGTGCGTCGCGGCAGACGCGAACGCCGTCAGCCTCGTCCGACGCGAAGTGCGAGCGCGACCGCTGCCCTCAATGACATGGCCTGTCCGGTCATCGCAGCATCGCGCACTTTGGGGTCGTGTGACTCGTCGATCTGTCGGCGAACGGGCGCGAGTCTCTCTGTCGTGCGCGGGGGCAGCCGAAGGCCGGTCCGCGTGCGTAATGTCTCCGCCACCGCGAGCAGTGCAGCAGCCGTCGGCAGATCTTCGAACTGGCCAGCGTGCCTGGCGAGTTCCTCGAGCTGTTCGATTACGGCCCGGATGTCGCCGATGTGGTGATAAAGCAGCAACGCTCCGCGCCGACGGGCCGCGGCCTCGGCCTCGTATCGGTGAAGTTCTGCTACGACCGAGCGGCTTCGAAGCAACGAGGCTCGAGCCTGCAAGCTCATTCGGGACCCAGTTTCTGCCTGGGCCGTCAACCACTCCGCCGCCTCGTTCTCGTGCTGGCCTTCAGCAGCAAGCTGCGTCAGACCCCCGAGCGCAAAACTCTCACTGGCCTCGTCTTCGACGATGCGAGCCAACCCGCGTGCATCAAGATATGCCTCGGTTGCACTCGTGACGTCCCCCTGCAGATCGGAGGCATCCGCGATTCCGAGTTTGGCGAGGAGGATGCCCTGGGTGTATTCAATCGCGCCTGCTGCTTGCAGCGCCTGGTTCAGAAGCGCTCTCGATGCGGCGAACTCGCCCTGAGCGGACTGGAGTACGCCGAGCCGGAACGCGGTCCAGGCGATCCCAATGAAGTCCTGGTGCTGCTCACGAATGGGCAGTGCCTCGCCATAACACAACCGGGCCGAGGCCACATCACCCGCGAGGAAATAGGCATTGCCGAGGCTGGTCTGCGCGTAAGCGAATAACCATTGGTCGCCGATCTCGCGCGCGGTGGTGGCCGCGTCGGCGATTCGTTTGGTTCCCGTCCTCACCCGGCCGAGCATCATCTCGGCCAGCCCGAGCAGCCAGGTGGCCGTGCCTTGCAACTGCCGATCGGCTAACGATGCGCCGGCTGCCCACGCCCGTCGGCCCGAGACCAATGCCCGCTCGCCGTCGCCGGCAAATGCGCTCAAGATGCCGACCGCAAGATGGCCGCGGCCCGCCACGAGATCAGACGCGCCAGCCGCTTCGAGCGCGCGGTCGATGATTCCCAAACCCTCGCCTATCCGGCCGCGCATCAGCCAGAAAAGGCAGAGCCGCGAGGCAATTTCTACCCCGACCGGTGGATCGAGCCAGGCCGCCCGCTCGATCGCTATGCGCAGGTTGTCGTATTCACGGTCGATTGCAGCCAACCAGCGCATTTGCCCACCGGCCCTGAGATTGCTTTCGGCCTGCCGACTCAGCTGGTCGTACCAGCTGAGATGAGCGGCGTTCGCAGTGTCGGCCGAACCAGATTGAAGTAGCCGCTTCTCCGCAAAGCGCCTCGTCACCTCCAGCAATCGATACCAATCGCCGGAGGACCCGGATTCGTACTCGATCAGAGACTTATCTACCAACGAGGCAACGCATAGCGGAACATTGACCGTATTGCCTTCCGCCCCGTGGCACACGGCCTCGGCGGCGTCGAGGCTAAAGCCACCCATAAACGTTGAAAGCTTGCACAGCACGGATGCTTCGGACTCAGACAAAGTTTCGAAAGTCCACTCGAGGACGTTCGACTGCGAACTAGGTCCAAAAACGGAGCTAGCTCGCGCCTCGTCGCCCGAGGCGAGGGTTGTGGCAAGTCCCTCGAGCGACTGGTATCTCAAGCTTGCGGCTGCGAACTCGATGCCCAGCGGCAGCCCATCGACCGCGCGACATATTGCCCCGATGGTGCCGATAGCCTCGTCGCCCAACGCCAGATCGGGCCGCTTGGGAAGAGCTCGATCAATGAAGAGTCGCACGGCTGATCGTCGCCGCGCTTCGTCTGCCGGCTCGCCTGGTGCGGGAACCTCGAGCGGCCGCACCCGGGTGACCGCTTCGCCCTCGAGTCCGAGCGCCTCGCGACTGGTCGCCAGAATCCCTATCCCTGGGCACCGGCGAGACACCGACTCGGCCAACGCCCTCGCCATGCTGATACAGGTATCGAGATTGTCGAGCACAAGGAGCATCTGCTGGTCTTGCAAATGATCGACCAGGCGGGCGACGGCCGGACGCATAGGGTCGGACCTTCTGCCGGCGAACGTACCCGATCCACTGTCGCGGACCCCCATCGCGGCGAGGAGCGAGGAGGACAGATCCTCCGACGGGCCGATGTTGGATGCGTCGACAAGGAATACGCCATCCGTGAATACGCTCAGAACTTGCGCAGCGGCCTGAAGCGCCAGCCGAGACTTACCGACACCGGGCGGCCCCGTGAGTACCCAGATCCGACGATGATCGGCCAACCGTTCGGACAATGCCCGAAGCTCGCTACGCCTGCCGACAAAGCGGTTTAGATGGCCCGGAAGGTTGTGCGGACGCCCATCGAGCGATTGCGGGCGTGGGAAGCCCTCAGCCGTCGATGCATCGGCCAGCTGGTAAACCGGTTGGGCCTGACCCAGGTCGGACAGCCGGTGCGTTCCGAGGTTCACCAACGTGACGCCCGGAGGGAGTTCGCTGGCCAACAACTCGGCGGCGGACTCCGAGATCAAGACCTGGCCAGGATTGGCTGCTCGGCAGACCACCAAGCTCGAGTGCGTCGTGACGGGTGATTCAAGTTCGGAGCCGCGCAATCCGGATTCGACATGGATAGCCATTCGAGCCTGGATGTCGCCGACCGGATCGGGAGCGTCGCCGAGGGTCTCTCTTGCCCATAATGCCGCTCGGACGGTCTCGGTGGGCTTCGCGAACAGCAGGATCGCGATGTCCTGATCGACGCTGAGGACTCGTCCACCGAATCGGGTGGACGCCTGCGCAAGGACACTTCGATATCTGTCCGTTACTCGGCGATGCTCCTCACTGGTCAGGGCGTCGGGGGCATCCAGCTGGCACGACAGCATCCAGACCGATCGAGGTTCCTGCGCTGCCGCCGGGCTTTCCAGCAGTCCGACTCGCTCATCGGCTTCGGAGGCGAGGCCGAACAGCTTTCCGTCTTCGCCGGGAGAATTGGGCACTTCGACTAATATGCTGCCGCTCGGCATTCGCCCTCGGGCAAGATCGGCCGAGGTCTGGGAAATTACCGTCGCTCGCGGCGGGACCCGTGGGGCCGTCCGCCAGGCCCGCGCCACGGTCGGACCGTAGTAATCGCCGCGGTTGCGCAACGGCGCTGGCCCACTGTCGATGGCGACGCCCATCGTTATCCGGATGCCGTCAGGCCACCGATCCCTCTCGACTTCGGCATGCAGCCGCAACGCAGCACTGACAGCATCCGCGGCTTCTTGAAAGACGGACCACCGAATTGAATCGTGGGACATGGAAGGCAACGTTCGGCCGCGGTGTGCATCGACGACCGTGGCCAGGGTGTCGTCCAGCCGATCGAGGAACTCCGGCATCGCCGCCGCGTGGTGCTCCGAGAGGTCCGCGAAGTCGCTTATTACCGCGACCAGGAAGCTGAGAACGCCGGTCCACGGCGTTCGGCTTCCAGGCTGGAGTTCATGTGCGAGTTCCCCCGCAGACGCCTGGCGATTCGCGGGATCACTGGACAACGCTCGTCGTAGCGCACGGGTGAGCGGACCCACCTCACCGGGATCGACGCCCTCGAATAGCGGCCGACCTGGATCCGGCGCGCGGCCGGTGATGAGGGCCACGGTGGTCGCGGCCAGGCTGTACACATCGGCCGCTGGACTGATGGCCGCTCCTCCACCGACCTCGGGCGCCACGAATCCGTGCGTTCCGGCGTGCGTCACATCCCCAGCCAGACGAGCCACACCGAAATCGACCAGTACCAACGAACCATCAGGACGCAGCATCACGTTGGCCGGTTTGACATCGCCATGGATCACTGGGGGGTCGTGGGAGTGGAGGTGATCCAGAGCCGCCGCCATCTGTCTCACGTAGTTCAGGGCCTCGGGTACTGGGAGCCCGGGGTCGCCCCGCTCAGCCAGCACGCTGTCCAGGTCGGTACCGTCGATCCAGTCCATGACGATCACGTATCGGTTACCCGCAAAGAAGTCATAGCGAGCGGTGGCCAATCCCCGATGAGGCGTCAGACTGAGCAGAACTCGCGCCTCGCCGACTATCTGGTCCCGGGTCATCGTCTGGTCCGAGGAGACGACCTTGAGGGCAACGAGGCGCTCGTGATCTCGATCCCACGCCTTGACCAACTTGACCCGGCCACTCATCGAGACCGTGTCGAGAATGTTGTAGCGATCGTTCCACGCGTCCACGACGCCACCGCCGACCGTTAGCGCGAGATCGGTTGAAGATCCGCCAACGTTATAGCGCCTCGGCTGAGCGCGGCGTTCGCCAGCCGAGCACGGCGCATTTCGCTGTCGACATCGTCGATAGCGAACTTTGCGTAGAGCCGGGCCAGATGTTGCTTGACCGCGGCAGGCGTCACAACCAGTCCGGCAGCTATCTCACGCACGCTGGCGGGCGCCGTAAAGGCATTGCCAAGCAACAACGGGCGACATAGCCATACAAGTACCTCGTGCTCCCGTGCGGTCAGAGTCGGCGGCGGTTGCAGCCTTTCGGTCGTTGGTCCGGAACGGCGACCTGGATCGCGAAAGATGAGGCGGGTGCGACCTATGAGAACTTCATCCCCGTCTCGCAGGGTCCGCTCGGCCAGCAATCGGGTCGAGTTAACAAAGGTCCCATTGCGTGAACCGACATCTCTGACTGTCCACACATCACCGACGTGCTCGAACAACACGTGGACCCGAGACACCGACGGGTCTGAGGAGAGGGTGAGATCGGACGCATCGCCGCTGCCGATAGACAGTCGGGATCCTTCCAAGGGCAGCACATCGTGAGTCTGTGGCCCACGAATCTCAAGTCTCGTCACGCTTCACCCCGGAGATGTGGGGAAGAGCTTATCCCGTTCCGACCCGGGTTCTGTCCATGATTCCGATCGTCGACTTGGCCTAGATCCGGCAGAGTCACAACGTTTTGATCGCATTCGCTCTCCCTGACTCGGGCTGTGTCGCCGTCCGCGGCCTTGCGTCGGCTCGAATCTCGACCGGAGCGTAGTTGCGGGCTGAACCGCTCGCATCCAGCCCGGCGAGATCTCGCCAATAGGTTTGCAGCGTGACTACTAATGTGATATCAATTAGCTATCACATTAGTGGCGCATCCGAGCGGCATGGAGGAACGATGACCGCACCCGTACAAATCTCTGAACAACCTAGCGTGACCGCGGTCGGCCATCAGGGCGCTCGCGTGGAGATCCAAGAGCGTCCGGCCCGCGCTACGAGCGGTTGGCTCGGAGTCCTCGTCGTCCTCGTATGCATCGGTGCGGTGATCGGTCTCGCGTACACGTCGGTCCGGGGTCTTGTCGCCATCCCGATCCTGATCGGACTGGTAGTGGGGGCCTCGCTGGCGATCGTGCAGCCCGGGCAGACCCGCGTTGTTCAGTTCTTCGGACGCTACGCCGGCACGGTCCGTACGCCCGGTCTGTCGTGGGTGCTGCCGCTGACCGTGCGGCGCAACGTGAGTGTTCGAGTCCGAAACTTCGAAACGAATCGGCTCAAGGTCAACGACGCCGACGGCAACCCGGTGGAGATCGCCGCGATCGTCGTGTGGCAGGTCGCCGACACCGCTCGGGCCTTGTACGCGGTGGAGGACTACCTGAATTTCGTTCGGGTACAAGCCGAGTCCGCGCTGCGGCATGTCGCCACGACCCACCCCTACGACGACGCGACGGTGGATGGCACCTCCCTTCGGGGCTCAACCGATTTGGTCGCCGCCGAGCTCGCGGAGGAGGTCGCGCAGCGTGTCGTCATCGCTGGCGTCGAGATCATCGAGGTACGGATCAGTCACCTCGCTTATGCCTCCGAGATCGCTCAGGCCATGCTGCGACGGCAGCAAGCGAACGCGGTCGTCGCTGCCCGCTCCCGCATCGTCGAAGGCGCGGTCGGCATGGTCGAACAAGCTCTTACCCGGCTCAGTGAAGGCGGCATCGTCGAGCTCGACGAAGAACGCAAAGCCGCGATGGTCAGCAACCTCATGGTCGTCTTGTGCGGCGACCAGCCCGCCTCGCCCATCGTCAACACCGGCTCGCTGTACACGTGACCACGGGCCGCAAGCCGGTCCTGATCCGGCTCGACCCCTCCGTTCATGACGCCCTCGCCCGGTGGGCAAACGACGAGTTCCGCAGCCTCAACGCGCACATCGACATGCTGCTCCGCCGTGCCCTCACCGAGGCCGGCCGAATGCCGAGGGGCGCGGCACCGATACCTAAACGTGGACGCCCGCCGATGTCTCAGGAAGACGATGACCACGACTCGGTAACGCCGTCGCCTTGAGCCGCGCGGGCCATTGAGACACGTGCGGCTACACGCGTCGGGCGAGGTCCGGGTACGCGTGGACGAAGCCATCCACGTCGAACTGGATCTGGGTCGCGAAGTCTCCCGCCTGAAACCCGATTCTTCCGCCACCGTACGGGTGATACCGCTGTTCCGACACGTGGACCTGCAAGGACGGCACGTCTACCCACCGCATGCGGTACGTGCGTTCCGGACCCGGCTCCAGGAGCCCATCACGCAGCACCGGCAACGAATTGAATAGCGGAGACAACGCCAGATCGAAGAAATCAGCATCACCCAGATCGATCGCCCGGGGCGCCTCGCCGAGCAGCTGGACGGTCAGCCGGCCGGGCTCGAGGCGATACCAGAGACCATAGCTGGCCCCTACCTGCATGCCTTCTCCGACAAGCTCCGTGCCGCGCCGCTCGACCCGAGCCACCTCCATGCGGAGTGCGCCTTCTCCTACCCAGCTGATGACGAGCAGATCTGTCGACATCCGCCATCGATATCACGGGGCGCTGACGACCTGGACCGATCGTGCCGCCAACGTTGAGCCGGCAGCACTCATTTCGTGGCGCTACCGGCCGAGCGCGCGCATGACGTCAACATTGTCGACCGGCTCCGTTCTGGCGGTGGGCCAGCCGATGTGGCCGTCGCCCTCCCATCGGGGAACCAAATGGACATGCATGTGCGGGATCCGTTGCCCGCTAGCGGCGCCGTTGTTCTGCCGGACCGTGAGCCCATCCGGCTGCAACCGCTCGCGGAGCAGCCTCGCAGCCGACTTGACCGTCACCATCAGCGCGGCGGCGGTGTCGTCGTCGAGGTCCCAGATGCTCTCGACGTGAGTCCTGGTGATAACGAGGGTATGGCCCGGCGACGCAGGGTTAACGTTTAGAACCGCCACTGACGCCGAATCGTTCATGACGACATGCGAGTGGCTCAAGTCCTGCAGCAAGTCACAGAAGATGCACGGCTGAGTCAGGTCGCGGACCTTCTCTCTTGAGACTCAGTGGAACCTCGACGCCCAGGTCCCATTGTCGGATGTGACGACCTAATCCTCGAGTCGGAAACCGACCTTCATGCTGATCTGCCAATCGGCGATCTGTCCTTCCTGCAGGTGGCCGCGGATCTCTGTCACCTGGAACCAGTCGAGGTTGCGTAGCGTGCGGTTCGCCCGCGCGATGCCGTTCGCGATCGCGTCATCGACTCCCTGGCGGGATGTTCCGACGATCTCGACGATGCGGTAGGTGTGGCTGGGCATAGCGCCTCCTCGATGGAGTCGGTACGAACGGGGGCTGATCCGGACGGGGAAAGCTGACGCAGACCGGGGCGGCGGTCATCGTCGCGGCATTACTGTCGCACGGCCGTCCCGGTCCGGAGGTGGTGCGACGCGCGGCCGCCCGCGCGCTTGGATGAGGGACAGCAGGCCTCCGGCCAGCAGCAGCTCGCGCTCACTGCGGGATAGCGGCAGCCGTAACGAGATTGGCGGTTCGCCATCGATATCGGCAGTTAGTGCCTCGTCATCCTTGCGCAGGGCGTCGGCGACACCCGCGATGTGCCACTGCTGGCCGACTGCGACCAGCGACCAGTCGGTTTCCTCAGCGAAGACAAACGGCACGATGCCAACGGCAATGAGGTTGCGCCGGTGAATGCGGGCATAGCTGCGGGCGATGACGGCCCGTACGCCAAGGTGGACCGGGATCAATGCGGCGTGTTCCCGGGACGAGCCCTGACCATAATTGTCACCACCAATGATCAATCCGCCACCCCAGGCCTGCGCCCGATCGTGAAACTCCGGGTCCAGGCGCCGGAACATGAACCGCGCGCATTCCGCGATGTTCGACCAGACCGCCATTCCTATAGCACCGTCCGGCGCCATATCTCCGGTTGAGATGTCGTCACCGACGACGACGAGAACGCGGCCGTCGATCGTTTCGGCCACGGCGGGCGGCCGTCTCGGCGCGATCAGGTTGTCCCCACGTTCGATCATGATGCCGCCCCGCTCGTTCTCCGGGAGAGGGTCGGCGATGAGCTTGGCGTGGAGGGCAAGGTCCGGTGCGACCGCTGGACGCATCGGAGGGCAGTCCACGGTCCGAGGGTCGGTGATCCGGCCGGTGAGCGCACTCGCCGCCGCAGTCGCCGGCGAGCAGAGGTAGACAGCATCCTCGGCGGTACCGCTTCGCCCCGGGAAATTGCGGTTAAAGGTGCGCAGCGACGGCTCGCCCTTGATCGGAGCCTGCCCGACGCCAATGCACGGGCCGCAGATTGGCTCTAGCATCCGCGCTCCAGCGGCGAGCAGGTCGTGGTAAACGCCCGAGCCGGAAATGACATCGAGGATCTGCCTGGATCCCGGGGTCACCGTGACCTGCACGTCCGAGTGCACCCGCTGCCCCAATAGTGTCGCGGCGACCCTTGCGAGGTCGTCGTAGGAGCTGTTGACCGACGAGCCAACGCAGATCTGCACGACACGGGTGCCGAGCACGTCGGTGACCGGCACCACGTTGCCGGGCGACTGGGGCAACGCGATAAGCGGCTCGAGCCGGGCGAGGTCGATTCGCTCGACAGCGTCGTAGCCGGCGTCCGGGTCCGCGGCGAGCGGCCGGAAGTCATCAGCCCGGCCTTGGGTAGCCAGCCACTGCCGGGTCTCGTCATCTGATGGGAAGATCCCTGTCGTAGCGCCGGTTTCCATGACCATATTGCAAATCGTTGCCCGGCCGGCCGTCGAGATGTTGGCCACGCCATCACCGAAGAACTCGAAGACGGCGCCGCGACCGCCGCGTACGCCGTAGCGGCGCAACAACTCCAGCACGACATCCTTCGACTCGACGGCTTCGGGCAGCCATCCGGTCAGCTCGACTCCGACTACCCGCGGACACGGGAACTGGAACCCATAGCCGGCCATCGCGACGGCGACGTCCAGCCCGCCCGCCCCGACGGCGAACATGCCGAGCGCACCGGCCGTCGTCGAATGCGAGTCGGCACCAACGAGCAGCTCGCCGGGCCGGCCGAAGCGTTCCAGGTGGATGTAGTGCGATATGCCGTGGCCGGGCGGTGAGTACCGCACTCCGTAGCGGGCACAGAACGACTGCAGGTAGCGGTGGTCCTGCATGTTCTTGTCGTCGATCTGCAGAACGTTGTGATCTACATACAGCACGGCCAACGGCACCGAGACTTCTGCGGCATCGAGCATTTCGAACTGCATCGCGGTCATGGTGCCGGTGGCATCCTCGACCAGGATCTGATCGACGGCCACTGTGATGTCCTGGTCGGGGACGAGCTGCCCCGTAGCAAGGTGCGACCGAAGCAGCTTCGTCGTCAGGTTGTCGGCCATGCTCGCTCGCTCATGGGAACGCTCCGGCACGGGGCAGCAGCGCCGGCACCTGGTGCCCAAGCTGCTCGCTCAGGAACTGCGCGGTGGGCAGCAGGTTACGGATGTCGACACCGGTCCGCAGGCCCATGCGGTCGAGCATGTAGACAAGGTCATCGGTCGCGATGTTGCCAGTCGCGTTGGGCGCGAACGGGCAACCACCGATGCCGCCGGCGCTCGCATCCAGGACGGTTACGCCTTCCAGGATCGCGGCGAAGGCGTTCGCGAACCCCGTGTTGCGGGTGTTGTGAAAATGGAAGCGCAGCGGAGGCTGCTCGCCGACTGCGTCTCGAACGCGTGCGGTGAGGTCACGAACCTGATTGGGCGAGCCCACGCCAACGGTGTCGGCTAAGCAGAGCTCGTTTACGCCGCTGGCCGCGGCTCGGCGGGCCAGCTCGGCGACTCGGCCGGCGCTCACCTCACCCTCGAAGGGACAGCCGAACGCGGTGGCCAGGGTGAGGGTGGTGAACAGCCCGCGGCCGCGGGCCGTGCCGATAACCTCCCCGGCCATCTGCATCGCCTCGTCGGCCGACGCGTTCTGGTTGCGGCGGCTGAAGGTGTCGCTTGCACACACCACGACGTTGACCTCGTGGACGCCCGTGTCGGCAGCCCGGTCGAGTCCCCGCCGGTTGAGGATCAGGCCGGCATATGAGACCCCGTCCTGGCGAGGCACCTTGGCCATGACGTCCTCAGCGTCGGCCATCGCAGGAACGAGTCGCGGATGGGCGAACGACACCGCCTCGATGCGGCGGGCACCCGCACCGACCAGCTGGGTGATCAGCTCGACTTTGGCGTCTGTGGTCAGGATCGTGCTCTCGTTCTGTAGCCCGTCGCGAGGGCTGACCTCCACGATCGTGACGTCGGGCACGGGCTTGCCTCCTACACCAACGGACGAAGTTCCTTGAGCCACTTGGACGATCGGACGGCCGCCGCCAGCTCGACCAGAGCCCGCCCGTGCATCTCGGCGAGCGCGCTGTACTGGTCTTCGAGGGCGGAGCCGTCCTCGGTAAACGCCGCCCGAGGAAAGTACAGGCCCGGGGAAAGCAGCTGAACGGCAAAGAAGCCGCCCAGGATCCCGCGTACCTTCTCCACGGCCAGGAAATGATGATCGCTCGCACCGGTCAACACCGCGGTGCACGCCTTTCCGGAAAGGGGTGCAGACGTCTCGCCGGTCATTCCCCGCGGGGTGGTATCGAGCAGCGCCTTGAGACCGGCGGTGACGTCGGCTCGGTAGGTCGGCGAGGCGAAGACCACGGCGTCCGGCCGCTCGAGCCTAGCCACGACTTCGTCGAGCCGTCCATCCGCGAGTTCGAGCACCTCCGTCTCGGCGCCCTCCACCGCCGCGCCACGCAGTACCGCATCCACCGCGACGCGAGTATGGCCACCCTTGTTCGGCGAGCCGATGACAGCCGTGACCAGCATGATCACCTCAGTCCATTCGTTGATCGGCGCCGATCAGTTCCGCAGTCCCGCTTCCTTCATCAGCGGCAGGATGCGTTCTCCGAAGTACTTCATCTCCTCGTTGTAATCGAGGAAGCCCATGATCATGCCATCCATGCCCGCCTCGTTGAGCCGACCAAGTTCCTCGACGACCTGCTCAGGAGATCCGACCACCGGGTAGCCGGCCCAGCCCGCGATGAACCTCTCCTGGAACGCCTTGATCTGCTCATTGAACGATTGACTCTCCATCCCGGCGACCTTCATCACGTTGCCGGCGGCCTCCCAGTCACCGTTGTCGATGACGCTCTGGAAGGCCTGCTTCGCCTCGGCCTCGGTATCCCGCGCGACGACCAGGCCGTAGGTCATCGTGGAGATGTCGCGGCCGTACTCCTCTCGGGCCTTGTGCCGGATGTTCTTCGTGTACTGCGCCATGTTCTCCAGCGTGTCGAGAGAGGCGAAGTTGATGTCGACATTGCGCGCGGAGAATTCCACACCGGACGGGGAGTTGCCGGCATTGATGAGTACTGGACGTGGGGCCTGATGCGGCTTCGGATAAGCCTCGAGGTTTTCGCCAGAGAAGAAGTCTCCCTCGAAGTCGAATGAACCCGGTTCGCTCCACAGCTTTTGCACCAGGTCGAGCCACTGCTGGCCGAAGGCATAGCGCTGGTCATGCTCACGCTGGGCGCCGTGGAACATGTCCATCTCCGGGCTGAACCAGCCCATGACGAGATTGAGACCAAACCGTCCGCCCGAGATGTGGTCGATTGTCACAGCGGCCTTCGCAGCCACGATCGGATGCACGGTCGGCAGGTGGGAAGTAGCGAAGATAGCGATGTTGTTGGTGGCCTCGGACAGACCGGCCGCCCAGGTGTATGTCTCGTAGCAGTTGCCGTTGAAGTTCGTCGTCCCGCCGAAACCACGCCACCGGGCGATCGGGACCAGTGCCTCGAAGCCAAGTTCGTCCGCGCGCTGGGCGATCTCCTTGGTGTGCTCCCAGGTGACCTTGTACGTCGTCGGTGCGTGGGTCATCGTGAGGCCATGGGAGCAGTTGGTGCCGAACAGCCCCAGCTTCATTTTCTGGTCGTTGAACATCGGGTTCGTCTTACGACGGTCGACAAGGGGTTCGGTCTCCTCGCGCGGCCGCGGTGCCGTTGGGTTCAGCTCTAGGGGCATGATTTCCTCCTTGTGCAGCAGGCCGTCTGGCCGTCAGCCGAGCTTGAACGGGTCGCGGGTCGCGCCGGTCAGCTCGACCCAGATGGATTTCACCTCGGTGTATTCGTTGAGCGCGTCGATGCCGTTTTCGCGGCCCAAGCCGCTCGCGCCGAAGCCGCCGAACGGGGCATTCGGCGCCAGCACCCGGTAGGCGTTCACCCAGACCGTGCCGGCCCGCAGCTTGGCGGCGATCCGATGGGCGCGGTGCACGTCTTTCGTCCAGACCGCCCCGGCCAGCCCGTACGGGGTGTCGTTGGCCAGCTTGAGCGCTTCTTCTTCGGTGCTAAAGGTCAACGCGGCCACAACTGGACCGAAGACTTCCTCGCGTACCACCGTGTGCGACGGATCGACGTTGGTGAGCAGTGTCGGCTTGACGAAAAGCCCGCCGATTTCCTCGGCGGCACCGCCACCGCATGCCACCGAAGCACCCTCTGACTGGGCCGTGCTTAGGTAGCCCAACACCTTCTCGTACTGCGGCTTGTTGGCGACCGGGCCCATTTCGGTTTCCGGGTCGTTGGGGTCACCCAGCTTGATAGCGTTGGCCCGTTCGGCTACGAGCCGGACCAACTCGTCATGGACAGTCTCGTGCACCACAATTCGCGAGCCCGCCATGCAGGTTTGACCGGTCGCGGCGAACACGCCAGCCACGATGCCGTTCGCGGCCGCCGCCAGGTCGGCGTCCTCGAAGACTATCTGTGGTGACTTGCCGCCCAGCTCAAGCGTGACCCGGTTGAGATTCTCAGCGGCGGCGTGAGCGACGGCCCGTCCCGTCGCCGTAGAACCCGTGAAAGCCACTTTGTCGATGCCCTGGTGGCTGGCGAGTGCGGCCCCGAGCTCTCGGCTGGATCCGGCAACTGCGTTGAAGACTCCGTCTGGGAAGCCGGCTTGGGCGAACACTTGAGCAAACGCCAAGGTGGACGCCGGCGAATGCTCGGACGGCTTAACCACGAACGCGTTGCCTGCCGCGAGCGCCGGCGCGAGCTTGAACGTCATGAGAAGCAGCGGGGAGTTCCACGGCGTGATGGCTCCGACTACGCCCACCGGCTCTCGCCGCGTGTACAGCAGGTAATTCGGCTTGTCGGAAGGGATGAGCCGGCCCTCGATCTTGTCGGCCAGACCGGAAAAGTAGTAGTACCACTGCGGCAGGTATTCCAACTGCCCGATCATCTCCCGATACAGCTTGCCGTTGTCGCGTACCTCGACGCGGGCCAGCCGCTCGGCGTTCTCTCCAATTAGATCCGCGAGGCGCCGGATGCAGGCAGCGCGCTGAAATCCGGTCATCCGGCCCCAGTCTCCGTCGAAGGCGCTGCGGGCCGCGGCGACGGCGTGATCGATGTCCTCGACGCTGCCCTCCGGGATGCTGGCCCAGGGCTGGCCCGCGTATGGGTCGAGGGAATCGAATGTTCGTTCATCCGACGCGTCGACGAACGAACCGCCGATATAGTTCTGGAACTTCTCGAGCCCCTCGGTCATGATCTCCTCGCTTCTGTCTGCCGTTGAGATGCGGATGCGTCAGAGTGCGCCGCCGGCCCGGTCGATTAACTCCCGGACAAGTGCCCTGACCTGGTTGGTGTGCTGGTTGATCAGCTGCCTGGCCCGGCCGACATCTCCGGCGCGGCAGGCCTGGCTCAGCTCGGCGTGGTGCTCGATGTCGAACTTGTTCCACCAGTCCTTGTCGGCGATGGCCTGCCGCCACAGCGACGATATGCCGAGACGTTTGTACATCTCGGTGAGCTGCGGGCTGCCGCCGAGACCAACGAAGTACATGTGGTAGCGATGGCTTACATCCAGGAACTGAGAAAGATCCGGCGACTCCTCGGCGACGATCTTGGCCAACTGGGCGGCGTAGTCGTCCAGCACGGATAGTTGGTCAAGCGAGATGTGCCCGACGCACGAGTCCGCCACACCGAGTTGGATGGCTCGCCGCGCCAAGAACAGGTCGTCGGCAAGCTCGACGGTGAGTGGGGTGGCGACGTATCGGCCATCGCTGGTCCGGCTGACCAGGTTCTCCCCGGCCAGTTTCATCAGCGCGTATGCCACGTTCGCCGGCTCGAGTTCGGTGCGTTCGGCCAGCGTCGTCAGCTCCAGTGGCTGGTCGAGCGGGAACTGCCGGGTCAGCACCAAGTCGCGGACGGTGCGGTAGGCCGTGTTGTCCTGGGCACTTTCCAGGCGACCGAACCGGCCGCGGTAGTACGTCAGGGGGGTTCCCTCGTGCCCGGTGGCGACGGCGACCCGGCCCATGAACACGGTGTGCGTGCCGCCGGTGACTGTCTCCTCAATACGACACTCGAGGTGGGCCAACGTTCCGCGCAGCACAGGCACGCCGGCGAGGCCCTCGTCGCAGACGACGTTGGCGAACTTGTCGCCTTTCTTGGCGAACTGGTAGGCCAAGTCCTGCTGCGCTTCCGCGAGGATGTTGACGCAGAACGCCCCTGCTTCGAGGACGGCGGACTGCGTGTCGCTCGACTTGTTCAGGCAGACCAGAACCATTGGCGGATCGAGGGATAACGACGTGACCGCACTCGCGGTAGTTCCATAGCGCGCTCCGTTCACTGCGGTGGTGATTACGGTGACACCGCTTGCGAATCGGCCGATAACGTCACGGAAGATCTGCTGCTCGGCGACGGCCTGGTCAGGCCGAGTCGGGTCGCCAGTGTCGGCCACTGCGCCTCCCCTCATCTCGGGGCCTCTGGTTAGATTGCACCCTGCTTGCGTAGTCGGTCGATTTCCTCGGCGTCCAAGCCGAGCACGTCAGACAACACGGCATCGGTGTGGGCGCCGAGCGCGGGCCCCGGCCAGAGGATGGATGGCCGCGTCTGACCGAACTTCGGAACCACGCCCTGCATCATCAGCGCACCGTGCCGGGAGTCCTTGACCTTGGTCACGGACTCCCGCGCCGCGAAGTGCGGATCCTCGAGCATGTCTTGCGGCTGGTACACGAGACCGGCCGGAACTCCGGCGTCGTGCAACATGTCGAGCAGTTGCGCGGACGTGTGCTGGCGCGACCAGTCCGCGATGATCGAGTCAATCTCTTTCATGTGCCGACCACGGGCCTGGTGGTCGGCGAACCGCGGGTCACTGGCGAGTTCGGGCAGGCCCATGACTTTGGTCAAACGCTGGAATACCGAGTCCTGATTGGCCGCGATCAGCAGCTGCCCGTCACTGGTCGGGTAGACATTGCTCGGCGCGATACCGGGCAGGGTGGGCCCCGTGCGCTCCCGGGACACCTTGCGGGCGTCCCACTCAGTCACGAGGGATTCAGTGACTGCCAGCACCGATTCGAAAATGCACGCGTCGATGACCTGCCCACGGCCGGTTCGGTGTCTGGCTTCCAATGCGGCCAGCGCGCCAAGCGCGCCGAACATGCCGGTGAGCGAATCGCCAATGCTTATACCGACCCTCGTCGGCGGCCGGTCCGGGTAACCGGTGAGCGCACGCAGACCGCCCATGGCCTCGCCGATGGCCGCGTAACCAGCGCGTTGCGAGTACGGACCCGTTTGGCCGTAGCCGCTGATCCGGACCATGATCAGCTCGGGACGAATAACGGACAGGTCACTCCACCCCAGGCCCCAGCGTTCCATCGTGCCGGGCCGGAAATTCTCGACGAGAATGTCGCTGCGAGCCACCAGCCGGCGAACGAGATCTTGTCCCTGGGGCTGGCGAAGATTGATCGTGATACTGCGCTTGTTGCGGGCGGCGACACTCCACCACAGGGAGTCGCCTGTCGAATCGACCCGTCCCCACTGGCGTAGCACATCGCCGGTACCTGGAGGTTCAACCTTGATGATCTCGGCGCCGTAGTCACCGAGCAGCTGCCCGCAAAACGGCCCGGCGATAACCTGGCCCAGCTCTACGACCCGAATCCCGGCGAGCGGTCCCATGCCGTTCCTCCAGAACAAGGCGCCTGTTGGCCCTGATCGTCGTGATGCGTGAAGCGGTTGCGCTAGCTACTCTCTGGCCTCTCGCACAGTGTCGAACGGCTCTGACAGGTCGGCTAGCCGCGATGCGCAATTTGGTATCCGCCCAGTGCACGGTTTGCCGCGCTGACGCCCTCATTTGTGATCTTGAACGTTCAATAGGCGCGGCGGCGCAGCGTCTCGGACGGCAGCTCGCCGAAACGGTCCTGGTACTGCTTCGCGAAGCGGCTGGGATGGAATAGTCCCCATCGCATCGCGACGTCACTGATCTGCATCGTCCGAGCCGAACCGTGCACCAACTCGGCACGCGCATGATCGAGTCTCAGTCTGCGCAGATGGACCATCGGCGATACGCCGAGCTCGCGCTGGAACGCGGCGTGCAGGCCGCGGACACTCATACATCCGACGCGCGCCAAGTCGTGCGGTCTCAGTGGCTTTTCGAGATTGCGTTCCATGTAGTCAAGGACGTCGGCGATCGGGTTGCCGGTGGACCGCTGCGCGCTGTCGGTCAATGCATCGGCGTACGGGCTACGGGCCGCGAGCAAGACCTGCGTCATGACGAAGGTTTCGAGCTGCGCGCGGGCAAGCGGGACATCCCACAGGCCGCCCGGGCGTGCCAGTTCGCCCGCCAGGAATTTCACGGCGGCGAGCAAGCTGCGGCCGCGCGGCGTTGTCAAATCCAAGGCGAGCTCGAACGGCACGACATCGACGACGGGCTGCCCGATCAGCTCCGCGAGATGGGACTCCAACCTGGACCGGGGGATCTTCAGAACCAGCTGCTCAGCGTCGGGCGTCCAGCGCACGAAGCTGGCCTGCTCGGGAAGGAGCATGAGCCCGCTCGCCGTGTCCGCCATCGTCGTTGAGCCGTCGGCTCGTTCGGCAAAAGTGCGGCCCCTTGTCGTCAGGTTGACGTGATAACAGGTCTCGGTGGGCGGCGTCCGGAATGAGGTTGGCGGGCCGTGCACGAGTAGTGCAAGCGTGTGCCGCCTCGCGGCCACTCGGTTTCCGGTCCCGGCCTGCGGGTCTCCCTCGGCCAGCTGTCGTCGCGGTTGGCTCGTCAATGGCGCGCTGAGCCGCGAGACACCCCATCGGGAGAAGACACTGACGGCGGACGATCCAGCGACCGGGCTGCGGTTCACGGATGGGCCGCCGGTTCCGGTCGGGACGCGGTTCGCGGTCACCTCACCCACCGCCGACGTCGGCCGCCCGCAGCGCGGTGTACCTCGCCGCGAGGATGTGGCTACTCATCGCGGTTTGCGCCAGCTGTTCATCCCGATTCTGGATCGCGGTGATGATGTCGCGATGTTGGACGACACTGCGTCGCTGGTCGTCGTCGGTGTAGTGCCGCCGCGCCCGATGCACAAGCGGCGCGTTGGACACCGTTGCCACCAGAGTGGCAAGTCGGCCGCTGCCGGATGCACGGAGGACCGCGGTGTGGAATGCGTTGTTGCACTCAGCCGACGCGATCGCGCTGTCCTCACCGGCCTCCACCGCCTGCTCGTACTTGTCCTCCACGCGGCGCAGCTCAGCTAGCTCCTCGGTGGTGGCGTGGCGGGCGGCGAGAGTGGCGCCAAAGCCCTCGAGCAACGCCCGTAGCCGGTACACCTCATCGATGTCCTCCGACGTCCAGGCGATGACCCGGGCGCCGCGGTTGTGCTCGAGTTCGACAATGCCTTCGGCGGCCAGTGCCCGTAGGGCTTCCCGCACCGGCGTCCGGCTCAACCCGAGCGAGCTGGCCACCGTGTACTCACGCAACCACTCGCCCGGTGAGATCACGCCGGACGTAATGCCGTCCTTGATTGAGTCATAGGCCACCTCGGTGTGCGCTTTGGGCGCCACCTTCGTGGACCCGCCGTTCGGCTGTTCGGTCACCGCGCTGTCTCGTCTCTACTAACAGGTTGGGTGGAGGACTGAACAATATCGTATGCAATCTCTCTTCGCTAGCCCGTTAGTTGTCCGAATATGATTGCCTTATTCCGCATCACATGGCAGGATCGCATGCAATCTATCGATTCCCCACCCTCTCGAGGACACCGCTCATGACCACTCCGGGTACCGCCCTGTCCGACAGCGCCGCCACGGCGGACGCAGCTCTGGCTCGTCTGGACGACGTACTGGCTCGCATCAGCGACGGAGACCTGCACCTCGCGACGCCCGGAGGCGGTTGGACCGTCGCCCAGGTGATCGCGCACATCACCGTCAGCACGCTGGTGTGGCTCGGCGACGTCGAGAGGCTCCGACAAGACCCCGAGCTGACGTTCTTCTTCCGCGAGGAGATCGGCCACGACGCGTTGGGCTACCCGCCGCCCACCGTTGCTATCGCCCGAGGCCGGATCGCAAGCACCCGCCGCACGATCGCGACGTGCCTGCCGGCAACCGACCCGGCGATCCTCAGCCGGACGGTCGAGATTCCGGATCTCGGCACCAAGACGGTGGCGGACTGGATTCCCATCATCGTCGGCCATCTCACCGGGCACGTCGAGCAGGCTCTTGACGTGCTGCGCAGCCGGGATGCCCTTCCGCAGGAGGCCTGACATGCGCGCCGTAGTGCTTGCCGGGGTCGGTCGGGTCGAGCTGGAGGATCGTCCGGAGCCGGTCGCCCGGCCGGGCTGGGTTGTCGTGCGCGTCGAGTCCGCATCGCTGTGCGGCACGGACGCCCACCAGTACGAGGGACGGGTCGACACGCCGTTCCCGAGGGTCCCGGGCCACGACTTCGCTGGACGAGTGGCGAGCGTCGGCGAGGGCGTGGACCCATCGCTCGTGGGGTCCGCGGTGGCGGTCAAGCCGTCGCTACCGTGCGGCGTCTGTGCTGCGTGTTCGGCCGGACGTCTCGCCGACTGCGCAACGAAGAAGCTCATGGGCCTGTGGTCGGACGGCTGTATGACCGAGCTGGTCGAGGTGCCCGAGATCAACCTCGTTCCGCAGCCTGACGGTGTCGAGGCCTGGCAGGCCTCCCTGCTCGAGCCGTTGGCAGTCGGCTTGAACACTGTCGACCGGCTGCACGTTCAGCTCGGAGAGACCGTGCTCGTTCTCGGTCAGGGACCGATCGGGTTGGCGTTGACCCGCTTGTGCGCGCTCTCCGGAGCCGGCCGGCTTATCGTCACGGATGCCCGCGACGCACCGTTCTCGGTGGCGCGGCAGTACGGGGCAACGGACTGCATAAACGTCGCCACGACCGACGTCAAAGCGGCCGTCGCCGAGCTCACTGGTGCCGGGGCGGACGTCGTGATCGAAACGTCCGGCTTCCCCGCCTCCTCGGCGATCGTCTTGGACGTCGTGCGGAAGGAGGGCAAGGTCGCGCACATCGGCTGGGCCAACGACTTGCCGCCGCTCCCCGTGATTCCGATCATGGCCAAGACGCTGACAATCTTTGGCGTAGGCGGCAACGGGGGGCGCGGACAGTACGAGCGCAGCCTGGAACTCGTCCGCTCCGGGCGCGTGGACCTGACCCCGCTGG